>Ga0209495_1000392_pt1 | contig 35195 bp, 10 predicted proteins | sample EN1Hudsemesocosm_FD_184629 | JGI IMG/M metagenome (GOLD analysis project Ga0209495, IMG submission 184629) | Methane-oxidizing microbial communities from mesocosms in the Hudson Canyon - EN1E Hudson Canyon (SPAdes) (version 2) | ecosystem: Environmental > Aquatic > Marine > Cold seeps | place... | reverse complement strand
AGATGATACTATTCGTCAGGCGGTTGAGAAACTAAATCATCGACCACGAAAATGTTTAAATTTCAGAACACCTTACGAGGTCTTGTTTAAAACCAAGACTGTTGCACTTGGAACTTGAATTCACCCATATTCAATTCTTAGTGGTCTAGCCATAACCAAAGGCTAGCTGGAAAAATGCTTGATTGCAAGACCTGACCCCGTTCTTTTTCTCCTCATTGTCCGTGTATCGCACCGCAAAGATGTTTACGAATAACTATAGAATAGATACACGGCATCATTAATTTAAAATTATATAAGGAAATGCTTGATAGCAAGACGTGACCCTATTGACGTTTATTACTATCTTTCATACGATAATCTGCTGTTCTGGCGCAGTAATTGTGTATGATTCTGTGTTTTCATTACTATCTATCAAAGCAAGCTCGCAACCATTTGAAAACACAAGAACTAAGTCACCAACATCCATTTTTATTACATCTACAATTTCTACTCCAAACAAACAAAATAAATATTTGCTTGACTCAGGTATGTCAATTAAATCAATGACTTCCCCACTCTCACTAGTAAAGCGAAGATCACATTCAATCGAAATATTTGTATCTTCACTAAACTTCATTATCACTTGACATACACTAATACATAACTGCAATAACTCTCGACCTTTTAAAAACTGTAAATTCAACGACTTTTCTAAACCGTACATGTTTCACCTCTAATTTTATTTTGGCAAAGGGATATGCGTATCAGGTCCACCTTTAATCTTTCCAGGTTTACCTGTCGATGGGTCTATTGGCTGACTATCTTTATTATACTGTCTCCAATATCCATTGGGATATTGTGCGTTAGGAGGCATAACACGAATCGTATCTGCATCTCCCGTTGTTCCTGGCTTACGATAAATAGTTCCTCCCTTCGTACCAGGTTCAGCTACATAGCCATCTGGTATATTGGGTTTTTGAGGCGGGTTTGTTGGTTCCTTAAAATTCTTTGCTGGTTTGGGCCCACCCTTAACTGGTTGCTCCCCCCCTTTTGGACCCCTAGGCTTAAACAAAGCCTTCCCAGCAAGTCCACCACCAAAACCAACTAACGATCCTAACAAAAATGCAGCTTGATCTATACACTCATCATAGTTAGGGCATTCCGCATCTACATTTGTACACACATCATATAAATCCATCAACGCTGTTCCAAGTGCATAACCACCATAACCCGCCAATGCCACAGCGACTACTGCTGCTGTGATTGCAATAACCGGGCTCGCTGCAGCAGTAAGGGCAATAACACCGACAGCCACTGCCACACCAACAACCCCTACGGCAACCCCTTTAGCAAATTCCCATATTGCCGTTCCCCATGACAAACCTAATACATCTGCCCGCACAATCGGATTCATTCCCGTATATTGATAAATATTAAGCCCACCTAAAAGTCCGATGGGATCGGCTTGTAGATAGCGACCCAGTTTTGGATCGTAGTATCTATATCCATTGTGATGTAGCCCTGTTTCGGCATCAAAGTATTGCCCGGGTAATCGCAAGTTTTGGGTCACTTGATTAATGATCAGTGTTGTTTCCCCAAAGGCACTGTATTGCGCCTGCCATTTTAGTTGGCCATTTTTGGTATATAAGGCTTGCGGTGTACCTAGGTGATCGTTGTGGTAATAGAGCACTTCACCGCCTGTACGCATAAACAGTGGATTGGTCATCCAAACACTGTTTGGTGTGTAGTGGTATTCGGTTTTAAGGTCGCCGTTAGCATTATATTCACCAACTAGGCCTTCTTGATTGTATAGATAGTAAGTTGTTTTGCCATTGACTGTTTTACTTAGGCGCTGGCCAAAGGGATTGTAATAGTATTCAGCAATCACTGGTTGGTTACTGTTTTCTATTCTAACCAACCGTTGTTCGCTGTTGTATATGTAGCGGTAGGTTTCACCATTGACCGTTTTTGTTGTGAGATTACCATTTGAATCATAGCCATAGCTGATATTGTCGCTGTCACTGGTTATTTGAGTCAGTTGGTTATTGTTATTGTATTGCCAGTTACTGCTAGCATCTTGGGTCGTAAGCCGATTACCTACACCATCGTAACTGTAACTTTCATCTTCGAGACCATCAGGGTTGTTGCTAGCTGTTAAGCGATTGAGCTCATCATACTCATAGCTATATTCACCTTGTTCTGTGGTTTGAGTTTTGATATTACCTTCGTTATCGTAGGTATAGCTGGCTTGGTGTTGTGTATTTTTTGCTTTGTCTTTGTAAAGGCGTTCAACAATACGCAACGTGTCGTCATAGTGCATTTCACGCAGACTACCACCTGGTAAAAGCATTTGCGTCGGCGCTGTCCATTTGTAGTCATTGATGGAGATCTGCCCCTCTCCTGGAATATTGAGTGTTCTCAGTTGGCCATTGCCATCATAGCTATAATAATAGGTGATACCTTCAGGATTGGTGTAGCTTTGTTTAAGACCGTTGGGGTAGTAGCTATAGTGGTAGTCTTTGCTAAATAGCCCATAGTTGATATTGATGTCGGTGAGTTGGTTGTTGGCATTGTAGTCATAGCTGGCACTGCTTGTGCCATCGTTGTATTCACTCAATAGACCTACAGTGTTGTAATTGTAGGTAATGCTTTTTTGAGCGACAGTATCGCTTTGTTGCTTGTAATATTTTGTTTCTGTCACTAGGCCAGCGTCGGTGTAGATAAACTGGCTTTTCTCGCCGTTGGCACTCAGGATAATTTCAAGGTTGCCAGTGGCATCGTATTGATATTCGGTACGTTCGTTGTTTTGCTGTTTGATTTCTGCAATTAGACGGTTGGCACGATCGTATTCAAATCGAGTGCTCCGCTGTTCGGGATCAATAACTTCAATAAGGTTATCTTTATCGTCATAGTGATAAGAACTTTCACCTTTTATTGCATCGATAGTTTTTATAAGCCGACCTAAGGCATCATATTGGGTTTGCGTAGCGCGCAGTTCAGCATCCGTTAATGTAGCCTCACGATTCTCTCTATCGTGTTGCCATTTTCGTTTGCGTAATTTTCCATCCGCATTAATAGCGCTGCTTGTTAAAACACCTCGGTTGTCATAATCATAGCTTTCGCTATAGGTAGGATATTGTACTTCGCTTAGTTGGTTGTCTTTATATGCGTAACGGGTGATGTTGTTATTGCCATCAATCAGTTTATTTATACGCCCATACGCATCGTACTGTGTTTGATAACTGCGGCCGGTTGCATCAATGATTTTGGTGATTCGTCCACCATCATCGTACTCAATAGTATTTGTATAGCCTGATGGTGTGTCTTCAGTGGGTGTGCCTTTTTCTGAGGGTTGAATCAGACGTGTTAGCAGTTGGCCACTATATTCCATTTTGGTTTCAGTGTTATCAGCAGCTATCAGTTTGCTAAGTTTGCCGGCTTTATCATATTCGAAGCGTAATGTTCGATTGTCTGGATCATTTTGGCTTAGTGAGTTACCTGCTGCATCATAGGTGTTGTTCCATGTTTTATTGCGTGCATCAACAGTCGTTATAAGATTACCGAGGACATCGTATTTCGTATATTTCGTTAAATTATCTTCACCATCAGTTGTTGTTGCTACATTGCCAAAGGCATCATAGGTAAAGTTTTCTTCGCTCTCTTCGGTGTTTGCATCTTCAAGTACTTTGATCTGTGTGATATTGCCATGACTGTCATAGCCATACTGAATTGTTCGTTCTTCAGCTAGACCTTTGGCTTCGATAATACGCGTGGCATTACCTTTACCATCATAACTATACTCAGTTATAACACCTGTTTCATCCACAACTCGAACCGGTAAACTGTAATTAGGATGATAGGTTCGTGTCTCCACACCCCCATCTGAGTAGGTGATTTTCTTGATATTGCGCCATTGATCATAGTCAAACCGTGTGACATCACCTTGGGCATCCGTCACAACTCGGGTTTTGATATAAACCTGATCTTGGTTTTCAGGTGGTGGAATATTTCTTAAGGAGCTACTGCTGTAACTATTGTTGCCACCTAATATAAAGTTATCTTCTTTTATTTTTCTAACGTCGGTACTGTTATCAGACAAAATAATATCTGTGGTAGAACGTGTTTCACCATTGACATCAAGCCTTACCAAATGGCCTAAGGCGTTATACCATCGCTCGGTCACTTTACCCGCGGCATCAACTTCTCGGCTGGTGTAATGATCTTGTGCTTTGCTATAACCTGTACTATAGCTTTGTTTCTCACCATTATCATTGCTTTGGCTTAGCAAAACACCGTTAGCATCTAGTTCTAAGTACGTTTTAAAATCTTCTGGATCGGTATAACCGCTAAGCCCACCGCCGTCGTTATACTGATAAGTCCAGACTTCTCCGCGTACATCTCGTACACTGGTTAAAAACTCGTCTGTGTAGTGATATTCAACAGCTCTGTCGGTGTAATCAGTGATTTTACTGATTTTATTGTTGTTGTAATGGTAGGTGAGAATAGTTTGGTCACCGACACTGATGCTAGCGATATCACCTTGACTATTACGATTAAAGGTGACCGTATTATTGTTTTTATCACTATAGGAAGCGATTTGCATTGTTGGTGCATAAACCTCTTCGCTCGGATCAGCATCAATGATAGGCCCAGCATAACGAATGGTATTGCCTAGACGGTCATGCCAGGTGTAACTATCACCTTCATCATCAACCTCAATTCGTTTATTACCTTGGATATAAGTTCTATCGGTAATGGCTAAATGGACGATATCTGTGGGAACAAGGTCCCAAACATAACCAGTACCATTGCGAACAATACCAAACGGTAAATTTGCAGGTGGACGGGTTTCAAAACCACTACTGCCACCACAGTCCGGATCATCGGAACCACATAGTAGTTGAGTATTACTTGGTTTTTCTAAACCATAAAGTTCTATCGGGTTCCAACGTTTATTCCAAGACCACTGCCCTTCTTCATAGGTACGTACAATACGAATATAACCGCCTTGCACTTTAACGCGCATATCTTCAACTTGATGGTTAAACTCGCCACTACTTGCCTCAGGTTGGCTCATAGTCACCACAAGGCCGGGTGACGCATAGAGATTAGTACTAGTCAGTGCAGCTAAAAAGGCAAATAGGCTAATGATTAATCTCATCCCTGTTTGGAGCTTCATGTTGTTTCCTTGGTTATCATTTTTAAGGGAAAGTCGATCCATCAAGTATTTATTCCGCATCACTATTCCCACCTGTGCCACACTCATTACCACCCGCAGCTAAACATTCTGGTTCAACTGAACCAATACCTTGAGCAGTGCTTCGATAAGATGTGCCACCACCATTTCCACCACCATTGCCACTTCTGATCACTCGCGTACCAATTGGAACACTGCCTCCACCACATGAGCCCCAATTAGAGAACCATGAACTACAGGTGCTGCTATCTACAATGGCACCGTTAACACACGTACATGTATTGCTATAACACGCTTGTTCATACAAGCTGCCACAACCACCACCTGATGCATCTCCATCTTCATCAGGATTAAAGTTATTTATCGCGGTGAGACGGTATGGCAAGATAACGACTGCCCCTGCAGCTAAGCGATTTGGCACCTCTTGTAAGAATTCAACGTTAATCAAACCACTGCTTGCTGGCAAATGTGGCGTAACGTCATAAGCTTCAATCAAACCATGATTAGTCAAACGAATTTCACCCAAGAAGGTTTCACCTTTTTTCATCACGGGTAAGTTAATGCTTTGTGGTTCTGCCACCACAACCGCTACTGGCACTGACGTCTCGTAAGTCGCTTTTAAGATGATTTCATAACGATCTTGAATGGTGATTTCTTTCACCGAGAACTCGACTGTGATGATTTCGTTCATCAAGAACACTTCTTCTGAGACGGTCACACCTGGTTTAACAATCAAACGGCCTGACACATCTTGGTGGTCTCGTGCTGAAACTCGGTAGATATAGCGTCCTGATGGAATATCCGCTAATAGAGCTTCACCGTTAGCATCGGATGTAATGTCATATTGCTCGGTTAAGACCTGCTCATTTTGCAGTTTGATTTTAGCGCCTGCTAGGCCCGGTATTGGGTGACCATATTCATCCAACGTTGCTGTATAGATATCAGAGGTATGGAAGAACACATCACCAATACCTGATTGGGTAACAGCCACATACACCGGTACAAATTTATCAATTAGCTCATCACTACTGATTTTGAGACGGAACTCATAATCAGCTTCTGCAATACTGTCACTTGGGCTAACAGTAATGTTAATCGTCTGTTTATCACCCACTGCCATTTTGCTTATGCTTCGACTAGACGCTAAATAGAGCCAACTTGGCGCAGGCGTGGTTTCATCCAATTCCGTCAGGCTAAGTTTAATATTGCTTAAGTCAGCCAAACCTTTATTAGAAATAGTGAGTTTTTCAGTAATGTTTTTGCCTAAACCAACCCCTGTTTCCACATAACCCGGAGAGGCGACAGATAGACTTGGCGCGGCTGCTGACAATACGTAGTTCACTGTAACAAAACCAAGTGGATCGGCATACGCATCATCACTGCTCACACGCAGGCGAATCATGCCATTAGCTTGGGCACTTTGTGAGGCCCTAAAGATTGGTCGTAAGTAAGCTGTTTTACTCGCAGCCACATTCACAGGTGCTGCTGTGCTTACTGTAATGCCTTCTGGTGCAGTGCCATTAACTTGATCTTGTGCTTCATAACTAACACGCAGATTAGTTAATGGTGTTTCTCGACCACTGTTGACTCTAATCGAGATGGCTTGATCAAAGTTTTGTGGGATCTTAAGGTTAAAGTCTTTGGTCACCACATCCATCACTTGCACCACAAATTCACCATGGTTGGGTCTATCAACTACATCCGGATGAATGGCTGAGACTTGGTAACGACCACTGTCATTATTAGCTGGCACGTAGGTGTATTCAAACTCACCCATATTGTTACTGTTAATCGTGCTGCTACGCTCAAAACCATTAATGCTAAATACCAGTTTCACAGCAACATTGCCCACGGCAAGGTTGCTATTACGATCAATGCTTTGACCTTTAATCACAATTGGCTCACTGCCATAAACGACACTTTCACTAATCGAGGTGATTTGAGCAAAATACTCAGTATCAATCAGGTTGAACTCTTTACGACTAACGCCGCCTTTTATTTGTACATGATCGGGGCGATCGAGATGATGATGATAACGATCAATCTCTAAGCGTAATGAAATTTGATCTGGTGAGGCACCTGGAATTGCAATATCAATCAAATCACTGGTGAAGCTTTCACCGGCTGCTATACGCGCCACACTATTACCATTAACGGTAGTTATCGCACCACCACCAAATTGTTGCACTGCTTTGGTTGATAAGGTGTTGCCATCAAGATCTTCAATAATTAAACGAAGTTGTGATGAGGCGTGTTTGCCATTACCACGTGCTAGTAATAGTTCAGTTTCAATCTCGCTGGTGTTTTCAACCGTAAAGCGTGCTTGACCGGTTGTTCCACGAGTGAAGTTTTGCGTTGCTAGGCGCACTGATAATAAAGAATCACCTACGGCAATGCTATCGCTTTGGCTGATGTTAACTTGTTCACCGGTTTGTGGTGTTTGATGCAAACGTAGTTGCAATTCGCCAAGGTTATCTAGACTTGCATAACCACCAATCACGACAGGCACTAGCGCAAAACCATTTGCTTCAATAGTAAAGGCCGCTGACTGATGTTGACGTTGGGTGCCATCATCATTGACTGTTACAAACAAGCGAATATTTTGAGCTGCAACATCACCGCTATTTGCCACTCTAAACATCACTTTGTTGAAGATGCCACGTTCTAATTGTTGTGCTGTGCTGTCATCCAAGCTGACACTCAAGCTTGGTAATAACAGGCTATGGCCGACACTTTGAGTATCTTGATCATCAATGGCTACCACGGTGTATTGACGTTGTTGCTCGCCACCATTGCTCGGTGCGCCATTGTTATAGCTAGTATCGGTAAATGATTTTTCGGAGGTTAATCCAAGCACATTCAATTTAATGCCATCAGACACTGGGCCTAGGTAAATATCATACCCTTGAACATGGGTATTGTTATGTGACCAGCTTAGTTGTGGATAGCCTTCTTCTTGCAAGTTAATCGCTAAGTTTGCAACTGGCAATAAGGTAATCGCTTGCGTGACGGCATTTGATGGTGCTGACTCATTGCCTGCTGCATCTACTGCTGTGATGACATAGGTGCGAGCATCACGACTAGGTTGGGCATCAAGTGCAATTGGGCTAGCCAAGTTAGGGATCTTAGTTTGCAATGGTGTGACGCCTTGCAAATCAACAGCCTCGTCTTGATCAATAGCTAAACGATAGACGTTGTAGGTCAATGTATTAAGATTAGCTTCACCTGTTGGCGCTGACCAGCGTAAGACATTACCAGCACCATTTAATGCTAGTTGTAAGCTTTCTGGTGCATTAGGTAATGTGCCATCAACGTTGACCGTAACAGGATCACTTCGACCACTTTCAGATAACTGTGAATTAGCTGTGCGTGTTGAAGTAATGGCATATTGATAAAGACCATCGCTTGAGGTCGTATCACTGAAGCTTGTTACTTCAGCACCGCTGATCGTTGTAAGCTCAGTCATTTCTGTTTCATCAAATGCTTGGCGATACAGTTTGTAACCTGATGCTGCTTCTACCGCTTCCCAATTTAATTCAACACTACCTGCTGCTTTGGCAACCGCAGTTAAGTTAAATGGAATGTCTACTGGTGGTAATGCACCTTGGTAAACTTGGAACTGGTTATTGCCTGCTATCTCTGTGGCTTCATTATCAAGATCATCAAAGGCTGAATGGTCAAAGCTTAAGACTTGAACACTGGCATTGCCTTGGTTGTCTTGACCTGCACTGGCTGGCAAGATCAGTTGACCTGTCCAGATTGGCATAGCATCTGTTGAAGCTTGATCACGACTTAAGTTGATGCCATTGCTATAACCTTGGATCTCTACACCATCTAACATTGGGATCAATCTTGGCTGTGTTAATGCAGCTAAGGTGTCATTTAATCGAATGCTGACATCCAATGTACGAGCACTGGTATCTAGTGCAGGATCAACAAATATAGGCGAGCTTGGATTAAGTATTAATTCCAAGACTTCAGGCCCTGAGGTATCGACAAGTAAGGTCTTGCCTGCATCAATCTCACTGCCACGGTTATTGTAGTTATCATGTGCAGCTAATGCAGCATAATAAGTACCCGATGCGGTGTTATTTTGTAAGACAAAGTTACCTTTATAAATAGTGTCGTCATTACGATCTTTATTCAGATTAACCACAATTGGTACTCCGCCTTCGCGTGTTAATGCAAAGTACGGTACGTTACGCAGCGCTTCATCAAATGTAATTTCAATGCCCACTAAACCCGGTGCAATACGTCCTGATTCAATATCGGTTTGACCATCTGGTGTGTATGTAATATCTAAAGCGCGTGGGCCGACACTATCGGATACTGCTTCACCCAATTGTGATGGCAAACTTTGAGTGCCAATATCATTTGAGCTGGTCACTCGATAGTAATAAGTACCATTATTGGCTGGCATATCGGTGTAAGCCGTGCCTGTGATAAAGGTGCTGTTGAGTTTGCTTACGCCTGACTCTGACATTGACTCAAACGGTGAGTTAGAACGATAAACGTTATAACCTTGAACGCGTGGGTCAACAACACTATTCCATGCCAGACGTATTTCACCTAAGGAACGGCTATAGGTGCTAAAGCCTGTTGGTGCATCGGGTACGCTTTGATCAAAGGTGACAGTGCGTCCTACACTCTTCTGACTCATGCCACCACGATTTGCAAACTCGGCACTTGCATCAATATTGTTAATGCCTTCGTTTAAGGTAATTGATGTTGTGAACTTGCCTTGTTCATTAACGGCCAGTGCTTCACCCACTGCGTTGCTGTTCACAAATAAGGTGACTTGGGTGTGTGGTGTTGATTGACCAGAAATTGTGAACTGCTGTTGGTTGGTGGTGATATCAGCAGCAGGCTGGTTAATTATTGGCGCGGCAGGTGCAGCCAAGGCAACATTAACAGCAATGTTTTGTGTGGTTTCATTATTCAATACATCCACGGCGCGTAATGTAATGGTATGAGCACCATCGGTGGTTGTTAAGATATTCCACGGCATGTCATAAACATTGTTACTGCCATTGTTATCTGTGCCAATCACTATGCCATCGACTAAGAATTCAACACGGCTGACATTGGTTTTGTCGATTGCTGTGACGTGTAGTGTGCCTGATTTGGTAATGCTTAAACCATCGACTAAGTCTTGGCCATCAAATGACAGTGCCGATAAGTCTGGGCCATTAGAATCTGGTGTTGGTGTACCGGTCATTGTTGTGACCGTTAATGTTTCACCATCTGAGATATTCACGGCGGCAACAGCAAACCAATATTGGGTATTGTTGGTTAAACCTTGCACGCTAGCTTTTAATTTATCGCCGCTTACGGTGGCTTTAGCAACTAGGCCTTGTGTTGAACTGCCAAAGTCTGTGGTCTCAGCATAGATCTTATAAGCTTTAACCAAGTTTTGTGGCTCGCTATGTGTCCACGTTATGGCCATTAAACCGCTATAAGCTTCGGTATTACTAATCGCTGGATTTGCTAATAAGGTGGCAGCATTAATCGTTGTGCCGGTATTTTCGTTGCCATCGTTATCTACAGCCGTGAGTTTCAGACTATAGGCTGTGGCGGCTGTTAGGCCAGTTAAGTCGTAGCTAGTATCAGCAGCAGTAATTGTTGTGCCAATATCACTGCCATCAATATACAAACGATAGCTGGCTAAATCATCAACACTGCCCGTTAATGTTGTCCAGTTAATAACAAGATGCTCGTCAAAGCTTGTGATGTTCATTGCTGTCACATTGGCAGGTGCAACAATATCGTTTGCCGTTGCTGCAAGTGCGGTGACCGTGTTTGATGCATTTGATTGAACATCTGCAGCCACGACAGCGTAATAGACTGTTTGCTGACGGGTTAGAGCAGTTACTTGATGCGTTTTTGTGCCTGCTGGAACAGTGGCAATTAAGCTTGCATTGTTGGTGTCAGTGAAATCACTTGTGGCTTGATAAACACGATATTCACTAATGTCATTACCGTTAGCAAATTCGTCATAACTATTCCACGCCAAGCTGATTTGTGTGCCATCACCATCTTCATTTGCTGTGATGGTCACCACGCCTGGCGCCGTATCATCAAAGGTAACGGTGGCAGGTGTTGCTGGGCTGTTGTTGCCTGCATTATCTTGTGACACAAATAAGAAGTTATTGTCATTTGCAGCTAAGTTGACTTGATGCTGCCATGTGGTTTGATTGTTCTGCTCAACCACTTGCACGCCATCTAACCAGACTGATGTGCCAACATCTTTGCTGCCGTTAAATGTCAGTGCATTGATACTGCTTGTTGTTGGATATGTTGCAAGCACCGGTGCAGCAGGAGCGGTGAAATCTAAGGTAAAGCTATAGTCATTAACCGGCGCTTTATTATTAGCGTTATCGACTAAGTTTGTTCTAACAACATAGACACCTTCTTGTAAGGCGGTGTCTGGTGTGAAGGTCACATTATCAGCGTTGACAGCTAAGTTACCTGCAACCACAGAGGCATTATGAACTACGGTTAATTGTGTTTCGTTGCTATCAATGCCACTGCCGGTTTCAGTAAAGTTGACTTGAATAACATTCGGCGCTGTATTGGAAATTGCCACAGGTAAAATGTCAGCAATAACGGGGGCAATGCTATCAACTTTGATTAAGACTTCAATTGCGGCAGAGCTATTATCAGCAGCATCTTTGGCAAGCACATTTAGCGTTGAATCACCTTCATTCAAATTCACCGCTGTTGTCCAATCTGATGAACCTAATGCAACGTGTTCAACACCATTGATCCAAATGCTGCTATTAGCTTCTCGCGAACCTGAAACAGTGACTGCTTTTTGTGCTGAAACATTTACTTCAGGTGATAAAACATGTGACGTTAGTGTTGGCGCTGTCGGCAGTTGATTATCTAAGGTTAGGTCTAAAGTCACTGTGCTGGTATTGGTTTGAGCATCGCGAGCAGCAAGACTGAAGTTATTAACACCATCTACTAAGGTAATGTTATGGCTGAAAGTGAGATCAGCATTAACGGTGATATCGGTATCACTACCATTACTTGTTAAAGTGAGTGTCGCCGTTTCATCCAGAGAACCCGTAATGACGTGCGATGATGCTTTGGTGATTAAATCAACATCTGGGCTAGTGAGGGTGATCGTTGGTGACACTTTGTCATTCAAGTGAACGATATACGGTGTGGACTTAATGTTACCCGCATCATCGGTTGCAACGATGGTGTATGTATTGTTGCCTTCAGCTAATGTAACTGGGTATGTGAAGCGTCGTTGCGCATCTGTACTTATCGCTTGACCATTAATTGTTAATGATGCATTTTCACTCAACGTACCTTCTAGAGTAGTGATCGTTTGTTGTAACACTTCACCTTCTGTGATGTTGTTGATAGCAACTTGTGGATCAACGGTATCTAAAGTCAAGTTGATAACTTGTGTATCACTATTACCAATATCATCACTGACAACAAAGTTATAGCTGTTAGCACCTTCTTCTAAAGTGACCGGCAAGCTGAAGGTCAGATCAGCGGCCAATGTAACGTCATTGTTATTAACTTTTAGTGAACCTTGTGTTGCTAGGTTACCGGTCAGTGTTTGTGCTGCTGTTCGAGTCAACAATCCATCTAGTGGGCTGCTAATTGTCAAACTTGGAGCTGAGACATCCAGCATCATTGTAGTTGTTGCTGTGCCTTCATTATTCGCTAAATCAGTTGCGATCAAGCTAATGTCATTACTACCTTCACGTAGGTTGATATTGGCACTAAAGCTTAAGTCGTCAGCAACGGCAACATTATCGCCGTTGACGGTTAAGGTCGCTGTTTCACTAAGTGTGCCAGTGATAGTTTGACTTAAGGTGTTAGTCGTAAAACCATCAGCCGGTGAGGTGATTGTGATGATCGGATCGACACTGTCTAAAGTCACTGTGACTGTTGTAGACTCTTCGTTTAAGGCGTCATCTTTAAATACGAAGTTGATTGGATTTTGACCTTCATTCAAGGTCACTGTGCCATTAAATGTGAGATCTTCTGCAACCGTTACGTCAATTCCATTAACCGTTAATGTGGCTGTTTCATCAAAATGACCGCTGATAACTTGATCAACTTGGTTGGTAATGCTGTCATCAATCGGTGCAACAATGGTAATGGTCGGCGCGGTTTTATCATCTAATGTCACCGTTAATACCTGGGTGGTTTCATTATCTAACTCATCCAAAGCTACCAAGGTAAAGCTATTGCTGTTCGGTTGTAATGTGACCGGATAACTAAAGCTAAAGTCGCTAGCAAGCTCTACAACATTGTCATCAATTTTAAGGCTGCCTGCTTCACTTAGTTGACCAATAATGGTGGTGGTAGATTGGTTTTGCGTACTACCTTCAACTGGGCTAGTCACCGTAATCACAGGGCCGATGCTATCAAGTGTAACCTTAACAATTTCAGTCACACTATTTTGTGCTGGATCGGTAGCAGTTAACGTAAGCGTATTTTCACCTTCAACTAGAGTGATGGTGTCGCTGAAAGTTAAATCGTCATTGATTGTTGTTACTGTTTCACCATTAATTGTGAATGAATCAACCGCCTCACTCAAACTACCTGTCACTGTTTGATTTGTCTCTTTAGTCACTAAATCAGCCGCAGGTGTAGTAAGCGTGATAACCGGTTTTGTATCATCTACATCATTGATGTTAATGGTAATGATGGCTGTTTTAGATAGTGGCGGTGTGCCACCCTCGACTTTTACAGTTAATGCATATGAAGTAGTCGTTTCATAATCTAATTGAGTACTATCATTAACGGTAATTTCACCTGTTGCCGCATCAATGGCAAAGGTATTATTAGTATTGCCGCTAGTGATGGCATAACTTAATGTACTGTTAGTGGCTTCAACGGCAACAACACTGCCAACAGCAATATCTTTAGCTGTGTTTTCGTCAATGCTGAATGTTTGATCGGCAATTGAAATCGGACTACAGGCATTAGATTCTAAGCCAGCATCCGTGATGATCCAGCCATAATCATTGATCAGTTTAGTTCTCGCTAATTGCGCGGCGGTACTACAATATTGATTATTTCCGCCGTCAAATTGCACACCATTTTTCAATGATTGAGCTGACCAACTAGCGAGTAAGGCTTCATAGTTAGCAACCGAAAGCTTAATGTCTCTAAATATAGCCGTCATATCAGTAACATTGCTTACATTCCAAGCACTTAAATCTTGATCAAATGCCAGTGCACCTATGAACATATAGGTCATGTTCGTAACGTTACTGACATCCCAGGTACTTAAGTCATGGTTGAATAAAGGAGTATTAGCAAACATTGCATACATGTTTGTGACATTACTGACATTCCATGCACTGAGATCACCATCTACATATGAGCGGAAGAACATCTGACTCATATCAGTAACAGCAGATAAATCAGGGGCATCACTTGTATTAATTTTAAGTTCACGGGCACCGTCAAAGGCACTTTCCATCGAACTCCAAACTCCATTACCCCATTGTTCTACAGAGCGTATTGTTTCTCTTTGAGCACCATTGTTTAGATAAATCCGTGGGAAAGCACCGCGGATCCGTATGGTATGAATACCTGTTGATTTATACACATGTGATGCATTTTCTGACACAGATTTTTGTTCAAAATAGCCATCATTATTCCAGTCAATATCATAGTCATAACCGGTGCCTGTTGTTGGAATAGTGATAGTTTGATTAGCACTTGTTGTTTGCCATGTGGTGACAAAATCATTCACTGATGAACTATCTACAAATAAGGTGTAAGTAACTGTTTTAGTGACCGTATTTCCTGCACGGTCTTTTGCTTCTATAGTCAGTGGGTTTGAGCCTGAAACCAATGTAATGTCATGACTGAAGCTTAGATCGTCATTCACATCAACTTTATCACCGTTGATTTTTAATTCCTTAACAGCTTCATTCAAACTACCGCTTAAGGTTTGGCTAGCAAACTCTGTCACTAAATTCGTTGTTGTTATATTAAGAACAGGATCAGCAGTATCTAAAGTCAGTGTTAAATTCTTAGGTGTGAAGTTAAAGCCGCCATCAATGGCTAACATTTTGATCGTGTTTACACCATCTTCTAATGTAATTTCATGACTAAAGCTAAGATCATCTTTCACATCAACGAGAGCTCCATCAATCGTTAATGCACCAGCCTCATCAAGTTCACCACTAATTATTTGTGTTGCCTGATTCGTAAATAGATTATCGGTAGGTTCATTAACTGTGATCGTAATAGGAGTAATATCATTCGCTCCTTTTTTCAGTAAATAAACCATTGCAACTGAGGCTCGTGGTCCTTGTGCTTGTATATCTAGTTTTAATTTTCCATCAACTATCGAACTCGCTTCGATAGGATAACTATAAACAGAAGGGATATTCTTTGGCAGGGAAAATGCCGTATGGATTTCTTTACCATTGCCGTCATAGGTAGTTTGTTTGGTGTCTTGAGGATCTTTAGATAAGTAAGTTAATAAAACCTCGTAACTCGGACCAGTTTCAAGGTCAGAGTATTCTATTAAAAGCTGCTGTTCCGAAGTGTTTTCTATAATTGTGTCTTCTGGCAAAACACCCCATGCTGCTGAAGCATCACCACCCGTTACAATTGGACTATTGATGCCATGGTTATCATGTTCAAGACCGCCGGCATCAAACAAGTTAAATTTCGTACCGTCTACTAATATTCCCTGTTGTTGATCGGCAACAACAATAGCGCCAGTTCCTGTATTTGAAACAGCAGCGCCACCGCCATTAAAATCACCTGATGGGCCATCTTTGGCACCCCACCAGTTACCACGAGCATCAACGGTCTTCTCACCTTTGTTTTGCAAACCATTGCCAATATTGGCAAATATCTGTGCAGTTTCAATACGGCCATTAACCGCATCTTGATAGTAGATACCATCAGCCCAGTTGGCATATATTCGACCGCCCGAGATATCAACTCGGCCAGAATTTTTTGCATAAATACCCTGGCTGCTGTTGGCGAAAATTTCTGTATTTTCTATAGTAATTGCTGAGCTGTCACTCAAGATACCTTTAGCACCACTGTTAGCAACAAGACTATTACTGATGGTCAAGTCAGTGTCATAGGCAAATATAGCGGCATCATAATCACCACCACCATATCTCAACACAGTATGTTCTAATTTATTTCCTGAAGAGTTTTTACCTAACTGAACACCACGCCAATCGCCATGTTTTGGCATGGTTTGCAAACCATTTAAATTAAAATCCCCACCGTAACTATCATCATGTATTGATGTGAATACAATAGGTTTTTCATCTGTACCAATTGCAGATAATTGGCCATCAATTTTAAGTGCGGTATGTTCATTAAATTTAATGACAACACCTGGTGAAACGGTCATCTTTGTACCGCTCGCCATAATGATGCTGTCTTGCTCTAAGTAATAAGTATTAATTTCACCTTTATCAAACGTTATCGGCTTAAGCAGTAGATCTGTTGATAAAGAGTTATCACTCCCCTTCAACCAAATACCATTACGAGTATTGGGGCCTAATACATTATCATCACTAATAGTTGGCAAAACCGAAGCAGCAATATGCAAAGGAGCTTCGTTAGCAGTGATCGTATTCTGTTCAATAACAGCAAGATCGCCGTTATTATAAGAATCATAATAAAGCCCCCAACGATTGCCACTGATTTGATTGTTTTGAATAGTGGGTGTGCCACTAGTCGCTAACATATAAATACCACTCTCAGCATTATCACTAAGGGTATTATTTAATAAGCTAATATCACTGCCTATAGCATGTATGCCATCACCCGCATTGTCTTTGATTGTACAATTTTGAACAGTTGCAGCATCACTATTAATCGCTAAACCATGTGCAGCATTGTTGGCAATAGTACAAAATGACACATCAATATCAGCGCCTTCTACTGATAAAGCACTATGGCCTTTAGCTCCGGCATAACGAACATCTATATAATTCAATTGGGTTAGGTTTTTATCAGCCGATTTTTTGAACTGTATATTTAACCAATCACCCGGTTCAGCCACTTCATTAGTGGCTCCACCATTAGTATCACCACCGGTACTATCATCACGATATGAGGTGAAGATAATATGAGCAGCATCACTACCATTGGCAGCTAATACACCTTCAATTATTAATTGAGTTGAAGAATCAAACTTAACAATGCTGCCTGCTTCAATGGTTAATGTAGCACCCTGTTTTACAATTACATCTTTGGTAACACGATGAACTTCATTTGCATACCAAAAAGTATCTTGTGAAATGGTTACATTTTGATCTTGTTGTGGTGTTTCTATAATTGGATCGATATTGACTTGCACTGCATATGCCGACGATGACATACACAGCAGCATACAAAAAACAAAATATCCTTGTGCCAATATTGATGTTATTTTTTTATCCATAATCACAATTACAGTTAACCCTTGCGAGAAAACATAAACCTCACTGCATTTGATGTATTCACATCATTTCCATGTCGATAATGTGCTTGACCACAATTTCTATGAGCTTTAATGCCCATAGAAACCGTGACAGCAAGGAGTATGTTCCAATCCATTTTTGCTACATTGTTGCTATTTTAGAAGGCACGGTATATTGCTTACCGCTAACCGTAGTAAAGGTAGTCATTGAACCTTTTCCTGATTCAACATCAACACTGACCGTAGCCACTTTTTCACCTTCCGTAAATGCAGAAAATGCTACAGATTGTTGCTCAGTAACGGTAAAGCTAACCGATGCTGATAAGGTGCTAGGACCACTCGGTATATCAACCGACACTTTCGCAGTTGCAGCTTGATCACTACCCGCTAAAGCATCACTGGTTACCTTAGTTACGACACCATAAGTTGGTGTTAAGGTTAAGGTAACGGTATTACCTACCGGCACACCGTGAGCAGAAAACTCAACTAATACCGGATTAGCGGTATCTTCAGCTAAAACAATATCGGCACTGCCTGAAGGTGATGCAGGTGCATCAACACCGGCGACTCGGGTAATAACAAGGCCAGGTAAGCCCGCCACAAATATATCTTTAGGTGTGGCTGAAAAGCTATACACCGGTGTTGTAGCCGCCGTACGAAGAATATTCTCGGCTTCTAAACGAACACGGCCAGCACCACCACTACCTCCTGTTTCATTTGAATATGAGCTAGTTCCATTGGTCGATATACCTCGCCCATTAGCATTAATAGCGCCATTTCCTTTAATAGTAGTCGCCATAATACGAATCGCACCACCACTACCGCCGCCGCCTGATCCATTTACATATGCAGTTCCAATGGTGCTCCCTGATAAACCACCATAAGCATAAATTCTCCCATTAACCGTGACCGTACCGGAACTAGCTAATAAAATGGCGCCACCACCACCACCACCGCCAGAACCGGCAAAGATAGGTCCGGCCATACCTCCACCACCGCCAGAGCCACCAATTAAGGGTAGTAATGTTGCCGTACCATAAGCAGAACCACCTTTGGTTACCTTCCCACAGTTATTAGGGTGATAAGCCGTTGCTCCAGCTCCTCCAAAACCGCCGCCGCCGCCGCCACACTTGAAGGAACTATATGGTTTTCCGCCTTGACCACCCCCAGGTCCTAAACCTTGACCTCCATGGCCATGAGGTGGTCGACCGCCGACACCGCCATCAAAACCACCTGGTGCACCTATACCTGCAATACCATCATCACCGATATTGCCATCTCCTTTTGCACCAGTATGTTTTCCATCACCACCGATTAAATAAATATTGCCATCAATCGTCATATTGCCACTGGCAAGCATAGTCACTGGAGTATTAATGGTATTTTTTTTGAAGCGGACAATTACCCCTGAAGGAATCGTTACCGTAGTAAAGTTAAACACTCCATCTTCTGGTAGTTGCAATACGGTATCCACCAATGGATTAAAAGCACCGTCGGTGCCGGTGCTACCACTTTCAAAGGCCGCTGCCGTTAGCGGTAAAAATAAAGCTAATGCGGCTAGCATCATCGTTTTATTACTAGCATATCGTTGTTTCATCGTTGCCCTCCTACGGCTGATGTTTGGTTGTTTTCGTATTTTTTCGGTTAAAAATTGTTGCATTACTAAGCTCCTACAAATTTTGTTGGCATAAGGTTGACTAGCTGCTTGTTTCTCTATTGTTATTGATAGATCTTTCATTCTGTTACCACCTTGAAGGTATTGGTTGCTGCAGGCACTACTGATGTTTTACCAGCTGGTGTTTTTATGGTGATCACGCGATCACCGATATCTGCATCGTCGGCTATGGCCATTTGAACAGTGATTTTTGTTCCATCGGCTGTCACAGTTGGTGTACTCATCGAGATACCTTGTGTTGGCTTGATTTCAACCGCACTAGCATCTTGTAAATTTTTGCCATGAATAACTAAGCTGAAATTGGCCCCAGGTAATTGTTGGATCGGGATCATTGCGTTAATTTGTGGCAAGGCATTAGCCACCACACGCAGGCGATCTGTTGTCATTTGGCTAAAGTAAACAGCACCAGTAGCAGAGCTTAAGATAATTTGACGCTGTTCATGTACAGCATCAGCGGCCACATCAACTGTTAACGTTAGTTGCGTGTTATCTGCTGATACCGTAAATGGTGCTGTTTGCGTGATGCCTTCTGCTGGTACAAAGCTAATGCTTTCTACTTTGTCTAAAGCAAAACCACTAATGGTTAACGAGGTTTCTGTTTCAACCGGCAATACTGTTGGTGATATATTGTTAGCCACGGCGCCCAAAGCAATACCTACTGATGCCGAAGGTAATTGATAACTACGGGTGATCGTTGAGGCTGCTTGTTGTTTCTCTATCTTAATTAACGGTGCAGTCACCAATCGATCTACTGTTGGAATCGGAACAGTTACTTCTTTTTGTATGCCTAAATGTGCTGTATAGACAGGAGTAACTTGCTCTTTATTGCTAATCACAGTAACGCTATTAATAGCAGTTACATCACTAGAGGTTTCGCCACCAGGAGTAAGCACTTTTAATAAACGTTTACCTACTGTAGTTCCTGATGCCGCCGTAATATTAACGGTCAATTGTGTACCGTCAGTATTGACTACAGGAGCAGTGCTTGATAAACCCTCCGCCGGTACAAATTCGACCGATTGAGCATTATTTAGATACTGACCCCGTACTGTAATTTTCTGGGCTGCACCGCCGGCTATTACATAATTCGGCGAAACATCATCTATTTTTGGTTGCAAGGCGGTAATCAATAAACCGGTCACATCTGCTTTGACTGGAATAATATCGACACCACTAGCCGAAACTATGACTTTACGTAAAGTTTGCGGTGCATCGAACGCAATCGTTATTTCAGCTGTAACTGTTTTACCATCTGCATTTGCTGTTAGTGAATTAATGGTAATACCATCGACTGGGTCAAAACGAAGTGCATCGACATTTTGTAAACCACTGCCTTGTACGCTAAGTGTGAAGGTACTGCCAATTGCTTCCACTTTCGGATTGATGTCCCTTAGTAAAGCACCAAAACTAACGCCCACATGAGCAGCTCGTAATAATCCTAACTTCACGACAGGTTCTTTTGTTTCAGTATCTCCCTTCACCAAACCTAATTGTGGTGCTTGGAAACCAGAAAATTCTGTTCCCGGGCCATCGCTTATAGTTAATGTATTTGCAGCTAAGGCATTTGTCGTTGAACTGCCAGCGGGGGTTGTTACAACAATTGTGCGTGGACCTAGAGCAGCTGACTCATCAATATTAATGCCTGCTGTCACCACTGTGCCGACACTATTAACACTAAACGCGGTGCTAACAGTAATACCATCAGCAGGTATTACTGTAATGGTTTCTGTTCCTGTAAGCCCTTGACCGCGAATTGTGAGTGTTCCTACATGGGATCTTTCCATAATGATTGGTGCAATCGAATCAATTATTGGAAAATCTTTTGCTATGAAAATACGATCTGCTGTCATATTGACTGGCAATATTGTTTTTGTCGGTGTTGATAATTTAACTCGGCGTAAACCGATTGCTGCACCTTCTGCCACTTTCACAGGAATCGTGACTGATTTACCATCAGCAGCAACACTCAAGGTGCCTAGAGTGATTCCATCACTAGGAATGATTTCAACCGTATCTACATCGTCCAAATCTTGGCCAGTGATCACCATCTCAACAAATTCAGAGTCTAATAAATATGCTTGTGGTGAAATCGAGGAAATGACACTACCCCTGCTAATGCCTAAGGTTGATGTCGATACTGGTGAGATAACTCTATTTACAATTACACCACTACTTTCTTTAAACACCGTTAATTGATCAATAAAAGGACCTCGTGAGATCAATTTTGGCTGTGGTGTTGTTTCAACAACAATGCCTAACGGTTTAGATTGAGAAACATGTTCACCACTTTCTGGTATATACACTTTTGCACGTACAAAAATATTGGCGCTAATGGCTTCTAGTTTTTCTGCGGTGATATCTAAACTAACGCTTCCTGCAACATGACTGGTTACTTTAATTGCTTGTGATGGTTTTGTTTGGCCAGCAGCAATGGTGACTGTTGAAGGTTCGATGGTGGCAATTGAAGAATCGCTTGTTGATAGATTTAAGATATGGTCAAAAATATCTGCACCAGAAAGACGAATATCTAAGGCTAATGGTGTTGTATTTACCGCTGTCGCTATCGGTGATGGTGAAATAGAGATCACTGGTTTTGGTGGTGCCACGGTGATTTGTGTAATGGCATCACCCAAATCAGAACTAAACCTTAATTCAGCATCGCCCAATTTTGCTGATGCATTAGCACTAATCCGGAATGTTGCTTGCGTTTCGGTGGTAGCCACATCAAAGATAGTTAAACCAGATACGCTTGTGCTCACTGCAACATCTGTTAGGTTGACGCCCGTTGCCGTAAATTGTTGGTGGCTATTTCGACTAATATATTTTGGGCTAATGCTCTCAATGGCAGGATTTAAACTATTGTCAGTACCGATCTTAGCAATAAACATGTCATCAACACCGCCACCAAATAATTGCTGGGATGCATTTTTTAATGGGAAGTCAGTATCCGAGGCGGTAATACCTGTCATATACAAAACTTGCTGATTGACAGCCACTCCTTGACCTCGATCTGCTTTGCTACCACCAAAATAGCTAGCAAAAAGAACCGTGTTGCCTTCGCTATTTAATTTAGCAAGATAAATATCTGATTTGGTGTTATCGCTTGTTTTAAGCTGGTCTTGTATTGCATCCATCACTGGCATATCAGTTGATTGACTTGTGCCTAGAACATAAATATTGCTACTGCTATCAATGGCGATGCTATCTAGTCGGTCATTTTTATCTCCCCCAAGATAACTAGAGAATACAAGTTCATCACCATCAGGAGCTAACTTGCTAATGAACCCGTCACTTAAACCACCACGTTCGGTTTGAAGCGCATCTTTAACTGGAAAATCATCTGCTTGTATTAGCCCTTCCCAATTACCCGTTACACCGGTAATAACAGTGTTATTTTGAGAATCGATGGCAATATCAAGACCCTGGTCTTCTGTAGTTCCACCAAGATAGGTCGAATAATTTAATGTTGTGCCAGTAGCCGTTAACTGAGTGATAAAGGCATCTGATGAGCCAGCATGTTGTGTTTGTAGGGCATTATGTAATGGAAAGTCTTTTTCGGAGAAAGTTGTTCCAACAATCGTGGCATGACCACGACTATCAACAGCTATGCCTTGACCACTATCGTAATCTCGTCCACCTAGATATGTAGCAAACTCTACTGTTGAACCATCGCTAGTGAGCTTCATTAGATAAGCATCAGCATGACCGCCACGTTGTGCTTGAATGGCTTTTTCTAGAGGAAATTTATCCGAACTTGTTTCGCCCGTTAAGTAGATGTTGTTTTGATCATCAAGCGTTAGATCGTGACCTTTGTCTTGGTCTTCACCACCGATATAAGTAGAGAATATAAGAGTGCTGCCATCAGAACTTAATTTACTGATGAAGGCGTCATGACTGCCGCCACCATAATTTTCTTGTAGGGCACTTTTAACAGGGAAGTCATCAGAACTGGTGCTACCGGTAATATAAATATAGCCATTGTCATCTACACTTATGCCAGTGACTTTGTCGTAATCTTGACCACCTAAATAGGTTGCATAAAGAAGTTCGCCTTCTGGGTTTAGTTTTGCAATAAAAATATCGCTTCTACCCTTTGGATTATTATGTAATGGTTTTTCTGCTGTTTCTATGACAGAAAAACTAGTGCCACTAACATAACTATTGCCACTGTTATCAACTGCTATCGCTACACCTTGATCTGGACCGCTGCCACCAAGATAACTGGCGTAACTTAAGATCGGGTCAATAATCAAAGGGTAATTACCATCGTAGTCACCAATGACAAAACCCACTTGAAAACTATCAGCTTCTATTGTGTAACTACCCGCTACGCTGGTTCGTTTACCGTTAATAGTTTGGTAGATGATTGGTTTCTGGTGATGTAAATCACCATTTTTCGTGCTTAATACTAAAGCGCCCATTGGGTTAATGCTGAGAGTATCTATGCCTTCAAATGCTAGACGGATCTGCTCTGTATCGCTGCCAGGAGCCACAATGAAATCATATTCAAATTGTTGTTGATCGCCGTGATAACGTAAATCTATTCCCGGATAAACAGCTTTAGCTATAATTTCTGGATACGTAGCAATATTTGCTTGCCAATCACTTTTATTTTGACCTAAAAGGTAATTAATCTTACTTGGCAGTAAATTAACACCCTGAGGTTGCTGTAGTTGTGAACCAACTAGACTCATATGAATTTGTGCCGATTCTTCACTATCACTATTTGGATTATGTAAAGCTAAGCTATGACCCGTGTTATCGATAATCAGCTGATAACCTGTGCCACGAGCCAAATAACTCAAACTACCGTCTTTGTTATGTTTTTCTTCGAAATAAAGTGGTACTTCTGCCCAGTTTGACTGCACATTATTTTGTTGTGAAAGCTCTTTTGATAACTGTTGAGTTGTAGCCGCCTCACTAATTGAAAAAGCTATATTTAATAAAAATAAGCAAGTTGCTAATACAGCAAGCGATAGGAAGCGCAGAACTTCATTCTGTTTCTGAATGAAATTTATCAACTGCAACTTGAAGTAACTCATTATTTTCATTATTTAGTTCATCCTGACTTCAAGCCGTGGGTCGTAAGCTAAAAAACGTTGACTCTGGCTCAATGCGTTTTGTCCTTTTTGGCCAAACACTCTAAAAGAAATATAGTCTTGGTATTGCGTGTCTAAAACTTGCTTTTGGGCATCTAATAAATGCCACTGTTCGTCTTGGTAATATTCGGTCCAGTTGTGATAATCACTGGCACTCAGCACACTGTTCTCACTAACTACAAAACCGCCCATACCTCTGGCAGGTATGTCATTGGCTCTTAATAATGCTGTCGACAAATACATATATTCGGTGCAATCTCCTTTGCCTTGTTGCAAGGCATATAAGGCACCTTGGTCACTGCTGACATAACCGGCATAGTCAATATGCTTGCTCACCCAATCAAAGACCGATTGGCTGATTGCATCGTGTTTTGATGTTGAGAGTCGTGTGGCTAAGGCTTGAATTTGTGGCTCGCTGATTTCAATAAATGGTTCTTGTTGTAGGTAATCAGACAAGTTTTTTTCATCAAGACTATTAGGTTGTTCTGACAAACTTATTTCAGCCGTAATGGTGATAACTTTTGAGCCATACGGTGGCAATTCATTAATGGTGAAGTCCATCACCTGGTTGCCTAAGGGATCTCTCGTTAGCTCGAACTTCTCACTGGCTTTTATCGATTTGGTGTGTTGACTCGCTGTTTTTTCTACTGGCGCATAAGCTTTAAAGTCGGCTTGTTTGATGAGTTGATTTGAGGTGTTTTTTAATAAAAAGCTATAACGAATCACTTTGTGTATTGGATAAAGAAGATCGTCTGTATCTGACTCGATTGAATCCGTCACCATGGGCTGTGTCGGCTCGCTGGCAAAATAATAATAAAGAGCACCACTGGCGATGGCAATCATGATCGATACCAGCCAAGCTGTAGAGTTAAAGGAACGTTGTTGATTAGCTTCCACACTGCTGCGCCCTTGGTCCGTCCACTCGTGCTTGATTAATCGTTTTACGTGTTTGTTTAAACCTTGTTAATTTCTTTTGATCTGCCAAGACATAATAAATATCTTTTAAAATGGCACCGTTTAATAACTGCTTTGACGATAAATAATCATCTTCACTCAAGATAACCACAATCTGTTTTTGGGTCTCAACATTGTCATCCATCAACTTTTTAAATTGTTGTTCTAAGGTGATTTGTTGATTATTGAGATCAATGAGTTTTGCATCTGGCATGATCCGCTGAGTTTTTGAGGTGTCATCTTTAACATTCACCACTTGAATCAGTTTATTGTCGTAATCCATCACAAAGTCTTCTAACTCAACAACATCTGCTTGCTGTTGATGACCTATGCCAGTGAGTTTTAGACCATGGCTTTTCCAGTTATGAATGCCGCCTCTCAATACGCTGATTTGTTTAAAACCTTTGTCGCTTAAAATCTGACAGAATTGGCCCATTTCAAATTGAGGCAAGCCAGCATTAACTAATAGTAAGTTTTTGTTTTTTAGAAACCGTTTATTGGCAACAAGGTGTACCGGAATATTAATTGAACCTTCTATATGAGCTTGTTGATAATCACTTTCGTTTCGGACATCTATAACGTGATAGTCATTAATGTTGGTGGTTTCTACTTCTACAAAACAACTGTTATTAAAGGTGGCATTTCGGCCGCCTATCTCGGGCAATTTGTCTTCAAAACGTTCAAAAGGACAACCACCCGGTGCCGTTTGTATTGTGGGTGCGAATAAGTCTGTCAGTTCTAAACCGTCCGCATTCACAAGCCCAACACAGCTTATAAATAGTGGCAGCAATAAATAATAAAGGGGCTTATTCATGCTGCTAGTCCAACATCAACATAAAGACTGCGTTTAACCACGAAGCACTAAACAAAGGAATATCATCTTCTTTGTCGTTTTTTTCATCACCATCGGTATCAGGATTATTTGGATCGGTGCCTATTGCAAACTCTTCAAGATCATCTAAACCATCACCATCTGTATCCGTGTTTCCTTCGTTATCTAGGTCACCAAAATTCTCTAATTCCCAATCATCAGGCAAACCATCACCATCACGATCGTTATTAGGATTAACCGTGATCACAACGGTTTGAGTATCATCTAAAGCGCCATCGCTAACAGTAAAGGTGACATGGTATGTGCCTGCTTGGCCTTGTGTTGGGAACCAACTAAATACCGCTTTGCCATCATCTTCTTCGGTAAATTTAGCACCTGAAGGTAAGTTACTAACCGATAACTCAGGTACGGTTCCATTTGGATCAGATGCCTGTACTAACAAACCAACTTGGCTGCCTTCATAGGTCGTTCTATCAGGCATGAATTTTAAAACTGGTGCTTGTTGTTCAACAATTTTTCCACTAAAAATGAGGTTATAACTTGACGTTTGAGCACTATCAAATACGTTGATGTAGTAGTTAAATGTACGTTTATCCTCAGCGCGTGATTTAGATAACCAGATATTTTCACTCAGCAACGTACTGCCATCACTGCGATGTGCATATGAGAGTGCTTTTGTACCAGCATAAGGATCCGCTAGTTTTATATAGGTAAATCCAGCATGAGCCTCGGTAGTAACGATTCGTTTAGGGCCTGCTGCATTATTCAATTCTGGCCCTAATGAAGCACTAGCAGATTGATTTGTAACAACGCTGCAATCACGACATTCGGCTGTTTCAATACCTAGTGGTTCTGATTCATATACTCGCAATGCTAAATCGGAATCTAATGATAAAAAATCGTGTAAATTATCGCGTCCGGTCACGTCAACTTTGACATTATGGATAAGGAAATGAGGATTGGTTGCTTCAAGTAATGAGGTTAATTGTCCACCTAATTCATCTGCATGACTAAAGCTTGCAGTAAATGCCGTGAACTCACCCGATAAGGTAGTTTCCATATTCCACCGACCATTCACTATGCCGCTGGCTTCTATATCACCAAAGTCTATCAATAGACTTTTATCTGCAGGCTGGTCATTTAAATAACTGCCGGTAATTTCAAAACCAACAGCGAGGCCTAATTCATTTTCAATAATTTTGGGTTGAGCGGAATCGATAGTGACATTATTGGCAATACCTGCACCATTATTAGCAATACGCACACCTAAGGTATAAGGCACAGGCGCTTCAATTATTGATGTAAACGCATCATCACCAAAGACTTCTTGTGTTAAAAAATAATCTAAGGTTAATAAAGGCTGAGGTTTGACCACAATCGTATCTGGAGTAACTTCAATTGATTGTGCTTCACCGCCAAAGGTGTAATCTAACGTAGCTCCCACAAAATAAAGATTGCCGTCAGGTTTACCTTGAGCAGCATTTTTTGATGGAATAATTAACCAACGAATCTCTGCGGTGCTCGCAGGACCAATCGTGCCGGTACCATCTATTTCATCGATATTAAAAAGACTATCTTTGCGTATAAAAAAAGCAGCAGTCTGGTTATTTGAATCAGACGTCGCTTCTATCGTGTGGCCATCTTCATTTTTAAAAAGAATATTGATTTCAACATCTTCTAATGACAAGGTATCAAGGCCATTGGTGATTTTCATTTTGGCTTCAAACGCTTGGCGCTCTAACGCTAATTCTTGCACAATTTCTATTTGCACAACGGCGCAGAGTTCTTCTGCGGCATAACTATTATTAACGCTCAATACAAACGTTAATAACATCATGCAAAGGACCTTAAAATTTACCAATAATCGCAACATGATTATTACAGCCCTTGCCTATTTAGATGAGTCAACATAATGAAAATAGTGTCGTTAATTATTGTGGCAAGATGCCGACGTAGCTGATGTCCGAATCATGGTCATCAGGCAGTCCAGCACATTGCGTGGTCGGTGCATTGTCGACGGTTACTGTTAAGTTTTTGCCGGTGGCATAGGCTAACGCTGCCAAACTGGCAATGTGTTTGCAGTTTTGAGGTGTGACTGAATGTGAGTCTTGTTCAGGGTTACAAATTTTTATGACACCGCTATCTGCAACACTCATAAAAAAACCATCGGGTACATCATTTGATAGTTGATTAACTTTACCGGTACAGGTCACCACCTCTGCAAAGCTAAGTGTCGCCATCAATAGGCTTGTTATAAACGTTACACTCATCATCATTTTTTTCACTGTTCTACCCTCGCCGGTATTACTTACATTCACATTATTTACAGTCATGTCATTTACCTTGTGCGCTGTTGTGTTACTTCGTTATAGTCACTGTTTTTGTTGCAGTATTGCCTGCCTCATCACGTGCATTTATCACAATCGTATTTTCGCCCTGAGAAAGTGAAACAGTATGTGAAAAGGCATTCTCACCTCCCATTTTTACTTCTCCTGACACGCTATAACGTCGTGTATTTCTATCTAAATCTACTGCTAAACCTTTATCCGAATTATTAGTTTTGTTACCTAAGCCAAAGCTCTTATCACTGCCACTGTGTGCGAGCACTTCATCATTAATGGTCAAAACCGCTTTTTCACTTACCAGCCCTTTAATAACAAACTGTGTTTGACTGCTCGTTGATGTAGTTTCAGCTGGCAAGGTAACAGTAATAATGGGGTTAATCGTGTCTAATTCGACGCTTAAGTCTTGTGTCGTTATCGTTTGATTATTAATGGCTTCTAAGGTGAAATTATTTGCACCTTCTTGTAAGGTCACATCAACACTAAAGCGATTATCTGGCTCAACAGTCACACTCAGCCCATCAATGCTTAAGCTACTGCCTGCAAGGTTTAAGCGTCCTGAAATTGTTTGAGATACGGTATTAGTTACTGAATCTTGAGACGGTGTTGCAATGCTAATGAGTAAGGCTCCGCCACTATCCAAGGTAATTGCAACGTTTTGCGTTTTCTCATTGCCTAAGTTGTCTGTTGCAACCAAGCTATAATTATTAATACCTTCAACTAGGATAATGTGATGTTGGAATTGATTATCTTGGACAATCTCTACACTTTCACCATTGATTGTTAAGGTGGCGCTTTCATCAACACTGCCTGAGATAATGTGTTGAGCTTGGTCAGTGATTGACTCATGCTGTGGTGTAATAATGCTTATCGTTGGAGCCAAGGAGTCTAAGGTTAAGGTTAACATTGTAGTTACGCTGTTATTGGCTGTGTCAGTAACAACAACGGTAAAGCTATTTTCACCTTCAATAAGATCTATCTCATGACTAAATGTATCGTCACCGGCCGGTGTAATATCTACACCATTGATCGTTAACTTAGCGGCTTCGCCTAGATGCCCAACAATGATTTGTTTAGTATTTTTTGTTTTAAACCCATCTTGATGTGATGTTATCGTCAATGTAGGTTTGTCCGTATCTAACTCAATCGTATAACGATTGCTTGTTGTATTTCCAACACCATCCACCGCTTCTAAGATAATGTCATTACTACCTTGTAATAAGGTGATTGCAACATTAAATCGGTTATCTCCGGTTACTGTCACTAGCTGACCATTAATCTGCAGTGTTGCTAATTCACTCAACGTACCAGTAATGCTCTGAATAGATTGATTAGTAAGCAAGTTGTCAGGTAAAGAAGTGATGTTAATGACTGGGCTGACATTATCGAGATGATAACTCAGCTCTTTTGTACTCTGATTTCCGGCTAAGTCAGTCGCTGTCACATTAATAGTATTAGCGCCCGATTTTAATACCACACTGTGGCTAAAGTGTTGCTCATTGTCGAGAACCACAACTTGACCATTAATCGTTAAATTGTCTGCTCCATCTACCTTACCTTTAATGATTTGAGTCGCTTGTCTTGTGGTGACAGGTGACTGATAAGAATCAATGGTGATAATTGGTTTAGATACAACTAGTGTGATGTTGATTATTTGCGTTGTTGTATTATTCGCCGCATCCGTCGCACTAAGTTCAAAGGTATTTCGACCATTACTTAATATGATTCTATGCCGAAATTCATTGCCTTCATAAAGCGGTATTGATTGACCGTTAATCGTCAGCGTTGCTGGTTCGTTAATGCTACCCATAATCGATTGTCTGTCACGATTGGTAATCGTTCCGTCCTCAAACGACGTAAGAGTGATCACCGGTTTTGTATTATCTGCCTTAGCGACAATAATTTTAAAACTCTGTGTTGTGCTTTGGTTACTATCTAGACTGTCCACCTTAACTAGTACAGTAAATTCGCCGTCTGATGTTGGCAGCCAGTTAATCACACCGGTGGTTTGATCAATCGTCAAACCCGGTGGCGCTAATGACCACGAATACCTTAAGACACTATTATTGTCTTTATTAGAATTAACATCGTATTGGTAAGCTACGCCAACTATTGCATCAGTAACCGGCGTGGAGGTAATCATCAATGGTAGGGCTTCATCGCTGATGACTAAGGTGTAGTTTTGCAGTGCAAAACCATCATGACCATCGCTTACTTTCACTTCAATTGTGTGACTGCCCATCAGATCAGCTAACCAGATAATTTGGCCATCTTCAGCATTAATTGTCATGCCTGCTGGCGCTTGCAGCAAACTATAGCTAAGCACATCATCGTCACTATCTGTCGCTTCAACCTTATAGTGATATTGTTTGGTTAAGGTCTCAGTAATGATTGGCGTGGAGGTGATTTCTGGATGATGGTTTGCAGTATCAATTTTACTGATAAATACATCACCATTACCGCCACCAAATACTGACTGATAAGCCTCTTTGATTGGGAAGTCAGTATCAGATGCTGTATCACCGATAATATAAATATCGCTTCCATCGATGGCTAAATCAAAACCACTGTCGTCATTTTCACCGCCAAGGTAACTTGCAAATAATGGTCGATAATCCCCTGCGTTTAGTTTTGCGACATAGGCATCGCTCTTGGTGCTTAACCCATTATTAAGTTCTGACTGAACCGGATCGATAAGTGCTAAGCCTGAGGTTGATTCAGTTGTACCGATAACAAAAACGTTATTGTCAGCATCAATCGCAACATTATTTAAAACATCGGCTTTGTTACCACCAAAATAGCTTGAAAATAGTAATTCACCTTCACCTGAAAAACTCGTGATAACACCATCACTTTCACCTTCTCGTGTAGTTTGTAGTGCATTTTTTAATGGATAGTCAACTGAACGATAGATACTTTTACGACTGCTACCAACAATGACAATATTATCTTGATTGTCTACTGCTATTCCTAAACCAACATCGTAACCATTACCACCTAGGTGTTTTGAAAAGTGGATAGATTGTCCACTTGCAGATAGCTGTGTAACAAATACATCGCCTGGATCTGTATCTGATGTTTCTCCTGAGCCACTTTGATTGCCGGTGGTGAAATGCCATTGCCCTTCAACAATCGCCCCCGACTTCCAGGGTCCTTTGTTAATAACAGCAAATTGATAATCAACGGTCACGCCATAATGATGGTTTTTCTTTAATATGCCCGCATCTAGTTTTAGCGTAAATGACGTTAACCCTTGTTGCGAATGTGAATTATCAGGATCAATAGCAAAAACTTGTTCACCGGTATCTAAATCATGAATGGTCAAGGCACGTTGAACAGTCCAGGTATAATCTGAAATCTGATCGTATTGTAAAATGAGTGTCGTATTATTTGGATCAATGTCCTTGCTTCCAGGGGCAGGATAGACACCAATAATATTATTTACCGCTTGCGCTAATGGCACTGTTTCTTGATCAGCTTTGGTTTTAAACGTCCATTGCTCTTTTGTAATTTCACCTGACTTCCAAGGCGGTGCATTCACAACAGCAAATACTCGATCTACGCTCACCCCATAATGACTGTTTTTCTTTAAGATACCGGGTTCTAATTTAACGGTAAATGATGTTAATCCTTGCTGAGCTTGTAAGTTATCGGGATCAATTGTAAAGACCTGTTCGCCTGTCTCTAAATCATGAATCGTTAAGAATTTTTGATCTGTCCACTTATAATCTGCCGTTGAAGCATACTTAAGGATCAGTGATGCATTTTCTGGATCAATATCGGTACTTCCCGGTGCAGGGTAAACACCGACGATAGTATCTACTGACGGTGTTAGAGCTACCGTGCTTGCAAGTGCTGGTTCTGTTTCGGTGATGGTTTTGTATAGGACTAAATGGAGATCATCGATCGTGATATTAAATGGACCTGAAGAACCTAGTTGGATCCAGTGAAATACACGGTTTATTTTGCGTGTCGGATCGAGATCTAAAACCACATCAACGGTAACATTACCAATATGTGTGGCAGGAACTGCCTGACATGATTCTTCACGTCCATCGTAATAATAAACAACACTGCAAAATTCTAAGTTCGTTTTAGGATTATTACCTTCAGGAATATTAGTTTTAGCATGGATTTGTAATGCTTTACCATAAACCTCCGTGCCCCATGGATAGGAATAACCCGCTAAGACACGGCCATAATCACTAAATTCAAGCAAAACACTTTGGTTACCTTTAATCGCTTCATCGGTGATTAATGATCCTGTTACACGAGAACTTGATAAATCGAGCGAGTCAAAGCCCTTTTCAAAGCCATTATCATTCCACAGCTCTTCCGGTTCACTATCTTCAATTGCGAGAAAGGAGAATTCGTCGGGATTGCCTTTTTGATCTGGAAAACTACTCAGTGACGTTGTTTCACCGGTAATGGATGCATGACCACGACTATCTACGGTAATCGCATGACTTTTCTCTCTGCCCGCCCCACCGATATACGTCGAATACTGGAGTTGTCGGCCACCAATGCTGTATTTGGTAACAAACGCATCAAAATCACCTGATCGTGTTGTTTGCACTGCATTCAGAGTTGGGAAGTTATTTGATGTTGTACTACCTGTGACATATATACTTTCTGTATCAATGACAATGTCGCTACCTTCGTCACTGCCATTACCACCCAAATAGGTCGAGAAATAAATACGAGCACCTGAACGGTCTAAATTTGTTAAAAAAGTATCATAGGTACCACCACCATATTCTGGTTGAATGGAAGTCAATATCGGGAAATCAGTTGATTGAGTCATTCCGACTATATAAATACGACCTCGACTACCAACAACGATGTCACCAGCAAAATCATCGTCAGTTCCACCTAAGTAAGTTGCAAAAACTAGGGCATTAGTTTCTGGATCGAACTTAACAAGAAAGAGATCTTTTTTTCCAGCAGCTTCAACTTGAAATGTGGTATCACTCAATACTGGAACCGAATCTGTGGTGCCTAAGACATACACATAACCAAATTCATCAACGGTTGTGGCAGGACCGCGATCTGCACCGTCTCCTCCGATATAGCTTGAGTAAACAAGCACCGGATCAATCACTAGGGCATAGTTTTGGTTGTAGTGTTTGATTTGAAAACCAACATGATTATCAGCTAATAGCTGATATTGACCATCAACAATGTGTCGCTTGCCATCAATCTCTTGATATAAATGAGGTTTATTTTGTTGAATGACACCCTGCGAGGTATGTAATAACAGGTTACCTTCGAGATCTAAATCAAGTTTATCAACACCATCAAAGGCAAGTTTTACTTGGTTAACATCGCTGTTTGGAGCAACAATAAAGTCATATTCTAATTGGCCTTGATTGCCATAAAAACGAACATCAATGCCTGGATAAATTTGGTCTTGTTGCACACTAGCAAAGGTGGGAATATCTGTATGCCATTGTTCTGGCTGATTACCTGTCAGGTAGTTTATTTTTCCTTCCTGTATATCTTGACCAACTGGTGCTGTCTTATCTGCACCAACAAACCGCATATTGATGGCGTGACCATCTTCAGCATTGGGAGGCATTAAGGTAATCATGTCGGCAGAAATACCTAAGCTATAACCTAAACCTCTAGCAAGGTATTGCTTAGTATGGATTGCACCATCAAGATTTTTGATTGTGTGCTCTTCAAAGTAAAGCGGTAATTGTGCCCATTCACTGAGAAGTTTATTTTGTTGTGCCTCTTCATTTGGAACAGCACTTGTGTGCGCTAAATTTGATGCAGTTTTATCATGTAATTGCACACCATAGATAAAGGCGACAATCACAACAACGCTGATTATCCACAAGGTATTGGCACGTTTGCTCACACTTTTGAGCATGTTACCTTGCTTGAACGAAATCACCGGTCAAACATAAGGGGATCAACGCAGAAAGAATAAACTAAAGGTATAGTTATCATGGCTGTGTGGGACAGCTTATTTTAAGTATGTGTACGCCGAACATTCAAAACTTCCCTATTTTGGATATAGCAATACACTCATTTGTAACAAATGAATGGATTAAACGTCATTATTGAGATTCGCTAGTGGTGTACTTAGAGGTACTTACAAGATGCAGGCTCGATAACTTTGCAAAGCATCATAATGTTTTATATTTGGTTTTTTGTGAGGCGCGTCACACTTTTATTGCATTCTAGTTTGAAAGTAATATTTATGTGACTTAATTATCATTACGAATTAATTATCTGTGCGTTATTTGCTAGATTTACGCATACACTTAAGTGGACCTGTAACCGCTAAAATTGTTTAAAACAAATTTGCGCATTTAAATCTAAATTGCTCTAAATAGAAAAATATTTACTCTAAATGAAATTTAATTTTTTGCACTTACATATTTTAAGGTTATATTTCTAAGCTAGGTGGGCGCGACTTTATTACATATTTCTTTAAAAGATCATCGAAATACACTGAGACATTTCAATCATTTACTGCCAATAATTAAGCAAATCCTGTGTCGCTTTTTGATAATCATCTGCTTGGGTGATAGCTGAAATCATCGCCACTGAACCTACGCCGGTTTGTTTTAAAGTTTCTGCACGTTGTTGATCTATACCGCCAATCGCTACGAGTGGATAGTTATCAGCTAACAGTCTTGTCCATAGTTTCACTCGTTCAATGCCTTGTGGTGCAAAGGG
>Ga0209495_1000390_pt1 | contig 35207 bp, 48 predicted proteins | sample EN1Hudsemesocosm_FD_184629 | JGI IMG/M metagenome (GOLD analysis project Ga0209495, IMG submission 184629) | Methane-oxidizing microbial communities from mesocosms in the Hudson Canyon - EN1E Hudson Canyon (SPAdes) (version 2) | ecosystem: Environmental > Aquatic > Marine > Cold seeps | place... | reverse complement strand
TAGCTAAATACGCTAACTTCTCTAATGTAGATTCTTCATACCCACCTTCCTGTATGCCTCCTATGTCAGCAACCCATAGGAACCCATTAAGCATCTTGATGATACAATATGATGTCTCATCCTTACCCCGTCCAGAGGGATCAATAGCCATGACTGAACCGCTATACTCAATCCAATCCCCTATGTTCTCTGCCATCCAGAGCTTATCCCCTCTTAACCCTAGGTTAGGGACATCTACAGCTTCATCACGACTCTTAATGACTCTCTCAGGGGCCTTTTCGTTATCTACCTGAGCTACTACCAAGTCAGATAACTTCAAAGGGTACTTGTTAATATCGGAAAGGGAAGTATCAAGCATGAACTGTAACGAGAAACCTGAGCGTCCGTAAGATAGTTCCCTTTCGATCAAGTCATCATCATCGAACCTCAGGGGGTCTGTAGGCTCCATCACCTTCCCTTCTCCCTCTCTTAACTTAGGGGCTAACCTCTCTCCTAATCGTTCCCTCAGGGCCTCCTCAGGGTACCTAGCAGTCCATATTCGGGTGACATACCCTCTGTTCGGTAGCTCTTCATACAACGACATCTCGGTCTGAGGTGTTCCTAAGTAGATCACTCTCCCATCAGGCTTTAAGATCGCATCAAATTCCTTAACAGACTCCGATAACTTATCCCTCATGACCTGTGTGGCTGAGTTATTAGGAATCTCAATGTCATCTGCGATAATCAGATCAGCCCTTGATCCTGCAAGCTGCCCTGTAATCCCAACAGACTTCACACTAGGGCTATGAGAAGGAGTAGCAGGAGCAACATCAAAGGATATTTTAGATTGCCTCTGACCATCCCTAGGGATCAAGTGTTGGAGTAAGGGCATATCATGTATGAGCCGCTGAGTAAACGTACTGAAATCATCGGCTCTAACCTTACTTGCACTAACAACCAGTATCTTCATCTCTGGGTTTAACAGTAGCTGATGACAAGCGAATGCAGAGGTAATATAGCTCTTTCCTACTCCCCTGAAGGCCTCAATGACAGCCCTCCTAGGGCCGTATTGTAAATACTCGGCTATGTCATACTGTACAGGTGTGGGGTTAGGCAGGTTAAGGTGATCCCATGTTAACCATAGGAAGTTCTTAAACGACTCTAAAGGGTTCTTTTTACTCATGCGTTATGTCCATATAAGTGGGGTGAGGAGGGGTGTTTTTCTTACCCCTATGCTACCCATTACTTTTCCTAATACCCCCTTCTCAGATGACCCCTGAGGGCCTCTGAGGGGGTACTTTGGTTAGTGTCTAGGGATGTCTACCAACTGCCTTTCTAACTCTTCTTCTTCTTGATCGAAGGGCAATGATTCTAGGAGTTGTGCAAGAGGGTTATCGTTAATAGGAGTAGCTTCAATTCCGTTATCCTTTAGGAATCGTACAGCTACACCCAAGTCAGCAGATTTAGCTGTACCATCCTTGATCTTTTCTAGCAAGGTCTGAGCGACAGCAGAATGTAATACAAATAAGATATTATCATCATCCATTGCGACCTCTTTTAGGTTGTTTAGTTCGGTTGGCTTTCTTAGAGAGTATCCTTAGGTTACTAGGAGACTTATTAGAGGTGTTGTGGTCTTTATGATCTACTTCCTTACCATCCCCCTTTCTAACTCTCCCTGATTTAATCATCAGTCTTCTTGATTGATTTCTTTGATGCCTTCTCTTTACTTGCTCAGGTTTACCATGGTATTCCCGATACTCTTTCTTGTAGTCTCTCATTCATCTTTACTATCTTTAAAGACCATGCCTATAATCCCTGACCCTGCAATAGTTGCTGCAACAATCTGGTTCATTAACTCTGGCTCTATAGTCAAACCTAAGCCCCCAAAGAACATTATAATTCCTCTGACGGTACTGGCCTCGCTTAATCTTGCTAAAATATATTGAAACATTGTTTCTCCCATTGTTGTTTATATTTTACATTTGGTATATGTGAGTTGGGTATGTAAAGTATTTCATGCAATCCCCAACTTCATCTTTCGTATTACATACGCTTATGTGTAATAAACACCAAGAATCTCATGAAGAACTACAACCGCTAATGCACTACCAAAGGCACAAAGAGCGGTGTAATAAATGAGGTTCTTAATGTGTTCAATCGCTATCTTGAAGTTCTCGTAGTTCACGGAGATACCTCTCTACTTTCGCTCTATCAAGCGGTGTACGTTGTGCGTCAGGTACGCTTTGAAGGTCAAAGAGTTCATCCTCAATAGACCTCATTCGCATATCAACAAACGCTGAGTGTTGCTCTATTCTTAAATCCTCTAACTCATCTGCTGAAGCATATCTACCATCAGCAAAAAGTAGTAAGCCAACACTCATAGTTACGATGCTGACAACACTACTCATTATTGTAATGAGGGTTATTGCTGATTTCTCCATAGTTCATATATTCCTCTACGGTAATATTAATAGTACCAAGCATAAAAAAGGGGGTATTATTCCCCCTCGGTATTATTTACTTACTTAGAATTAGCGACATAGTATCCAAGACCCCAAGCGTAGAAAGCAACAACATTGCCACAGCACCAAAAGCTGTGTACTTGATTTGTTGTAGACACGCTGAGATGTCCTTGAGTGCCACAGACAACTCGTTTGCTGTTCTCTTTACTTCTCGTATTTCTTCAGCGTGTTCTGCTTGTTGCCATTCTAGCTTGGTTAGTCGAGTTTCTAGATAACACGGTTCGTTTTCTTCGTGTGCATTCAAGCCTTATTGCTCCTAATCTATATTAGTTAAGGGAGTGCCAAACGACTTACACGTTAAAGCATCGTTTATTTGCCCATCAGCATCTAGGGTGTATATCTGATAATTTGATATGTCATCGTCAATCCCAACCCATGTGTCATCTCGTTGCTTTTCGCTACAAGCTCCTGTCGTAGTGTTAACGTATATCATTATGTTTCCTCATTACTGAACAATATGTAGCTTTTTACGTCCTCCATAGGAACTGAAGAAAGTAAGGAATCAAACACCATCCACCCAAACCCATCTAGATAAATACCTATAGTGTTGTAATCGTTTTCATTACTTGTTGATATAGTAGATTCGCATACTTCATCCTTTTCCGTGTAATGCTCCCAAGTTTTATCAGGTGCGTATGACCCTGCCACAGTCAGCATCCCAACATAAGGTTTGTCACTATTGAATGTTTTAGTAGTGGTGTAAGGAGGGATGTGTTCCCCCAAGGCATCCTTAGAGGTCTGTGTCATTACCTTACAAATACCTGCTAGATTGAAGTCATCTATAGGGTACTTCGTAACCAAGTCCATTGCCTGTGCGAAACTGACCGCTAAATCGTATCTAAGCACCGCTAACAAAGCAATTCCGATGGGAGTCGAAAGATATTCTTTGAGCGGAATAGAGCGGTCTTCATTGAATAGTGGGATTTCTAAAGAGTCATCTAACCCCTTAACCCTCACCATGTTTTCTCTTAATATTGTATTTAATCTTTGCATGGAGAGTTACCTTTTATGTGAATATCGCCTGTCGATTGGTATAGTTGTAAGTACATGGGTAGTTTGGTGACGTACCCGACCCTATTTTTGAGTACCATACAATCTTGTCTATGAGTACCCCAACGCTACTGTCGTAGGATAGTGGGGCCGTTGAAGTGTAAGTATCCCAACCCCCTCCTTGCCCCATCACGGTAGGAGAATTAGATTGTGCTGAATTACTCATCAAAGATTTGTCTATAAACATGAGCGAACCATCAAAATAGAACTCCGCCCAATAGCTCTCCGTGTCACCACCTGCGTTCGACCCTGTTCTATTTCTCGTTAGGGTTGTCTTGATATTAAAAGCACCCGATCTACTCGCACGAATTGGGGTTGATAAATTTAAAGTAGTGGTAAAAACCTGTGGGCCAGTATTTACATAGTGCGTTGAAGTAGGCATTGTCGCAGTCGTACTCCCTCCCACACTCCATACCGTTTGGGTATTACCTCCCCCAGAAATAACTACGGTGTTTACATTAGAACCGTTGTGTTTAACATCGGCAATGTCATTAAAGTTGATAATATTCTTCATTGTTAAGTCACCGACCATGCGATACGCCCGTGACAGGCGAAAGTGAAAGAGGATGTATCGGCATAATCTATACCAACCAGTTTAGCGGTACCTACATTTCCTAGATACTGTAAATTACTGGATGAACTGTTTATGGACGATGTTGATTGTAGTATTAACGTACCACCACTAAAGGATACAGAGAGTTCAGCTCCTGCACTTCCTGCAGGGCCAGTTGCACCTGTAGCACCCGTAGTACCCGTAGCACCCGTTGGGCCTTGTGGGCCTTGTGAGCCTTGACTACCAGTAGCTCCAGTATTACCCGTAGCACCTGTCGCACCCACTGGGCCTGACGGGCCTTGAGAACCTACCGCACCATCAGCACCACTTGGGCCTTGACTACCCGTACTTCCTGTAGCTCCTGTCGAGCCTTGTGGCCCAGTGTTGCCTGTGTCACCTTTAACACCAGTAGCACCCTGTGGGCCTGTAGCACCTGTAGCACCGTCATCTCCGTCTGTCCCTGCCGCTCCTGTACTTCCAGTAGCACCAACAGCACCCGTGTTACCAACAGCACCCTGTGGCCCTGTTAATCCAGTAGCCCCAGTCGGGCCTGTGTTACCTATTGGGCCTGTGTTCCCCGTAGCTCCTTGTGGGCCTTGTGAGCCTGTTGCTCCGACTGCTCCAGTAGCTCCGACTGCTCCATCGTCACCCTGTGGGCCTTGTGGGCCAGTTGAACCAGTAGCTCCCACAGCACCAGTAGCTCCAGTATTACCCGTAGCTCCTACAGCACCGTCATCACCTTGTGGGCCTTGTGGGCCTGTTGAACCAGTAGCACCTACCGCTCCTGTTGCACCCGTATTACCAGTAGCTCCAACTGCACCATCATCACCTTGTGGGCCTTGTGGCCCAGTGCTTCCTGTAGTACCAACAGCACCAGTTGCACCTACCGCTCCTGTATTACCTGTGTTACCAATTGGCCCAGTGCTTCCTGTTGCACCAACAGCACCAGTACTTCCTGTTGCACCAACAGCACCTGTAGCACCTACAGCACCATCGTCACCCTGTGGGCCTTGTGAGCCTGTTGCTCCTGTAGCACCTACAGCACCAGTTGCACCTACAGAACCTGTAGCACCTACAGCACCGTCATCGCCTTGTGGGCCTTGAGAACCTGTTGGCCCAGTGTTACCTGTAGCACCCGTAGCACCAACAGCACCCGTAGCACCTTGAATACCCTGACTACCTGTAGCACCTGTTGCACCTGTTGCACCATCGTCACCGCTTTCCGCAATGACCTGCCACACCAATGGTTGTGCATCAGGTGACATATTTGTATTGTTTGATAATGCTGTGTAGCTTGTACCGTCTTGAACGACAGCATCCATTGCCACATAGCTCGTTGAACTACTCCAAGTACCTTGCCATCCAAGTCGTACTCGTCCTATATTAATTGTTGCCATATTAAACTGTTACCTCTAAATATCCGTTGGAGTCAATACTGAAATCATTGTCAGATGCGCTCCCATAATGTTCTATGAGCAACTCTCCACTACTGTTAATCTCAAAGCGACCAAAAGCTAAAGCCATAGGCGTTGAACCCATGTTTCCCGTTGGGCCTTGAAGTCCTAGTGGCCCTGCTGAACCTTGAAGTCCTGTTGCACCAGTAGAACCTGTAATACCTGTGATTCCTTGTGGGCCTAGAGGGCCAGTAGCACCTGTTGGGCCAGTTGACCCCATACTTCCTGTAGCACCTGTTGGGCCAGTTGGCCCTGCATCACCTGTGACACCATCCGCACCTATAGAACCTGTGGCTCCTGTAGCACCTGTTGGCCCTGTACTTCCTGTAGCACCTGTTGGCCCTACGTCACCTGTAACACCATCAGCACCTATAGAACCTGTTGCTCCAGTAGAACCTTGTGGGCCTGTAGCTCCCGTTGCCCCCGTGTTACCTGTGTCACCAGTTGGGCCTATAGAACCAGTTGCCCCTGTTAATCCGATACTTCCAGTAGCTCCCGTAGCTCCAATAACTCCTGCATCGCCAGTTGGGCCGGTAGAACCCATAGCTCCAGTAGCTCCAGTTAAACCTATACTGCCTTGAGAACCAGTAGCTCCTGTTGGCCCTGCGTCACCAGTTGGCCCAGTACCGCCCATAGCTCCAGTTGGCCCAGTTAAACCTATACTACCCTGAGAACCAGTAGCTCCAGTTGGGCCTGCATCACCCGTTGAACCTGTAGCTCCTATAGCTCCAGTATCTCCTGTAGCACCTGTTGGGCCTTGAAGACCTACAATACCTTGCGCTCCAGTAGCACCTACAGCACCTACAGCACCAGTTAATCCAACAACTCCTTGCAAGCCTGTGATGCCTTGCGCTCCCGTAGGCCCAAGCGGCCCAAGGTCACCCTCATCACCTTTTACACCTTGCGGCCCAGTTGGCCCAATAGGCCCATCATTTCCGATTGGCCCTCTGTCTCCGTCTTCCCCTTGAACACCTTGAATACCTTGCGGCCCTGTAGCACCTATGCTACCTGATGGCCCTATTGCTCCAGTTGTTCCAGTAGCACCTGATGGGCCTTCCGATACATAAATCTTTAAGATACCTGTACTTGCGTCATAATCGGATGCAGGGCTGACTGAGCCTAGAGGAGCGGCACTCAACGAGTCTACTTGCGTAGTCAGGTTGTACAGTTGCCCGTGTTTATCGACTACATCAGCGTGTTTTGTGGTGACCTCACTAGAAGCTGTGGATGCGGTGTTTGCATTAGTTAAAGCGTTGAGTATTTTACTGTCAGAGGTACTATTTGTACCTGCTCCAAGTTCTAGGTCAGATGATACTAATGCCCAACCAGTAGAAGCAGTAGCTGTAGCTACAGCCTGTAAATCACTAATTGTATTAGTATTACTTAGTTGTTGTATATCACTTATATTAGCGGCTACTAAGCCGACATCTGAAGGAGATGATATTAGGTCTGCCGCATCTGTTGATACTTGAATAGTAAGCAACGTAGAACTAGCAGGTGCGGTGTAAAATACAATAGAGTTGTGAATGACTGTGTAGTCGCTTTTACTTACTATAGTTTCTGTACCGCCTATGAGAGAATATACTTTTACGTGGTCACTTGAGATGATACGGAAACCAACACTGAACGTGCTTGTTACCCCATCACCTGTAAACACCTTATCTGAAATCATACTCTTTCCTTTTACTTAGTTTGCATGTAATGTTTGGCTTGCAATCCAAAAGGCTATACAGTTCTTGATTTACTGTTATATCTGCCTTTTAAGTTAGTGGAATCAATACAGAACCCTGCATCTCCATCACTTTGAATTGTTATTCTTGTCTTCTTGGTTTCCCCCATCACAGTTGCGCTGTCTCCTGTTTTAGTGTGAGTAGCATCACCTACTTGTACCTTGATCTTTTGTGACGATCCAGTTCTAGCCTGTAACTCTACCTTTCTTATTTGTAGTCTTCCTTGTTTGTCATCTACCTTAGACGTACCACCTGTGTTAAAACCCCACTCACTTAACTCAATAGAGCTTGTGTAAGGAAGTCCTATATCAGCAGGAGTTGGATCAGCTTTTAAATCCATATAAACTTCATCTGCAAAGTCTGTCTTAGCCAAGCTGATTCTTTTCAGTACCATCTCGCCTTGTACGCCTAGATCAGGATCGTTAAAGTGACATATCATATATAGGTGATCCCCTACTACTCTTATTGCCAAGATGTGTGTCTTAGCACTTGCAAGCTCCCACCTATGCCATGCTGACTGTGCTTTCTTAGTACCTTCCCATGTCTGATTGTAGACATAGATATTAGCTCTATACTTATTAGCATCTGAGCCTTCAGCAAGGATAAACAACATGTCATACTTGTCACTGCCTTCTAAATCAACAGCATTCTTAGGTACATACTCACTAACATGTGCTGTTACATCTTCAGCTATATTATCAACAGAGTCAGGTACATTGTAGTACTCCCTTACCTGTGTGCCTTCCCCTTTATTTACTGTAAAGTAAGTATTCGGGCCGATTGCCATAGGTTTCGTATTAGGATTTAAACTGTACTCAGTTGACTGACTGATAGACACAGTATCGGGTCTTAACTCGTTCTCAGAACTAAGAATATACTGTGCGTTAGCTCCAAACAGTAGTAAGTTACGTTTAAAAGGTACAGCATATTTAAGGTTGACTACTTTATTTGAGTCAACAGCTACATCCACAGGGTCAGTAGCAAGCAGGTCAGTAACAGTAGTCCTAAAGAAGTTCTCATACAACCCTACTTCACTTAAGATAATAGAGTCTCTACTAATCATACCTAAACGGTTACGATAAAAGAATAAGTCTTCTATTGTGTAGCCTACAAAGCTAGGCATAGCGTTAGTAAAGTCATCCCCTACCTTACGGTCAGTATAGTCAAACTCTCCAAACGTAAAGTCAGTTAATGTATTACGAACAAGTGTATGGGGCATTGTAGCCTTGTCCATACCTGTTTTTAAACCTGATGCTATTGACTCTTTCCATATACCATCTTCATGTGTAGCCCAGAAACCTTCAAACTGATTCTTCTCATCTCCTGTTATCTTGATTAGCGTATTGCTACCAGAGTATTCACCCATGTCACTAGGAAGGTCTTGTATTTTACTCATGTAGCCCCACCATCCTTCGGAAGCCATATTACCCCATGTGTCAGATACTTCCCACGTACCTGTGGGTACTCCTGACGCATTCCATTTCAATCTACGGAGTACTGACCCTGAGTTACTACCTCCAATATCCCCTGCGATAGAGTTAGCTACTGTAAGTGAGTTCTTGCCGTAAGCATTATCCCCTGTTGTACTTGCTGACTCGGTGTCAGTAGGACGTATGCTTGTCCTATCTGTTCCTGTTGTTATGTCATTACCGTTAATTACTTTATACTGATAGGTTGCCGCTTGCTGATTGTCTGTACCACCATAAGCAATATAAGTACGCTTAACCCAGTAGTACGCATACTTCTGGTTCTGTGTTGTGTTACTAGTACCATGTGTAAACGTTGAGTTCTCTGTCACAACCTTAGTTTTGTTTACAATGAAAGTAGTATCACCAATAGTAGTAGAAGTAAATGAATCTACTGGGTCTGATCCTACAGGTATATCCAGATAGGGGTCAGTACCTTCATCTATCTTTGTTCCGACTAAGTTGTATACGAACCACGCTCCACTTAAAATAGCTACAAGATAAGACTCTACTCCGTCTCCTCGCTCGTATGAATACAAGAAAGGTTTTGTGCCGTCTAACTCAGTGAGTTCGGCTACCTTTTCAAGTGGTGCTCTTCTGCGTGTTCCGTCTACAAAAGACACGCTACAGTTCACCATATCTTCTACTTGAGTAACATGCCGTGACTCTACTGCCTGTTGGGATACCCCATTAACAAAAGAAGGTATAGTTTGGTTTACTTCACTCACATCTCCTCCTTATAGTCCTGATGGGTTTCTTGAACGATTCATTGCCCTATTGCTTGACCCATCATCATAGATACTGTATTTACCTACTCTCATTTCTTCACTAGCTAAAACCGCAGTAGATATTGTTATATCATCTCTCAGTATCTTAGCAGTGCCATCTGAAGCACTCACTCCCACTACACGGGAATATAGTTTTGCTTTAGCCTTGTCTACTATTAATATCTGTACATAACTGGGTAAGTCATCAAATTCAATGTCCCATATAACATCGGCTTCAACTACGTCAGTGAACGTATATGTGTGATTACCATTGTCATACAGCTTGTTGTCTTTTATAATGTAATTAGGGTCAGCCGCAGTAGCATCTACTGACAGTGCACCAAATGGCTTTACTATTGTGTTGCTTGAATCTGGCATTAAAGGCCATGCTAACTCTGTGTTAAAGGAGTAACCTCTACCTAGTAATTCTACTCTAGCTTCATCAAGAGCTATGTCTGCTAACTCAGCTTCGTATATACCTACGATAGGTGTTACTACTGATGAAGCCGGTGGTCTTGATGTCTGGGTGAATAATGCTCCCCAATAATGTCCTGACGCTGTATAACTACTGGTACTTGCTGATTCCCACGCTGTTCCAGTGTATACTTTTAATTCTTTAGTTCCTACTGCCCAGTCTGTCGAGTTGGGAGGAGCAGAACCTGTGTGTGCTGTCTTAGCTACATACCATACAGAGGGAGAGCCATGCTTTACCTCATCATCTATGTTATACGCTGTTGTAATATTCCATGCAGGTATCGCATCTACCGCAACATCATGGAAGTAAGAATCCCCTTGGTTTACTACAGTAGCACCTAAAGGTCGTTCTCCTATAGTAGTCAGGCAGATATTGATAGCATCGTTTAACTTCTTCATTAAATCTCCTTACTTTAGGAGGTGAAAAAAAAGGGACACACCCTAGTCATACGCAACCATAGTTGGCACGTAAACTAGAATGTATCCCTATGTCCTACACTTACTCCTAGCTTACACTAGGTTAAGATTATGTAGTTGTGAACTGCTGTGAACAACCTGCGTTAAGTACGCCTTCGCCCATCGCATAAGATGAGACAAGTAGAGTACCTAATTTCTCAGGGATGTAGTTAGCTTCTGACTTGATGTCAATAAGTTTAACAACACCAACTGCTTGAGGTGTAAACATGAAGCCCCATGTGCCTGCAGGCAAGTTGTTACTAACAACAATAGGAACACCTGCGATCTTGAATACATTACCTGTATCAATACCACCATTACTTGAAGTCCAATCACGGTTAACCGCTTTACTAGACTGTACAAGCAAGTAGTATGCTTCAGGGTTCAGTACCAAAGTACGCTCACCAGTTACATCTTTGCTATCGAAAGCAGATTGAGTATCAAACATTGCTTCTACTAGCTTGTCAGGAAAAGCCGCTTTCAATGCCGGAGTATTAGTTAAGCCTAATACTTTAGCGGCATTCTTAGCAGGCTGACCTACTTTAGGAGTAGCAGTAGTACAAGCCGCTAACTGGGCTGTTACTGCAATGTCTACTTTCTTAGCTAGGATGTTACCAATCTCAGTAGAGTATTGTCCACGTACTTCATAGTGAGACATTGCTTCTTGCAAGTCATCTACGAATACTGAACTGTATCTACGTGCATTGATTGAGATGACTTGTTCTGCTTGCCCAATTGAGCTAGGAACGATGTCATTTCCCGGAGTGTGTACTTTTTCATCGCTTAAGTTACCAATTACTGGGAACTGTGCTGACTTACCAGAGCTGATAGTTCTAGTAGTCACTAGCGGCATGAACACGTTTTTGCTTGCAAACGCTGTTAAGACTTCACCACTAAATACTTTTAGTGCAATGTCTGTTCCTGTTTGAATGTTACCTGCCGCATTTGCCGCCCATGCTACCGCACCTGCTGGGTTACTTGTAGTATATGCCATGTTACTTTATTTCCTATGTATAAATATTAAATGTATCTCCTTTACGTGTACGTTAGTTTAAACGGTGTCCTACTACTTTAGACCTCAGTCCAAGGAATAGGGCATTTATACATACTTATACTTGCTTAGAAGTTTGACTTAGCTAGTTTAGCCTGTACTCTCGCTCTATATGTAGAGTCTGTTTTGTACTCGTGGCTTCCCATAGCTTTTATCATTTCACTCTTGGTTTCAAATCCACCAGAGTTAGTTGTCTGGCCAGAGATACGATTACCTCCGATCAGGTTAGGATTAGCTGTCTTGAATCTACTGTATAACCCTTGTACAGCAAACTTAGCTGAGTCTTCATTAGTCAAAGCATTATTAAAAGCTGTCTGCTCTGATGTGCTTAAGTTATTACTAGCCCACTCTACCATAGAGTTGTACTCCTGCTCACCGCCTACTTCAGCTTGAACACGATCAGCAAACCCAGTATTCATGGACTCTTGTCCTTGGATATATCGGTCTACTGCTTCTCTTGGGATGCCTGCTTGCTCTAACTTCTTAAATGAATCATCACTAAGTTGACCGTTAGTGTCATACTCAGATTCAAGACTAGAGAAATCTAATCCTGCTTCCTTCACTGCTTCTTCAGCTTCATTAGGCGTAGGTGATTCAGTATCTTCCTCAGAAGGTGTATCACGTTGTCCTAACTTAGTTTCTAATTCAGCATAGGCTTTTTCTAGGTCTTCTACTGACTTATACTTTCCTGCTAACTTGCGCTCTTCCTCTTCAGGAGGTGCATTCTCAGCGTTCTCAGCATCAGTCCGTAGACTTTCGTTTACTTGTTGTTCCTTTGCGTCTGCCACGTTTACCATCGCTTGCTCGTGTTCGCTTAGGTTTGGAGCTTGTGTCGCTTGTGCTTCGTTTATCTGTAGGTCTGCCATCTAGTGTCTCCTCGTCTTGTACATATACATTGTATCTAATTTCCCCCATGCCTATGCCTACTTAAAGTTGTATTGGTACTGCATGAATACAGTTTCACTTACAGAGTTCCTTGATCTAAATGTGTCCCAAGGAGCGGCTAAGTTAGTCTGATCCCATGCTACCCGTACTTCATGTGACTTACTGCCTACGTAAGCAGTCGTGTACAACCTCATTTGATTAGTAGGAGTACTCATAAAGTTACCCATATTATCTGCGTCATGTGTCCACCGAATACCTGCGTCTTTCATCTTGATTGCAAACGCTTCACTTGCTTGACTTGGTGTTACTACGCTAAATAGTAGTAGTAAAGGAAGTAGTAGTAATAATCTTTTCATTGTATGTATTGTCTCTTGTTTAGTATGTTCGGATTGCAATCCAAACTAAGTTTAACCACCCATCACTGCTTGAGCACCACCTGCACCTGCCGCTTGTCCTGCTGACTGTGCCATAGCGTCTGCTCCAACCTGTCCTGATTGTGCTAGTGCCTGTTGCTGTTGCTCTTGTGCTCGTTGTTCAGGGTCTTTAATAATACCCGTAACATCTACGCCTAAGCTAGTAGCAACACGATCAATAACAGCATCTACATTAGTAGCTTGAGCAAATATCTCAGCACCTAGTAGTTGTTGTAAAGTCTGTGCAAACATAACTAACTTGTTGTAGTCGTGTCCTCTGCCTAGTGCTTCTAGTCCAGTAACAATAACTGGTTCTACAAGTCCATCAGGTAGTTTTACTTTACTGTCTTTAAGTATGATCTTAACTAGTGGTAGCTGAAGCTCTTGACTTAAGATACTGTAAATACCACCTAGTGCATCTTCTAACTCACCTGCTACTAACCTAATCTCTTCTGCTGTTACACGCTCTGCGTTTCTACGTGCTCCTTCAGTAAGTAAGAAAGCGGCCGCTAGTCGTTGTTGTAACTGCTCTGCAAGTTGGAATGGTATCTGCATATCAGAACCTTTCTGTACCTGTAAAGTAGTAACATCATTCATACGTCCCTGAACAAAGTCACCCGACTTAGCTTTGGCTAAATCCTTAGCTCTAGTAGTAGCGGTAGGATCAACCATAAACACGATCTTACTACTTGCACTTGCTCCTTCAACCATTGCTTGGCTTAAGGCTTCAAGACTTCGTAAGTCACCTAAGTACTGTTCTACTAGACCTCTACCATAATTCTCACCGTTGATAGCTGTCCACCGTAGAGCGAGGAAGGGTATATCTTCTGCTTTGACAATACCTTCGGAACTCGGTACAGGTTCTTCATTGACCTCTTGATAAACATGGTATTTCCCGTCTTCCATGATTTTACAGCATGTGTACAGGTCATTTTCTTCCTCCGTAAGGTCTATTTCAGGTACGTCAGTAGGATGTACTGCTTCTTTTACAATGATCTCAATTACTTTACCTAGCGCATTACGTTTTACGACATATTCTTCTAGGTTGTATACTCTGAGTGTACCTTCTTCAAGACGTAGCAAAGCGTTACCAGTACCTATCAGTAGCTTTAAGGCTTCAAATAAAGGAACACGGTATGCTTTCTTTTCGATGTATGTGTAAAGCTCACGCTCAAACGCTTCTAGCGTCTTGTCTAACTCTGCTCGTTGAACTTCATCTAGTGGTGCTGTCTCTTCCTTGTTAGGTATAAGCCTAAAGAAAGGAGCGTTTGGAGGGAGTAAAGTAAGTAGTAACTTACTTGCTAGATGGTTAATAGCCCTACTACCCAAGGACTGATAAGGAGTAGGTAATGTATCTTGCTCCTTATGTCCCTGTTTAGTAAGTAAGGAAGGAATAGTAAGCTCTGCACAGGCTCGACCTCTGTCAAGTACTGTAGTCTTACTGGTTTCTAACTTAGACCACCTAGACTTTAGAGACGTTGTTTCTTCCTGCTCTATTGCCATTTTATATTGAACCTCTTATCTATTTGTACCCTGTGTTTACGCCCATTCCTGAGTCTGTTTTCTTAGGTGTTATCTTTAACTTCCCTTTACCTTTGTTTACTACAGGTTTAGGAGTAGCAGGTGTTGGTTTAAACTTCTCAGTCTCTGCCATAGTACCTCCCATCGCTAAAGGAGCAGGGGTCTTTACATATTGCACATCATCATCATCTGCTAAACCTGCCATATCTAAGTACTCCTATTTACGCCTGCTTTAGTGCCACCTGATACAGGTACTTGTAGTCGTTTCTTACCTAACTTAATAGCCTTTAACTTCTTCTCTTTGTCACTTGACTCATCTGCTGTAGGCGAAAAGATAGCTTCTTCTACAGGCTGTTCAGGGGGTGGTGCAGGACTCTGTGGTGGTGGTGCAGGTACTTCTGGTGTTCCTCCCATATCAGGATTCTCCTTTCTCTTGTAAGTGTTTGAATAGTCGTATTAGCTCTATGACTCCTGCTTTCTTACCCATTTCATAAGGACTAGTAATACCTAAGTCGTTAATAGGGAAGTTGTCAGGATACATCTTGTCTAATTGTGTTATTAAATCAACGGTTTGTGATGGTAATTTGTCCATTATATAGTGTCCTTTTACTTATTACCCTTGATCTTCGGGAATGTTAGTGTTTTGAAGTCTCCTTTGACTCCCCCTTTACTGTACTCTGTGCTACGTGCTTCAAAGAAGTTAGTGTGTACTACACTACCTAGTAGCTCATCAATCCAAGGTAACGGATTAGACTCTACTTCCCAATTAGCTTTAAGACCTAGTTGCATAAGCCTACGATCTGCTATGTAACGTATGTACTGCTTCATTTCACTACTAGTAATACCTTCTATACTGCCCTTACTAAAACACATGTCTATAAATGCGTCCTCTAGCTCTACCATTTCTCTAGCTATCGTATACAGTTCCAGTTTAAAGTCATCAGTCCACAGCTTAGGGTTCTCTTTAATGAGAGTACGGAACACTGTTGTCATGCCTTCTATGTGCTTAGTCTCATCCTTGATAGACCACTCTACTACTACTCCCATATTCTTCATCTTACCGAAGCGTTGGAAGTTAAGTAACATAGCAAAGGAACTAAACAGTTGAAGTCCCTCTGTGAACCCTGAGTACACAGCTAGTGTTTTAGCTACGTCAGTAGGATGCCACTTGGAGGGGTTAAACTTACCTATGTAATCATGCTTACGTGCCATCACAGGATAGTCCCTGAACTCACTGTATATGTCTTCACTAAACCCTAATGTGTCAGTAAGCAATGAGTAAGCATCAATGTGAGTAGCTTCACGGTTAGCGAAAGACCCCATCATCATCCTTAACTCTGGGCTAGGGAACAAAGGAATTAGCTTGTCGTAGTAACCAGTAGCTACATCTACATCAGCTTGTGTAAACAACAGTAGTATGTTACGAATCAAGAACTTCTCGTCCTCCGTAAGTACAGTCTGCCAATCTTTAACATCCTCATGTAGTGGTATTTCTTCACTAGTCCAGTGCATCTTCTCATGCTCTTTAAACATCTCATAAGCCCACTCATACTTGAATGGTCTATATGACTCACGCTGTCTAAATATGTTACTGTTATTCATTTCAGTCTCCTTGTTACTGTAGTTTGGATTGCAAGCTAAACTTAGCTAGGTGTGTCTAGTACTGCTCTTCAATCTAAAATAGAATCACACCCACTGTGAATCCTGCTAAGAAGATACATGCCCAATCAAATATCTCGTCAGGTGTTGGTAAATGTTTAGGCTTATTTACCCCGTACATAAAGTCATACTTGTCTTTCATTGTTTACTCTCCTTCTTTGGTTCAAACCACATATACTTACGATCCCACCCGTACCGCTTAAAGTCTTCATAACTAATACAAGCTACCCTGTTCCCTCCTTCTTCAGGTAGACACATCTTACCTTTGCTTGGTGTATCTGGCTCAGTAAGTGTTACTTGCGCTGTATGAAAGATAGCGTCATAGTTCTCTCTGTACTTGTCTGTTGTTTTGGTAACCAGTTTGTCACCAGTTATATCATTCTTCGCTGTCTTCATGCATTAAAGCCCTCCACGCTTCTGGGTATAAAGGTTGGATAAGGGCGGCACATTTTCTAGCAATAATACTAGTTTCACGTTGGCTAGTTGCATGAGTCCTTTGTTTAACAAACCTAGCAAATGATGCAAGTGAGCCTGTCCAATACCATTCCGTTTCCATGCTCTGTGGTAGTACCATCCTTGCCTGTTCTGGACATACACCCTCGTCAAGTAACTCATTGTACAGATTAAGACTATGAAGTAGCAAGTAGTCATACGCTTCTCTGACTGTCTTGTTGAGGTTAGGTAACGCATCAATGATTTCATCACTACTCCCTTGTTTAATACTAGTAGCTCTCTTACGCCACTCTCTTGGTCTATGAAACGTAGGCTCACTACTTACATACCGCCTACTAATCTCGTTCTCTGTAAACCCTACCTTGTGTTTAAAACACTGGACTCTGACAAACACAGGTGCTTTCACTCGTAGTGTTATATGTGGATGTGCAAACGGTGTCCAGTGCTTATGTTTAGCTAAGTATTTAATTAGCTTCTTGTCTTCTTCTTTTATGACCCAATTTAAGTGTTTGTTTTGTCTCCAATCACTTTCCTTATCCATACTAACTCTAGCCGCATTGACCACAGTCAGATCGTCACCCATATAGTCTATTAATTGTACTTCCATTGTCACCCCTCACATGCTAGGCAGTCTGATTCATCTGTTTGTATCACGTTACGTGTGATCTGCTTACTTACATTCTCTGCTCTACTTGTAGCTTCTGTCCTTAGATAATACAAACTCTTAAGCTCAGTCATAGCTTTCCAGTGCACCTTGTGTAGATAGTACCACTCCACTTCAGGAGGAAAGAACAAGTTAACACTTTGACTTTGACACACATAGGGTTGTCGATCTACTGCGTGTTGTACTACCCACGACTGATTGATCTCAATAGCTGTTTTAAATACATCCTTCTCCCACTCTGTCAGTTGCTCTAAATGTTGTACGCTTCCGTTGTTACCTAGTATAGACTGCCAACACTCATCTAAGGTCATACGGGTATCGTCTGTATAGTACTGCTCTAGTACTTCTTGTAAGTACTTGTTACGTACAACGAAACTACCACTAGCTGTCTTTTGCAGGAAAGCATTAGCTTTGTAAGGCTCAATACTAGGACTCGTACCGACAATAATACTACTACTAGCGTTAGGAGCAATAGCAAGAAGATGAGTGTTCCTACGGTCAGTATCCATCGTTCCTTTAATATCATTAGGCACTCCTCGCTCTGTTCCTAACCTCTCACTTGCACGGGATGCACTGTACTTTATGTCCCTGAATATAGTCCTGTTTATAGACACTGCTAGTGCTGACTCAAATGGAATACCCCTCTTCTGTAGTAACGAATGGAAACCCATAGCACCAATACCGATACTACGCTCCTGTACTGCTGAGTAAACAGCCTTCTTGTAGTCTTCTGACTCCGCAGTATCTATAAAGAACTGTAACACGTTGTCTAAGAACCTCACTAAGTCAGCAACAATGAATGTATCCTTCCACTCATCATACTTCTCTAAGTTCAATGAACTCAAACAACAAACAGCAGTACGTTCTTCATTAGTAGGTAGCATTATCTCAGCACACAGATTACTGCCATGTACTTTTAAGTTACGTTCCTTGTGTGCAACTGGTTGTAGGTCATGTACTACGTCCTCATTCATGATGTAAGGCTCACCTGTCTGGTGGCGTGTAGTCAAGATAGTCTTGTACAGTTCCCTAGCCTTTTCTTTACCAGTAACCTTACCTGTCTCAGGTGCTACAAAGTACCAGTCAGCATCGTGTCGTACAGCGTCTAAGAACTCTTGGTTAATAACAATACCGTGATGTATGTTCAAGCTCTTACGATTACTGTCTCCACCTGTAGGCTTACGGATACTCATGAACTCTTGAGCGTCAGGGTGACGTATGTGCATGTATGCCGCATATGCCCCACGCCTAGTGCTACCTTGATGGTACGCTAATACGTCAGCATCCTGTGTCTTTAAGAACGGAATAACACCACCGCTCTTGACGTTGTTACCCCTAACATCAGACCAGTGTGCTCCTACTCCTCCACCTGCAACGGACAGTAACCTAGATTCTAGTGTATGATCGTTGAGTCCTTTAATACTATCATCTACGTAGCTTAAGAAACAACTGATAGGTAACCCCTTGTTGTTCTTGCTACTGTTAGCTAGTACTGGTGTACTAAAACTAAACCATAACTTACTGGCGTAGTCGTAGATACGTTGTGCCATCGTGTCTGAATCACTGAAAGCATGTGCTGTACGTGCAAACGCATCTTGTGGTGACTCCCCTTCTTTTAAATACCTGTCCTTTAAAGTTGCCTTACTGAAGTCACTCAGTAAATCATCCCTCGCATAGTCTATAACTATATTGTGCTCTACTCTTAGTTCAGTCATTTATCCCCCTTAGTAGGTGTCCATAGTTTAATTGAATCGTACCCATCGTACTCATCAGGCGTGAGCATTTTAGCCACTCTAGCTTGTTGTAATGCATCTGCTTCAGTCAACCCCTTACTTTCGTAAGTAGCAACCACAGCTTCCCAACGTGTTTGTTTGTTCTTCTTTAAGTTGTCAGGGTCAAGTATAACAGCAGTACGTTTAGCTCCTATACTAGGACATCCTTTGTACCCATCACTACTGTCTCCTGATAGCACCTGTTCGTAGAACTTGTACTCCCCTTCTTCTTGTGTTACATGGTATCCCCTCTCTGTTGTGTAGTTGTAATGCTTACCCTTAGCTTGATTTAAGTCCTTGTCTATATGACATAGTACCCATTGCTTAGGTTCTTTTAACATTCTCCACACACAGTAGTCATCAGCTTCCACGTAGCAGGGTACATAAGTATCAAAAGTCTCATACACCCACCTCTTCAGTGGCATAAGTAATTGTAATGGGTTCTCACTTGGCTTCCTATTCCACTTGTAAGTATCCAATACCTTATACCTGAAGTTAGTAGTAGGACTCATGACTAGTAAAGCACTTGTTGTTTTAGTCTTGCGTAGTATGCTCTCTACATGTAGATTAAAACCTTCCTTAGCTAAGGCTAAGTCTGTAAATACTGTCTTAGTTTCTGAGTCCCACTGAACCACATCCTGATGAATACTGGCGTACTTGTACACGATGCTGTCTGCATCTACCAGTGCTTTCATCTTTCCTCTCCTTACCCTACGCTTGCCATCGCAACCTGAAGCTCACCTTTAGTTTGAACTCCTCTGAGTATAGTAATGTCCTCATCTTTAATTACTATAGTAGTAGGTAACGACTTGACCCCATAAGTAATCGCTAAGTCCATCCCGTCTTCTTGATCTACTGCTACCTCTTCTACCTCCCACCCTTTTAACTCCTTTGTTACCGCATTCCAAGTCGATTGATATGACACGCACTGCTTACACCACCGTGCGCTAAACTTGATTAACTTGTTACTCATTCACATTCCTTATATCATTGGTTACATGTACAGACTTTACATTTAAAGTCATGCTCGTTCTCTATATCCACTGCAATTGCCGCTAGTCGTGCTACCTCTATCGCTTCAATTACCATTGCTACTGGGACTTTGTAGCCTGTCCTGTTCAAGTAATGTAAGTACTGCTCCACATTCTTTTCCCACTCCTCTGGTTTGTCACTTACGCTGTCCTTACTATGCACGTAGTCACAATAGTCTTCGTTTGTACTATGTCTCATAAATTTTTAACCTACTTTTGAACCTTGCTACTCTCGTACTCTATGAGACGCTCTAAATACCACTTAGCTTTCATTAGGTCTTCAATGCCATTCTTGTCCTTGTATCTAGTAACGTACTTTATTACGTTGCCTTCTACAAACGACATCTCTTTGTCCATAATATAATCAATAGCCTGTGTAGTCCCTTTAGTATAGTAGTCAGGGTTAGTCGCTTTATCCCACTCCTCTGGTGTTACATCTTTTAACTTACGTGATGTTGTGTGTATGTATGACATATCAATGTGCTCCTTTCTTACACTTCTGTGTGTACCACTGTACTAGCTCTGTGATAGTAAAGGTAGGGTCTTCCCACTCATCGCCTTTCTCAACCTTACCTGTTGTAGCATCGTCAGGTTTCTTGTTATTGGCTTCACACACCACAGCAAACACCTCACCTAACACGTTGTCCACAATGTCCTCAGTCATACCTGAGTATGTAGTAAAGAAATGCTCACGTATTATACCGTCCATGTAGTCTATAGATGCCTGACCCCATGTCTTAACCCTACTCCACCATGCTAATGAGTCACGATCAGGTACACCACTACCTAAGAACTTAGCAGTAGTACCTTCCATTACATATCTAAAGTCTGCGTATGCGTCTAAGTGATCCTCTATTGTCTCAGCTACAAAGAACTCGTTTAGCTCTTCACTGAGCATGTCTTCTTCTAACTGCTCATCTAAGTGTAGGTTATTCCTCACTAAGTTCCACGTTACTACGTCCTTTACATTGGATGCTATAGTCCCTTGTGTGTTGTACTCTGCTTTACTGACATGATTCATTCTTCTTCCCCCTTACCTAAGTTTGGCTTGCAATCCAATTCTTTAACACTAACCTTGCTTTTAGATATAGTAACAGTGACATGGTTGTCCTCGTCTTGTCCTCCATACTGGGCTGACACTTCAGGATAGTACTTCATGTTATCGTCCACTAAAATACCTCGCTTAGTTAAGCTGTCACAAAGGTACTTAGACACAGGAAACAAGAAGTTATCTATGTCCCTTCTGCGTTTAGTAGTAAAGTAAAACTTGAACTCCATCTTAACAGGTACTGCAAACGGTTTTAATGTAGCTAGTACGCTGTCTATTACAGTGTCGTACTCTACTTTACTTGCGTTCAGTGTGTGAAAGTAAGCGTTCCTGTACAGGTTAGCACTCAATAATCTTTGTACCCCTCCCTTACCTTTAATCAGTGGCATAGGTATATCAAATGTAACTGGTTTCATACTCGTCTCCTTAGTGTGTGTCATTCCATGTCCTGCCTATCCTAGCTTCACCTTCTAAAGGTAATCGCCACTTAAGCATCTTAGTTATTGTATCAAATGTATCCTCGCATATTACCCTTACTTCTTCTGCTATATCCTCGTCTACTTCTAGCTGTACCTCATCGTGTATGTTGCCTACAAATGCTACCTTGTCTCCATACTTACGTAAGTGTATATCTAATTGTACCGTATAGTACTTCATTACATAAGCACCTGCGCTTTGTAACAGGGTATTAAGAGCACTATGAGGTGACCGAATGTACAGTAACCTACCTGATATACCTCGTAAGTTCATCGCTTGCATCTGTCCGTTGTCATACTTAGGTGCTATAGCGTGTTGCACTCCTGACATTAACTGCTTCACAGCAGGTAGTGAGTCAAAGAATCTTTCCTTAAGCCTATTACCATGTGCCGCACCCTTACCACAGATAGCACCTAACTTACTAGCACCTGCTCCGTACAGGAAAGCATATATAAAAGTCTTAGCCTGATCTCTAGTAGCTAGTCCTGCCGCCTTTTGGTTGACTGTATGTATGTCTCCATGCACTACTTGTTTAGCGTACTCCCCGTGATCGTATGCCGCCATGTAGTGTGCTAACATCCTAAGCTCTAACCCACTGGCATCGCATCCTATAAGGACTTTTCCTTTAGGTACGGTGAACAACTCTCTACACTCCTTACCTTTGAACGCTCTGCTACTGGGTACTTGTGCAAGGTTGGGCGACCTATGAGTACAGCGACCGCTAACAGCCCCAATAGTATCAAGCTCCCCATTAATCCTGCCTTCATCGTTTACTACCTTTAACCATCCATTCTTTCCTTCTATTAACATACCTAATATCTTCTGCAACTCAAAGTACTTGCCTAGTAGTTGTGCTTCAGGATAAGGAAGTGCGTTAAGAACAGTACTGTCAATAATAGCACTCCCGTTCTCTGTATACTTCTTAGGTTTCCACTTGTACATAACATGTAGCCACCTGTGTATGTGCTGTCTACTACCTGCGTTAAACTCTGTTAGTTTAATAGGAGTGTGCGTACCGTACTCTACTCGTACACCTGTGACCTCACACTTTCGTGTGTATGTACCACTCTTGTAAGTCTTAAGTTTAGCAGGTTCAGTTACATGATCTGTCTTAGTCCCACAGTACAGGGGTTTGAATACTGTACTAAGCTCTCGCTCTATCTCCTCCCGTTGTTGGTGTAACTGTACATGTAACTGCTGTGCTTTCTTGACATCAAAGTACCACCCTTTAGCTGTCTGCTTTTGTATTACTCTTGCAAAGTCTTGCTCAAGTCTCAGCGCACGTTGAGGTACGTTACCTCTACGCATCAGGTGACGATACAAGGTAGTGGTTACCTTAACGTCTTGCTTACAGTAGTCCAACATACCTTTATCGTAATCCGTCCACGCATCCACTTGCTCACCATAGTCTCCTTTGTGTAGCTTAAGACGCTGACCCCATGCCTTAAGTCCGTGACTACTCTTTAACTTAGTGTCACATGGTGCTGACATAGCTAAGTGATCTTCCATGTCGTAGTACGCTAACTTACTAAGCAAGAACGTATCCCGTAGTGCACAGTGATGGTGTAGATCAATACCAAACAACTTGTTAATGACAGGTACATCAAACCCTACTATGTTGTGTCCTATCAGTACATCAGCTTCCTTGAGAATCTCAGGTAATCTGTGTACATCTGTAGGATCAAACGTATGGTATCTGTCTTCATCGTGGTCATAAATAACAGCACAGTGAATGCGTGTACACTCACGGTACAGTCCGTCTGTTTCAAGGTCAAAAGTCAGGGTTGTCAAAGTCTATCTCCTCTTCCTCTACCGTGAGTACAGTGTCTATCCGTCCTGTTACATGGTCGTACCTTAAAGTGTCAGCTTGCCCTAACGTACCTGCAAACCTATTCTTAAGTACACGTATCCTGATTGTATCTCCGTCTTCTTCGTGCTGTGCGTCACGCTCCAACCCGATCACTGCATCAGACAGTTGAGCAATAGCACCTGACCCACGTAGCTGACCTAAGCTAATCTGTGCTCCGTCCTCATGGTTCTTGTTCTCACCTGTCCTACGTAAGTGGCTAATGATAAGCATACCTACCTGTGTTTCTTCTACTAAGCTACGCAAGTCAGTCATCAGTTTGTCAATCGCCTTACGCTCATCAAATGTATCCATACCACTGACCACTATACTTACGTGGTCTAACACAATGTAGTCTACTCCACATGTTTTAACCATGACACGTATCTTGTTAAGCAGGTTCTCTGTTTCAATAGACCCAAAGTGATCGTACAAGTACAGTCGCTCCTTGCCTATAGTCTCGTCCCATGCTTCCTTTTCTTCCTCTGGTGTAAGCTCATCATCGTAGTACAAAGGCTTGTTAACATACATGCCTAAGAAACTAGTCAGTGTTCTTCGCCAGTTCTCTTCTAACGCTACGTAACCTATACGTTGTCCTTGCTTAAGCATCAAGTCGTAAGCTATTTCTCTAACCACAGTTGACTTGCCCATACCTGAGCCTGCTGTAAACGTAACCAACTCACCCTTGCGTAGTCCTTTGAACATGTCGTTCAGCTTAGGATACGGGTAGTCACACTTGGCAAACACCTGTTTCTCTTTGTACTCTTTGAACAGGTCAGCACCTCTAAGTATACCGTCAGGCCGCCACTCACTGGCCTCATACGTAGCACTTACGACTGCTGACTTACCCTCATTGATAAGCACATCGTTAGCATCCTTGTAGCCTGTAGTAATTACCTTAACCTTACCTGTTGTTAACAGTGGGACTACTTTTTCAACAGCTTCCTTACCTGCTGTGTCGTTGTCGAACCACAGTAGTACTGAACCAAAACCTTCCAACCACTCTAGGTTGTTCTTGACTACACGCTCTGCGCTTTGTGCTCCATTGGGCAGGCTGACTATAGGATACTTAGCACCAAACGCTTCAGCTACACTCAGACAATCTATCTCGCCTTCACATATTATTACTTGTTTCCCTTTGTCACGCCACAGGTGTCTACCAAACAAGTGCTTAGTGTTTACTTCACCTCTTACTTTAAACGTCTTGTCTGCGTACCTTACCTTTTGTCCTACTAGCTCACCCTTACTGTCATAGTAGTCAGCTATCTGGGTCTTAACTCCCTGCACATCAGCTACATGGTAGCCATACTTGCGACAGGTTGCTTTACTTACTTTACGTGCATTTAAATCTAGGTATTCACCTCTTACGAATGAATCACGGGTCATATTAGCCCCTCCTGTTTGGATTGCAATCTGTTCTTGTTCCTCATACTTATGAATGTAGGTGGAGCAAGAGAAACAGTAAGCAGTACCTGAATCGTATACTGCTAGTGCATCTCCGCTCCTACACTCAGGACAAGGGTCATGTCTTATAAATTCTCCCTCATCCCTGTTCATTAGAAGTCTCCGCTTACCTCTGCTTCTACTTGTGCTTCTTGGTCAGTGTGTGGTGCTTTAAAGTCAGCATCATCAGCTACAAACCCTCCTTCTTCTTCCTTGAAACCATCACGGGTGTACTCAACCAACTCTACTATTTGTACTGAGTTAATAGTCAGTGACAGTCCAAAGGTATTGTTACTACCCATGTAGTAGGCTTTAGGATACAGTGCTACTTTAACTTTGCTACCATTACCTACTAGCTTACTAAAGTTAGGCATGATTCTACCTTTACTGTCTGCGATAGCTACCTTCAAAGGCTCACCTTCCCTAGACGTAGTGTACGCCTTACCCTTTAAACTTACTTCACCTGTTGGGTTACCGTCAACGTCTAGTACATCTTTAAACGGACTGACTACAGTTACTGTGTTCTGTTTAGCCTTGTTAAGTTTAGGCTTTGCTTCAGCTATGAAGTCCTTAAGTACGGTGTCCAAGTAAGCTCTACACTCTACTACTTGTTCTGGTTTGAACTCTACAGTAATTTCATACTTACCTGCTTCATCCCATTTAGTGTTAGGTGTTACGATAGATGCCCATTTTGCTGAACCCAGTGGTGTTACAAATGCTTTTACTTTAGCCATTGATCTTGCTCCTTTGCATTAATTAAATAAGTTGTTGTTCTACTTCTGGTACTGGTACTACTATTGTTTCAGTACCTATCACGTTGTCTTCACTATCAAAGACAGGCACTTCTACTTCTACTTCATGTACTACTTCTGGTTCAAGTTCAGGTAGCTCTACTACCTCCCTTAGTACTTCTACTTCTATGACCTCAACTACTGGTGCTGTAGTAGGTGTTTGCGCTACTACCTTAGTTAAGTCTATCTCACTACATCCTACCACTCCTACCAGTAGTGTAGCAAGTAGTATTTTCTTTACAGTGTTCATTACACTTGTCTCCTAAATTTTTAGTCTACTTTTGAACGGGGGTACTAGTAGTACTGATACTACATACGGTACTACGCATACCCTCCCCCCTGTACGCTATCGTCTGTACATACAGTGTCCTTTTAACCATATCCTGTGGATAACTTGTGGATAACTGGACTAACTAAATATGTACCTTGAGTTCATTACCTCCTTTAAGTCTAATGTATTAATCATTACTGTGTCAGGGTGTGGCAATACAACATCACACTCCGCTTGTAGTTGTTGATACCAATTAAGTAGTGGGTCAGACTCAAACAGTTCTACAAAGCTCTCACGTAGTGCTATGTTGAGCTTACCTACGCTGTTACAGTCTACTCCGAATGAGTCGTGTATCAAACTGAAGTCCTTAACTCCTAATGCTAGTAGTCGCTCTACTGTTAAGTACAACAGGGTAGCATCCAGACTGTGGATAAGGTTAGGAGCAATAGCATTACTCTGACGTAGCTTGTCTAACGTGTCTGTGTGCTCTAAGAACTTAAGTTTACCTATTGAAGTAGTTATCCTGCGCTCTTTACGTACTGTTTGTGCTTGTATGACAGGAAAGTCAAAGAACGGTGTAGTCCACTGTAGTACTTTGCCTTCTTTGTTCATCATAGATGCTACTTTTTTAATGTACTCCTGTCCTTTAGTTGCTCCTTTAACTATGTCGCTTATAGCCTTGGTGTTCAGTATAACCAGTAAGCGTATACATACCCACTTTTCTCCTCGCCAGAACACTTGGTCAGGTGTGTTAGCTTCTATGTCTTCAAACAGTTCCCTGAGTTGTGCATACATACCGTGTGCAGTCACTGAGTAAGGTTGTGTCATCACGTTACGCTTAACCAGACTACGTGTTATGTTGCCTTCCATGCTCTTAAGCTCTACTGATGTAGGTATTTCCCTACGTGTAGCTGTGCTGTCTGTAAACGTGATGGTTTTAGGTGGGAATCCCATCTTCATTAGTAGATTTACACGGGCTACAACCGCATTGTATATGTCAGCAGGTTTTCTGTTAGAGTTTGGATTGCAAGCTGAACGTTCCACTACACTAACTGCTTCCGCTCCCTCTTTGTCACGTAGTAAGCCACTATATATCTGGATACCACTACACTTACCGTCTAAAGGTATAGGAAAGTGTACAGGAATGCCCCTCAGACCGTCTCTAAGAGCCTTACAGCCACTTAAAAACATAAGTGGTTCATCTGCCTTACCCCATATAGAAGTGCTCTCTAACGGGCTGTCAGCGCACTGTTGTATGTCTTGCATGTGGGACTCTACCCACTCTATACGGTCTTCGTATGACTCCTTGTCTTGACCTGCTGTGTTAGCTACTGCTATTTTAATCCAGTATATGCCCTCGTCCGTAGGTACTACACCGTTCTTGAACTCTAGTAGTGCCTTTACGTTAGAACTGGACTGTGGGTTAAGCAACTGTTGTACAGGGTACAAACGTGACCTGAAGTCAGGACTGTAGCTAAAGTGAAACTTGTCATACACGCTGAACTCGTCAGCTAGTGCCAATGCTAGTTTGTAGACTACACGTTTACTGTTGTTAGACTCCAAGCGTGTAAGTGCTGTCTCACGGGCAGTATAATAGCGTTTGTAGTCCTCTTTGCGTACAAATCGTTGCTTACCGCTCTGTGTGGTGTACAGTTCACCGTAGTTGTGCATCAAAACGATGGTGTCTACGTTTAAAAACTCCATGTGAGGAATACCACCTATACATCTAGGGTTATCAGGTGGTGACAACGGGTCTACTATGTTGTTGTCTACAATATGTTGTGCTACATTCAATATAAAACGATTAGTTCTCCACTCAGTGTTCTGAACTCCGTTGATAACGTCAGTTAAACGCTTTAAATACAGTGGTTTGTCCTTATTTACGTTAAAATCCCTACCTAGTAGCGAAGATCTAGCATGTTTAGTCTGCAAACGCTTCCATATACGGTTTGCTATCCTACTTTTGTGCCTTACGAATGGAATAGTACCTGTAAAGTGGTATCCACCGTGCGATGAGCCACGTTGAGTGCTTAAATCCCAAGGTTTAGGCGTTACAACTAGGGGTTTGTACAGTACTCCTATTTTAGTTAGTACGTCCTGTACTTTAGTTATGATTAAGCGTGATTCTTCAGTCAAATACAGCTTTATTACCTTACCTGTCAGGGTACGACTAGTAGGATGGGCTTTACGTTTGACTTCAAACATGCCTGTATTTGACTTAAGTAGTAGTTCTAACAACCGCAAACAAACCGCAAGGTCTACACTACCGTACTCAAGGGTAGTAGTCATCTTAGCTAACCTACGCTTGCGGCTAAGTATGTACTCTTGTCCTCGGTTACGGTACTCGTAGTCTATGTAGTTTAGTAACTTAGGGTGTTCGCTGTGGAATGCTTCCAGTAACATGTCCGTGTTAAGTGCTTTACTTAGCGTAGTAGCTAGGTTTTGCATGGTCTGTGGGTGCTTTAAGAGTACCTGTAGTACAGTAGACACTAACATAAATGCCAGTACGTCCTCTTTGCCTTTGTATACCATTACTACGTCACGTTGTTTAGCGTTGTGACCTCGTAATGGTGCTCTGAAGTACTCTTCTAGTGTGCTTTGCACTCTGTCTAAGCCTAATCGTTTAAGTGCCTGTCCTTCAGGGGTGCTGTCACCACCCCCTTTAGCCACCATCTTAGTAAATGTATTCAGTACACGGGTACGACTGTGCGCTAGTTGTGCTTCTTCGTACTTACGTTGAATATCTATAAGACTCATGTTGTGTCCTTAGTTTAGATTGCAATCTAAAGTTTACTTACAGCCCGTTGGACTGCATGTAGTGGGTGTACTCAGCCCAATCCTGTGCGGTAGGCTCTTCACCTGCTACCATTTCACCTACCTGCACATCGTGCTTAGGATATACAGGTAACATATTGGACTGCATATCATGTGCTTGCACGTACTCACCTTGATCGTACTCTTGCTCGTCTGCTACATCAAAGTTCATAAACCAACTCTTTACTCTACCCATTTTCATTCTCCTCTAAATTTGTTTTGTAAGGCATAACCGTAGTTGTCATTACGTTCATACAGATCATCCCCTACTTTAGTAATGAAACCTACTTCTAACCCTTTAGCTACCAACCCGTCTGCGTCTAGTTCAAAGTTGAAACAAGGTGCTTGCTCTAAAAACAAGCTCTGTTTTGAGTACGTTGTCATCACTCACCTCCCCGTTGTGTATTCTCATACCTCATGTAGTCTAGTACGCTGTCTGTGGACTCACGGATAACAAGATACGAGTAGTCTGTGCTTGCGCTACAGATGCCCCATAAACGCATCATGTCCCTGAACCTAATCAGCTTGTTCTTAAGGTGTATGTCGTACACCCTACCCGTGCCTGTTGAGTCTACGTTTACCTCTGGCTGATTGATTGTAAACGACAACCTTGGTACTGGGCTGTCCCTACCATGCATCTTAAAGGATAGGTTGTGATGGTCAGCAGGGTCAAACGCTAACATAGCTGACCGATGTAGATACCTGTACGACTTGCTGTTAGTTCGTGGTTGTAGACTTAATATTAGTTTAGCCATTACTTGTACTCCTGTTCGTGTTGTAAAGGATAAGCACCCATCAACTGGCGGTACTCTCTGTTGGTGTTTAGGTCGTAGCTTACCTTGTTCCCGTCTTCCTCTGTCCAACCAACCGCACGGTCTAGTATGCGGTCGATCTCTTCACGGGGAAAGGGAAACATACACTTAATGTCTGCTCCCGTGTAGCCCTCGTACTTAAGGTGCAGTATTAAACCCCCGTGTGGTACGTTCTTAGTAGCAGGAATACGACTACATGTGACCTTGCCGTCTGTCCACTTACTCACTGAACCACTGACACGCTTTGCAGTATCTGCTCTACCTGTCATCCACTTACTAAATCCACCCCAGTTCATAAGGTTACGTTCTTCCTTGTTAAGCGGTTCAAACCGTAGGTCTGTGTACCGTGCTCCCATGTTATTGCTCCTTGGTTGAGTTTGGCTTGCAATCCCAAACTATGCTGTCTGTTATTTCAGGGTCGTACATAGCACACATATGTTTGCCATGAATGTTTAATTCCCCTGTTCTCAGTCTGTCACACAGCCAGTTCCTGTAGTCCAAGATCAAGCTCATGTGTGCTTGGCTTACGTCAGCATCACATGCAATAGTACAAGCGGCTATGCCGTCTATACTGTCTGCGAACATTCTGATTCCATGTATCGCACTGGCGTGTTTACGTTGGTGTACTAACGCAATTATTATAGTGCGACTCGTTAACTCAGTCAGTAGAGTTTTGAATACCTCTGCTTCCTGTTCTAGTGTTGTTAACTGTTGCTCAGTTAACTGTGCTTCCATTTGTTCTTCCACGCTTGGTGTTAAGTAAGTCATTGCTATGCTCCGTAAGATGGTGTGTTTCGGTAAAGGTCTTCCAGTGTCTTGATCTCTTTCATAACATCGTAACAGTCTTGATACAGCGCATCCTTGTCTGCACTGGTGTCTGCTTCAAACTCAGCGTCATCTACTACACGTAAGAGTAAGCGACTCTGCGACTTCATGCGTACTACGCTGTCTAGTCTGAATCTTCTCCAACCCTTACATTCTACGTCCCACACTGTCCATGCAGTGTTTTCTGTGTCATCTTCCTTGATACGTAGTAAGGTACGCATAACATACGTGGCAGGATACTCTCCTTCAGGTACTATCTTCAATAACTCTGAGTTTTTACGCATCCACATACTGTTCATGTGTATATTCATGGTTCTCATGTCACCGTTCTTCTTGCGGAACGTGACTTCTACCTGACCGCTAGTCAGTAACAAGTGGCGTAAGTACTCTTGCTGAGCGAGGTCATCAAGTAATGATGTACGGTCTGTGAATATAAGACCAGTGGCTATATGTTGTATGATAGCTGACTCCATTTCTGGTAACACGTTGCCTTGTTCATTCTGAATGTACAAGAAGGCGTTACCTTTACGTAGGTGGCATGATCCCATTTCGTAGCTCAGGGCTTCACTAGCTTCATGCTTATCGTTCAATTGGTTGATAAAACTCATCAACTTACCTACTTTACGTAGGGGCATACTTCTGGTTGTGTACATGGTGTTCTCCTGTTGTTAGTTTAGGTGTAGAGCGTCCTTGCTCTGTGTTTGGATTGCAAGCTAAAGTTAGCTTACTTTGTGAATCAAGCCGTTAACCATAGTGATTTCAGCAAACCACTCACGCCCTTTACCGCCTAAAAGGTGTGGTCTACGTGCTCCTGCAAACTTACCGTTAGGTTTGTACTCTGCTCCAAACATACTTGTTTCTGTATAGTTTAGGGGCTTGCCTATGCTTGCTTTTAACTGTGCTTTGGTGTCATAACGTAGTAACATCATGGTGTTTCTCCTGTTGGTGTGTAAAAGTTAAGTCAAGTATAAAGTGTTGTTTAAAGGGTGTCAACACTTATTTGTATTTAATTTTATCCCTTATAAATCAAGGGGTTACCTAGTATATCAAGTTATCTTTGAACGCTTCATGTGCTTGCTTCTGCTCTCTGCGTTCACGCTGTGCCTTACAAGTTGTGCGCTTGTAGTGTAAGGTTTGTTTCCGCAATGTTGGCTTGTAGCTTGGCTTGTTCGGCTTCATATTCTGCTTCCTCTTCATCCGCTATCATCTGTTCATCTTCGCATTCTACGCAACACTCTACGCATACTAGGCTAAACTGTTCTTCGGGCTTTTCATCACCGCATGAATCACACACGTACCACTGTTCTGATCTGTAGCTCATTTTAGTCTCCTGTTGTTGAGTTTGGATTGCAAGCTAAACTTCCTTTCGTAGTGTATTCTAGTACCACAGGCTCGTACCAAGAATTCCACCTCGTAATAGTACGTCCTCTTAAGTAAACAGCACCTGCTGTGTATACTGGTGTTAGCGTGTCTGCTCTTACAAAACTGGTGTACAAGTACGGGTTGTACGTTACAGGCTGGCCAGAGTCTACAGGATCGGCTACCTGAAAGGTTGTAACAAAAGTACCCACAACTCCTGCATGTACGTTCTTGCGTTTAGTTCTAAGGACACGCTCACGCCCCTTTTGACTAACCTTAAAGGTTACATCAAGTAGGTACAGACTGTCTGTATGGTGGACTACACGCCCTTTGTGTTCACCCTCTAGTGCTTTAACACTAAAGCATTTACGGTGTAGATTAAAGTATACGTAAACCCGTAATCCTACTAGTACGTACTCTGGTTGTAAGTGTTTCATGGTTAGTCTCCAATGTTGTTAGGTGTAGGGTAATAAGTTAGGCTTGCAATCCAAATGCTTTAACACCTCTACCGTGTACGTCAATCACTATGTTTGATCGCAGTGGTCGTGTTCCTTTTAGCCCTTTACACGCCCCACAATCAGCGCATGATAGCCCTACGGTAGTGCTAGGGCATACTACTTCGGACTCTAAAAGGTGATCGTTTGCGTTCTTAACTCTAAACGTACGCCACCCTAACGCTTGCGCTTGATTGAAGTCAGCTACAGAATCTGCGCTTGCCATCGTCAAGTACTTAAGTTGTGCATGCTTAGGGTTTTTCCACTGGTGTGTGTACCCTGTAGTGGTGTCTGCGGTAGTCGCTAGTTCTTGCCATACTTCTACAGGTACTGCGCTTGGGTCGCCATACGCTCCAATCCTTAAGTTTCTACCTTGTTCTGCGGTTGCGTATGTGGCACATAGTTGCTCACGGTTTGGCTTGCAATCCAAACTTGTTAGATCGGTATAGTTACCTCTCTTGTACGCTTTCCATATTGCCAGTGGTGCTTGGTGTACTGTCACGTAGCAAGTCGTGCCACGATGTATACAGTCACCGCATATAGCATAGTCTAACCCTGATTTAACCGCTTCGTGAGGTGGTGTGTTTTCTATGAGCACCCATGCTTGGAGCATGTCACCTGTTTTAACATTGTTGGTAGGGTTTTCTAACCCTGTAACTATTACTACTATTTCTGTGATTCCGTCTAGTTGACTGATGCCTTTGTAAACTACTGCTCCATTTGCCTTGCGTGGTGTTAGTGTTTGTTTTACTGCTTTGGTTAACTTATTCATTATCGTACCCTCTTGGTTGAGTTTGGCTTGCAATCTAAACTTATAAACTGGCTAACACTGCGACAGTGCACCATAAGTAATAGAGACTTGATAGCATACCTACTATCCCTGATAAAACTAAAATAATTACTAGTGATGGTTTCATAACGTGTACCCTCTTGTGTGTGTGGTTAAAGTGTAGAACGTCCTTGCTCTTGTTAGGTTTGGCTTGCAATCTAAACTTTAGTGTTCGCCTTGAAAACAACCATACTCGTATACTGGCTCATTGTCAAATATATATCCCCGTTTAACTAGGTATTCCCGTCCAAAAGTATTTGATTGAGAATACGCACCTTGGAATACTTTTATATCGTAGAAACCTTCATAGTAAGCAAAACAATCAAGTGCTTGCTTTTTAGTTGTGAATACTTTTATTTCCGTACGTTCTCGTGCTATTTCTACTAGGTAGTTATACATGATGTTATTCTCGCTCTTGTTAGGTTTAGGTTAAAGAGCGTCCTTGCTCTTGTTAGGTTTGGCTTGCAATCCAAAGTCTACAGATTGTCGAAATAAGACTGCAAAAAGTCAAGTGATTCTAGTGCGCCCATTACCTGAAATAGTGGTTTCAATGTAGCACCTTGCTTTAAAAAGGCTTCAAATGATAGCGGATTTAATTTTAGTTCCAAAGCTAACGCTACATGTAGATTATGATTTAAGTATGTTTTATCAAGTGTTAGTGTGTTCATTTTATTGCCCTCGGTTTAGGTTAAGTGTAGAGCGTCCATGCTCTTGTTAGGTTTGGCTTGCAATCTAAACTTTAGCCTTGTAGTACTTGGAGACTAGCAACAATCCGATCATATTCTGAGCCGATCAGGGTGCCTGAACCGTTATTGTGTTTGTCTAACACTACTTTGTAAGCGGCAATTAAGTGCGACATGCCGTTAAACTGTTCTGTTTCTTGAGTTTCTTTTTCTGGTGTAGGTTCTTTTTCTGGTGTAGGTTCTTTAATAGTGATAACAAAAGGGCTGTAACCTGTACTAACGTCCTCAGGTGTATATACACCTGCATTACGTGCTTTATTGGCATAGTATGCTTGCTTAAGCAATTTCTCTTTACTTTTGCCCCGTCCAAGCTCCAACTCCATACCCAAAGCTCTTGAATCGGATTGCATTTTGTATGCTTTACTGTCTTTTGTTCCTTTCTTAGTAAAGTTGGAAAGTCTATTATTCAAGAGCTTTCTAATCTTTGCTTGTTGCTCCCAATTACAAAACAGTATTATGTTGAAATCCTGTTGGATATTTTTGACTGCATCAGTCAGTGGTACACCGATCAAGGTATTTTTTAAGTACTCATTAATCCCTGCATCAGCTACAGTAGTGCTTGTTTCTGCCTTAACATGGTCTAACACATGTTTACTGAGTATGTCACTTGCTAGGTTATGGTCTAACTTTGCGTCTTCATTTACTACTGTTTGTGTTGTTGTTAATGTGTTCATAATATGCCTCTTTTTTGGTTGGTTGTTGTTGAAGTCGACACCAGATTATCACCATACTTTCAGGCCGTCAACACTTTATTTCACTTGCAAGCCAAACTAACTAGAAAACCCTTATAAATCAATAACTTACGAGTGAAATTAATTTGCATTGGCAAATATCAATGACTTAGGGCATGTTTTTAAAGTAAAGTATCAACAGAAGATCGGTAACGCTACTGAGAATCATTATCATTTAGGGCATGGAGTTGTTGGCTTTGCTTAAAAGAAGCGCACACACACGTAGCAAGAAGTGTGCCAAGTTTTGAGAGCGGTGTGGATAACCTGTGGATAACCTGTGGATAACCTGTGGATAGCGTGTTTAGGCGTAAAATAAAAGCCTTATAAATCAGTGACTTACAGCCTGTGGATAACCTGTTAGTAACTCTGCTTACGCCCCGTTTAGGGTGTAGGTAGTGCAGTGGTACAGGTTTTAGGTTTACGCCTTGTGAGCGGCTTTATATTCAGAATTCACTGTTTGAGCGTAGAGCATGGATTTTGCATTTGGCATGGTTCTTGCTAGGCTAAGTATAGGTTAAGTTGGCATGGTTATTGCTTGGTTCGTCATAGGTGAAAAATTTATGCCATGCACCAAAGTAGTGCGCTCGTCACTATGCAAGAAACGTGCCAACAAATGAGCTACAAATAACGTGTAGGTCATGCAAGAATCGTGCCAACTTTGCAGTACACATACACGCTGTGCTATTGTTTCACGTGGAACACACCACGCCCCACAGTGTGCCATATTATGGCAAGGGGGGAAATCGCTCCGACCTATTGTTTAATACCCCCACACATTTTTGTACCACTTTTAGACCAGATGCTACACTTCAAACCAGAGCACA
>Ga0209495_1000389_pt1 | contig 35248 bp, 31 predicted proteins | sample EN1Hudsemesocosm_FD_184629 | JGI IMG/M metagenome (GOLD analysis project Ga0209495, IMG submission 184629) | Methane-oxidizing microbial communities from mesocosms in the Hudson Canyon - EN1E Hudson Canyon (SPAdes) (version 2) | ecosystem: Environmental > Aquatic > Marine > Cold seeps | place... | reverse complement strand
AGTTTGGAACAAGCTTTAGAATTTCTCGGTGAAGATGAGTTATTAGAAGTGACGCCAAAATCAATTCGTGTTCGTAAGCGGTTATTACTTGAACATGAACGTAAGAGTGCTTCGCGCAAACCAAAAAATTAATTTAGGTTTAACCATGAAGTAACAGAAAAGGGTATCCTATATGGGTACCCTTTTTTTATTGACGAGGTTTGAAATGCGAATTTTGGTTCTAATTGCCATTGGTCTTTTACTGTATGTGATTATTGGTAATTTATTACGAAAGAGTCGTCCATCATCGCCTAACGCTGTTTCAGAAAAAATGGTGCAATGTCATCATTGCGGATTGCATATTCTGGAAAAAGAAGCGATTCAAGATGATCAAAATTACTATTGTTCACAAGAGCATATCGAGGCAGATAAATAGTTCAAATGAAGCTGTTTAACTTTGGGGTCAACCCTAAACTTTCTATAACTTCATGGCGAGAACTAACGGTATTTTCAATTTATCGTTTATTTTTGGCTACATTATTATTTGTGGTGTTTTATTTTAAACTTCCACCAGAATTTCTAGGTAGTCACGATCCTGAAATATATAAAAATGTTAGTGGGATATATTTATTCCTTGCTGCAGTTTTCATTATATTTAGTTTTAAAAGAGCGGGACGGTTTGAAGCTAACGCCAGAATTCAATTAGTAATAGATATTGTATTTATTACACTGATTATCAATACCAGTGGTGGCTTACAAACAGGGCTAGGTTTATTGCTTGTTGTAGTTGTGGTTGCTGGAGGCGCTTTAATACCTGGAAGGCAATCTGCTTTTATTGCTTCGATTGCTACCTTATCGGTGCTATTGCAAGTGAGTTACTCCCAGTTTTTAGGTGATGGATTCACAAAATATAGCCATGCAGGTATGTTAGGAGCAACTTTTTTTGCGACTGCATTATTGGCTCAAATACTGACCCAAAAAATGAAAACATCACAAAGTTTAGCAGAGAAAAGAGCTAAAGATGTTAATAAGCTTGCCGGATTAAATGAACACATAATTAGCACTATGCAAACAGGCATATTAGTTGTTGATATGACTGGCCGAGTGACGTTAAGTAATCAATCTGCACGTACACTGTTAGGTATTAATCAATTGCAAAAAAACTATGGTTTGAAAGCATTTTCGACAATATTAGTCGAACAGTTATCAGCATGGAAACATCAGCTAGTTACAAAATTTGAACCTTTTCAACCCCGTAGTGATTTACCTGAAGTAGTGGCTCGATTTTCGGCTTTAGAAAGTGGGGAAACTATAATTTATCTTGATAATACATCTGAATTAGCACAGCAAGCACAGCAGTTAAAACTGGCTTCTTTAGGTAGATTGACGGCAAGTATTGCCCATGAAATTCGTAACCCACTGGGAGCCATTAGCCACGCGGGTGAATTGTTAGCTGAAAATAATAATGATGAGACGAGTACGAAGCTGACAGATATTATTCAACGCCATAGTGCACGAGTAAACGGTATTATCGAGACCATATTGCATATGAGTCGTCGTAAAACAGTAGAACCAACGATTGTCATTCTTGCTCTTTGGTTAGAAAACTTTATTAATGAGTTTTGTGATATTAAACACATCGATAAAAAGGATCTTTACTTACAGGTGGATGCCTCTTTAGCAAAAGTAAGTATGGATGCTGAGCAACTTCACCAAGTGGTCTGGAATTTAATTGAAAATGCTTGGGAATATTCTACGCAAGATAGTTTCGCTGCACGTGTTGAAATTAAGCTGTTTAGTCAGGATAATGAGGTAATGATTGATGTCTGTGACAATGGGCAGGGAGTGTCAGAAAAAATGCAGGAAAATTTATTTGAACCTTTCAACTCAGATAGACAAGGTGGAACTGGCTTAGGATTATACCTGGCACGAGAGTTATGCCAAGCAAATGGTGCGCGATTAAACTATATATCAAATGAAACCGGGCACTGTTTTAGAGTGAGCTTTCCAGTAGAAAGGCAAGAGACATTACAATGAATCCACAAGCTTTAATTATCGATGATGAGCCTGATATTCTTGAACTGTTAACGATGACCCTTTCAGGGATGTCGATTGATTGTGTGACGGCAGAAAATATTTCTCAAGCAGAACAAGCTTTAACTCAGCACAACTTTGATTTGTGTTTAACTGATATGCGACTACCTGATGGAAATGGCTTAGATTTTGTTAAAATGCTACAGAAAGAAAGGCCAGATTTACCCGTTGCCGTTATTACTGCTCATGGCAATATGGATCTAGCTGTACAAGCTTTAAAGTTAGGTGCGTTTGATTTTGTATCAAAGCCACTTAAAATTAGAGTCCTAAGAGATCTTGTTGCAACAGCTTTAAAGCTGAGTCCTTCGCCAGATGATAAACCACGTATAAAAGAACGTCGTTCTCGCGATCAATTATTAGGTGAAACGGAGGTAATTAGAACACTACGAGGAAAAATATCTAAATTGGCTCGTAGTCAGGCTCCCGTTTATATTAGTGGTGAATCAGGGACGGGTAAAGAGCTTGTTGCTCGGTTAATTCATAATCTTGGGGCAAGAGCTGAGGGAGCGTTTGTACCTATCAACTGTGGTGCGATTCCCAATGAGTTAGTAGAAAGTGAATTCTTTGGACATAAAAAAGGTGCATTCACTGGCGCGATTACAGATAAAGTGGGTTTATTTGAAGCGGCACAAGGCGGCACTTTATTTTTGGATGAGGTTGCAGACTTACCGTTGATGATGCAAGTAAAGTTATTGCGTGCAATTCAAGAGAAAGCAATACGTCCTGTAGGAGGAAATGAAGAGCTAAACATTGATGTGAGGATCTTATCAGCCACACATAAAGATCTTACGGCAAGTGTTCAACAAGGGACGTTCAGAGAAGACCTCTTTTACCGTCTTAATGTCATTGAGTTAGATGTCCCTCCATTACGAGAAAGATCATCTGACATACCTTTGCTTGCAAAAAACATCCTAACTAAATTAGCGGTCAAAAATGGCCAAGAAGGGATTGAATTAAGCTTGGATGCTCTGGAATCCCTTCAACAATATAGCTTCCCAGGCAATGTCCGAGAGTTAGAAAATATTATTGAAAGGGCCTTAACATGGGCAGAAAATGACGTTATTTCTACTGAGGATTTAATGTTGCCAGAAGCTCAAGTATCTTCAATAAAAACAGATGAACGCATTGATGCTTCATTGAGCTTGGATAATGATATTTCACTGTCTATTAATAGCTCAAATACACATGCTAGTATTAAGACCGGACTAGAAAGCAGGCTTGAAGAACAAGAGCGCCAATTGATTATGCAGGCATTGGAAGCGACTCGTTGGAATAAAACAGCCGCAGCTAAGAATTTAGGCATTACTTTTAGAGCCCTACGCTATAAACTAAAAAAATTGAATTTAGAATAACAGGATTAAAGTCATCATGACGTCATCAAGTGCACAAAACCCCGACTTAGATTGGAGCCAAGTACGAGAAACAGTACGTATGCTAAACCTTGCAGTGGCTCAAATAGAAATGTCTATGAAAGAGGGGGATGATTCGGTTGATACCTTGACGAATGCGTTTACAACTATGGCCGCTCGAGTAAAAGTTATAGAGAAACTTTCAGAAGGTAAAGGTGATGATGAGTCTAAACAAGTTGTTGAACAATGTGGAGAAGTAGCGTCTGAAATGCAACATGCCATTATGGCTTTTCAATTTTATGATAAATTAACTCAACGTCTTAGTCATGTCTCTCACTCATTGGAGTCACTTGTTGGTTTAGTGGATGATAACTCTCGCTTGTACAATCCTATAGAGTGGTCATTATTACAAGAAAAAATAAAGTCTAAATATACTATGCCAGCAGAGCACGATATGTTCGATAAAATGATGAATGGTATGTCAATTGAACAAGTCATTCAGGAAGCACAGCATGCTCAAACTGATGATATTGAATTGTTTTAAGTAAGATCGTTGATTTTTATTAAAAGTTAAAGATTTAAGATGCGATATAATAATCTTGGAAATACAGACTTAAAGGTCAGTCGTATTTGTTTGGGTACGATGACCTTTGGTGAGCAAAATACCGAGTTACAAGGTCATCAACAATTAGATTATGCCTTAGATCAGGGCATCAATTTTATTGATACTGCTGAACTGTATGCTACTCCACCCAAAGCTGAAACGTATGGCAAGACAGAGAAAATTATAGGTAGCTGGTTGGGCAAAAATGGGCGACGTAATGATATTGTTCTTGCCAGTAAGATAGCAGGGCCAGGTGTTGATTGGGTAAGCCATATTCGCGAAGGGAAAACGCGTTTCAATGCCGGTCATATTTCACAAGCGCTAGATGCAAGTTTACATCGACTTCAAACTGATTATATTGACCTCTATCAACTGCACTGGCCTGAACGAGAGACTAACTTCTTCGGTAAGCTTGGCTTTCAAGAGAGTAGTGAAGAATTACTTACCCCTATCCATCAAACATTAGAAGCATTACAACAGCAGGTTAGAGCTGGGAAAATCCGTCATATTGGTTTATCAAATGAAACCCCATGGGGAATGATGACATTTCTCAATATTGCGAAACACTATGACTTACCTATCATTGCCACGATACAGAATCCATATAGCTTAATAAATCGAACTTACGAAATTGGCTGCTCTGAAGTTAGCCATCGAGAAAAGGTTGGTTTATTAGCGTATTCTCCCCTCGGTTTTGGCGTATTAACAGGCAAATATTTAAATGATTCTCAGCCTGACAATGCCCGAATTACTCTTTGGCCACATTACGCACGTTACAGTAATCCACAAGCTATTGCTGCAACACAAGCCTATGTTGATTTAGCTATACAATCTAATTTAGACCCTGCTCAAATGGCACTTGCATTTGTTAATCAGCAATCATTTGTCACCGCTAATATCATTGGTGCAACAAAGGTATCTCAATTACAAGCTAATATTCAGAGTATTGATGTAAAACTCACGGATGATGTTATTAATGAAATTGAATTGATTCATCAACGTTATCCTAATCCTGCTCCATAAGTTGTTCGGCCGTCAATTTAACAGCTATCGTTTTATTGATGAATAATGGATTGTTTTTCTCAGAGAGTTTTAAGCTTAGTAGTAACAGAGTCGAATGTTCAGCTATCATTTGAGTTCGAACTATATGACCAGCAATATCACCTGATTCTGTTGAGACCTCATCACCTATAGTGAATGAATTATCTACTTCAGCCTGAGCAATAAACATTCTTCGACTTGGCGTTCCAAGATAATGTAACCTTGCAACCACCTCTTGACCTGGATAACAGCCTTTATTAAAGCTAACACCATTGATTAAGTCGAGATTAATTTGTTGCGGAGTGAATTTTTCCTTAGTTTCAGGAACAATAGTTGGAATACCTTCCTGAATATCATACTGTTCCCATAGAGTATTAGAAGCAAGAGGCCACTGCTGATTATCTAATTGCGTTAACAATTCACTTGTTTGTTGTTGGGGGACGATGCAGAGATAGCGATTAGCGTGTTCATAATTAATCAAAATATCTTCTGACAATGATAATGCTGTAATGGCTTTATTATCAGTCATTAAACCTAGACAGTTCATCGTTTCAGACTCATCACTAATGCTAACTTTGGTTCTCAATACAAACATGGTGAGGCGTTGTTGTAGAGCTATACACATAGATTTGGGTAGAACTATCTGATAATAGTCTTCACGTCGAATGAGTTGGAAAACTGCAAACAGCCGCCCCTTAGCATTACAAAATCCACTAAGCTGACTTTGATTAACCGTTAAGGCGTTGACATCATTAGTCAGTAAGTTCTGTAAAAAGGGTTGAGCTTCTTCACCACTGATGTGTATTACTCCTAATTGTGGCAAAGGAATAAAACTATTTTTAGATGTTAGATCGACTTCAGTAGGGAATGTACTTTGTTGTTTAACAATGTCTTGCCAAGAATGTGTCATAGTGCCACTTTATTGTGATTGGATAGTTGGTGATATTATATCTCGCACTATGGAAGGGAGTGAAACTTTATGACAAGGATAGTGTTTAGTATGGTTATTGGTCGTTCGAAACGACTGCTGGTATATCTGCTTGCTATACACGTCACAATGCTTGCAACCGCTTTAAGTCTATTAGGGAGCCCTATTTGGTCGGCACTTACCATTGTGTTCATGGTGTGTAGTTTTATTTACTATTGTAAGAAAAATCAGTGGCTAAAAAGTAATAAAGCGATTATTAGAATTGAACGAGATATCGATGGTAAGTGGCATTTATTTTATCAAGCAACAACTCACTCTAAACCACTCACATTAAGTCATTGTGTCGTTACTCAGCAATGTATCATTTTGTATTTTAATCGAAGCAGATTTTACAAGGAGACGATTACGATTATGAGCGATTCAGTTGATGCAGAACGTCTTCGACAACTACGTGTTTATTGTCGTGATCCTAAGACTTTCCAGCAATGATAGTATCTTTGGCATCATGTGCATTATCTGTTTCTGGGTAATCTAAAGTGTAATGTAAACCACGGCTTTCTTTACGTTGTAATGCAGAAGTAATGATAAGCTCGGCTACATCAGCTAGATTACGCAATTCCAGTAAATCACTACTGATACGGTGGCGTGTGTAATAGTCACTAATTTCTTCTTGTAACAGTCTGAGTCGTTGCTGTGCTTTATAAAGCCTTTCATTAGAGCGCACTATGCCAACATAATCCCACATGAAACGACGGAGCTCATCCCAGTTATGACTTATCGATATCGCTTCTTTAGCAGGATGAACGCGACTTGCATCCCATGTTGGAATAGCTTGAAAGTGCGTGTCTTGATTTAGGTTTTGGCTGATGTGATAGGCAGCACTACGAGCAAAAACAAGACATTCCAGTAATGAATTACTCGCCATACGATTTGCACCATGTAAGCCTGTATGCGCCGTTTCTCCAATTGCATACAGTCCCTTAATGTCAGTTTGACCATGTAAATCTGTGATCAAACCTCCGCAGGTGTAATGTGCAGCAGGCACGACAGGAATTGCTTCTTTAGTCATATCAATACCAAAGCTTAGGCAGCGTTGATGAATAGTTGGGAAGTGTTCTTCAATGAATTCTTTGGGTTGATGACTAATATCAAGATAGACACAATCATCACCGAGCCGCTTCATTTCATGATCAATTGCGCGAGCTACAATATCACGTGGTGCAAGTTCAGCTTGCGGATGGAACTGCTCCATAAATAGGGAACCGTCAGCTAACACGAGTTTAGCGCCTTCACCACGTAGGGCTTCACTAATCAAGAATGATTTAGCTTTAGGATGATATAAACAAGTAGGGTGAAACTGAATAAATTCCATATTAGCGACACGACAGCCAGCTCGCCAACCCATAGCAATACCATCACCCGTTGATACATCAGGATTGCTTGTATAAAGATAAACTTTACCGGCTCCACCTGTTGCTAGTACTGTGATGGGAGCGGTAAAAGTACACGGTGTATCTGTTTTAATATCTAGAGCATAACTTCCTAAACAGTGATCATTAGAGTCACCAAATTGTTTTTTGCGGGTAATAAGGTCAATACCAATATGATGAGGAAATAGATGGATATTGGGGTGTGCTTTTGCTTTTGCTAACAGTGTTGTTTCAACTTCACGCCCCGTTGCATCAGCTGAGTGAATAATACGTCGATGACTATGACCACCTTCTTGGGTGAGATGATAGGTTTCAGAGGTGACGCCATCTTTGGTAAATGAAACACCTTGTTCAATAAGCCATTCAATACTTTCACGGGCTTGTTCAACCGTATAACGAACAGCATTTTCATCACATAAACCTGCGCCCGCAGTGAGCGTGTCATCAATATGAGATTGCAGAGAGTCCGCTTGGTCCAATACAACAGAAATCCCACCCTGAGCATAAAGAGAGGCTCCTTCTTCAAGCGTGTCTTTTGATAAGATAGCTACTTGAGCATGCTCCGCCAAATGCAAAGCATGAGTCAGTCCAGCAGCACCGCTACCAATAATAAGAACATCAAAGTGATATGAGGAAGTCATTAGTCCAATAAACAGGTAAAATAAATTATTAGTTATTTTGCACTGTTTCAGGAACAAAGTGAACGTATTATGGTCAATCAGTTATCAATTACAGACAAGCTCAGGCATGTCGGAGTGAGTCGGAACTTAGGATGAATGTGGATTTAGAGCTAGTACAACGTGTGCAAGCAGGTGATAAAAAGGCATTTGATGTGTTGATTTTGAAATATCAGCAGCGAATTGTGCATGTTATTACGGGGTTTGTGCATGATCCTGTTGAAGCATTGGATGTGGCTCAGGAAGCGTTTATTAAAGCGTATCGTGCGATACCTAATTTTCGTGGAGATAGTGCGTTTTATACATGGTTATATCGAATTGCGATAAATACGGCGAAAAATCACTTAACTTCACGAGCAAGAAGACCTCCTGCAGTCGATGTTGATGCGATGGATGCCACTAACTTTTATGATGCACCAGAGTTAAAAGAGTTTGAAACACCAGAGTCTAGTTTGATGAGTGATGAGCTTAAGCAGACGATTCATCAAGCGATTCAAGACTTGCCTGAAGATACCGCAACAGCGATTAAGTTGCGGGAACTTGAAGGTATGAGTTATGAGGAAATTGCACAGGTAATGGAATGCCCAATTGGAACTGTTCGATCACGTATTTTTAGGGCACGTGATGCGATAGATAAACAAATACAAGAAACAATGGGTGAAGGAGAATAACAATGACAGTCAATCAAAACGAATTATTGTCTGCGTTAGTAGATGGGGAATTGACAGGCAAAGCGTTAGATGATGTTTTGCACTTGCTAGATACAAATGAACAGGCAAGAGTGCAATTACAGCGATACCAACGTACAAGTGATGTAATGCATGAGCATGGCTTAACTCATCATCAGATTGATTTAACAGGTCGAATATCAGCGGCCATCGAGGACGAAGAAACATATTCATCCTTAACAGAGGCCAGTAAAAATACGGCCCAAATTATAGCCTTCCCTAAACAGTTTTGGAAACACGCTGCTAGCTTGGCAGTTGCCGCGTCGATTGGCGCTTTAGCAGTTGTAGGTGTGATGACTCAACCACAAAACCAGCTTGTACCTACTGCTCAGATGGCATCTGTTGAGATAGAAATAACACCAATGGTCGTTGCTCAAACAGGTAAACGTTGGACTGTACAAGAGCAAGAAGTTGAAGAACGTTTAAATAATTACCTAGTTGATCATAATGAATATGCGGGTGCATCTGGGGTATTCTCATACGCACGTGTTGTTTCTTATGATATAGGACAGTAACAGATGAGAAAAATGTTACAAACAATTGCAAGCTGTAGCGTATTGTTGATGAGTTTCAGTTCTTATGCTGATGTTGAAGCGATGCAGACATTTGAACGGATGTGCACTGCAGCTAAACAACTTAACTATGATGGTGTTTTTTCATATCAAACAGGTAACAAATTACAATCCATTCGCATTATCCACCGCGCTGATCAGCAGGGTGAAGTTGAGCACTTAATTTCATTAAGTGGCGTTGCACGCGAAGTCATTCGTAGCAATGATAAAGTGATAAATATCTATCCTGAAGGGGAAACGGTACAAGAAAACCATCGACCTTTAGGGCGGGGCTTTCCCAGTGATTTAATCAGGCGTTTAAAATCTGCCTCGGACTATTATCAACTTAGCTTAGGCAAGCAAGAGCGTGTTGCATCACATTACACACAAGAATTGGTTGCAACGCCGATAGATAACTATCGTTATGGCTATCGATTGTGGGTTGAAAAAGACAATAATTTATTACTGCAATCAGATATGGTAGATGATAAAAATAATGTGCTTGAGACCTTTTACTTTTCATCTGTAGAGATGGGAGGTGACATATCAGAAACGTCACTCAAACCTAAAATGCAAGGTAATGAAATGTCATGGAGTCGCTCAGGGCAGGGAGAAGTAATAAAGCCTGCACCTAAGAATAACTCTGTTTGGCGAATTGTGTGGTTACCAGAAGGTTTTGACCTGGTTACCCAGCAAAATAGGTTTAAAGCCCGAAATGGTGCTGCAATTGAACAGCAAGTTTATAGCGATGGCTTGAGTTCATTCTCTATTTTTATTGAAAAAATACGGGCGCGACATAGTCATCTTCATGGTGGTTCTAAAATGGGTGCGGTGAATGCCTTTGGTACTATTATGAATGCCCATTTTATTACAGTTGTCGGTAAGGTACCTGCTCGAACTGTTGAAAAGGTAGGTAAATCAATTCAATACCAAGGTATTGAATAAAATGATTACACAACAGGCTAAGGTTGTTCGCTGTGATGACAAGACAGTATGGCTTGAGGCTGAACGACAAACTACATGTAGTGGCTGTCAATTAAAACAGGGATGTGGAACGGGTTTGTTAGAGAATCATGTGGGCAAACGTTTCTCACGGATTAGTGTTGAAAATAATAATGAGTTTAGTATCGGGCAAGAGGTTAAGTTGGCTATCCCAGAAGAACGTTTATTGCAGGGGGCTTTATTGATGTATATCTTGCCGCTGTTGTTGCTGTTTGTTTTCTCTGCCATAGCTCAAGCTTTAGCATTGAATGAAATCATAGAGATTATTGCCGGTATAAGTGGACTTTTGCTTGGTTTTTATTGGGTTAGAGTAAAACTGAAAAATAAGAAAGATGGTTTTAATGCCAGAATTATTGAGGATTAGAGATGAAGACTTATAAAACTTGGTCAAGCTTAAGTTTATTGCTTTTTTGGTGTGTATTAAGTGTAAATGTACATGCTACGACGCTACCAGAATTTACCGAACTCGTAGCAGAACATGGTGCGGCCGTTGTAAACATTAGTACAACAATCAAAAAAAATAATAAGCAAGCTAACTCTTCGCAATTGCCAAATGGCTTGCAAATTCCTGAAGGCACCCCTTTTGATGAGCTATTCAAGCATTTTTTTAAACAGCCGGGTCAAGGGCAACGCTTACCACCTGCTGAAGCACATTCTTTAGGTTCTGGTTTTGTCTTGTCTTCAGATGGTTATATTTTAACGAATCACCATGTGATTAAAAATGCTGATGAAGTGATCGTCCGCTTTAGCGATCGTAATGAATTAGAAGCAAAAATATTAGGTAGTGATGAACGTAGTGATGTGGCGCTGTTAAAAGTTGAGGCGGTAGGTCTAAAAGCAGTAAAACTAGGTGATTCTACAAAACTAAAAGTAGGTGAGTGGGTATTGGCGATTGGTTCTCCTTTTGGATTTGATCATTCTGCAACTGCTGGAATCGTCAGTGCATTAGGGCGAAGCTTACCAAGTGATAGTTATGTACCATTTATTCAAACAGATGTGGCCATTAATCCTGGAAACTCTGGCGGACCATTATTTAATCTCGATGGTGAAGTGATAGGTATCAACTCACAAATCTATAGTCGAACGGGTGGTTTTATGGGTGTGTCATTTGCAATTCCAATGGATGTCGTTATGAATGTTGTAGCGCAAATTAAATCACAGGGTTATGTAAGTAGAGGTTGGCTAGGCGTTGTAATTCAAGATGTAACACGTGAATTAGCAGAATCATTTGGTTTGAAAAAACCACAGGGTGCATTGGTTTCAAAAGTCATGCCTGATAGTCCAGCATCAAAAGCAGGATTTGAACCAGGGGATGTGATTTTAAAATTTAATGATAAGAAAATAGCCATGTCATCTGACTTACCTCCTATTGTTGGGAGAAGCCCGATAGGTAAATCAGTACCTGTTGTTGTTATGCGTGATCATAAGCGTAAAACAATTAATGTGAAGATTGAACAACTTCCTGAAACAGAAGAATTAGCACAGAAAAGTGATAACTCGGGTCGGTTGATTGATGAGCGTTTAGCTATTGAAGTGGCTAATTTAAATGATCAACAACGTGAGGAAGTGGGCATTGATAAGGGAGGGGTGTTAGTTGTTGGACTTGAACAAGGAGCCGCTATAAATTCAGGGATGCGAGCTGGCGATATCATTATGACTATTAATAATAAAAAAGTAATAGATGCAAAACAGTTTTTAGATTTAGCTAAAGAGTTACCTGAAGATAAGGCCATCCCTGTGTTAGTTCAACGGGGAGAAGGTGCTATTTTCTTGGCATTACGAATTGAAAAAGATGATTAGATAATACAATGCACGACAGCTAGACTGTTTTGCCGTAAAATCTGACAGTTAGATCATTATAGATCGGTCGATACTTATTATGTGTTGGCCGATTTTTTTACTGTTTAAAGGGTAATTTAATTTTTATGGATCACATCCGTAACTTCTCAATCATCGCTCATATTGACCATGGTAAATCAACGATTGCCGATCGCTTTATCCAAGTTTGCGGTGGCTTAACTGATCGTGAAATGTCAGCACAAGTGCTTGATTCAATGGATATTGAAAAAGAGCGCGGTATTACCATCAAAGCTCAGTGTGTTTCTCTTGATTATAAAGCGCGAGATGGTGAAACCTATCATTTAAACTTTATCGATACGCCGGGCCATGTTGATTTTTCCTATGAAGTCTCTCGTTCATTAGCGGCTTGTGAAGGTGCATTACTTGTAGTAGATGCTGCGCAAGGTGTTGAAGCGCAAAGCGTCGCTAACTGTTATACCGCGATTGATCTTGGCCTAGAAGTATTACCCGTATTAAATAAAATTGATTTACCTTCAGCTGAGCCAGAACAAGTCTCACAAGAGATAGAAGATATCATTGGTGTCGATGCCGTGGATGCTGTGCGCTGTAGTGCCAAAACAGGTTTGGGTATTGAAGACTTACTAGAAGAGTTAGTTGAAAAAATACCTGCACCAACGGGTGATCCTGATGGCGAACTGAAAGCACTGATTATTGATTCGTGGTTCGATAGTTATGTGGGTGTTATTTCTTTAGTGAAAATTACTCAAGGTAGCATTAAAAAGCGTGACAAAATTCGAGTCATGTCTACAGGGCAAGAATATCAAGTAGAGCAAGTAGGTGTCTTTACACCTAAACGTAGCGAACGTGATGGACTTTACTGTGGTGAAGTAGGTTATGTTATCTCAGGCGTTAAAGATATTGATGGCGCGCCCGTGGGGGATACATTAACGCATGTTCACCATGGTGCAACAGAGGCCTTGCCAGGTTTTAAATCTGCAACACCGCAAGTTTATGCGGGTATGTTTCCTGTTAGTTCTGACGATTTTGAAACATTCCGTGAAGCACTAAGTAAGTTAAGATTAAACGATGCATCATTATTCTTTGAACCAGAAAGTTCACAAGCTTTAGGATTTGGTTTCCGTTGTGGTTTCCTTGGTCTTTTACATATGGAGATTATTCAAGAGCGACTTGAACGTGAATATGATCTTGATCTTATTACTACCGCACCGACAGTGGTGTTTGAAGTTCTAACGCGTAAAGGTGAGACGCTCAATATTGAAAATCCATCATTATTACCTGATCTGGGGTCAATAGATGAGATTCGTGAACCTATTGTTGTGGCTGATATTCTGGTGCCACAAGAACACTTAGGCGCTGTTATTACCCTATGTATTGAAAAACGTGGTGTACAAAAATCAATGCAGTATATGGGCAAACAAGTAGCGGTAAGTTATGAATTACCAATGAATGAAGTGGTTATCGATTTCTTTGATCGCGTGAAGTCTGTAAGTCGTGGTTATGCATCGCTAGATTATCACTTCACTCGATTTGAGCCTGCAAGCTTAGTGAAATTAGATATATTAATAAATGGTGAGCGGGTTGATGCTTTATCAATGATCGTGCATAGCGAGCAAAGTGTGACTCGGGGTCGTCAATTGGTTGAAAAAATGAAGGAACTTATTCCTCGCCAAATGTTTGATATTGCAATTCAAGCTGCAATTGGTGGCCATATTATTTCTCGATCTACCGTTAAAGCCATGCGTAAGAATGTAATCGCTAAGTGTTATGGTGGTGATGTCTCACGTAAACGTAAATTATTAGATAAGCAGAAAAAAGGTAAAAAACGAATGAAGTCGATTGGTAAGGTTGATGTGCCACAAGAAGCATTCTTAGCTGTTTTACAATTGTCGAAAAAATAGTAGAAAAGGATTATATACGTGAGCTTTCCAGCAATAATGGTCATACTTGTTGTTATAACAGGCATAATTTGGCTAATAGATTCACTATTTTGGGCCCCACAGCGAGTTAAAGAGCAAAAAGAGCCTTTGGCTGTAGAATATGCACGATCATTTTTCCCAATTATATTGGTCGTATTAGTGATTCGTTCATTTATAGCTGAGCCTTTTCGCATTCCCTCAGGATCAATGTTACCCACACTACATATAGGTGACTTTATTTTAGTGAATAAGTTTGCCTATGGTATTCGCTTACCTGTGATAAATAATAAAATACTAGAAACAGGAGAGCCTGAACGGGGTGATGTAGTTGTATTTCGCTATCCTAAAAACCCAAATGTTGATTACATTAAGCGAGTGATTGGATTGCCAGGAGATAAAATCGGTTATTTCAATAAAACGGTTTATATTAATGGTGAAATGGTTGCTCAAGAAGCCAAGCGAAAAGAGTTAGAACTAATTTCACTGGTGCCTGCAAGGAATGAATTACGTTATGAAGACTTGGCTGGAGCAGGCCATGACATATTGGTTGATCCTGATCGACGGTTAATTGAAGGTGAAACAGTTGTGCCTGAAGGTGAATATTTTGTGATGGGTGATAATCGAGATAATAGTAATGATAGTCGATTTTGGGGTACAGTACCCGAAGCGAATTTGGTAGGAAAGGCCTTCTTCATATGGATGAGCTGGGATTGGAACTCAGGAGGCATTGTTTGGCAACGTTTAGGTAATAGCATTAACTAAAGGAAAATAGAAATGAGTAGACAGATAAAAAAACAAGCGGGAATGACATTAATTAGCTGGGTGCTTGTACTTGGGATAATTGCATTTTTTGCAACAGTTGTTATGCGACTCTTACCGATGTACCAAGAATACTTTAGTGTTGTAAGCATTTTAGATGGCATGGAAGAGGAACTCGAAAATAATAGAATGACTAAAGCTCAGGCAAATTTAATGTTGATGCGACGTTTTGATACGGGGTATGTAAAAAGTGTCAAAAAAGAACATATTGAGATTAGCCGTGGTAGAAATGCGACAAATGTGACTAAGATCGCCATTGACTATGAAGTACGAGTCCCTTTTGTTGCTCAAATTGATTTGATTGGTCATTTCCAAAAAGAAATTGATGTTGAACCTAAAAGTAAATGATTACATCTAGACAAAAGCGATTATGTTCAACGTTAGGGCTAGAATTTCATGAGCCAGCTTTATTACAACAAGCATTAACCCATCGTAGCGCTGCTTCACTTAATAATGAGCGTTTAGAATATTTAGGTGATGCAATTTTAAGCTTTGTCATTGCTGAGGCACTATTTAATAAATTTCCTCAAGCTAAAGAGGGTAAATTAAGTCGTCTAAGAGCATCTTTAGTTAAAGGGGTCACCTTGGCTGAAATTGCACGAGAACTTGATTTAGGGGAAGTATTGATTCTTGGCCCTGGAGAGTTAAAAAGTGGTGGCTTTCGACGTGAATCTATTTTAGCTGACACTGTTGAAGCAGTATTAGGTGCTGTGTATCTTGATAATGGGTTGGATGCAGTTAAAGCATTAATATTACGGTTATTTGATGAGCGTTTAAATTCAATTGATGTGAATGAAGTCATCAAAGATCCCAAAACACGTTTGCAAGAGTTATTACAAAGTCGTCAACATTCACTTCCGATTTATAGTGTGAAAGAAGTTAGAACAGATAACAATCAGCCTATTTTTGAGGCTTCTTGCCAAGTAGAATTGTTGAAAAAAGTAGTTGTGGCACAAGGTAGTAGTCATAGAAAAGCAGAACAAAAGTCAGCCGAACGCGTGCTGACATTAATAGAAGGTAAATTATGACTGACGATACATTTAAGTCTGGCTATGTTGCGATTATTGGTCGCCCGAACGTGGGTAAATCCACTTTAATTAATCGCGTGTTAGGACAAAAGTTATGTATTACATCACGACGTCCACAGACAACTCGACATCGTATTCTGGGTATTAAAACGGAAGATGATAGTCAATTAATCTATGTTGATACGCCCGGTCTTCATATTAGTGATAAACGAGCAATGAATCGTTATATGAACCGTGCAGCTGCATCTTCTATTGATGATGTTGATGTGATTTTGTTTGTTGTTGATGGCATGAATTGGACAGATGAAGATGAACAAGTCTTAGAACGTTTAAAAAAGAGTGCTAAAGCGCCAGTCATTTTAGTTATCAATAAAATGGACAAATTGGCAGATAAAGACACCATGCTGCCACATATTGAAAAGCTATCAGCAGAGTTTGATTATGCTCATGTATTGCCAATATCTGCACGTAAAGGTGTCAATGTTGATCAGTTAGAGTCTGAAATTAAAAAATTAATGCCTGAAGGCGATCTTATTTTTCCTAAAGATCAACTTACCGATCGTAGCTCACGATTTTTAGCTGCTGAACTTGTTAGAGAAAAATTATTCCGTCATTTGGGTCAAGAACTTCCTTATTCCATTACAGTTGAAATTGAACAGTTTGATGATGAAAAAGGTATGTACCGTATTGGTGCTGTTATCTACGTCGAACGTGATGGGCAAAAATCTATTGTTATCGGTAAGAAAGGTGAGTTATTAAAGTCTGTCGGTAAAGATGCTCGTCTTGAGATGGAAAGCTTATTTGGGCGTAAAGTCTTTCTACGTTTATGGGTTAAAGTACGTGAAGGTTGGGGTGATAACGAACGAATGATGAAAAATTTAGGTTATAACGACGACATCTAGGGGTTCAGAACCTTGAATACAGAACATACCCCTGCTTTTGTATTGCACCAACGACCTTATCGTGAAACAAGTTTGTTGTTAGATGTTTTTAGTGAACAGTACGGTCGAGTTAGTTTAGTTGCTAAAGGTGTTCGTTCTAAAAAGCGCAGTCAGTTAGGACTATTGCAACTTTATCAGCCATTATTATTGAGTTGGATGGGAAGGGGGGAGTTACAAACTCTGACGACTGTAGAAGCAGATAAGCCTCGCTATATTTTGCAGGCTAATTCAGCATTTTGTGGGCTATATATCAATGAGTTAATGGTAAAGCTCTTACCTTTGAACCTTCCTGAAATAGAGATTTTCAAAGCGTATAAAAATGTACTGTTTAATTTGCAAGATACAGAGAACATGGAAGTGGAATTACGTTTATTTGAAAAGCGACTCCTAGTTAACTTAGGGTATGGTTTAGTGCTCGATCATGACGTTGAAACAGATCAGCTTATAGACGAGAATTACCGTTATATTTACCGACCTGACGCGGGCTTATATCGTTTGCATGAAAGTTCAAGTGAACCTTCGATTTCAGGGCGTAGTTTGCAACATTTAATAAATGAGCGTGATTTTGATACGCAAAGTTTGTTAGAAATAAAACAACTCATGCGATCCGTGATACATTTTTATTTGGGTGGCAAACCATTACAGAGTCGGGCTTTATTTGCCCAGTTACAACAGTATTAACAAGGTTATAAAATAGATGGCAATTTATTTAGGTGTAAATATTGATCATATTGCGACATTAAGACAGGCGCGTGGTACGAGGTACCCCGATCCTATTCAAGCCGCAATTGAAGCTGAACAAGCAGGTGCAGATGGAATTACTCTACATCTACGTGAAGATAGACGACATATTCAAGAGCGAGATGTCGCCATGCTGTCAGACATCTTGCAAACTAAGATGAACCTTGAAATGGCTGTTACAGAAGAAATGTTAGCAATGGCCGAGAAGTACCTTCCCTCTGATTGTTGTTTAGTGCCTGAGAAACGTGAAGAGTTGACGACAGAAGGTGGTTTAGAAATAGCCGGGCAGTTGCCTAAGATGAAAGATGCTTGTCAACGTATGGCGGAGTCTAATGTCATTGTGTCATTATTTATTGACCCTGATTTTAAACAAATTGACGCTTCAGTTGAATGTGGTGCGCCCGTGATTGAGTTGCATACAGGCCGTTATGCTGATGCCGAAACGCCCGCTGAAGCTGAACATGAATTGCAAACGATTATTAGTGCGGTTGAATATGCTCATAACTTAGGTTTACAAGTGAATGCTGGCCATGGACTGAATTATCATAATGTAGATAGAATTGCTGAAATCCCTAATGTGGTTGAATTAAATATTGGCCATGCCATTGTAGCTCGTAGTGTCTTTACTGGCTTTCAATCAGCAGTACGTGAAATGAAACAACTTATGATAGAAGCCCGTCGCGGATGATATTTGGTATTGGAACTGATTTAGTTCATATTCCACGAATACAAACATTGCTAGATAAACATGGTGATAAGATTGCTGCAAGGATTCTGAGTGATTCTGAATTTGATTCTTTCCAACAGGTAAAAAATCAGGCGGGATTTTTAGCGAAACGTTTTGCTGCAAAAGAAGCCACAGCCAAAGCCTTAGGAACTGGATTTCGTGATGGTTTGAGTTTGCGTCATATCGAGATTTCGAATGATAATAATGGTAAACCTGAACTACACTTTATCCAACGCGGTCTAGAGTTAGTAACAGCGCTTAATATTGGTCGAAGTATGATTAGCCTGAGTGATGAAAAAGAGTATGCCATTGCCTTTGTAACCCTAATGGAAAGATAAGATGAAAAACTATCCTACAATTGAAGCTTTCATTGGAAATACACCCTTAGTTAGGCTTCAGCGCCTGCCTAGCAATACAAACAATACGATTCTCGTTAAGTTAGAAGGCAATAATCCTGCAGGTTCTGTTAAAGATCGCCCTGTAATGAGCATGATTTGTGAGGCTCAACAACGAGGTGATATAAAACCTGGTGATACCTTAATTGAAGCAACAAGTGGAAATACGGGCATCGCCTTAGCCATGGTTTCAGCTATATTAGGCTATAAGATGATCTTACTTATGCCTAAAAATATGAGTGTCGAACGTCGAGCTTCTATGCGTGCATATGGTGCTGAGATTATCTTAACTGAAGGTATGGAAGTTGCCCGTGATTTAGCGTTAGAAATGGAACGGCAAGGCAAGGGAAAAGTTCTGAACCAGTTTGGTAATTTTGATAACCCTCTCGCACATTATCAAACAACAGGTCCTGAAATTTGGCGTGACACGGAAGGTAACATTACTCACTTTGTCAGTGCTATGGGTACAACAGGTACGATAATGGGCACATCCCGTTATCTAAAAGAACAAAACGCTGACATTCAGATTGTAGGTGTTGAACCTGCTGATGGTTCAAGTATTCCAGGTATTCGTCGTTGGCCTAAAGAATATCTACCCACAATTTTTGAAGCCAAACGTGTAGATAGCATGATTGAGATAGAGCAGGAGCTTGCTGAAACGACCATGAGACGCTTAGCCACTGAAGAAGGTATCTTTTGTGGGGTTTCATCAGGTGGTGCTGTCGCTGCGGCTTTACAGCTTTCTGAGCAAGTTGAAAATGCAGTTATAGTTAGTATTATTTGTGATCGTGGTGATCGGTATTTATCAACGGGCGTGTTTCCGGCACAATAATATGTGTTTACCATTGAGATGGTTGCTTCTAAGCTGTTGCTTATTAATATCTGCAACAGCAGCGGCTAATGACCGTGTCAATATATCGATTGGCAAGTGGTTTCTAGACGATATTAATGCTCAAAATTTAAATGTAGAGATGAGCCTAACGACTAAAGGTATAGGTTTTACAGCCTCTGCTGATAGTGTGAAATTAGCAGCACCCATTGGCATGCTTAGCCAAATAAGAGTGAACTGTAATGAATTACTGTTTGTCTATGAAAATATTTCTTGTGCTCAAGGAAGCATTGTTTTTCATCAAAAAGAACTGGGTTCTCAAACGCTTGGGTTTGAGCTTGAAGCCATGCCTAGTGAAGAAAAGTATAAGCTTGAAATTGAAGGTTTAAATCTAGCCTCATCCCTATTTTCAGTCACTTTTATTATCAAAAAAGATCGGTGGAAGGTATTTTCTAATACCCCGCAAATACAATTAACATCACTTATTAGTTTTCTCACCCCCTATTTACAAGATGAACAACTAGACGTGTTGACCAGCTGGAGTATTGAAGGTGAGTTGGCGTTAGATATTGATTTAAAAGGCCAAGCTAATCAACTTAATGAAATAGAGTTAGATTTAGAGAGCAAAGCCGTTAATTTAAGTGATAGTGAAGGCTTATATGTTACCGAGGGCTTAGCGAGTAAGTGGGCTATTGAAGCTGAGCGACAAGAACAAGCATGGCAATGGCAAGTAGAGTTAACGTCTTCTAATGGACAAGCCTATGCTGAACCTATATTTCTAGACTTTGCCGAAACACCATTAAAAATAAATGCGTACGGGAGTGGATCTCAAGAAAATGATGAAGTAGTTATAATCGTTGCAAATGCCAAAATAAACCAAGAAAATATCACCCAAATAGAAATGAGTGGCAGTGGTAGTGTTTCTCATATTAATGATTTGAAAATGACGGTAAGTAAATCTGAGCTAACACGCTTATATCCTATATGGATTCAACCCTTTATTGTGGGCAGAGCATTAGATAATGTTGAGTTAGCGGGGCAGCTTGATTTTCATTACGAACAGTTGGGTGAGCACTATCACCTATCAGTGGGGCTTGATGATGTATTTGTTGACGATGAAGAGCAACATTTTGGTATTGATGCACTATCAGGCAAGATAGGTTGGTCTAATTTCGAACAAGCTCAAGTTTTAGAGTTGGAATGGCAGAGTGCTTATGTTTATGCTCTTACGTTAGGGGCATCCAGACTAAAAGCACAGGCTCAGAATTCATCACTTATTCTAAATCAACCGTGGTTATTACCTGTTTTGGATGGTGAACTACTGCTTAATAACTTTAGCTTACATAATCCTGGCGACGAAAATTTGAAATGGTCTTTCGAAGGTGAATTAACACCTATCTCTATGGAATCATTAAGTAGCGCTCTAGAGTGGCCTTTGATGCATGGAAAGCTATCTGGTGTAATTCCTCATGTGCGTTATGCTGATCATAAAGTGAACGTTGATGGGGCTTTGAAAGTAAAGTTATTTGATGGCGTCACAATAATACGTGATTTACAATTAGAGCGGCCTTTTGGATCTTTACCACAGCTACAAGCCAATATTGAGATGAAGGGCTTAAATTTAGAAACGCTTACTCAAACATTTGATTTTGGTAAAATAACAGGAAGATTAGATGGCAGGCTATCAAACTTTCGTTTATCAAATTGGCAAGCTGTAAATTTTGATGCTGAATTTGCTACTCCTGAGGGCGATAAAAGTAGCCGCAAGATAAGTCAAAAAGCAGTAGATAATTTATCTCAAATTGGTGGAGGAGCATCAGGTATCTTGCAACGCAGCTTTTTACGCTTCTTTGAGGATTTTTCTTATAAACGTTTGGGTCTAAGCTGTAAGCTGCGTAATGAAGTCTGCGAAATGTCGGGAGTGGGTGAGGCAGAGCAGGGCTATTACATTGTGAAAGGAGGCGGATTGCCGCCACGAATTAATGTAGTGGGATATACTCGGCGTGTCGATTGGCCAGACTTGATTGAACGTTTGAAAGCAGTTAGTCAAAGTTCAGGTCCAGTAATTAAATAAAGTATAAATAGGAGATGTTATGAAGTTTTTGAAATGGTTAACAGGCAGTACTGCAGGTTTAATGTTGGTATCTTGTGTAACGATTAATATTTATTTTCCTGCCGCTGCAGCTGAAAAAGCAGCTGATCGAATTATTGAAGACGTATGGGGGCCGGCATCATCACAGCAAGAAGAAGTTAAACCTGAACCTGAAGAACAGAGCCAGGCTAAGCCGGCTGAAAATCATAATATTGCGTTATCAGTTTTAAATTGGTTAGTAGCTCCAGCAGCTGCAGCTGCACCAGATTTAAATGTAAGTTCTCCAGCAATTAATGAGATTCAAACTAATATGAAATCTCGCCATGGTAGTTTAAAAGCATACTATGAAAGTGGAGCAGTAGGCTTAACTGAAAATGGTTTAGTCACTGTGCGTAATGCTAAGGCAATTGCTCTAAAAGATAGAAATAAGGTTAAAGGCCTCGTTGCTGATGAGAATAAAGATCGTAATGCACTTTATGCTGAAATCGCTCGAGCAAATGGTCATCCAGAGTGGAAGGCTGATATCCAATCAACGTTTGCTCGTCGATGGGTGAGTAAGGCTTCAAGTGGCTGGTGGTATCAAAGTAGTGGAGCTTGGAAGCAAAAATAGAGCGTTTATTTAAAATATAATAATTGTAGGAGCGGTTTCAATCGCGGTTGGTGGAATATTATTTCCATTACCTCGGCTAAGAACGCTCCTTTGTAATTCAACAATGAGAAACACATTCAATGGCACGACGTAATAATCGTAGAAGACAAAAACTACCACAAGATCCGGTAGAAGTATTAATCGAATCTTTATCACATGATGGACGAGGTATTGCACGAATTGATGGCAAAATAGTCTTCATTGACGGCGCCTTAGCAGGTGAGACAATCAAGTTCCTTTATACTAAAAAACATAGCAAGTTTGATGAAGCTAAAACGATTGAAGTTGTTGCAAATGCGAGTAGTGATCGTGTTGAAGCACAATGTCAGCATTTTGGAGTGTGTGGTGGTTGTAGTTTGATGCATATGTCACCTGAAGCGCAATTAGCAACTAAGCAAAATACTTTAGAAGAGCATTTAACTCATTTTGGTAGCTTAGAGCCAGGAAAGTGGTTAGAACCACTGAGAGGTCCATTGTGGGGTTATCGTCGCAAAGCGCGATTGGGTGTAAAATATGTGCCTAAAAAAGAACGTGTGCTGGTTGGATTCCGAGAAAAAGGAACGCCATATTTAGCGGTGCTTGAACAGTGTGAAGTGCTCGATCAACGTGTTGGTACTCGATTAGCTGAATTAGGCGAGATGATAGCTAAATTAGATGCCCATAATCGAATTGCTCAAATAGAAGTAGCGATGGATGATGAACATGTTGCTTTGGTATTTAGAAATCTAGATCCATTATCTGAACAAGATACGCACGCTTTGATTGCATATGGACAAGAAAATGATTTGTGGATATATCTGCAATCAGGTGGTCCCGATACTGTCACTGCAATTTGGCCAGAAAACCCACAATTAAGTTATGCACCTGAAGAGGGTTTAAAACTTGACTTCGAACCGAATGACTTTACTCAGGTTAATGCAGGTATTAACTTGAAAATGATTGAACGAACAATGGAATTGCTAGAAATTTCTCCTGATGATCGTATCCTCGACTTATTCTGTGGCTTAGGAAATTTTACTTTACCATTAGCAAAACGTGTAACAGAAGTGGTTGGTGTTGAAGGTGATGAGGCACTCGTTCGCCATGCGAAAGATAATGCACGCAAAAATGATTTAGCAAATGCGACATTCGAACAAGCCGATTTAACGAAGACAGAATTAAAAGATTACCCATGGGCTAAAGCTGGTTTTAATAAGATCTTACTGGATCCGCCACGAAGCGGTGCATTTGAAGTCTTGCATCAATTAGCAGCATTAGGTGCAGAACGTATCGTCTATGTATCATGTAACCCAGCAACATTGGCTCGTGATGCTGGCGAATTAGTTAATAAACACGGTTATACCTTGGTGTCTGCTGGGATAATGGATATGTTCCCTCACACAACACATGTTGAATCAATTGCTTTGTTTGTTAAAAAGTAATGAATGGCACTCTTGAATGAGTGAGCAGAAACTAATGAAATTTGGACTTAGCACAGATGCTGTAAAACGCATTTGTGCTGTTTTAACAGAAATTATTGATGACTTTCCCTCACAGTCATTTACTAATAATGCATTGAAAGATCTTGATGATTTAGAGTTAAAACAACGTGTCGAGTATTTGATTGATGTTTTAGCGGACTATTTGCCAACAGATTTCGAAAAAACAGCTGATATCTTATTACAAGTAAAACAGCATTGGGATTGGGGCGATGAGAATGATGCCTTAAGTGGATTTGCAGCCTGGCCATTGATTGATTATGTCGCTGTGCATGGCCTTAATCACCCAACGTTAGCATTAGCGGTATTGAAAGAGTTAACATCGTTGTTCTCTGCTGAGTTTGCTATTCGTCCTTTTATTACAGAGCATTTCGACGTAAGTTACAAGACGTTATTAGTATGGACAATTGATTCAGATGAGCATGTGAGGCGGCTCGCAAGTGAAGGGATAAGACCTCGTTTACCTTGGGGGAAGCGTCTAGTTCAATTCTGTGACGATCCTGATGCGATATTTCCTATCTTAGAACGATTAAAAGACGATTCTAGTCTCTATGTGAGAAAGTCTGTGGCCAATAACCTTAATGATATATCCAAAGATAATCCTGATAAGGTGATTGCCTTATGCGAGAATTGGAATCAAGCTGTGACTTCCGAGCGAAAATGGATTATTCGACACGCACTACGTAGTTTGGTGAAAGAGGGCAGAGAGGAAGTTTTTCCATTGCTTGGCTATAGTGAGAATGTGGAGCTTAGTGTTAGCGAGTTTAAACTAGAATCCGAAGTAGTTCAGTTAGGCAAACATCTAGAAGTAGAATTAAGTTTAAGCTCGTCCAGTAGACAAATTCAAAAGCTAGTACTTGATTATAAAATTCATCATATGAAGGCAAATGGCAGAACAAGTAGTAAGGTTTTTAAATGGAAAAACATTACCTTAGCTGCAGGGGAAACAGTATCATTTGGCAAGCAACATCCGTTTAAGATTATTAGTACACGCCAATATTATGAGGGCAAACATTCTATTGAATTACTGATTAACGGTAAGCCATTTGGAACTCATACCTTTGAATTAGTGTTTTAGGCTTTCTTCCATATCAAAAACAACATGAGTCATTTCAACAATACTATCTGGATTTAATGAAATAGACGTAATGTGTTTTTGCACAAGAAACTGTGTTATTTCAGGGAAGTCAGAAGCTGCTTGGCCACAAATTCCCACATATTTTCCTGCTTTATGGCAGGCATCAATTGCCATCTCAATGAGTTTGAGCACCGCTTCATTACGTTCATCGTAATTACCTAAGATGCTTGAATCACGATCGGCGCCTAGGGTGAGTTGAGTGAGATCATTAGAGCCGATTGAGAAACCATCACAGAGTTCTAAAAACTGTTCGGCAAGGATGACATTGGCAGGAATTTCACACATTAAATAGACTTTTAATGCTTTCTCTCCTCGTATTAAGCCATTCTTAGCCATTAAATTGATAACCTTTTGTCCTTCTTCAACAGTACGAACAAAGGGAATCATGACTGCAATATTGCTTAAGCCCATTGTGTCACGTGCGACGTTGAGAGCTGCACATTCTAAAGCGAAGGCATCTATAAAAGCTGGGCTGGGGTAACGCACCGCTCCTCTAAAGCCAATCATTGGGTTTTCTTCTTCAGGTTCGTAAAGTTCTCCACCAAGTAAGGCTGCATATTCATTCGACTTGAAGTCACTCAGACGCACAATAACAGGTTGAGGATAAAATGCGGCAGCAATAGTCGCAATACCTTCAGCAAGACGCTGAACATAATATGCTTTAGGATCATCATAGCCCTGAGTAATTTGAGCTATTTGTTGCTGTTTACCCTTGGGTAATAAGTCAAAATTTAACAGTGCATTGGGATGCACTCTAATACTATTATTGATGATGAATTCCATTCGTGCCAAACCAACGCCTGAATTAGGCAACATACTTGTTTCAAATGCAATATCTGGATTAGCCAGATTCAACATGATATGTGTTCGTTTAGGCCGAGGCAGGGAAGTTACATCAATATTATCGATGCGATAAGGCAAGATACCTTGGTAGACATTACCTGTATCACCTTCTGAACACGATACGGTGACATCGGTACCTGTTTTTAATGTTTTTGTAGCGACATTACAACCTACAATGGCGGGAATTCCGAGTTCGCGGGCAATAATTGCTGCATGGCATGTTCGTCCGCCGCGATTAGTGATAATCGCACTAGCAATTTTCATGACGGGTTCCCAATCAGGATCCGTAATATCAGTAACTAGGACTTCTCCTTCTTGTAATTCATGCATTTGGCTAGGTTCTAGTATCACGCGAACCTTACCTGTAGCTATTTTACTACCAACGCTTTTTCCATGAAGAAGTATGACACTTTTTTCTTCTAAAACATGACTTTCAAGTGCGTGTATTGATTTTGAGGATTCAACTGTTTCTGGACGAGCCTGAACAATAAAGAGTTCGCCACTATCACCATCTTTCGCCCACTCAATATCCATGGGTTTATGGTGGCCAGCTTTGTGGCTGTAATGTTGCTCAATGGTGACTGCCATTTTGGATAAAGCAATAATTTCATCATCAGAAATACAAAATTGATTTTGTTGTTCTAGACTTACTTTAATATTTCGAGTCGACCCTGCAAACGTATGACCATCAGAGTAGATCATTTTGACCTTTTTGCTACCGAGTTGTCGCTTCAGTATGGGGCTGTGACCAGAGGCTAATGTGGGCTTGAATACGTAAAACTCATCAGGGTTTACCGTACCTTGAACCACATTTTCACCTAAACCCCATGCACCTGTAATTAAGACAAGATCTTTAAAGCCTGTTTCAGTATCAATGGTAAACATAACGCCTGAGGAGGCTTTGTCAGAGCGAACCATTTTTTGCACACCAATAGAGAGTGCAACTGACATATGATCAAAACCTTTGTCAGTGCGGTAGGAGATGGCTCTGTTGGTGAATAATGAGGCAAAAATTCGGCGACAGCTGTGCAACAGTTCACCACTGCCGCTAATATTTAGATGGGTTTCTTGTTGACCTGCAAATGAAGCATCAGGCAAGTCTTCCGCTGTGGCAGAACTACGCACAGCAACATCTACACCAACACCGTATTCTTGTTCTAACTGTTGATAGGCCTGTTCAATTTCAACAATAAAATCGTGAGGAAGTTCTGCATTTACAATCCATTGACGTATTTTGGCACCTGTTTCAGCCAGAGCCTGAGTATCAGTAATGTCGAGAGAGGATAAAGCTTCAGCAATAGGCTTTTCCAGTTGGTTATGCTTAATAATTGTTCGATAAGCATCGGCTGTTGTGGCAAAGCCATTCGGAACTTTAACACCGTGAGGCAATAATTCTCGATACATTTCACCTAGAGATGCGTTCTTACCACCAACGCTTTCTATATCATCAATCGTAAGCTCAGAAAAAGGTCGAATATATTGTAAGTTCATATATTATCCTCACTAGGGTTTTATATTGATGTTATGCCTTGTTGCATATAAAGGCAATAACAGGCAAAAAAAGGCCGATCAAATCAATCGGCCTTTTAAATAAGTTATTGTTTATGAAATTATTATTGCATTAATAATCCATAGACTACCAAACCGATCCATGATAATGCAAAAGAGAAGATAATAAGTGTGAAGTTATTAATAATGAGATTTTCTAAAAATTCCATGACATGCCTCGCTGTTATATAAATGACAAAATATAAGCGAATGATTATATATCTGGATGAAAAAAACATTGATCTGGATCAATTATGTGTTGTTTTATTATCAGCGCGCAAATGACAGACATAAAAAAACCAGTCAAAGGACTGGTTTCTTACGATCTATTGAATTGAGATTATTGGCTGAGTAGGCCATAAGCAACAAGGCCTAACCAAGAAAAGCCAAATGCAAAGATAATGAATGAAAAGTGTTCAATAAGTAATTTTTCTAGCTTTGCCATGATTATTCTCTCTCTGTAAGTTATCGTAATATACGTGCGCCAACTATAGCAATTTTGCGCAATTTAATCCAGTTATATGAGGCTTATCTTGTTGCTTGAGAGAGGTTAGAGTTGTGCACAATAAAGTTGCCTACTTCAGGAATTGTAATATTTCGGTATATATAGCGATTTATATTTGCATTGGAGTAATGCCTATAATGCTATGACTCGTGAAAAGGAGTCTAGTACTTGTCTGACTTGAGGCAGGTTTGCGAAATAGTTAGTATAGTGGTCAATAAGCGTATGAATTCCCTAGCTGTTGCATAATGATAGCTTTCATTCTCACCACCTAATTAACACTTTTTTCTACACTAGCAGAAACATCAAGCAAATCTAAGCCTATTTTAGTATCCGTTGTGCATCGGCCTTAACTCGTGATCTGATACAATCACGATTGAAATTATTAAACGGGGTATATGATGGCTGAGAATGAAGATGCTATTGAAGAAACACCTGATGAGCCAGTAACCGATGAGGAAGGTGGTGAAGTAACGAAAAAAACCTTATCTAAACCTTTAATGATTAAGATTGGACTTGGCGTAATTGTTTTACTGATTGGGGCTGGGGTGGCTTATTATTTCTTGATGCCTGAACCGATTGAAACAGAATCCGTAGAACAAGAGTTATCTACAGAACAAACTAGCACTGTAGGTAAAGATGAGACTATTGAGTTAGGCATCGATGCGAGTGAAACAGAAATGATTTCTCCGGATGACTTGCTTGATACGGCAACAATAGATGATGCTGATAAAGCAACTGAAGATGTTGCCGAGACCGTAACTTACAGCCCTGAAGAGTTAAAGAAAATAGAGTCGGATATCACAAAAATGCGTGAAGATGCCGCTGCACTTAAAGCTGAGAATCTACTATTAAAGCAAAAAGTAACAGATTTAGCCGCCAAGAAAAGTGCTGGAGTTGAAGGTGCAAGCTCTGAGCCAGTAAAAATACCGAGTTATGAGTTGGACAATAATAAATATATAGATAGTTATCAATCCGATACTGATAGTTATCCATCGAGACGTCTGCCTAAAAGAGAAGCTACACCGGAGCCTAAATGGGGTGATTAAGTTGTATTTATGGCTTATTTAACCAGACACATTGATAGTGTTACCACTACTTCCTGAGGCTTGGGGAACTGACTGAATTAATTGTAGCGCCGCTTGGCCATCCGTTTTGATTTGGTTATTAGCGAGTTTGACTAATTTGGTTTCTAATTTAGCTGCAGTACGCTGTGCTGAGCGAATTGGTGAAACTTGACTTGTTTATCATGATTCGGGTGAGTGGAACGGCCAACGCTTTGATGATTTCCCTAAGCACGCCGAAATACTAAAAATGATGTCTGATTTTTTGACTATCACCAATGAGAGAAGTCATTTTATAATCCTACTCATTTTGAATAATAATGAACTATCTAATAAGTTAGCCTAATTATCATAATTAGACCAAGTAGAAACAAAAAAGCCCCAGCATAATGAAATGCTGGGGCTTTAAATTTGTTGGCTCCTCAACCTGGACTCGAACCAGGGACCTGCGGATTAACAGTCCGATGCTCTACCAACTGAGCTATTGAGGAACAGAAAGATGGCTATTATAGAGCTTTATTTTGCTTGGTCAAGCACTAATAGCGTTTTATTCTAAGCAATAAAGTCTGCAATGCGTTCCAGAGCATTATTAAGGTTTTTTTCGCTGGTTGCGATAGATAAACGAATATGGTTTTTCAGGCCAAATGCTGTGCCTGGAACAACAGCAACACCCTTATCTACAAGTAATGCTTCAGCAAAGTCTAAGTCATCATTAAACTGAGGCATGCGCTCTAACAGCTTACTGATATTAGGGAAAACATAGAATGTACCATCACTGCTAAGTGATTCAATACCATTCATCGTATTTAATTTATCTACAACCATATCATGTCGTTTTTTGAATTGAACCAACATATCTTGAATGCATTGTTGGTCACCATTCAGTGCTTCAACGGTTGCCGCTTGAGAAATTGAGGCTGGGTTGGAAGTACTTTGTGACTGAATCTTTTTCATTGCAGCAATCAGATCAATAGGTCCTGCGGCATAACCGATACGCCAGCCTGTCATGGAGTAGGCTTTTGATACACCACTTAATACAATCGTGCGGTCATATAAGTCTGGACAGGCCATAACAATGTTATAAAAACCTTCTTCAGTCCACAGAATATGCTCATACATATCATCGGTGGCGATAAGTACGTGTGGATGTTTGCGTAGCACGTCACCCAATGCGGCAAGTTCGACTTCGCTGTATGCCATACCAGAAGGATTTGAAGGGCTATTGATAACAAATAAACGTGTTTTAGGTGTAATGGCAGCTTCAAGTTGTTCTGGCGTGATTTTGAAGTGCTGGTCCTGTCCTGCCTCGATAATAACGGGTGTGCCATTAGCGAGTAACACCATGTCAGGATAAGACACCCAATAGGGTGCCGGAATAATAACTTCGTCACCGTCATCTAAAATAGCTTGAGTAAGGTTGAAAAAGCTTTGTTTTCCACCTACTGAAACAAGAATTTGGTTTGCTTGGTAGTTTAGGCCATTATCACGAGAGAATTTCTCAATAACAGCTTGTTTAAGCTCAGCAGTACCATCAACAGCAGTGTACTTAGTAAAACCACTGTTAATCGCTTTAATTGCAGCTTGTTTGATATGTTCTGGGGTATCGAAATCAGGTTCGCCGGCACCAAGGCCGATAATATCTTTACCTTCAGCTTTGAGTGCGGCTGCACGTGCTGTAATGGCTAAAGTAGGAGAAGGTTTAATGCTTTGAACGCGTTGGGACAGTTTGATATCCAAAATCTTTCCTTTTATATATAAAACAAATTAATCAGATGTCGGTTAATATACGCCAATCATAAAAAATGCAGAAGATGTATGGCTAAACAATTTGAATTAATCAGTGACTTTAAACCTGCAGGTGACCAGCCAATAGCTATTAAAGCCTTAGTTGAAGGCTTAGAAAATGGTGAAATGTGGCAGACGCTACTTGGGGTAACAGGGTCTGGTAAGACATTTACAGTCGCAAATGTTGCGCAGCAACTTCAGCGACCAATGATGATATTGGCTCCAAATAAAACATTAGCGGCTCAGCTATATAGTGAAATGAAAGATTTTTTTCCTAATAATGCTGTGGAATATTTTGTTTCTTATTATGATTATTACCAGCCAGAAGCGTATGTGCCTTCATCAGATACCTTTATAGATAAAGATGCTTCAGTTAATGAACAGATTGAGCAAATGCGTCTATCTGCAACTAAAGCGATGCTTGAACGACGTGATGCGATAATTGTTTCGAGTGTGTCGTGTATCTATGGTTTGGGTGATAAAGATTCCTATTTAGAAATGGTGTTACATCTTGTTGTTGGCGATATCATTAATCAGCGCGATGTATTAAAAAGACTGACAGAGCTTCAATATAAACGTAATGATGTAGAACTTCATCGGGGAACATATCGCGTTCGCGGCGAAGTTATTGATATATTTCCTGCAGAATCTGAACGTGATGCAGTGCGGATAGAATTGTTTGATGATGAGATCGAGCAAATAAGTTACTTCGATCCTTTGACGGGGGAGATCTTTCAGCGTGTTAGCCGAGTCACAATTTATCCCAAAACGCACTATGTAACGCCACGAGACCAGTTGTTAGGTGCCGTTGATACAATTAAAGCAGAGCTTAAAGAACGTTTAGAAGTGCTACATGCAGGTGACAAACTAGTCGAAGCACAACGTTTAGAACAACGTACTCGCTTTGATATAGAGATGATTTTAGAGTTGGGTTATTGCAATGGTATCGAAAACTATTCTCGTCATTTATCTGGACGAGGTGCCGATGAAGCGCCGCCAACATTATTTGATTATCTCCCCGATGACGCCATATTAATTCTTGATGAAAGTCATGTCATGGTGCCGCAGATTGGCGCTATGTATAAAGGTGACCGCTCACGAAAAGAAACCTTGGTCAATTATGGGTTTCGTTTACCTTCAGCATTGGATAATAGACCACTGAAATTTGCAGAGTGGGAAAAGCTTGCGCCACAAACTATTTTTGTATCAGCAACACCCGCTCTATATGAAGAAGAACATTCTGGGGCTGTTGTTGAGCAAGTGGTTCGCCCGACGGGATTAATTGATCCTGAAATTGAAATTCGCCCTGTAGCAACACAAGTTGATGATTTATTATCTGAAATTAATAAACGCGCCGCAATTGATGAGCGTGTTTTAGTAACAACATTGACCAAACGGATGTCAGAAGATTTAACGGATTATTTAGCAGAACATGGCGTTAAAGTACGTTATCTTCATTCAGATATCGATACCGTAGAGCGGGTGGAAATATTACGAGATCTACGCCTTGGTGTGTTCGATGTTTTGATCGGCATTAACTTGCTTAGGGAAGGCTTAGATATTCCGGAAGTCTCACTCGTTGCTATTTTAGATGCCGACAAAGAAGGATTTTTACGTTCTGAACGTTCATTAATTCAAACGATAGGCCGCGCCGCTCGTAATCTTAAAGGTAGAGCGATTTTATATGCTGATCGTATTACAGGCTCAATGAAAAGAGCGATGGATGAAACTGATCGTCGTCGAGAAAAACAAGTAGCACATAATAAAGAGCATGGCATTACGCCAAAAGGTGTTGTCAAAGCGATTAGAAATAGTCTTGATGATAAACAAGAAGAAGCGAGAAATGATAGACAGTACATTGTAAAAGTCGCTGAGGAAAAAGCTAAATATGCAGCATTAACACCAAAGCAGTTAGCAAAAAGGCTAACTCAGATGGAAAATACGATGTATAAACATGCTCAAAATCTTGAGTTTGAAGAAGCCGCTAAACTACGAAATGAAATGGAACATATTCGGGCCATAACGTTAGGTCCAGAGGCAGGGTAAACATGGATGCAGGACCAGAAGCACCAAAATTAAATCGTTGGACTATTGCACTTATATGGATTGTCTTATTAGCAGGCACTACGTTTATCTTCAATGATGTGCTTGAGGACATTAACAATCCAAATCAGCAATTAACGGTATCGCTTAATGTTAATGGCGATAGAGAAATCGTATTACAGCGAAATCGCTATGGTCACTATGTCGCAACAGGAAAGATTAATGGCCAGTCTGTTAATTTTCTTTTAGATACAGGTGCAACGCTGGTGGCTATTCCTGAGCATATAGCGAAAAAGTTGAACCTACGTAAAGGTAGAGGATTTCAGACCGAAACAGCTAATGGTTTAAGTCAATCTTATGCTACTCGATTAGATAGCGTGGCCTTAGGTGATATTGTAATGACAAATGTGCAGGGTAGTATCAGTACAGGAATGGAGTTTGATGAGATCCTTTTGGGCATGTCATTTTTAAAAAATCTCAATATGAATCAGCAAGGAAAAATATTAATATTAAGTCTACCTGAATAGTTAGGAATATTGAGTGTGGAGATCTTAAATAAACAAGGACGAAACGCTTGCGTTAAAACCGTAGCCCTGTATAATTCTCCCGCTTAACGGCAGGCGCGTAACTCAGCTGGTTAGAGTGCCACCATGACATGGTGGAAGTCCTCGGTTCGAATCCGAGCGTGCCTACCAATATTTAATATTGGTTATTTTCAAAAGCATCTTTACTGTCGTTAGTAGGTGCTTTTTTAGTTTTTACGGCCCTTTGTATCGGCCAGGAACATATCATATGATTACTGTAACGCTTCCAGATGGCAGTCAACGCCAGTTTGATCACTCCGTTTCTATCTTCGATGTTGCCAACGATATTGGTGCAGGCCTAGCACGTGCAGCACTAGCAGGTAAAGTAAATGGTCAACTTGTTGATACAACACATATTATTGATCAAGATGCAGATGTCGCCATTATTACGGCTAAAGATGATGAAGGTTTAGATATTATTCGTCATTCGACTTCTCATTTAATGGCTCAAGCTGTTAAACAGTTATTTCCTGAAGCTCAAGTAACAATTGGTCCTGTAATCGATGATGGTTTTTACTACGACTTCTCATATAAAGAAGGTTTCAATGACGACGATTTAACGCGCATTGAAAAACGTATGGGGGAACTAGTCAAACAAGACTTGCCTATCATTCGTGAAGAGATTTCTCGTGAAGCTGGAATTGAGAAGTTCCGCGCTATGGGTGAAGCTTATAAAGCTGAAATCTTAGAAGATATTCCGACAGGTCAGACACTCTCATTATATGGTCAAGGCGATTTCATCGATTTATGTCGTGGCCCTCATGTACCCAGCACAGGCAAATTAAAGTCATTCAAGTTAATGAAGTTAGCAGGTGCATACTGGCGCGGTAATTCAGATAATGAAATGTTACAACGTATCTATGGTACGGCTTGGGCAGATAAAAAAGCATTAAAACAATACCTTTTCCGTTTAGAAGAAGCTGAAAAGCGTGATCATCGTAAAATTGCTAAAAACTTAAACCTATTCCATCTTCAAGAAGAAGCATCAGGAATGGTGTTCTGGCATGACAATGGCTGGCGTATCTACCAAGAAGTAGAAAATTACATCCGCGATGTATTAAAAAAGAACGATTACCAAGAAGTACGAACACCCCAAGTGGTCGATCGTTCTTTATGGGAAAAATCAGGTCACTGGGATAAGTTTGGTGACATGATTTATACAACGCATTCAGATAATCGTGATTTTGCGATTAAACCAATGAACTGCCCATGTCATATTCAAATCTTTAACCAAGGTTTGAAAAGTTACCGTGAATTACCATTGCGTATGGCTGAATTTGGCTCATGTCATCGCCATGAACCATCAGGTACATTACATGGCTTAATGCGTTTACGTAGTTTTACTCAAGATGATGCTCATATCTTCTGTACTGAAGATCAAATTCAGTCTGAAGTATCGATCTTCATGGATTTACTAAAAGACGTTTATGCCGACTTTGGTTTTAATGAAATCATCGTAAAGTTGTCGACTCGTCCAGAAAACCGTGTAGGTAGTGACGATGTTTGGGATAAAGCAGAGCATGCTTTAGAACGTGCATTAAACGATAAAGGTATGGATTGGGATCTGCAGCCTGGTGAAGGTGCATTCTATGGTCCTAAGATCGAGTTTTCACTAAAAGATTGTTTAGGTCGTGTTTGGCAATGCGGTACGATTCAGGTTGATTTTTCAATGCCGGGACGTCTAGATGCCGCATATGTTGCTGATGATGGCAGTAAACAGGTACCTGTTATGTTGCATCGTGCAATATTAGGTTCACTTGAACGTTTCATCGGTATCTTGATTGAAGAATATGCAGGTTCGTTCCCAACATGGCTGGCTCCACGCCAAGTTGTTGTCATGGGAATTAGTCAAAATCAATCTGAATATGCCTCAAAAATTGCAAAAGAATTGCAAAATAAAGGCTTTAGAGCAGATATAGACT
>Ga0209495_1000387_pt1 | contig 35374 bp, 33 predicted proteins | sample EN1Hudsemesocosm_FD_184629 | JGI IMG/M metagenome (GOLD analysis project Ga0209495, IMG submission 184629) | Methane-oxidizing microbial communities from mesocosms in the Hudson Canyon - EN1E Hudson Canyon (SPAdes) (version 2) | ecosystem: Environmental > Aquatic > Marine > Cold seeps | place... | reverse complement strand
TAATGCTTCATTTATTATTGTCCGCATATGAGCCGTGTATTGTTTTCTATAAAAAGGATCATTAAGTAGTTTCTCCGCAAGAGGCCTATCTCCTGGAGCTCCATAATGATAAGGATCATATTCATAAATATTAGATTGATTAAAATAATCGAATCCCATAATAGCTCCTGAGAAACTATTATCTAAATCCCATGGAATCATCTGGAATAAACCATCTTTAGTTTGGTACAAATAATAATTGTGAATATAATATCCATTATAAGTGTCTAAATTAGAAATTACACTATTTACAGCAAATGCCCAAAGAGTTCGATCTACATTTAGGACGCTATCTATATTTTGAAAATCTAAATCAAGAACTTTTATTAGGTTAACTAGCTGCTCCCATCCATTATCTGATTTCATATCATAGCTATTATAATATAAAGTACTATCATTTCCAAGATATATTAAGCTAGGAGGGTATGAGGCAGGTGCATTTGCAGTATCACAAAATCGATCAATATTATCACATTTAAAAAGTGGCCCTGATTTCTCATCAAAGTGTTTTTTTGTGAATTGTTTATTAATTGATTCTGTATTTACATAAAGACCAAGATAATTCCCCTGCACATGAAGTTTTACTAAATTTGCTTCACCAGAAGGTAGATAATTTCTATAAATATTACTTGCTGTAATATCTTTGACAAAAGTAGGGTCCATCCACGCATTAGCTAACTTCATCTTATTATATCCCAATACCTTTTGACTATCTATAAAATAATTGAAATCAATATTATAGGGCACTTTAGAATTAGAATTGTCATTAGGTAAACAAAATGTGGAATTACCTTTATATCTTACCCCAACACTATCATAAACAGTACCATTCAATGTTAATGTGGCAGGAATTCTTTCATCCGGATTATAATACCAAGCATTAACTAAATAACTATGATAGTTTGGATCGTAAAACTCTAAATAGATATCTCGAATTGAATCCTCATCAAAAAATCCGGCAGGAGAATCATATAATTGTTGAGGATTATATAAACTTTGTCCAAAGCTAATTATTGGCAAGTAAAGTAATATTAATAGTACTTTTTTCATTTTGCGAATTTATAAAAATAAATTAATGCATTTAATTGATAAAATACGGATTGTATGGTCCGCCAAAATAAACCCACTAAATGAGTGGGTTTATTTCTAATTATTGTCTAATGATTTTAAGATAATGAACTTGTAAATCATTGATCATTATTGAGATAAAGTAATGTCCCTTATGTAGATTTCTATGAGGATTCCATAATACTGAATATTTCTCAGGATCTAACACCCTCTCATCAAGAGTCGCTACTTTCTGCCCCCTAATATCATATACAGATATACCAACCTTTGCTTTTTGAAAAACACCATAATTTATTTCAATATGATCAGTAAATGGATTAGGACTTGCACTATAAATTATTCCTTTGTCAAGATGAATATTGTTTGTCCCAACCGGAACACCATTACCATCAATTACAATATCCCAAGTTCCTTCAAGATCTCCATTAGAATTTGATACTAAAGGGATAATACGATTAGTAGCGTCAAATGCCCCACTAGTTATTGAAGCAGCTGCATCTGTTGGTATATAAGGATCACCTTGAAAATAAAGTTGAGTTATTAGGGTGTTAAATCCTGGAGGAGTTATTTTAAAATGTATATGTGATGGTCTAAAAGTAGCTCCATTCAAATACAGTCCAGGTTTAATTGACTCAAAAACATAAAAACCTTGACTATTTGTCGTAGTCTTTCCTCTCAGATTATATCCTATATTATCATAACCTCCTGCCTCATTAGCATGCCATATATCAATTTCAGTATTTGGAATAACCTCTGAGCATTCAAGATTATAAACTATACCACTTATAATAATACGCGTACCAGCCTCACTGATATCTGCAAGTTGATTATTCTGAATAGATGGTGCGTTTGCTGTGTAAAATGGACCTTGCCCATAAAGATCTTCAGTAGATTCGTCACAATCAACAACCGAATTCTTCTTACTTAACGAAACTGTAGAATTCTCGGACTTAAGAATAGTTGGAAAGACTGCAACTGATAATAAAGACAAAGAGGTATTCTTTAGAAACTGTCTTCTATTGTCTTTTTTATTTTTCTTCATAACGCAAACTTACTGAATAATTTTCTGAAAAAGTTCGAAATTAGGACCGAGAGGTTCACCAAAAATAAACCCACTCATTTGAGTGGTTTTTATATTTATAGATTATTTCTTAAGCGACTATTCTATTATATATTTCTTTTCTATCGTACCATCCTCATAGATATAAAATAAGATTTCTTTATTTTTTGAGAATGTTTCTCTTCCTAAGACATCTACTATCTTAATCAATTTTTTATTATCTAAATTTATTTCTCCGACTGAAGTTACACTACCAATTTTTGACCAAAACATTCCATTCCAAACCCAAGTCACACAACATGTTATGGTCATAGGAGATCCATATGATGTAGTAATACAAGTTGTAATTGTATCGTATGGCAAACTTGTACTAGGATTATAATTGAATACATTATGAGTAATACTCATGCTGTCTTCACCTAATACAGCATTACCTCCAGTAGTTACCCAATAATCAATAAATGTATTGATACTATTAACTTCCATTATTATCTGAGATTGTGAGCCTGATGCTGTCATTGAATCACAATAATTTGATGTAGCGCTACTACAATTAGATTGACAAGAAACTAATGTATTGTATAGTCCGATACCTGTCCCTGGATCATAACATCCGTTAACTGGATCGCAATCCCAGGAAGTAGTAGCTGTACAAGCAGTCTGACAAGCAGCTAGTGTAGTATATTGGCCATTACCAGTTCCAGGATCATAACATCCTACAAATGTATTCGGATCACAATCCCAGGAAGGAGTAGTTGTACAAACAGCCTGACAAGCAGCTAATGTAGTATATTGCCCATTACCAGTTCCAGGGTCATAACATCCAGTAGCTGGAGTACAATCCCAAGAAGCAGGAGGTGCATTGCCAACAAGGATAGAATCACAATAGATAGATGTGCAATAATTTATAATTGTTGAATCAAAAAAAGTGACTGTTAAGCATGGGGAATATATTCCATTACTATAAGTATGTGTTGGATTCTGTAGGGCTGATGTACTACCATCACCAAAGTCCCAAGACCAACTAACTGAATAATTTGTTGACTGCATTGTTGACAAATCTGTGAAAATAGTTGTTGGTCCATTTTGCATATAGCTAAAGTCAGCTTGACATTGTGCTTGAGCAAATAAGATAGTCAAGACTGATATTAATGTTAAGCATAATTTTTTCATACTGCAAACTTACTAAATAATTTCCAGAAAAAATTTGAACTTAGGACTGAGAGGCCCGCCAAAAATAAACCCACTCGAGTGGGTTTATTAATTATTTTATGAGTATCCTTTAAAAGGGCTTCTTTTTGACCACTTTTTAATAGTTAACCTTTTTAGAATTGGGTTAAGTATAATACTCAGATATCTATTTCTCACTTTAATATATACATAAGACTTAATTGGTTTTGCTCCAAAATTACTCTTGAATTCATTGGCAGTTCTTCCAAAGACAACTTTATCCATTTTAAGTACTATTGCATTGTTAATACTTTCGAGTAAGATCCTAGGATATATAGAAAACGTTTTATTTAATGACTTGTCAAAACCTACATAGTAAGAATAAAGAATCTTATCTTGATGTATTTCAGATGAGAAAGCAATTAAATCATTATTGATAAAATAACCATATACTTTAAAAATATCTTTTTTAATCAATGATAAAAAAGAATCTGTATTAAATAAAGGCCCACTAAATTTCGATTCATTTATTACCTGAGAGAATAGATCTTTTATATTATCAGAATAGAATACTAGATCATTAGCATTCATAGGCCTAATTTCTATTTCACTGCTTGAATTCAAAAATTTCTTAATCTTCTTTCTATACTTTTTTCTAAAATCTGAGATATAGCTATCTAAGTCACACCACTTATTATGTATTTCAAGAATCATATCTCCCTCAACCTCAATTTTGCAGAACTCATTTTTTTCAGTAGTAATATTATTAAAAACAAAATCAGGAAGAACTAATAGTGTGTAATTATATTGAAGAACGGAAAGAAATTTATCAAGATTAATCTTATTCTTTGAAGCAAACGCAGGTATATTGGTAATGAATGAATTTGTAAGATAAAGAACATCAAACTTTAAAAATTTTACAAATAACCCTAATCTCTTATTTCTCAAATAGCGTACTATTTTATCAAAACGTAATTCAAAAATATGGGCGTATAACCTCATATCTTTATTAATTACAAAGAGATGTTTTATTTTTGGGTGATTAATATAAAAGACTTCTAAGAAAGAACTATGAATAAAATCACTGACATTAAATTTATCCCATTCCGCTTTTACCTTAGCTATATCAGTATATACTTTCAATGTACCTAAACCTTTGATTTAATATTCAACACTGATATATCTGGCATTATTCCTACCCTACCAGCATAACCCAGATGACCGAGCCCTCTATTAACATATATTTGCTTTCCTTCATACTCATATAATCCAGCCCATTCTTTATACCTGTATTTTGCTGGACTCCATTTAAAACCCGGTATTTCAACACCAAATTGCATCCCATGTGTATGTCCAGATAATTGAAGGTCAATTTTATAATCACTTTTCAAAACTACTTCACTAAAATGGGAAGGATCGTGAGACAATAATATAGTAGGAATGCTATCATCAACACCTCTCATTGCAACATCTAAATCACCATCTTTGTTAAACCTCCCAGCACCCCAATTTTCAACACCAATAATATTAAACTTCTTATTTTTATTTGAAACAACTCTAGATTCATTCAATAAAAGATCAAAGCCAACCTCTTTTTCTAACTTTAATAATTTTCTAAAATTAGTTTTCCACTCAGCAGAATCTCTTTTCATTCCTGTATAGTCACCATAATCATGATTTCCTAGAATTGATAACTTACCATCTTTAGATTTTATTTTTTTTAAAGCATCAATATAAGGAACCGCTTCATCATAATAATTATTAACTAAATCACCAGTAAACACTACCAAATCAGGGCTCTCACTATTAATCATTTCTATAGCTTCCTCTAATTTACCAACATTATTAAATCCGCCTAGGTGAAGATCAGATATATGAATAATCTTATAATTATTAAGTGCCAAAGGCCAATCTCTTATAAAAATATCTTGATAATTCTTTTTAAAATTATACCTACCCCATATCATACCATATAATAATGTAGAAAATAAAGTGCCTGAAATAACAAGTGCAGAATTTTTAAGAAAATTTAAACGACCAAGATCTGACTGCTGGTTACTAGTGGAAAAAAAACTAGTTAAATATTTAAAGATCCTAATTACATCATCAATAATAAGAGGAAGTATTCCAATAAATTTGGCAAAAAAAACAATAAAAACTAAACTAGAATATACAATACTATCATTAAATCTAATAGAGGGGGTTCTTTTTTCATAATTTAAAAAAACGTAAAGTATCGCAGCGTATATTAAAACTGAAATAAGCCAATAACAAATTGGGTAAATAGAATTATTAACGAAGGTTTTAATTGTTGATATAGTACCTAGATAGAAATAAAGGTCTTAACAAAAAGGATAAGGATAATAAGTAATATCTTCATTTTGCAAAATTAAACTTAATATATAATATAGTTAGTAAATCATTTCAAAAAAAATTCGAAACTGGGACCGAGAGGTCCACACAAAAAAAACACTTATTACAGTGGGTGTTTATTTATTCAAGAATTATTTTCTTCTCAACTGTTCCATCATCATAAAGCTTGAATACTAAGCCAGATTTTTTTTTCAGAACATCCCTCCCTAAAATATCCAACAACTTAAAAGCTCTATTTTCTACACCTACTTTTTCTGGAATATAGCTTACAGTACCAAAATCAAGTTTTAAACCAATTGGCCTATGATCAGAAATATTATTCTCATAATTACTCCAAGTACCCATATAATCATCAATTCTAATTACAGAAACAAGCGAATTAAAATTTTGAAAATCAGCAAATAGTTCATTAGTAATAAGAATGTGATCAAGGTGAGAAGGCCAAGTAGGATAAGACCAATCTAAACTATTACCTTGAGCGATTAACATGTCAGTAAAAAAATAATTAGTATTATCATTTATAAAATCCTGAAATACATTATTGGCAGTATTATCAATTATTTCATCATTTAGATCTCCTAGTAATATTACCCTTTTACCTAAAAGAGTATTATCTATATATTGTTTTAGATAAGTAACAGCTTGTAATCTTCTATTTTCTTCATCATTAGTATTATTTGTATTTAGTATGCCATCTCCGCAGCATTTGAAATGATTATTAATAATAATATAGTTGTTGCCCATAAAATTACAATCTAGTACTTGAGGAGATCTTGGAAAAGCATTCCAGTATGGTTGAGAAGTAAATATCTCATATTTCGAATTAATCTGTATAGTATTCGTATTATAGACATAGGCTAAACCTCCATAATAACTACTTTTAAAATAACACTCATATCCAGGTGTATTGGATACAACTTGTTTTAAAAGTGTAGTATCTTCAATTTCTTGTAATGCGTATACATCAGCTTCTAATCTAGTAAGAATTTCTTGCACTTGACTTGCAGTGTTATTATTCTTTGGAAACCATTCAATATTCCAACTAATTATATCAAAAGTTGTATCAGTTCCAAAGTACAGATCATTAAGAGTTTGTGCTGATAATATTTGACTACTAATTAAAAATATAAATATGATTTTATTCATAAGACAAAATTACTCAATAATTTTCTAAAAAAGTTCGAAATAAGGAGCTAGAAATCCGCCAAAAATAACCTCACTCATTTGAGTGGGGTTTATTATTTTAGCTTTATGAAAACAATTATTAGAAAAGGAGTTAAAGAAGACTTACCATCAGTACTAGAACTAATCAAAGAATTAGCTAATTATGAAAAGTCTCTAGATGAAGTAACCATTACATTAGAGGATTTAGAAAATGACGGATTTGGAGACCGTCCATGGTTTTGGTTTTTAGTTGCTGAAGATAATAATAGAATTATTGGATTATCCTTTTATTGGATACGCTATTCTACATGGAAAGGGAAATTCTTATTCCTTGAAGACTTTGTAATTAAAAAAGAATATAGAAGAAGCGGTATTGGGTCTAAATTATTTGAAGAAACAATCAAAATATGTAAAGAACATAATCTGAATGGAATGATATGGCAAGTATTAGATTGGAATAGTCCTGCTATAGATTTCTATAAAAAGTATGATGCTGAAATTAGCTCCGATTGGTTGAATGGAAAACTTACAAAGAAACAAATTGAGAAGATGAATGAACTTCTTTAAGAAGTTCGAAATTAGAACCGAGATGTCCAAAAAAAATAAACCCACTCAAATGAGTGGATTTATTTTATATATTAGCATCATGAATAATCTAACTGAAAAGATAGGAGTCACATCATCTATAATTATCATTACAGGATGTTTGTTAAAGGCATTTCATCTTCAAGGGGCAGCAGTGGTATTAACATCAGGATTCTTGTTTTTCTCTTTAATCTTCATGCCTTCTATTATTTTTTCTCAATTAAAACAAAAAAAAATAATTCACGCAATAGCAGGTTTTTTTCTTAGCACATTAACACTTGGTGTTTTATTTAAAATAATGCATTGGCCTTTTGCTAATTTTCTTATTTCTTGGAGTGTAACACTCTCTCTTTTTGGTATAATTCCAATATATATTATAAGTAACTATTACACTAAAATAGATGGAAATTTCAATGAAAAAAAACGTGTGAATAACATCTTAATTGGAATTTTTATCCTTACTCTTTTATCATTATGGTATGCAATGATAGATCTATCTAAAATCCCAAGCCCTTACTCAATACCTTAAAAAAGTTCGAAATTAGGACCGAGAGGTCCACCAAAAAGAAACCCACTCGTTTGAGTGGGTTTTTGTTTATTCAAGAATTATTTTTTTCTCTACTGTTCCATCATCATAGATGTAAAACAGAGGCTGATTTGTTCCTTTTGTTTTTCTTCCTAAAATATCCGTTATTTTAATCAGCTCTCCTTTTGGAGTGTTAATAGGAATATTGTAAGTGGTTGTTGTCGTATTGTTTTCAATAGATATATTTTCATCTCCTAATTGATAAGGTAAAAACTGAAAAATAAAAATAAACATTTCATCTTCAGTATTAAGGCCAGATTGAACAGTAACAGGGTTAGGGTTAGTCGCACTAACGGTATTATCATAGTTTCCTTTTGCATATATCATGCTACCTGCTGGAATTTTAATAAAGGTTTGGTAAAAATAAAATCCTTGCCATTCAAAATCCCAATTATTGATTCTGATTAAATTAATAGTATCATTAGTTGGAGTTACCGCCATACACTGCATATCTTTACCTAAAAGATGCATGTGAGGAAAAACAGACATAAAAGAATAATCTTGTGATGTTGGTCCAAAAGAACCTGTAATCTCAGTAATCTGATTTGGCGGTAGAACAAACGGTATACCAAATAATCCTTCATTAATTAAAAAATCGGTTGTTATTTCCCTAATCACCGTGCTTTGGGGATAAAAATAGAATCTGACTTTAGTGCTATCTACCTGACCAAAACTACCTTCTGGATAGTGCATTGCAAGTGTAATGTTACTATTTGCAGGTAATTCTACACCAAAAGAGTTGCTAGTATTCGTAGGGTAGGTTAATGCTACTGATCCTGGAGCATAAGCATACAACATGTCTCCGGTTGGCCCCATACAATTAGGTGTTGTTACAATGGAGTTATTAGGAAATAAATCTATTGATACCAGTACATGATGTACAGTTTGTAAATTCCCAGGAATAACCTCAATAGCTCTTATTTTTCTACTTTGTGACAAACCGCTTGGTATTGAAAAACACACATAATCATCAGAATTTGATGTTGCAGTACTTGAGTATGTTGGTATTTGTAACTCTAAATCAGGTGTTCCTAATTGTGAGGAGTTAGAGAATGTTGGCATTGGTGGAAGTAAAGAAGTATCTCCAATAGGAACCCCATTAGCAATCCAATCTGTAATTTTTGCAATTTCATCTAAAGTTAAAGTATTCTCATATGCATAATTCTGAAAAAGTGTATCAGGAGGCCAAGGCGGCATCTCTCCGTTGGATGTAACGTGTTGTATCATTCCAGCATTAGATACTGCATTAGCATATGTTTCTAATGGTAAAGGAGATATCCCTCCACTATGATGACATTGTAAACATTTATTATAGATTATTGGAGCAATATCCTCTGAATAATTAGGATTTTGTCCAAACCCAATAAAGGGAAAGCATAGTAATATAATTATTAGTTTTTTCATTCGCTAAACTTACAAAAAAGTTTTAAATACTCGAAATAAGGACCGTAAGGCCCACTATAAAGAAACCCACTCAAATGAGTGGGCTTTTATTTATCTAATACTTACTAATCTGATTCTTTTTCCATTAACAAATTTAAAGTTTCCTATAAAACCAATTTTATTATTTGTCTTTTTCCTAAAATATTCTAGAAACTTGTGAGGTATTTCAATCTCAACTTTATCCATATAAAGATAAGTACTATCATTTAACTGACTTAAAGTGTAATTAGAAATACCATCTTCTTCTAATTTATGATAATACCTTAAAGGATCTATAAACATTCTAAATATTGCCGTATCAGATACCTTTTCTTTAGAAATGACTTTTAACAAAGAATACTCATAACGGGTTCCGTCTGACAACTCCCCTATATCAAGTTCTTTAACTCTTAAAGTATAATAATACCCCCATTCAAAATTAAATCCATCAATAAACTCTGCTTCAGAATCAGGCGATTCAAACACAAGCCTTTTAAAATGCTCATAATTCTGAGTATACATATAAGGCTCAACTTTTATTTCTTTAACTACCGCTTGCTGACCAAAGACGAATATAGGTATGCAGAAAAATATAATGTATAATTTTTTCATTGTACAAACTTACAAAACAACACCACAATAAATCTATTCAATTAGTTTTTCAGAAAATAATTATTAAGGAAATCCATACCCTTTTCTAAGCCAGCATGATAATCTTTTGTTAAGTCATCTACACTTGTACCTACTACATTTGACTTTAGAGAATTGTCAGGACAAATCTGCATAATCTCTAAATTCTTGTGTTTTGCTGTTAAGAAATCTACCGCCTTATTATATCTATTATCTTCCTTAAAAAAGTTATCCCTTACTTTTGGATTATTTTTCCACCAGTATCCGGCAGCTAAACCTAAATAACTTAGCCCATTTAATTTATAACCTAAAGGGTTTGGCCTGATAACAATTACTTTAGTAGCCCCAAAATCGGCAGCAGCTTTTGCAGGTATAGAATCGGACCATGCTCCATCCATAAAATTTACGCCATTAATTTTGCAAGAACCTTTTGTAAAAAAAGGCAATGAGGAAGTAGCTTGTAAACACTTGTAATGATTTTTCTTATTTGGCTCTAAATAAACAGCCTCACCATTTTCTAAATTAGTCGCTACTATATAAAGCTCTTTATTTTCAGTAGACTCTTTAATGTTTTGTAAATCTAAAGGATTGTGCTCTTTAGCATATTTTGATAAAAAATTTAAATCCATGTAGCCTTGTTCCGAAAGAGCATGTCTATAACTTAAAAACTTTTTATTAATTGACACTTCTTTGGATAACGAGAAATAGGCTTTGTATTGGTTAGCAACATAATAGGACAAGCACATTGCTCCACTTGAAACGCCAATATAAATATCAAAAGGTTTAAATTTATTGATTAAAAACGCATCTAAAACGCCTGCAGAAAAAACTGATTTAAAACCACCTCCTTCAATTACTAATGCTATTTTCTCTTGTTTTTTCATATTGCGAATTTAAGAAAATAAGTCAAGCAGTCAATCCTTAAAAGTCTAGGTTTTTTATTTAATATCTTTTCTTATTTTTACTGAAAATAATTTCATGAAACAATTCCTGCTTTTTCTTTTCTACATTCCTCAATTACTATTAGCACAAAGCAACTGGTGCGGCACTGCCGATAGGATGCTAGGAGATATTCCCTCAGAACAAGATTTAATGCAGGTAATCAGAAATAATATACAAAATAAAAGTGGAGATTCTTTACTCATCATCCCTACTGTGGTGCATATTGTTCATCATAACGGTAATGGCGATATTTCCGATTTGCAAGTATTAGATGGCATGAGAGTAATTAATGAAGACTTTAGAAGAACAAATACTGACACCATAAATGGAAATCCTATTTTTTATCCTTTTGCAGGGGATTGTAAAATTGAATTCCGATTGGCAAAACTGGATCCTAATGGAGATTCTACTTCAGGGATTACCCGAACGGACACTTCTATATACCCACATCCAGAACCAACAAATGCTAGTTTTGACAATGTAAAATACATTGTAAATTGGCCACCGAATATGTACTTTAATATTTGGTTAGTACGCCATATTTCAGGTGGTGCTTTAGGGTATGCACAATATCCAGGTACTGCATTTACTTATGGCGGACCTTGGGAAACTTACGGCCCTACCATTCGCTCTTATGAATGGGGAACGATTGGATCTTCTGCTTCTGATGGTAGAACGGCTACCCATGAAATTGGGCATTGCCTAGGGCTATACCATACTTTCTTAAGTTATTCTGCAACTTGTGGTGCCGAGTGTGATACAACTGGTGATGAAGTATGCGACACCCCTCCAACCCTACCAACTAGCGGATGTACTACTGCAAATCAATGTTCCAATGACACAATGGGGCCCTCAGCTTTCACACAAGACATGACCGACCAATTGGAAAATTACATGAGCTATAACACTTGTCAGAATATGTTTTCCCTAGGACAAAAAGACAGAATGAGAGGATTCCTTACTACTTTGGATACGCTTAACGGATTGTATTTGGACGACAACCTTATTGCTACTGGACTATTACAATCCGCCGCTATTACTGAATTGCCAAACAATGAAAATAGAAAACTACTAAGAATTGTAGATGTATTAGGCAGGAATACGCCTTATAAAAAGAATACACCTCTATTTTATTTGTATGATGATGGGACGGTAGAAAAAAGGATTGTTGTCGAGTAATTACTCCCTGATAAAGATAAAGCCACAGTCTTTCCCTGCTTTTTCAAAAAGCAGTTGAACAGCCTTTCTCCCTTGATCACCTAACGAAATAGAATAGTCATTTACATACAAAGCAATGTGTGCATCCAACACTTGTTTTTCCATTTCTTGAGCATGACACTTTACATAATCAGCAGAGCTATTAGGATTTTCAAAAGCATATTCAACTGATTTTCTCAGCACTCTTTCAATTTTTTGTTGAGTTGCTAAAGGCAATGCTCTTTTTACTACTATGCCACCTAAAGGAATAGGAAGTCCTGTTTCCTCTTCCCAAAACTCACCTAAATCTTTTACTTTTTCCAAGCCTTTTTCTTGGTAGGTAAATCGGTTTTCATGAATAATGAGTCCTGCATCTACTCTACCTTCAAGCACCTTATTCTCAATTTCAGAAAAAAGCATTTCTACTTTATTTTGATGATTGGGAAAAGCAATATTCAATAACATATTAGCAGTTGTGTATTTCCCTGGAATAGCAATTTTATTTTCCTTAGTTAAAATGGTATTTGGTTTTTTAATTAGCAATGGGCCGCAATTATTTCCTATAGCCGAGCCACTATCTAATAACGCATAATCATTTACACAATGTGTAAACGCATTATAACTAAGTTTTGTAATATCCAATTTACTTTGAAATGCCCATTTATTTAACTGTTCTACATCTGCAAAAATAACTTCAAACTCCAATCCTTCTGTATCAATCTTATGATGCACGAGTGCATCAAAAATAAAAGTATCGTTTGGGCAAGGCGAAAAACCTAAGGTCAATTTCATAATTTATTTAGTATTTTTTCAACCTCAATATTCAAGTTTTTTATTGCCAAATTAACATCCCAATTTTCTTTATTCCTTCTTTCAACTTTGTTAGAAATTGACCTAATTTGCATACAAGGAATATCAAATTCCTTACAAATTTTAAAAATAACAGCCCCTTCCATACTTTCAATATCAGGCTTTAATCTGTTAATTATTTTTTCAATTGAGCCCTCATTTCCATGAACAGTATTTACAGTTATTCCTATAACTTTCTTTAATGAAGTTTTAGATTCGTTTTTATAGGAAGTTGGAATTTCAAAATCTTGAAACTGAGAGAAATCACTGCCATCTTCAAAACCAATTTCTGAAAAAATATCTTCAGCAACTTCAACTATATCCCCAACTTTTAAACTATCAGTAAATGAACCGGCAATACCCATATTTATAATTAAATCAAAAGTGGAATTAGATAATTTTCTTGTTAAGCCTATAGCTGTATTAACCATTCCAACTCCAGTTATTAGAACTGGAAAGGACATTACTTTATCAGATGTAATCTCAGATTTAGTAGCAGATACAATTAATACTTTCATATGGCAAATATATGGTATATTTGCAGCCTATTTATAAAAATATGAGTGATAATTACAATCAAGATATAGCAAGTAGCATTAAAACATTACTTTCTGAAATTGGAGAAAATCCAGAAAGAGAAGGTTTATTAAAAACTCCTGAAAGAGTTTCTAAATCAATGGAATTTCTAACAAATGGGTATGACAAAAATCCATCTGAAATTTTAAAGTCTGCAATGTTTTCTGAAAGTTATAGTCAAATGGTTTTAGTTAAGGATATTGAGCTTTACTCTTTATGCGAGCATCATATGTTGCCATTTTTTGGCAAAGCACATATTGCCTACATACCTAACGGGCATATTGTAGGGCTTAGTAAAATACCAAGAATAGTTGATGTTTTTTCAAGAAGACTACAAGTTCAAGAAAGATTAACAGATGAAATAAAAGACTGCATACAAGAAACTTTAAATCCAAAGGGAGTAGCTGTGGTAATTGAAGCACAACACCTTTGCATGCAAATGAGAGGAGTACAAAAGCAACACTCTTCCACAACAACTTCTGCCTTTTCCGGAATATTTATGTCAGATGAAAAGACGAGAGCAGAGTTTATGAATTTAATTAAATAAACAATGAAAGCATATGTATTTCCTGGGCAAGGAGCGCAATTTCCTGGAATGGGTAAAGATCTTTATGAAGCATCAATAGATGCAAAACAAATGTTTGAAAAAGCAAATGAAATTTTAGGATTTTCAATAACTGATATTATGTTTGGTGAAGATGCTGAAGCACTAAAACAAACAAAAGTAACACAACCTGCCATCTTTTTACATTCTGTAATTTTAGCTAAAGTAAAAGGGGATTATTTTAAACCAGAAATGGTAGCAGGGCATTCTCTTGGTGAATTTTCAGCATTAGTTTCAGCTGGTTATTTATCTTTTGAAGATGGATTAAAACTAGTATCTAAAAGAGCAATGGCTATGCAAAAAGCATGCGAGCAAAACCCATCTACCATGGCTGCTGTTTTAGGTTTAGACAATGAAGTTGTAGAAAATATCTGTTCAGAAATAGAAGAAGTTGTTGTTCCTGCTAACTACAATTGCCCAGGGCAATTAGTGATTTCAGGCTCTAATAATGGAATTGATATAGCATGCGAAAAACTCACAGAAGCTGGAGCAAGGAGAGCATTAAAACTTCCAGTTGGAGGTGCGTTTCATTCCCCACTAATGGAACCAGCAAGAGCTGAGCTTGAAACTGCAATTGATAATACAGAATTTAAGGAAGGAGTCTGCCCTATTTATCAAAATGTAACTGCAAAAGCTATTACAAATCCTGAAGAAATTAAAGAAAACTTAAAAAAGCAACTTACTGCATCTGTAATGTGGACTCAAACTATGCAACAAATGATAGCAGACGGGTTATCATCTGTAACTGAAGTTGGGCCTGGAAAAGTTTTACAAGGTTTATTTAAAAAAGTAGATAGGAAACTGGAATCTTCTAGCGCTACTTTATAAAGTATTATTTAATAGTTTAGAACTATTATTTAAATCATGCCAGGCTTTTTTAGTCTGGCATTTTTTATATAGTTCAGCATGATTCATATTATGGCAATCACTCCCGATAAAACTTACCATATCTGCTGCAATTAAATCTTTAGTTTTTTGTTCAATTTGAGGGGAATAATAGCCAATAATTGAAAGCCAATTTATCTGTAAAAGAACCCCCCTATTTACAAGTTCTTCATAATCATCCATAGTAAAAAAAGCATACCTTTCTGGATGCGCTAACACTACTTTATACCCTTCTAATTGCAGTTTAAAAATAATATCAAACAAGTTTTTTGGAGCTTCCATAAAGGAAAGCTCTACCAAAATATAGTTATCTCCAAAAGTTAAGAATTTTTCCTTGCCTATTTTTTGTTCAAAATCATAATCAATATAGTATTCAGCAGCAGCTTCAATTTCCATATTAATATTTTGAACTTTAAGTTCTGATCGAATATCAGTAAGTCCTTTTAAAATTATATCAGATGAGTTTTTGTAAAAATCACTCATTACATGAGGGGTAGTTATTACCTTCTTAAATCCCAACCCTTGCATCTCTTTAATTAAGGAAATTGTAGTTTCCATATCAGGAGAGCCATCATCAATTCCGGGAATAAAATGCGAATGAATGTCTGTTTTCAAAACTGAAAAATCAAGAGGATCTAGCTCTATTTTCTTTTTAGAAAACCATTTTAACATTTAACTGTATTGTTCTTTATAGTAATTCTGATAATCTCCTGATGTAATATTATCCATCCATTTTTCATTTTCTAAGTACCAAGCAATTGTTTTAGCAAGTCCTTCTTCAAACTGTAAAGATGGCTCCCAACCCAATTCATTTTTCAATTTATTTGCATCAATTGCATATCGTTTATCATGTCCGGGTCTATCTTTTACATAAGTGATTAACTGCTCAGAAGTACCTTCTTCTTTACATAGAGCAATATCCATTTGCTTACATAATATTTTAATCAGGTCAATATTTGTCCATTCATTAAAACCACCAATATTATAAGTCTCAGCATTTCTTCCTTCATGATAGATTTTATCAATCGCAATAGCATGATCCACTACATAAAGCCAATCACGAGTAAATTTTCCATCACCATAAACTGGTAAAGATTTTCCGTTTCTAATGTTATTTATAAATAGTGGCAATAACTTTTCAGGGAACTGATTAGGCCCATAATTATTAGAACAATTTGAAATTACATATGGCATGCCATAAGTATTTCCGTAAGCACGAACAAAATGATCAGAACTCGCTTTTGAAGATGAATATGGTGATTGAGGGTCATAAGAAGTAGTTTCTAAAAACAAGCCTGTATCCCCTAAACTCCCATAAACTTCATCAGTAGAAACATGATAAAACAACTTACCATCCTCATTTCCTTTCCATTGATTTTTAGCAGCATTTAATAAATTTACTGTCCCAACTACATTTGTCATTATAAATTCCATTGGATTTGTGATTGATCTATCAACATGGCTCTCTGCAGCTAAGTGAATTACGCCATCAAATTTATACTTTGCAAATAAATCTTTAATATAGCTTTCATCAACTATATCTCCTTTCTCAAAAATATAATTATCAGTATTTTCAACATCTCTCAAATTTTCCAGGTTTCCAGCATAAGTCAATTTATCAAGGTTAACTATCTTATAATCTGGATATTTATTCACAAATAATCTTACAACATGAGAGCCAATAAAGCCAGCACCTCCTGTTATTAATATCGTTTTATTCATCTTACTTTTCGGGTTTTTATAAATGGACAGCAAATATAGACAATTATTACACAATGCTTTGCGTTAATTGTTGCACTTATAGTATTTTAGCCCTCAAATGAAAAAGCAACAAATGAGAAACATCCTTTTTATACTTTTATCAGTAGTATTTAACAATTTAAAAGCTCAAGAAAATAAACAATCTGCCTTTACTTTTAACTACACCTATCAGATTCCAACTAGTGATTTAGCGAATACTTTTGGAGATAATTCAGCTATTGGCGCATCTTATTTTTCGGAAACTGCTAATAATCTATTTTATGGAATTGAAGGGAATTACATGTTTGGTGACAATGTAAAAGATTCAACACTTTTTGATAATATCTCAACCTCAACAGGAGCAATTATTGGTGATGACGGACATTATACTAATGTAGTTTTAATGCAAAGAGGGCTTGATGCACATCTTTTTATGGGTTATGCTTTGCATTTTAAAGAAACAAATTTGAGTGGTATTTATATGTCTCAAGGATTTGGTTATTTGCAACATCAAATATACATTAACACTAAAAATCAAAACATTCCTCAGCTTGATGAGGAAATGAAAAAAGGTTACGATCGTTTCTCTAACGGATTTAGCACCAAACTCTCTGCAGACTATAAATATTACAGTAAAAAAGGAAAGTTTCAGGCTAGTGCAGGAATAAACTATACTATGGCTTATACTAAGATTAATAGAAGTTATGATTTTGCACATCAACAGTATTATTCTAGCCAAAGGAAATGGGATCAATTATTAGGTTTTAAGTTTGAAATAATTATTCCTATTCACAGAAAAAATGATGAAGAATTTCATTACTTCTAATGAATTCCCTTTACAATATTAGCATTTGGTTTTATGTAGTTGCAGTTTATTTTGCAGCATTATTTAATGCAAAAGCTAAGTTGTGGGTAAATGGAAGAAAAAATATCTTTCAAAAAATTAAGGAAGCTACAAAAAATCAAAAGAATATTGTTTGGTTTCATTGTGCCTCTTTAGGAGAATTTGAACAAGGAAAACCAATTATTCAGGCATATAAAGCAAAGTATCCATCACACAAAATACTTCTAACTTTCTTTTCACCTTCAGGATTTGAAATCCGTAAAAATTATGAGGGGGTAGATTGGGTTTTTTATCTCCCTGCTGATACAAAATCAAATGCAAAAAAATTCATCAGTATTGTAAAGCCTATAAAAGTTATTTTTATAAAATATGAGTTCTGGTTCAATTATATGGCTGAGCTTAAAAAACAAAACATTTCTTTTTATAGTGTGTCTGCTATTTTTCGTGATGGGCAAGCATTTTTTAAATATAAATGGTGGGCAGAGCAACTTAAAAATGTCACACACTTTTTTGTTCAGGACAAAAACTCTGCTGAGCTTTTAAAAAGTATCGGCTTTAAGAATACGACTATTAGTGGCGACAGCCGCTTTGACAGTGTGCTAACCAATACTAGGAATCCTGAATCATTCCCATTAATTGAGCAGTTTAGCAAAAGTAAGCCTACTATTATTTGTGGTAGCACTTGGGAAAAAGATGAACTGCTTTTAATTCGTTTCATAAAAGAAAAACCTCAGTACAATTTCATAATTGCACCACACGAAATGCGACACATTGCTCAATTACAAAAACAAACTGGTGCGCAATTATTTTCAACATCAAATACTGAAAATATCAATTCAAATAATGTGCTTATTATTGACAGTATTGGAATTTTATCTAGTATTTATCAGTACGCAAATATTGCTTATATTGGTGGTGGTTTTGGAGTTGGAATACACAATATTTTAGAATCAGTTGCTTTTGGTTTGCCTGTTATTTTTGGGCCTAACTACCAAAAATTCAATGAGGCAACAGAATTGATAAATCAGAAAGGAGCTATCTCAATTTCTAATTATAACGAACTAACTTCAGCTATTGATTTTTTTAGTACTTTTGATAACTCGATTGCGATTAATTATATCCAAGAAAATAGTGGAGCTACAACAAAAATATTAGATTCTATGATTACATGAAAACATTAAAATTTCTTATTATATTATTATGGATATTATTTTCAAAATGTTATGACATCTATTGTACTTATCTACATACCCCAGACTTATCAACGGAAGCAAATCCTTTGGTTTCAATTTTAGGTTTTAATTGGTTCTGGCTCTTAATAGTGATTGGAGCATTAACTATGTATACATGTTATACCTTATATTTAATTTCATTTAAACCAATCAAACTTTATCCTTTAGACAAAGGATATTCTTTCAGTAATTTTATTGCGTATATGTATTTTGGTAAGAAAAGTAGTTGGCTTTCCATTATCTACAGGGTTCCTCCTATGAGAAATAAAAGATTTCATTATACTTTTGGTAATATATTTGTAAGGTATCTGGGCTTTGCTGGAATTGTTTCTACTGTGATGTGGCTATTAATAAATAATTCTGAAGCGTATAGAGTTATTCATAATCACTTAGTTATTTATGGTATTCTAATTTCAGGTACATTTATTATACTTTATAATTACTATAAAACCAACTACAACAAATATCAGACGCAATAAAAAAGCAGAGACTTTCGTCTCTGCTTTTTGTACCCGGGACGGGACTTGAACCCGTACGGACTAATGTCCATTGGATTTTAAGTCCAACGTGTCTACCAATTCCACCACCCGGGCAGGGTGTGTGTTTGTCTTACCTAAAGAACTTCCGAGCGAGTGATGAGATTCGAACTCACGACCCCCACCTTGGCAAGGTGATGCTCTACCCCTGAGCTACACTCGCAATAAGGACGGCAAATTTAACTAAATATTCAATACTACAAAATCAAAAACTAGTTTCCTAATAGTTTTTTTATCTCATTCAACTTCATTAATGCCTCTACAGGAGTTAAAGTATTGATATCTATACTATTTATATCTTCCCTAATCTCTTCAAGTATAGGATCATCAAGCTTAAAAAAGCTCAGTTGCATATCATTTTCAGCACTAATTGCTTCAGTATTTTTCTCCCTTCCTCTTAATGATTCCAGTTGCTTTAATATTTTTTCTGCTTTTTTAACTATTTGCTTTGGCATTCCTGCCATTTTAGCAACATGTATCCCAAAACTATGTTCACTCCCCCCTTCTTTTAAGGTTCTTATAAAGATAATATTCTTTCCACTTTCTTTTACTGATACATTATAGTTTTTTATCCTATCAAACTGCTGTGTCATTTCATTAAGCTCATGATAATGAGTCGCAAACAATGTTTTTGCTTTTGTTGGGTGTTCATGCAGATATTCAGCAATTGCCCATGCAATTGAGACTCCATCATAAGTACTTGTACCTCTACCAATCTCATCTAATAGTATCAAACTATTTTCCGATAAATTATTCAAGATACTAGCTGTTTCGTTCATCTCTACCATAAAGGTAGACTCGCCCATTGATATATTATCAGAAGCTCCTACTCTTGTAAAGATTTTATCAACCAATCCAATTTCTGCTGATTTTGCAGGAACAAAACTTCCAATCTGTGCCATAAGAACAATCAAGGCAGTCTGCCTTAACAATGCTGATTTACCCGACATATTAGGGCCAGTAATCATCATAATTTGTTGCAGTTCTCTATTCAAATTTACATCATTAGGAATATAAGGATCGCCCATTTCCAATTGCTGTTCAATTACTGGATGTCTACCTTTTTTAATTGCTAAATCTGAGCTATTATTTACATTTGGCTTACTATAATTATATCTGTTTGCAATGGATGAAAATGAAAGTAAACAATCCAATTGAGAAATGATTGAAGCGTTTAATTGTATTTGTTGAATATGAACTGCTATATTTTGCACTAGCTCAGAGAAAAGTTGAGTTTCAATTTCAGAAATTCTGCCTTCAGCACTTAAAATCTTGTGCTCATATTCCTTAAGTTCTTCCGTAATATAGCGCTCAGCACTTACAAGCGTTTGTTTTCTTATCCACTGCTCAGGAACTTGATCCTTGAACCTATTTCTCACCTCCAAGTAATAACCAAATACATTATTAAATGATATTTTTAAGGAAGTAATTCCAGTTCGTTCAATCTCACGGGCTAACATTTTATTCAGATACTCTTTTCCAGAATTTTGAATAGAACGCAACTCATCTAGTTCAGTATTCACTCCTTCTTTTATAACATTTCCTTTGTGCAATAACATTGGAGGGTTGTCGCTTAATTCATTTGCTATTCTATCCTTTATTGACTTACAAATATTTATCTTACTTGTTAATTTTTGCAAATCTTTTCCTGATGCGCTACAAATTTCTTGTATAGGTTTCAAAGCAATTAAAGCATCTTTCAACCTTCCACATTCTCTTGGATTTATTCTTTGAGTCGCTACTTTTGAAATCAAGCGCTCTAAATCTCCAATTTTAGCAATCTCTTCAGAAAGTACTTCTGATAATTTATCATCAGTAAGCAACTGTTCAACTATGTTATGGCGTACACTTATTTGTTTTTCATTTTTCAAAGGCAAGGCTAACCATCTTCTTAACATCCTACTTCCCATTGCTGATTTTGTATCATCTAATACATCAATCAATGTTTTTGCACCTTCATTTGGCGAATAAAACAGCTCCAGATTTCTTATTGTAAATCGGTCCATCCACACATATTTTTCTTCTTCTATTCTACTAATACTTAATATGTGTTTTGTTTGATGATGTTGTGTTTCATTCAAATAATGCAATGCAACTCCAGCAGCAATTACGCCTTCTTCTAAATCTGAAATCCCAAATCCCTTTAATGAATTTGTGTCAAATTGTTTGTGTAGTAAATCATGCGTGTAATCAGGAGTAAAAGCCCAATCATCTAGCATATAAGTATAAAAAGAAGTCCCAAAATCTTCTTCAAATTTTCTTCTTTTATTCTTCTGATAAATAACTTCAGTAGGACTCAAGCTTTGCAATAATTTATCTACATAATCCGCCTTTCCTTCAGCAACTAAAAACTCACCTGTTGAAATATCTAAAAAAGAAACCCCAATATTCTTTTTCCCATAATAAACGGATGCTAAAAAATTGTTTTTATTGGTATCTAAGGTTAGTTCATTATAAGAAACTCCAGGAGTAACTAATTCAGTAACTCCTCTTTTTACAATTCCTTTTGTAGCTTTAGGGTCTTCTAACTGATCACAAATAGCTACCCTCTCTCCTGCCCTAACTAATTTAGGCAAATAAGTATCCAAAGAATGATGAGGAAAACCTGCTAACTCAATTTTCGAATCGCCATTGTTACGAGCAGTAAGTACTATTCCTAAAATCTTTGATGTTTTAATGGCATCTTCACCAAAAGTCTCATAAAAATCACCAATCCTGAACAAAAGCAAAGCACCAGGGTGTTTACTTTTAATCATATTATATTGTCCCATTAAGGGAGTAATTTTGTTTTCTTTCCTCTTCTTAGCTGCCAAAAATTTATTCTTTAATTTTGCAACAAATATAAGTGATGAAAAAGTTAAAAAACAAAGATTTACAAAGAATAAATATTGAGGAGTTTAAAAGTGCGAACAAAACATCCATTACTATTGTGCTGGACAATGTAAGAAGTGCTTTAAATGTAGGGTCTGTATTTCGTACTTCTGATGCTTTTTTAATTGAAAACATCATTTTATGCGGGATTACTGCAACACCACCAAATAAAGAAATCCGTAAAGCAGCACTTGGTGCTTCCGATTCAGTTAATTGGGAATTTCAGGAAAATACAATTGATGCAGTTACAAATCTAAAAAATAATGGCTACCATATTATGGGAATTGAACAAGCTGATAAATCATCTAAACTAAATGATTTCACTTTACCCAACAAACCTATTGCAATTATTATGGGAAATGAAGTAAAAGGAGTCTCTCAAGAAGTAATTGATATTTGTGATGAAGTAATGGAAATCCCTCAATTCGGAACAAAACATTCCTTAAATATAGCTGTAACTACTGGTATTGTTATTTGGGAATTATGGAAGAAGTTGAATGCTTAATTAATAAGCAATTTCAAAATCAACTCTTCTATTGATTTCTGCTAAAGTAATTGCCTCAACATTACCTTCCAATCCATTATTAATAGCTGTAACTACAGATAAAGGATCTTCTTCTCCTTTTGTAATTGGATTTAATCTATCAGCATCAATTTTATAATTTGAAACTAAATAATTGATTACTTCATTTGCTCTTTTTAATCCTAACTCTCTATTAAACTTTGTATTACCTACATTGTCAGTGTGCCCTATTACATTTAAGTTAATATCCTGATTGTTCCTTAATAATAAAGCCATAGTTGCTATTCTATTCTCATTAGAGCTACCTACAACAGCACTTCCAGAATTAAAATATATTGAGGGGAAATAAGTAAGTCCGCCACTATTATTAAAAGTAGTATTACTAATATTAATCCCAAATTGATTTACCATAGTTCCAACTGGAGTATTACTCTCTAAGTCCTTACTATTTGGCACACCATCTTTATCATCATCTAGCTCAATACCATTTTTATCTACCAAAACTCCTCTATTAGAAAACGGATCAGCATCTCTATAATCTGGGACATTATCCATATCTACATCTAAAGCATTTCCTGCCCCATCAACAGCAACACCAAGTGGTGTATTTGGGCTTTTATCAAAAGCATCTGAAACTCCATCATTATCAGCATCATCAGTAAAACCATCAATTTTTACAAACAAAGTAGTAACATCATCTCTAAGGCCATCAATAGGACTTTCCCAATCTGATTCTTTAATTTGACTGCCAATTTTATATTTCATTCCTAAAGAAAGAAATGTGAAATCGTCTGTCACATATTGAGTATTCATTATTGATGCATCCCATTTATCTGTCAGTCCATTTCTTACAGTATAATCAAGATTTAATTCGATTTTACGATTTAACTTATAATTAGCTCTAACACCAAATAAATAAACTGTCTCATGTGTTTGCTTAAAAAATGATTTCTTTTGTGTACCTCTTTCAATTCCATCTTCTAAGACATAACCAAAGTCAGCAATATAAGAATCAGTAAATAAATTTGTACGTAAGGAATTAAATATATTAAAGCCATAACCAATCTTACCATCAAAATACAACTTCCCTCCTCTTTTGGTTTCGAAAAAATAAGCCATTAAATTTGTTAAATTTAGATTAAGAAGAAGATCTGCTTCCGTAAATGATGCTGTAAATTTATCTCCATTACCCTCATACAAAACTTCCTCTTGCCATTGTTCAAAAACATTATAACCAACATATTCATTAGCTCTTCTTAGACCAGCAAAACTTCCACTAGAAAATTCTGTTGCTATTGAATAAAATGAGTTTATCTTTTTTTCTACATGAAAAGAAAATGCTGTTTTTAACTCAAAGAATTTATTTGCTTCTTGATAAGCAGGATAATGATCATACTGAGTAACATCACCTCTAAATTTTGTAAATCCATAATTTAAACCAACACTCCACCCGCTCCAAAGATTATACCTTTTCTTATCTTCTTGTTCTTTTTTAGAACTAACATTATTATTAGTATTTATAGCGTTTGAAATTGCATTATCCTGGGCAGAACCCTGCATTAATAAACCAACTAAAAATAAACCAATAAATCCTATTTTCTTCATCATAATCTTTCTAAAAAGGTCTGCAAATTTAATTAAATGTTTCTATATCTGAAAATTACTAACAATTAATGTGCATAAAGTAGCTGTTTTACTACTACTACACTTGATTATTTTCATAAATTTGCAGCAATTATAAATCAAACAAAACAATAGAAATGGGAATGTCAAAATTATTTTATATCATATTAGCAGCAGCTTTAATGAGTGGTTGCGGACTAGATAAAATGGCTAACAAATATGAAACAGTAAGTTTCACAACAACTCCACCAACTTTACAAGCGCATGGTGGCAAAGTAGCACTATCATTAGACGCAACTTTTGCTGAAAAATACTTTGCAAAAAAAGCTACAGTAGATTTTACTCCAGTTTTAGTATACAATGGAGGAGAAACTGCATTTGAAACAATTACAATTCAAGGTGAAGAAGCAACTGGAGGGGAAACAACAATATTCAATGCAACTGGAGGTAGCTTTAGATACAATGATGCAATTAGTTATTCTCATGAAATGATGAGCTCAACTTTGGAATTAAGAGCAGTTGCAAAACTAAAGGACAAAGAAAAAGTATTAGGGCCTGTGAATATTGCTAATGGAGTTATTGCAACTTCAACTAGCGTTCAAGATACTGAAGATTTAGCAAATAACAATCACGAATATGAGCATGAAACAATCTTAGTAGAAACTGCCACAATCTACTTTTTAGTTAATCAATCAAACATCAGAACTACTGAAAAAAGTGATGACGATATTAAAGCATTAAAAACTTTCGCTAAAAACGGATACAAAACTCATTCAATTGAAATTATATCTTACGCATCTCCTGAAGGTAGTGTAAATATGAATGATAATGTTTCTGACAACAGAATGAAAAGTACTTTAAACTACACTAAAAGATTATTAAGATCTTTAAAAGTTGATGGTGCAAAAAATAGCGATTTATATACTGAAACATCAGTAGGAGAAGACTGGGAAGGTTTCGAATCATTAGTACAAGGATCAAACATAAAAGACAAAAGAAGAATCAATAAAATTGTAAATTCTATTGCTGATGTTGAAGTAAGAGAGCAGCAAATTAGAGATTTAGCTGAGATTTATAGTGCAATTGAGGATAATGTATTACCACAATTAAGAAAAGCAACTATTATCATCAGATCTTACCAACCAAAAAGAACAGATGAAGAGATTGCTACTTTATCTACAACTACACCAGAAGAATTAGATGTGAAAGAATTATTATTCTCTGCTACACTAACAGATCATGGAGACACCAAAGTATCCATATATAAAAAGGCGGTTGAAATACATAATGACTGGAGAGGGTATAATAATCTTGCATGTCTTATGATGCCATTAGCATTTATGCCTAGTGAGTATGATTCAATAATGTCCTACCTAGACAAAGCGGAAGAAATAGGAGGCCCAACAAATGACATCTTAACCAATAAAGGTATTTTGGCTGCAAGAAAAGGGCAACTATCAAAAGCACAAAAATTATTTGACAAAGCTAACACAACTGAAAAGAATCAAGCAATATTAGATGTCAGACAAGGAGAATATGGAAAAGCAGCTAGATTCTATAAAGGGGGCAAATCACATAATGCTGTGCTGGCACAATTATTAAATGGAGACAATAGTGTGAGATGTAATGAGGAAAAAGGGAGCGGATATTACCTTAATGCTATCGCGGCTTGTAGAGGAGGTAATAATGATGAGGCCATAATGTGGTTAAAGAAATATGCAAAAATTAGTGAAAAAACCAATGATAAAGGTTTTTACCAATGGGATTACGCAAAACAAATGGCTAATGATTTAGAGTTTGTTAACTTAAGAACAAACGAAACATTTATTGCATTAACAAAATAATAATGCAAAACATATAACATATTAATAGCCCCTTTTATGGGGCTATTTTTTTTTACATATGAAAGAGAAATTAAAAAACCCATTAAAAGCTTAACAAACAAATACTATAAAGAAGACATTAAACAACTAGAAAAACTAATTAAAAGAGACCTTTCTAATTGGCTATAACGCTTCATTAGTGACGCCAACACTATATTCTACAAAAATAAGTTCACCAATTTTATCATAGATATTTTTTTCAGCAACAAAATCAACATTAGTTACATCTAGTAAAAGTACAGGGAAATCACTTTGTTTCCTCAAAAAATCTAAATATTTATCTTGAATGTTTTGCAAGTATTCATCAGAAATATTTTGCTCAAAATCCCTTCCTCTATTTTTAATGTTTTGTTGTAACCGCTCAACATCAGAATACAAATACACTAACAAGTCGGGTTTAGATAAAGAAGAAAGCATAATATCAAACAATCGATTAAAGAGTTGCATTTCATCTTTCTTTAAATTATTCTGAGCAAACAACTTTGATTTCACAAAGAAATAATCCGAAACAATTTGCGGCTTAAACAAATCTTGTTCTTTTAAGTTTTTTAATTGGTGATATCTTTCAGCCATAAAAAAAAGCTCTAAAGGAAAGGCATGTTTTTCTGGATCAGAGTAAAATTTTGGTAAAAAAGGGTTGTCAGCAAATTGTTCCAAAACCAATCTTGCATCAACATCATTGGCTAGCATAGTGGCTAAAGTAGTTTTTCCACTTCCAATATTTCCTTCAATAGCAATATGACTATACAGCATAAACAACTACTTTTTCAGTATCTTTGGATTGTTTAAATAATTCAGAAATTGTTTTATTATATTTAGGGTGCACAAATTCTGGTGCAATTTCATTTAAGGGTAATAAAACAAAATTTCTTTCATGCATGTGCTTGTGAGGAACACACAGTTCTGGGGTTTCAATAATCTCATTATTAAAGAAAATAATATCAATATCGATCAACCTTTCTCCCCATTTCTCCAATCTAACCCTTCCTAAATCATTTTCAATATTCAATACCAACTCTAAAATTTTATCAGCAGTAAGTTCAGTTTTAATTTCTATTACCTGATTTAAATAATTTTCCTGCCCATCAACTCGCCAAGGTGTACTTTCATAAATCTTTGACTGAGAAATTATAGTGCCTATTTGAGCAGATATATTGATAATTGCTGAGGAGATAAGCTGTTCTCTTTCTCCTAAATTACTGCCTAATTGTAAAAAAACTTTATTCATAATTTTTAAAGTCATCAAATATAATAAGATTGAAACAAATCAACTATTTAAAAATTGTATTTTTGTTAACTTAAAAATAAATTATGAAAAGTTTCTTGAAAAACATCTTAACTACAATTATAGGAATCATCTCATCTATAATTGTAATGATTTTATTAATTATTGGATTTGTTGCTATTATAAGCTCAGAAGATGAAGTAAAGGTAAAGGAAAATTCAATTCTGAAAATTGATTTAGCCAATACTTCTGTAGTTGAACGCTCCTCAGAAAACCCTTTTGATGGATTGAGTTTATCAGGTGATGTAGCATCAACTATAGAGCTAAAACAAGTACTTGATAATATTGAAAAAGCAAAATTAGATGACAATATTAAAGTCATCTACATTAACACCTCTTATGTAAGTGCGGGGATTTCACAAATAGAAGAAATTAGAAATAAACTTCTTGAATTTAAACAAACCGGGAAACCTATTATTGCTTATTCAGAAGTATACAACCAAGCAGCCTATTATTTATCATCAGTAGCCAACAAAGTTTATTTGAACCCTGAAGGGGTAGTAGAACTAAAGGGGTTGTCTGCAGGAATTATGTTTTACAAAGGACTTTTAGAAAAGTTAGATATTGAAGTTCAAATAATAAGACACGGTAAATTTAAAAGTGCAGTAGAACCATTTATGTTGGATAAAATGAGTGATGCAAACCGTGAACAAATGCAATTATTACTCAACTCTTTTGCTGATAATTTATTTGACAGCATTGCAAGTCAAAGAGGCATGACCTTATCTGACATTCATAATCATGCAAATAATTTAAGCTTAGAGAATGCTAAAAGCTGTTTGGATTTACATTATGTTGACGCTCTTTTATATCAAGATCAAGTTGATGATAGCTTATTAGTCATTTCAAAATCAGAAAAACTAAACTTTATTTCTTTAAACAAATACTCAAATGTAAAAGTTGCAAAGAAAGAAATTAGTAGAAATAAAATTGCAATTATTTATGCAACTGGAGAAATCAATTCAGGGAAAGGAGATGAGAAAAGTATTGGATCAGAAACGACTGCTAAAGCAATAAAAACTGCAAGAGAAGATAAAAATGTAAAGGCTATAGTATTAAGAGTAAATTCTCCGGGAGGAAGCGCTTTGGCTTCTGATGTTATTTGGAGAGAAACTGTATTGGCAAAAGAAGAAAAACCTTTAATAGTTTCTATGGGGGATTATGCAGCAAGTGGAGGGTATTATATTGCTTGTGCAGCTGATAGCATAGTAGCAAACCCCACAACACTTACAGGTTCAATTGGAGTATTTGGAATGATTCCTAATCTACAAAAACTTTACAAAAATAAATTAGGGATTTCTATCGACACAGTGAATACCAACAAGCATGCTGATATGGGAATGAATAGAGCATTAACTAAATTTGAAGAAGATAAAATCCAAAAAAGTGTAGTTGATATTTACACAACATTTATCACTCATGTAGGAGAAGGAAGAAATATGAGCACTGCAGCTGTAGATGAAATAGGACAAGGGAGAGTTTGGACTGGATATGACGCAAAAGATATTGGGCTTATTGATACTTACGGAGGTCTTGAAAAAGCAATAGAAATTGCTGTTTATTTAGCTGAAATTGAAGATTACAGAATCATCTCTCTTCCAAAAAAGAAAGATCCATTTGCTGAATTAGCTCTAAAATTTGGAAAAGAAACAAGTATTTCTGATTTAGTAATGCTGAAGTTAGGATTGAAAACTGAACTTACTAATCCAATTGAAAATCTCCTAAAAAGAGATAAAATTCAGGCAAGGATTCCTTTTATTATGGAATTAAAATAAAGTGCCTTGGGCAATTTCCTGAACTGAAAATTCTGAAATAAATCCTTCATGAGAACGGATATTAAAAACTCTATCCCCATCAAATAAAAGGTACTGTCCTTTAATTCCTAAAAGCGTCCCCTCTAAAATTGGTGTTCTTTCTAATTTTATACTTTTAATTTTAGATGGATATTGCGTTACAGGATATCTAATTTCAGTTACTTTATTGTCAGGTAAAATATATTGTTTTAATTCTTCAGGTACATGAGTAGAAAGCTCTTCTTTCATTGCAACTAAATCAACTGAATCTGGAGTTCCTGAAAGCATCTTTCTCCAATTAGTAACATCAGCAACAAATCTCTTTAAAGACACCTCAATATCCCCAGAAAATCTTCTATTTGGGACTTCTGCTAATAAAATTGCTTGGCTTGCTCCTTGATCCATCCATCTTACAACACCTTGGCTTCCTCTAGTTATTCCAACTTTTATTCCAGATGAATTTGCCAAATAAACATAGTGAGGAGCAATTTGAAATTCTTTTTCCCATTCTAAATTTCTTTCCTCAATCCCTAAATGAGCTGTACAAAGTTCAGGCTTAAAAATACTTTGAGATGCTAATGGTGATTCCCAAAAACACTTGTAGCAAAATCCTGCACGATAAAAACTATCCATTTTTTTACCACATCCACAGACTACAACACCACTCCAATTAATCTTTACTTGCTTTCCAATATAATCATTCATACTATGGAGTTTGCCATGTATATCCAATGTATATTGCACAACATCTTGCAAATCAGTATCCATTCTTTTAAGCGTATCTCTCAGCATATTTTTTCGTATTTTTAAGCCCTTAAATTTACAAAAATTGAGCAACTTTTCAATAAAAAATACTTTACTTTCTTCTTTGATGAAAAAACGCATCAGAAAAATAAATAAGTTTAAAGATTCTCCTATTGAAACTCAAAATGAAGTTCTCAATTATTTAATAAGTAAAGGAAAAGAAACTTTATTTGGGAATGAGCATAATTTCAATCAAATTTCAGATTACGATTCATTTAAAAAAGAAATACCTATACGGACATATGAAGAAATCACACATTATGTAGATAGAGTTAGAAATGGGGAAGAAAATATTTTATGGCCAGGGAAAATAAAATGGTTTGCAAAATCCTCAGGAACAACAAATAACAAAAGTAAATTTATTCCAATTTCAAAGGAATCACTACATGATGGCCACTTTAAAGGAGGAAAAGATATGCTTTCACTTTACGGAAATAACTTTCCAAACTCTAACATCTATAATGGCAAAGGAGTAATGCTTGGAGGATCAATTACTGAAACACAAAGTGGAAAAGCAAAAGAAGGAGATTTATCAGCAATTCTCTTAGATGAGTTTCCTTTTTGGGTAAACTACCACAGAATTCCTGATATTGAAACTGCTTTGATGAGTGAATGGGAAGAAAAATTAGAGCGAATTGCGCAACAAGCAGTAAATGAAAATATCACAAATCTTACAGGAGTCCCCTCCTGGATGTTGATTTTACTGAAGCAAATAGTAAAAATTAGTGGAAAGAAGAACATCTCAGAAGTATGGCCAAATCTAGAGCTTTACATGCACGGAGGTGTAAACTTTGAACCTTACAGATCGCAATTTGAAGAGTTAATTCCTTCTAAAAAGATGAATTATTTAGAAGCGTATAATGCATCAGAAGGACTGATAGGATTGCAAGACAAATCTCCTTCAGAAGGGATGTTGCTCATGCTTGATTACGGAATTTTTTATGAATTTATACCTATGGAAAAATTCTCAATAGGAATAATGGAACCCATTAATCTAAAGGATGTAGAATTAAATAAAAAATATACCATTGTCATATCAACAAATGGTGGATTATGGCGCTACTTAATTGGTGATATTATTGAATTTACTACCCTCTACCCTTTTAGAATAAAGATTAGTGGTAGAACCAAAAACTGTATAAATACTTTTGGAGAAGAACTTATGGTTCATAATACTGATACAGCAATACTAAACAGCTGTAACAAACACAACTGTTCAATTAGAGACTACACAGTTGCTCCTATATATATTAGTGAAAATTCGGGAGGACATCAATGGTATATTGAATTTGAACAACCACCAAAAAATACAGAAAAATTTATGCAAGATCTTGATAAAAATCTGCAAAATCTCAATTCTGATTATCAGGCAAAAAGAACTAAAAATCTAATTCTTAAATTCCCTGAACTTGTAGAAATTAAAAACAATGAGTTCTATAAATGGTTAAGTGACAATAATAGACTTGGAGGGCAATTTAAAGTACCAAGACTTAGTGAAAATCGTGAAATTGCAGATTACCTTTTAGGGCTAAAGTAGAAGTTTTCAACAATAAGCTTTGCTAACATCATTTTACTTACCCTAGTAGTTATACTTTTTTTATTTTAGTCAAAAATTTAAATATGCATATTGCAATAGCAGGGAATATTGGAAGTGGGAAAACTACTTTAACAACCAAACTAGCAAAACACTATAAATGGGAAGCTCATTATGAAGATGTAGAAAACAATCCTTATTTGAATGATTTTTACAAAGACATGCAAAGATGGTCGTTCAATTTGCAAGTTTACTTCTTAAATAGTAGATTCAGGCAGATTGTAGATATTAAAGAAAGTGGGGAGACTTACATTCAAGATAGAACAATTTTTGAGGATGCTAAGATTTTTGCACCTAACTTACACTCAATGGGACTGATGAGTACAAGGGATTTTGATAATTATATGGAAATTTTTAATCTGATGGATGGTTTTATTGGAGCGCCTGATTTGCTTATTTATTTAAGAGCATCTGTACCAACATTAGTAGGTCAAATTCAAAAAAGAGGAAGAGAATATGAAAACAGCATTCGATTAGATTATTTAACAAGACTTAATGAGCGCTATGAAGCATGGGTTGGAGACTATGCTAAAGGAAAATTACTAGTAATTGAAGTTGATGATATTAATTTTGCTGAGGAAGATGAAGATCTCAGCAAAATAATTGAAAAGATAGATGCTGAAATTAACGGTCTTTTTTAATTAGCTACAATATAAATTCCATTAAAAAAAGCCGAACATTTGCTCGGCTTTTTTAATTATTAATCAATAATATCTTATTTTTTCCCTTTTACATACACAGTAACATCTGATGAGGATTTCTTAAAATTATCAGCCGATAAGATTATAGAACCTAAAAGTGTTGTTGACCCTTTATCATTACCTCTTACATTAAATAATAAAGTTGCTTGCATTTTACTGTCTGCAAAATGTAATTCACCAGAAACTTTTCTATCGAACTCATTGTTTCTATTTTCAACTGATGTTTTTGAAGACTTAAATACTATATTTTGTTCGTTAGCTAATTTTAGTACTTCAGTACACACAGATGATTCTTCACGACAATCAATATCTTTGAATGTTATTTCAGTTACAGTCTTAGTTTTTCTATCAAAAGTATATGATATTGCTTTAGATTCCATATCAGAAGAAACATTAGACGACATCAAACCTTTCTCAACATTACCATCATTAATTGGTTTGATTTGTTGTTGTTTATCACTATTCTCATTATTTTCATTATTTTCATTACTTCCACATGAAATAATAGTTATTGAAAATAATATAATTCCTAAAATGTTTAACAGATTTTTCATAATTTTTAATTTTAATTTTTATTTATTTATTTTTATTCTACAACTATATAGTCAGAGCTGTCATTATTATTGTTCTCGTTTATAACTTCTATTATATTAGTATTATCCTCTTCCTTTGTGTTTTCATGACTATCTCCTAATATTGGAGCAATTACTAAACCTATTAAACATGTTAATTTAATTAGAATATTCATTGATGGACCTGAAGTATCTTTAAAAGGATCTCCAACAGTATCTCCAGTAATTGCAGCTTCATGTGCAGCAGAGCCTTTATGTGTCATCTCTCCATTAATCATTACACCAGCTTCAAATGATTTTTTAGCATTATCCCAAGCACCACCTGCATTATTTTGGAAAATTGCCCAAAGAACACCACTTACAGTAACTCCAGCCATATAACCACCTAACATCTCAGCAATCATTAAGTTATCCATTCCAAATAACATAGGAATGAAAGTAATAATTAAAGGAAACCCAATAGTTAAAATCCCAGGAAGCATCATTTCTTTTAATGAAGCATTAGTAGAAATCTCAACACATTTATCGTATTCTGGTTTCCCAGTACCTTCCATAATTCCAGGAATATTTTTAAACTGTCTTCTTACCTCATAAACCATTTCCATTGCAGCTTTACCAACAGCATTCATTGCTAATGCAGAGAATACTACAGGCACCATTCCTCCAATAAATAACATTGCTAATACAGGAGCTTTAAAGATGTTAATCCCATCAATACCTGTAAAGGTAACATAAGCAGCAAATAAAGCCAAAGAAGTTAATGCAGCAGAAGCGATAGCAAAACCTTTACCAGTTGCAGCTGTTGTATTTCCTACTGAATCTAAAATATCCGTTCTTTCTCTTACGATAGGATCTTGTTCACTCATTTCAGCAATACCACCTGCATTATCAGCAATAGGTCCAAAAGCATCAATAGCTAATTGCATAGCAGTAGTTGCCATCATTGCTGATGCTGCCATAGCAACACCATAAAAACCTGCAAATGCATAAGAAGACCAGATAGCCATTGCAAATAAGATAACTGTTGGGAAAGTAGAAATCATTCCTGTAGCTAAACCTGCAATAATATTTGTTCCTGCACCAGTAGCTGATTTTTCAACAATATTTAAGATTGGCTTTTTACCTAAACCAGTATAGTATTCCGTTACTGAAGAAATAACCCCACCAACAATTAAACCAACAATTGTCGCATAGAATACACGCATTGCAGTAATATCTTTCAATACATTTCCTCCAGTTTCAAAGAAATTCATTTTCATAGTTTCAGGTAACATCCAAGTTACTAAACCATAACAAGAAACAGCAACTAAAGCAATTGAAAACCAATTTCCTTTATTTAACGCTCCCATTACTTCTGATTCCTTTGCATCATTACTTTTAATAGAAACTAACATAGTTCCCAATAAAGAAATTACAATTCCGAAACCAGCAATAGCCATTGGCAATAAGATAGGGCCGATAGAACCAAATCCATTAAATGTACCAGGCAGGTTTGCTTCAATAATATAGTTACCTAATACCATTGCGGCTAATATAGTAGCTACATATGAACCAAATAAATCAGCTCCCATACCAGCAACATCACCAACATTATCACCAACATTATCTGCAATTGTAGCAGGGTTTCTCGGGTCATCCTCAGGAATCCCAGCTTCAACCTTACCTACTAAATCAGCACCAACATCAGCAGCTTTAGTGTAAATACCACCACCTACTCTTGCGAATAAAGCAATAGATTCAGCTCCTAATGAGAAACCAGCTAATGTTTCTAGTACCATAATCATTTCCCATTCACCATTCAAATAGAATTGATAGAAAGCAATAAAGAAAACTGTTAATCCTAATACAGCTAAACCAGCAACGCCTAAGCCCATTACAGTACCACCACCAAAAGATACTTTTAATGCATTTGGCAAACTTGTACGAGCAGCTTGTGTAGTTCTAACATTTGTTTTAGTAGCAATTTTCATTCCCATATTTCCTGCTAATGCAGAGAAAAATGCACCTACTATAAAAGCAATTACAATAAGCCAGTGTGTTGAAGGAACAACAGTTGAAACAATAAATAAAAGAATACTTACTCCAATAACAAATAGTGTTAATAGTCTGTACTCAGCTTTTAAGAAAGCCAAAGCTCCTTCATAAATGTGATCAGAAATTTCTTTCATTTTCCCATCTCCTGCATCTTGTTTCATTACCCAAGATTTTTTTACCATCATGTAG
>Ga0209495_1000383_pt1 | contig 35518 bp, 22 predicted proteins | sample EN1Hudsemesocosm_FD_184629 | JGI IMG/M metagenome (GOLD analysis project Ga0209495, IMG submission 184629) | Methane-oxidizing microbial communities from mesocosms in the Hudson Canyon - EN1E Hudson Canyon (SPAdes) (version 2) | ecosystem: Environmental > Aquatic > Marine > Cold seeps | place... | reverse complement strand
CGCCATGAGGTGGGCAGAAAACAGCGTGACGAGTGAAAGGTTGGCGCAGTGCACGGTGCACGGAAGCCCTGCCTGCTCGGCCATTTTTGCGACAGTGAGGCTGCGAGTAAGGCCGCCCATGTAACACACATCCGGCTGTACAATATCAACCACCCGCCGATCAATCATCTGCGCCCAGGCAATCATATTGTTGTCTTGCTCGCCGCCTGACACATCGATGTCTAAGGCCTCTGTCACTTGCCGAGTCCAGTCCTGCTCCCAGTAAGGGCAAGGCTCTTCAAAATGCTCTACACCGTAGTCTTCCAGCATTCGGCCCACTTCAATGGCTTTGGCTGGAGTATAGGCACTATTTGCATCTACCAAGAGCGTCGCATCATCGCCCAGCGCATTCCGCACAGTTTTAACGATGGCTTCAGTTCGCCCGGCCCACTGGTCTACATCGTGCCCACACTCTCGGCCAATCCGAAATTTGAAGGCCTTGTAGCCGTGAGCTTCACGCAGAGCGAGAAAGCGCTCAGCCTCCGCCTCAGGGGTAATATCGCGGCGCATACTTGAGGCGTACACGGGCAAGCTAGTTTGTTCACTACCCAAAAGCTGCGCAACGCTCTTGCCGGCTTGCTTACCTTTAATATCCCACAAGGCTGTGTCCAAGCCGCAGAGCGCACGGTATAGGTAGCTGCCCGGGAATTTGTGCTCTCGCTCAAGAATCCACTCGCTCATACCCTCGATGTCGCTGGCATCTCTGCCCAGAGCGTGGGGAGCGATATGACGGTGGACAATTTGCGAGGTAATGTCGGCATTGTAGGTGGAGATTTGACCCCAGCCCTCGTGGCCATCAGTGGTGCGCACACGCACAAAGCCCACATATTCATTAGTAAAGGTTTCAATGCTCGCAATATTCACAGTGGGCTCTCTATACAGGTTGGGGACTGAGTTCAATAGGACCACGAGCGGCCCTTAAAAACAAATGAAGGATTATGGCGCTGAGACATGCTTTTATTTGTTGCTACCTAGAAAAGAAGCGATAGACTGTAGGCTCTGAAAAGACTAGATCAAGGGCATCATGAGCTATCAACTACCACCGCTAACCTGGCTGCGCGCCTTTGAGGCCGCTGCCCGTTACAACAATTTCACGGCAGCCGCGAAAGAACTTAACCTCACATCGGCCGCGGTAAGCCATCAAGTGCGTTCACTTGAGCAGCACCTCGAGCTGAAGTTATTTGAACGACTGCCGCGCAGCCTGCGTTTAACCGATAAAGGTCGAGCCTATTTACCCTCGGTTCGAAAAGCTTTTGAAGAGCTGTCGGCGTCTACTGTTGGCTTGTTTGGCTCAAAAGATCAGCAGTCTGTGCGAGTACGCTGCACAGCGGCACTCTCAGTGCTGTGGTTAGCGCCGCGACTGAAGAATTTTATGGCCCTGTACCCGAATATCGATATTCGACTCTACACCGCCATCTGGACCGAGGCCCTAAGTAACGACGACGTTGATATTGATATCCGCTTCGGCGATGGCAATTGGTCAGGTTTTCAAGCGCACAAATTTCTTCACCACCCCTCTGTTGTCGTGGCAACGCCAGAAATTGCTCAGCGCTTAGAAAAAGCCAGACAGGCAAATACTCAAGAACTCGATTGGGATATAAACGGCATTCAAGTAATGGGCTGCGAAGGTCGCTGGCAAACTTTAAAGGAAAACCAATTGGCGGGCATAGACTTAAAGGTCTCGCTGATTGTCGACACCTCACTGAGTGCCTTGCAATTGGCGAGTGCAGGCGCGGGAATAGCACTGGTGCAAAAAAGCTATGCACAAGCTTACCTTGATGACGGTCGCCTAGTTAAAGTCATTAATGATGAGCTATCTTATGACGAGTCGCATTTTGTCCTAACCCCGTCGCGAGAAGTACAAACTCGGCCGGAGACCCTACTATTTAAAAATTGGTTAATCACCGAGGGCAAACAGGCAGATTAACCAACTTCACATGCCGCGTTATGCGGCGTTTCATCAGGCATCGCGCAAAATCAAGTCTGCGCCCTTTTCGCCGACCATTATCGCCGCCGCATTGGTATTCCCCGATATTAAACTGGGAAAAATTGATGCATCTACTACCCGTAAATTTTCAAGGCCATGTACTTTCAAACTTGCGTCAACCACGTTGTCTTCAGCGTCAGGTCCCATGCGACAAGTACTCGTAGGATGAAAACAGGTCCAGGCAGAAGATCGAATATCATTGATCAGTTCAGCATCGCTTTGACAGTCTTTACCTGGTCGAATTTCATCGATAATAATGTCTTTCATAGCGGGCATAGCGGCCATTTTACGCAAATATTTCACCCCATCCAGAAGCACATTGACGTCTTCTTCTGTAGAAAGGTAATTGGGTTTAATTTCCGGTGCATCGAGAGGGTTAGCCGATTTAATATTCACATGCCCACGGGAACTGGGACGACAGTTCGTCAAGCCCAACAAAAAAGCCGAGAATGGATCTGGGTTCATTAGCGGGCGTGTACCCGCAGGCGCACGTGTATAACTCACCGGAGAGAAATACAATTGTATATCGGGCTGCGCCAAATCTTCGCGGGTTTTAATAAAACCTCCGCCTTGATTAATGCTTAAGCCCAAGGGCCCTCGACGCGTGAATACGTACCTTAAACCCGCTTTAAGCTTCCCCCACCAAGAATGTAACTCGTCGTTCAAGGTCGGCTGGTTGCAAGTGTAGAGGTAATCCATACCAAGGTGATCTTGAAGATGCTGCCCCACGGCTGCGAGTTCCTGAACTAGGGGGATATTTTCCGCCTCCAGCAAGGCTTTGGGACCAACGCCAGAGAGCTGCAAAAGCTGCGGCGAGTTAATCGCACCGCCACACAAAATCACTTCCTTTCTAGCCATTACACTTTCGGTTTTCCCACGATGGAGATATTCAACACCTACAGCAGTTTTTCCATCAAACAAAACCCGGCTGGCGTGGGCGTGAGTAATTAACGTTAGGTTATGCCGCTTGAGTGCCGGGTGAAGAAAAGCTTTAGCCGTTGATTCCCGAACACCGTTTCGTGTAGTGGTCTGATAGAGCCCGACGCCCTCTTGATCAGCGCCGTTAAAATCTTTATTTAGGTGCTCGCCCATCTCCACGCCGGCCTGCAAAAAATTGTTGCATAAGGGGTGTAAATCATTGGCAACGTCGGACACCTGCATCGGCCCTGCTCCACCACGATATTTATTGCCCCCCAGCTGATGGGTTTCAGACTTCTTGAAATAGGGAAGCAGGTCTTCATAGGCCCAGCCATCGTTGCCCATGGCGGCCCAGCGATCAAAATCCAATCTGTGGCCACGAATGTAGACCATGGCGTTGATGGAGCTGGAACCCCCTAATACTTTGCCCCGTGGCCAGTAACTTTTGCGATTGAGCGTGCCCTCATCAGCTTCAGCCATATACATCCAGTTTACGGCTTTTTGATAGTAGGTTTTTCCGTAGCCAATAGGCAGCTGAATAAAAAAGCGTCGATCACTGCCGCCCGCCTCCAAGAGCAATACGGAATAGCGACCATTCTCACTAAGCCTATTGGCGAGTACGCAACCCGCAGAACCGGCACCTACAATAATGTAATCAAAAGTCGACATGAAATATCTCTCGCTGGATAAAGCACTGGGCTAGGAATAAGTTCGATAGGCGAATATAAGGGAGATGAAACACAAATTACAAATGGTATTTATTCTAATTTACATTAGGGGTCGATTTATTTGTCACCAGAGTAGTGTTCTTTTGTAAGCACCGTCGCATTCCAACTAACTGGCGGAAATGGGTACCTTTTCTTAGACCATCGTGCTAAAAACGACCCGGTGAAGATCAATAGCGACATATTTACAGGTTTTTTAAGACTTAAGGATTCACGGCCTTATTTTGTGGCAAACTGAATAGCTGATAACAATAAACGCCCTAAAAGCGTCAAATAATCCCCCTAAATTGGACCTCAAACGCTCCTCTACAGCGCTGAGATCAAAACCGCAATCGCCCCACTGAGCGCCTGCGAGAGAAACTACATATGTATGGAATTTTTAAACCCGCTCGCCACCGCGATCGCTTACCCGAATCTCAAATAGATGCCCACTATAAATCTTTGCGAATGCAGGTCTTCATCAGCATTTTCGTGGGTTATGCCGGCTATTACTTAGTTCGTAAAAACTTTTCCCTAGTCATGCCCTTTTTAATTGAAGAGCAAGGTTTTACCCGAGGCCAGCTAGGCATCGCCTTATCGGCAGTGTCAATCGCCTACGGTCTCAGTAAATTTATAATGGGCAGCGTTTCTGACCGCAGCAACCCTCGCTACTTTTTGCCGGCCGGCTTACTGATATCCGCCGGAGTTATGTTCACCTTTGGTTTCGCGCCTTGGGCCACCGAAAGCGTCAGTGCCATGTTTTTGCTGCTGTTTCTCAACGGCTGGGTACAGGGCATGGGCTGGCCGGCCTGCGGCCGCACTATGGTGCACTGGTTTTCAGGCAATGAGCGCGGGCGCACAGTTGCCGTGTGGAACGTCGCTCACAATGTAGGCGGGGGCATGATTGGCCCACTGTTTGTACTCGGCATGGCATGGTTTAACGACTGGCACAGTGCCTTTTATGTGCCAGCCGCCGTGGCCGCCTTTGTGGCCGTGTTGATATTTATGATGCTGAAAGACACCCCACAGTCTTGCGGCCTACCTTCCATCGAAGAACATAGAAACGATTACCCAGATGATTACAGTGATGCCCATGAAAAAGAATTTTCCGGCAAAGAAATTTTCATGCAATACGTGCTTAACAATAAGTTGCTCTGGTACATCGCCTTTGCCAATGCCTTTGTCTATTTAATTCGCTACGGCGTGCTGGACTGGGCGCCTACCTATCTGGGCGAAGTAAAAGACTTCTCTGTGGACAAAAGTTCTTGGGCTTATTTCTTGTACGAGTGGGCAGGTATTCCCGGTACCTTACTGTGCGGCTGGATCAGCGATCGCCTGTTTAAAGGCCGACGCGCTCCCGCAGGCATATTGTTCATGTCGCTGGTACTGGTCGCTCTATTAGTCTACTGGTTCAACCCGCCCGGCAACCCCACCATTGATATGGCCTCACTGATTGTCATCGGCTTCCTTATCTACGGGCCGGTTATGTTAATTGGTCTTCACGCCCTAGAACTGGTACCCAAAAAAGCGGCCGGAACTGCAGCAGGGCTTACCGGCTTATTTGGCTATCTAGGGGGCGCCGTAGTAGCCAATATCGCCATGGGATACACCGTGGATGCCTTTGGCTGGGACGGTGGTTTTGTTTTGTTAGTGGGCGGTTGTGTTGCGGCTATTGTCTTGATGGCAATGACTATGCGTCAGGAAGCCGCCCATCATTTAAACCTCGCCACAAACGCAGAAAGCTAATTGGTATTGCGCGCTAAACCTTGAAGATAATGATCTGAGGGGGTTAGCGAAGCGCAGCAATTTTACAGACTGACTTAAAGCTTGCCCATTATCTCTCGATAGCGGCCATTCTCTCGCAGGATTTTTAATCCAGCATTAAATTGTTGTATCAAGTACTGACTTTCCGGTTTTTCCTTGGGAAACAAGATGCGGTAGCTGTCACAGAATAAGGGCTGAGGGTGGAAAATGATGGCGCCGACATCACTCGGCTTTAGCTCTCGATTAATAATGGATTGGCCAACGGATTCGTCGTTAATAAAGGCATCAATTCTTTCTGCATTTAACATACGTATACCAAATTTTGCTTCGCTTACCTCCCTTATGCTTATATCTAAGCCAGCGGCCTTCATTTTTTTAATCAATGCATTGGAACTAAACCCACTGGTTACACCAACCCTTAAACCCTTGATAGATTCCGCTCGCTCCCAATTGAATGGCGTTTTAGATTTGTGGAAGAACCCTATACATCCTTTATGTATCGCATCGGTATACAGAAAAATTTCGTCGCGCTCAGGCGTTTTCACCCAGCCGCTGGTGCCGTGCCAAGAAGAACCTGGAGTTTGTGCTACTAACAGCGCTCGCTTCCAAGGGAAAACACCAAACTCAACCGAAACCCCCACCGCGTTATAAGCCTCACGGATAAGATGGCTATAAAGACCATCATTAGCGAGTGATCTGGAGTGGAATGGGGGCCAATCACCCCAGGTAATACGCGCGGTTTGAGGCTCGACTGGGACTGGGGGGGCCGCATCTAAAAGAGAGCTTGCAGGCAGCAGAGCAATGGCGAGCAGAAGCGTATAAAACTGTGGCAATGCACCCATTTCCTGTGATCCGTAGTAGGCCCCAAGCATACAGCACTTAAAGGGAATTAACAGGGCTTACTGCCATGAAAAATAATCCACAATATGCTTCTATATAAGCGTCTTCGCTACCTCTAATGATCCACTTCTTGCGCATATATCTTTGCAATAACGCCTTCGTTTTGCATGTTCTCCAAAATGCGCTCAAAGTGAAACAGCTGGTCTGCGAAAGGTGATAAGCGAGACAAGCCTAAGTGATCAAAAGACACATCACTGTGCTTATAATCATGTTTTTCGATCCTATCGCCAACTTGGAGTTTGTCAATCAAATAGTCAGCCAGAATTTCCCGATGAATAAAAGTGTCGATACGACCTGATAGCAACATATGTATTAGTTGTTCTGAGCTTTCAACACCGTAGGTATTTAGAGCGTGATCATTCGCAAACTTTTCATAATAAACGTAACCAGAACGTACGCCAATTTTGAGGCTGCGCAAATCGCTGTGGGCCTCCACACGTTGAGTAGAATTTTTCTGTCGATAGTAAGACCAGGTGGTGGGGCTCTCATTCGCCGGTTGCAGGAAATATAGAAACTTCGCTCGTTCAGTACTATAAACCAGAGACATTGCCATATCCGCCTGACCAGAATGAAGCATGAACAAACAGCGCTTCCAAGGGCAGCCTTTAGCTTCCAAACGAAGCCCTGCTCGTTTCGCAAACTCTTGCATCACCGCTAATTCAAATCCCCCGACCACCTCACTACCCTTAACCCGAGAAAATGGCGGCCAGTCAGCGGTGACAAAAACTAAGGGCCGCGTTGACATAGGGTCAGCGCTAAGAGGCAGACCTAAGCTCAATGAACACAGGTAAATAGTTACACACAAATACCGAATCAAAACACTGCCTTTTACTCTGAAATCAATACTTTGAGTTTAGCAGTGTTTACAAGTTCCGAAAGGTACTTCTGATTGCGCTTGACGGCACTATTCGTACCTTGTACACCATTAGCTAGAGTGAGAAGACCTAAGCAAGCGGCCAAATGGTTTTTGGCCTAGAGATTGCTCAAATTGATCGCCTTGCCAAGCGACATTGCCGCCCACCATTACTAAGGGCACCACGCCCTCAGAGCGATTAACCAACTGCTCGTGTTGAAATTCTTGCCGGTGGACTCTCTGTACATTTACATCACCGTCGTAAACCGCCAAGGCCTCCGGGTTAACTAGAATTAAATCGGCTACATCACCAGGGTAGATCGTGCCGCCTTCCACACCGAACAAAGTAGCTGCGTCCTTGCTAAGCCTTTTAACCATATAACTTACGTCAGCGTCCCCACCTAAAGCCGCCAACTTTAAACTCCTTAGATTTACATCATAGAACGCCATATTAGTTAAATGCGCACCACTGTCGTTAAAGCCAGGCATGAGTAAAGGGTTCATCAGTAGCTCGCGAACTGTGCCTAAGTCTCTATTGGCGGTGACGGTGCTCCAGCTTAAGTCCGTGTCAAAGGTGCGCAGCAATTGCAGTACAAAATCAGCTTCATCGCAAACCCACATAAAATCGCGCTGGACAATATCCCGCTCGCCGGGGCATATGTTTTTCGGTTCTGCGCCGCGTTTTAAAGCCAGCACTTGATCGAACACACTCTGGAAACTATGTCCTTCCCAGCTCTTTTGTGGACAGGATTCAATAGTCATATCGCTGAGTTTTCGGTTAAAAGCGTAGTCTTCCAAATTCAATAAGCGTTTGATTCTTGCGATTCCCCAAGCTTGCTTTCCCTTCATCCACATAGATTTGAATCTGGCAACGTAGTCAGGATCATTAAGAATGGCCATTCGCCCTGCCCGGTCCTCCAAATCCAGCTCGTTTAGTTCTCGAAGCTCTGAGATTTCCTCTGCCAGTGGTGTAATAACACCGTCAGAATAAATTTTAAATGGCGCTCCAAGAGCTTGCAGATGAAAATTTCCCGCCAAGAAACTAGAGTTTAAAACTCGGGCAAGAAACTTCGCGAGTTTAAGTATTTTCCAGTTATTGGCGATATCTAAAGCCGCCACAACGGTTACTTTCAATGGTTTTCCATGGAGACGCCCACTGGTTAAGAGGAAGGTTTTCAAGGTGTTGAAGACGCTGTCTTTTGGTGGCGTGGCCTGCCACAGTGCTCCTCGCTGTCGCAGTATTTCTGTCAGGCGTTTGAGCTCTTCATACTTGGCAAATTGAGTGGGAATAGTTTTATCACAGTGAGGCTGATTGGCTAGATAGTGAAACGGTAGCGCATCGGTAGAAAATCCGGCATAACCCAAAGATAAGGCTGCCGATAAGGCGTTTTCCATGCTTTCCATTTCTTGCTCATTGGGGTCGCGGCTAATGCTATTTTCAAAACCCATCGCATCAATACGCAGCATTGAATGTGGAAATAAGGCAATAACATTTGGCCCTAAATTCAAGCCCTCTAAATGTTCTAGGTACTGCTTTGGCGTCTGCCAATCAATGCCATCGGCACAGCGCTTCAAAATCGATTTAGGCAAGTTCTCCACACGTGCGAAGCAATCCACTATGGGATCTTGCCCATCTTCTCTCTGGTGACCAAAGGCCAACCCCAAGCTGCAATTAGCAATAACTACAGAGGTTGTGCCGTGTCGGGTGGATTCGGGCAAGCCTGGCGCTACTTCCAACTCTAAGTCGTAGTGCGTGTGTATATCAAAAAGTCCTGGCATCAACCAATAGTTGCTAGCGTCGATGGTATGTTTAGCGCTCTCAATATCTAGATCATTACCACGAGCAATAACTTTGCCGTCCAGAATCGCAACATCCTCAACAACGGCCGCCTCGCCATTGTTAAATACTTTGGCTTGTTTAATTAAGGTATCCACAACTAAAGCACTTGAGCTCATCACAATTGTCTCTTTTATTATAGGGAATTAAGGTTTATATCTATGGTTGAATTAAATAGCTCGCTAGCATTTTTGCACCCGAAGCGAGCACTTTATTTTTGGGTATTTTTGACTGACCAAACACATGGCGGTGTACCAAACCCTCTGCCATGGCAAATAGATTGAAGGCCACCACTTCAGGATTTTCGACATTATAAGTCTGTACAAATAAACGCACCTTTTGCTCTAGGAGCGCTTCCCCTTTTTCCAGTATTTCGTTCAGCTCAGGATCAAGGCCCCGTCTCTGCTCCAATACTTGATGCAATTCTGGGTCCTGCTCATGGAATTCGTAAATGAGTGTTAGCACCTGTAGGAACAACAATTCAGTGAGCCTCGATGCTGATGCCTCGCGCTCGAGAGATGCCATTTTGGCTTCGCTGGCAGGAATTTGCTGAGACAGCTCAGTAATTCGCTGTTCCGCAATTACTCGGAGAATGTCTACCTTGTTGTCGAAATACTGATAAAACGTGCCGGTGGCCACCCCGGCTCGAGCGGCAATGACTTTAGCCGTTGTATTATCATAGCCCAGCTCAATAAAGCTCTGCCTAGACGCATCGATGAGGGCGAGCATTTTTTGTTGTGCGCGCTTTTGTGTTGGTACATTTTTCATGAGGTCTACTCTGCCCTTACAAGGCCCTTCACCAGAGAACTGTTTGAGGAGATTAAAACCAAAACTGAACTGGACGTCAAGTTCAAGTTTGTTTAATATCTGGGCACACTGATTTTGGAGCACATACAATGGACACTCTGGCCAAACAACCCTCAGATATAAGCATTGAGCAATGGCGGTCTCGAGGTGAGATTCTCGATCTATGCGGTCACAATATTTTTGTTTGCGATGAGGGAGACGCTCAGCTTCCCGTTATTTTGCTGATACACGGCTTCCCTACTTCCAGTTGGGACTGGCAAGCCCTGTGGCCCGAACTGCGCAAGCACTATCGTTTGATCGCGCTCGACATGTTGGGTTTCGGTTTTTCGGACAAGCCCAACCAGCGTAACTACACCATTCATGCTCAGGCCGATATTGTAGAAGCCCTTATTCGTGAGAAATCCCTAGGAGAGTTTCATGTATTAGCCCACGATTATGGCGATACGGTGACACAGGAACTCTTGGCTCGTCAGCTGGAAAAAACCGGTGCGGGTACCTGGCTGTCGTGTTGCCTGTTAAATGGTGGCTTGTTTCCAGAAACCCATCGCGCCCTGCTCACTCAAAAGCTTCTATTGAGCCCGCTGGGAGGCTTCATCAATAGATTCTCTGGATTTAAACAATTTAAAAAGAATTTCAGTCGTGTGTTTGGCGCGAACACCCAACCATCAGCAGAAGAACTGAATTCATTTTGGCAGCTCATTACGACAAACGGCGGCAAGCACATTTTTCACAATCTGATGACCTACATTAATGATCGTCGAGAGCACCGCGAACGCTGGGTATCAGGTTTACAAAATGCGCAGGTCCCCATGGCCTTGATTAATGGCTCGGTCGACCCAGTGTCAGGTAAGCATATGGTGGCGCGATATAAGGAGCTCAACTGCCGGCTTGACTACCTTGCGGAGCTGAGTGAAATTGGGCACTACCCTCAAGTAGAAGACCCAAAGGCTGTGCTTGAACATTATTTAAAGTTTCTTAACTTGTAGTGCGCCTTACTGGGCATTGATTCATTATGTTTAAGGTTAAATTCCCTATCGTTTAGCCGTGGGTATTATAGATAACCGGCATTTGCCCAGACCACGCCTTCCACAAGGCCTGATCAACAATTAGCCTCAACATGAAATTGGCGACATTGATTCGGCTTGTGGTGCCTGCATCAAAAATCGCATTGCGAATAGGCGAAGGAAACACTTCATAGTCTGTAACAAGCTCGTCATTGATGAGACTGTCTGGCCTTACCACAACCCACTCTACTTTCGAATGATTGCCGCCGTAATTGACTTGTAAAACATCGGCCGCTGCTTCATTGTCGGCGTGTGGCGGCAGCAAGCGTCGAATCAAGGCTACGGCAATCGATTGCGACATTGGCACCACTTCCCCTGCCTCTAGGTTTTGATTACCCGTGGTATTCATCAGGACAAATTTCACCGGCACCTGCGCTGTGGTTTTCTCAACAGCCTGACACAAACGCTGAACCCCCTGAGCCACCAAACGTGTAGGTTGCCCAAACATTCCCTTAATGCTCATGTTGTGGCCCAAGCAGGACACAATTGCTCGGCAACCTTGTACGTGTTGTAACAAGTCCTCATCGCTTAAATCTAATAGATTGGCCACGGTGATCGTTAAGCCTTCACTGCGAGCAAAAGTTTCCGGCAAACCGTCCATAGAGCGAACAATAACGCTTACTCTTTCCCCCTCGGCCAATAATTGCTTAACCACTAAGCGACCCGTGGCCCCACTTGCCCCAACTACCAGTGTTGTCATAGCTTTATCTCTTCTTAGTCATTCACAGCGCTCACTGTACATATACCAAAACAGAAGGTAAATTAGCCATTTAGGCCTAACAACTATACATAAATGCATGAACTGGTCACCCCTCAAATTCAATTGGAACCACATTCGAGCCTTTCTCGTCACGGCGGAAGAAGGCACCCTATCGGCCGCCGCAAGGGCCTTGGGAATGAGTCAGCCCACATTGAGCCGCCAGGTAGCCGCCTTTGAGAAGGAAATGGGCGTCACTCTGTTTGAGCGGGTTGGGCAACGTTTAGTACTCACCGACAGTGGCGTTAAGTTGCTGGAAAACGCTCGTGCCATGGGTGATGCAGCGATGAAATTTTCACTTGGAGTTTCAGGACAGTCTCTGCAAATTGAAGGCTTAGTACTTATTTCAGCCAGTGAATTAGACGCCGTATTTCGCCTGCCAAAAATAATTGCCAAACTAAGAAAACAAGAACCTGCCATTGATATCGAGGTGATTGTCACAAACGAAACCAGTGACTTACAACGGCGAGAAGCCGACATTGCAATTCGCAGCTTTCGCCCAACGCAAAAGGATTTAATTGCCAAAAAACTGGGCGAGGAAGTGGTTTGGCTCTATGGAACGCCAGACTACTTGAGTAAGCTTCCTGATGTTTCTAAGGTGTCTGAACTCACAGACATTCAAATTGTTGGTTTTGACCGTAGCAGCATGGTATTGGATGTTCTCAATCAACAAGGATGGCAACTATCAAAAAAGAACTTTCAACTCAATACCGCCTCCCAACTTTTGCAACTCCAGTTCTGCAAGGAAGGCTTAGCGGTAATATTCTTCCCGCAAGACTTGGGCGATAAAGACCCTGATATCATCCGAGCTTTTGAAGACATTGGACCAGCATTGAAACTCCCTATTTGGCTAACCTGCCATCAAGAGCTACGAACCAACTTGCGCGTGCGTCGAGTGTTTGATTTCTTGGCAGAGGAGTTAAGCCTTATCCATTAGCCGCCCAAACCAATAGGCCTATCAGTTCAGCCTGAACCGGTGACAAAGACCACTTTGCCACCCAGCAGTATCCAAAGCACTCTTTCTCCACAGAGCGTGCTAATATAGATTTGTCCAACAAACCGAATCAAATCTATGAAAAACAGCACCCGGATTTTCCTTTATATCTTCACGATTTTTATTCTTCTGATTTCAGTTTCCTGCGCACTGATTCCAGACAAGGTGAAAGATCAGACGCTCAGCTGTCAATCAGAATCGCGTCAATGCGAAGACAAGCGCTACCGCAATCCAAAAGCCATTGAAGGGCTCAATTGGTCGCGTACCTTTGCCATGTTTAAGCGTTATATGGACGAAGATGTGGTAAATCAAAGTCCCGATTTTGACGTCCCCGTTCTACCCTTAAATAAGAATCAGATTAATAGCTTACCTGTGGACTCTATCAGCGTTGTTCGCCTGGGACACTCAAGCTTGCTCCTGCGCATAGCCGGCCAACTGTGGTTGATTGATCCGGTATTTTCAGAACGTGTATCTCCCTTTAAATCAATTGGCCCCAAGCGCTTTCACGCGCCTCCTCTGGCCATTGATCAGCTGCCGTCACTGACTGGCGTCGTTATTTCACACAATCATTACGATCACTTAGATCGAGCATCCATCGAGATGTTGAAAGGAAAAGTAGAGCACTTTATTGTGCCTTTAGGTCTCGCAGCATTTTTGGAGGACTGGGGCGTTGATAAAAGTCGCATTCAGGAACTGGATTGGTGGCAGAGCACTAAGATCGATACCTTAGAAATAACCTCAACTCCGGCTCAGCACTTTTCTGGTCGCGGCCTCTTTGATCGAAACCTCACTCTTTGGAGTTCTTTTGTGCTCAAAGCACCACAGGGTAAAGTTTTTTACAGCGGCGACGGCGGTTACTTCAAGGGTTTTCGAGAAATTGGCAAGACTCACGGGCCTTTTGATCTAACAATAATGGAGGTGGGTGCATACGACAAAATGTGGTCACAAGTGCATATGTTTCCGGCCGAAGCCCTTCAAGCTCATAAAGATTTGCGCGGTAAGCTAATGCTACCAGTGCACAATGGCACTTTTGATTTGGCCTTTCACCCCTGGAGCGAGCCTTTTGAGCAATTGACCCAGTTGGCTCCTGCAAGCGGTGTTGATATGGTGACTCCACGAATGGGAGAGATTTTTTCCATATCTCAAAATTTCACCAGTGTCGCTTGGTGGCGTAAAGCGACAAATCAATAAGACAGAACACTAATACCATTAGATTATTTAATTTAGGTACATTTTATGAACACTCGTCGCTGGCTGATCACTGCTGCCATTTGTATATCTGTTTTCGCCGCACTTGGCCTTACAAAGGCTCTGCAAATACGCGCGGCAATTGCTTATGGCAATTCGTTTCCAGAGCCCTCCGAAACTGTGGAGGCTGTATACGCAGAATCGCACAGCTCCCAGCAAAAGGTCAGCACTATTGGCGAGCTGGTGATGCCCCAAACTCTCGCACTTCACACCGAGTCTGAAGGTCGAATTGTGGCCGTAAACTTTAGCTCTGGCGCAATTGTTGAGCAGGGACAAATTCTAATTCAACTCGATATCGCTGAAGAAGTCGCTCGTTTGAAGGCCGCAAAAGCCAGTGCCAAGTTAGCCAAACTGGATGTTGAGCGCATCAGTAAATTACGCACTAACAAAACCGTCAGTGAGGAGCGCTTCGACCAAGCTAAGGCCCAGCATGATATTACCCTAGCAAACATTGGAGCTCTGCAAGCCGTAATTGATAAAAAAACCCTGCGCGCACCGTTTAGAGCCCACACAGGAATTCATGATTTTGAACTCGGCGAGTACTTAAGTGCCAATGCTTTTGTCACCGATTTAGTGGGCATCAACGATTATATTTGGGTCGATTTCAATTTGCCGCTGGTACACGCCCAAATTAATATTGGTGACACGGTGAGCTTGAACACTCTCGGCAACGAGAGCGAGGCCCTCAACGCTAAAATCATCGCCAAACACTCCATTATGTCAGCGGAGTCTCGTAACTTACGATTCCGCGCGCGCCTGCCGGCTCAAGCAAGGTTTCATCACAACGAAGTGGTTAAGGTGACAGCCGCTGTAGAAAGCGCACGTTTGATGGCTCGTATTCCAACAACCTCAATATTACACGATGGTTTGGGTGACTATGTTTATATCCTCGAAGCCGAAGCCTCAGGCGACAGCTACCGCGCTCGACGTCAATCCGTAGTGCTCGGGGCAGAAGAAGGACAGTTTCGATCAATTGTGTCGGGCTTAGACAAGGGCGCTTACGTCGCGGCAAATGGCGCGTTTAAACTTCGCTCGGGCTTACGAGTATTTGTGGCCCAGCGCGAAACCAAGCCTTCACCTCAACACTAATCAGGACAGGCCCATGGCTAGAAAATTTGGTAGTCCCACTATAATGGACATTTTTGTCACGCGACCCGTGCTGTCCATTGTGCTGTCACTGGTATTAATATTGGCCGGCTTGCGTGCCACCTTCGACCTTCCCATATTACAGTTCCCGAAGATTGAAAGTTCCTCTCTAGTGATTTCCACCGCATACGTTGGTGCTTCCGCTGAGGTTGTGCAAGGTTTTATCACCGAGCCGATTGAACGCGCGGCCGCCACCGTGCCAGGCATAGATTATGTAGACGCAAGCACCCTGCCCGGCAGAAGCACCGTAACCGTGTGGTTAAAACTTAATGAGGACAGTACGGCAGCACTGGCCGAATTGTCTTCACGTATGGACCAAATTCGCTTTGAACTGCCTCAAGGTGCGGAAGATCCTGTGGTGAAAGTACAGCGCGCCGATAGACCAAACGCCGTATTTTATCTGGATGTGATTATTGACGGATTTTCTCGCGGCGAGATCAGTGACTATCTTACCCGCCAAGTAAATCCCATTCTCTCCTCTATTGACGGAGTTCAGAGTATTGAATTGGAGGGTGGCAGAAACCCCGCCATGCGTATTTGGATAGACCCGATCAAATTGGCGGCATTCAATATTAGCGCTCTGGACGTTCAAGCCGCCATTAGTGCCAACAACATCATTGCCACTATCGGCCGCAGTGAAAACGATCGGCAGCGTATTAACCTACTCACCAATTCAACCTTACAAAATGTTACAGACTTTGAGCGTTTAATTATTCAACAGCGCGACGGCTCCCTCATCCGCCTGGGTGATGTGGCGGCAGTAGAGCTAGGCGAGGAGGAAGGTGAAGTCAACGCTCGCCACAGCCAAGCGCACGCACTTTACATCTCGGTTTGGCCGCTGCCCGGCGCCAATGAAATGGCCATTGGCGACAGCCTCTATGCCCTATTGGATGAAATCAACCCCACCTTGCCTGAAGGCGTGCAAATAAAAATTGGTTATGACGGCACGCTTTACATGCGCAGTGCGCTGAAAGAAATTTTTATCACCTTGGCCGAAACTATTCTATTGGTTGGCCTGGTGGTACTGGCACTTATGGGTTCAATACGCACGGCCATTGTGCCCTTGATTACAATTCCAATTTCCATCTTGGGTGCGGTGGCGGCCATGACCATAATGGGCTTCTCATTGAACCTGCTAACGGTATTGGCCATTGTTCTGTCAGTTGGTTTAGTGGTGGACGATGCTATTGTTGTGGTTGAAAACGTTTCCCGCTACATGCGCGAAGGTAAAACTCGAACTCAAGCCGCCCTCGCCAGCTCTCGCCAACTTATGGCACCCATTATCGGCATGACCATTACCCTAGCCGCTGTCTACGCTCCCATTGGCTTTCTGTCAGGGCTAACCGGCGTACTGTTCAAAGAGTTTGCCTTTACTCTCGCGGTTGCGGTGTTGATCTCTGGCATTGTGGCACTCACCCTATCACCCATTATGAGCGCCTACGCCAGCCCCGAAGGTGGCCATGAAGGGCGCATCACAATGTGGGTAAATCAGCGCTTTGACCAACTGCATATTGCCTATGGCCGGTGCTTAGACCACGTATTCTGCTGGCGCCCGCAAGTACTTTTCGGCGGTGTATTCTTCACTTTATTGATCGTGCCGTTTTTCCTGTTCTCCCAAAAAGAACTGGCTCCCATAGAAGACCAAAGTGAAATCAATATTATTATTGAGTCACCCCCAGAGGCTTCTCTCGACTACACCACCGATTATATGAGTGACGTGGTAGATTCCATGTTGAATGTGCCAGGCTCCAAATTCATGTGGCAAATTTTAAGGCCAAACGGCGGCTTTGGCGGTGTAAGCTTTGTGGACTTTGCCGATCGGGAAAATAGCGTGCAAGAATTACTGCCGCAAGTTTATGGTGCTACATCAAGCATCTCGGGTTTAAAGGTATTCCCCATTTTATCAGCGGCCCTGCCCACAGCGGGAAACTTTGATGTAGAGCTGGTTGTGCAGTCGGCTGACACTCCTGAAGAAATGAAGCAGTACGCAAACAAAATTATTGGCGACGCTTACGCCAGTGGCCGCTTTCTGTTTGTTGATACCGATTTAAAGATTGATCAGCCCCAAGTACGGCTGATACTGGATCGAGATCGTATCGCCGATTTGGGGATGGACCTAAGCTGGGTGAGTCAGCAGTTAGGGGTGCTGCTGTCGGGTAACTATGTCAATCGATTCGACTTTGGAGGCAAGGCTTATCGGGTTATCCCTATGCTGAAAGAACAATCACGCCTCAACCCTCAAGCGGTATTAAATTTGCAGTTACGCAATACCACAGGCGATCTCATCCCGGTTTCTGCAATTGCTAAGCTAGAGCACGCCACTGTACCAAGAGTGCTCGGCAAGTTTCAGCAAAAGAACTCCTTCCGCATCTATGGCGGCGTGTTGCCTGGCACCACAAAGGAACAGGGTTTAGCACAATTGGAAGCCGCCGCCGCGATTCACCTGCCTGCGAGTTACACTTTGGACTACGCCGGTGAATCTCGTCAACTAAGGCAAGAAGGCAGCACCCTGGTAGGTGTTTTGGGCATTGCCTTGGTTTTTGTTTACTTTGTGCTAGCCATACAATTCAACAGCTTTCGCGACCCCCTCGTGGTATTGATTGGCTCGGTACCTCTAGCGCTTGCCGGCGCTATGCTGTTTCCATTTTTGGGGCTTACTACAATCAATATTTATTCCCAAATCGGCTTCATAACCCTAGTCGGTTTAATCGCCAAGAATGGAATCTTGATTGTCGAATTTGCCAATCATTTACAAACAGAAGGCTTTAATCGATTGGCCGCCATTAAAGGCGCGGCCGAAACGCGCTTGCGACCTGTACTGATGACCACTGCAGCAACGGCGCTGGGTCATTTTCCCCTTGTACTCGTCAGCGGCGCGGGAGCGGAGGCACGGAACAGCATTGGTATTATCCTAGTAGCTGGCATGATCATAGGTACTTTTTTCACTCTCTTTGTTTTGCCCTGTGTGTATCTGTTCCTGGCGCAAAATCACAGCCAAAATGACATTGACCCAGAGCACTGCGCCGATGAAGAGTCCAATGTGAGTTATGGTTAAAATACCTTATGACTGAAGTAACAAATATTGGCCGTCATACAATATTAAAGGCGGCCTATTCCTTCAGTTTTAGTACTAGAATTATTTCGGCTCGAAGCCAATGGAAAACTAGATCTTAATTCTATTCATTGAGATCAACGTCAATACGCCGACTGATGACAATGCCCAAACGTTTCGCCATGCGACTTAAATTAGCTCGGTCGGTTTCCAAGCTCCGACCCGCCGCCGCCCAATTACCATTATGCCGTTCTAAGGTCGCAACGATCAGTTGCCGCTGAAATTGCTCAGTCGCCTGCTTTAAATTTCGCGAGCCAAGCTCTTCCGTGTTCAACACAAGCTCCCCTGTATTTAACACAGCTGGCTGTGGAATCGCTGCGGAAGGCGTGTGATTATGGGTTGAATACTCAGCTGAGCGAGTTAAAGATTCCAGATGCATCACCTGAATTTTAACGATGGCCGAACGAGAGCCACCCTTTGCCATTAAGGCCGCACGACTAATCACATGATCTAACTCACGTACGTTGCCCGGCCAGTGGTATTGATTAAGTCGCTGTATGGCCTTTGGCTCGAGCGCTAACTGTTGAAAACCTAGACGACGCCGCAGCGATTCACAAAAATAACCCGCAAGCAGAGCTATGTCGTCAGCGCGTTCGCGAAGGGGTGGAATGTGAATGGGGTAAACACTGAGGCGATGAAACAAATCCGCCCGGAAACGTCCCTCAGCAACTTCGTTCTTTAGCTGTCTATTGGTAGCCGCTAGAATACGCACATTCACAGTTTCTACCGCGTCTTGCCCCACCGGTTGAATTTCCTGGTTTTGCAGTACACGCAACAGTTTACTCTGAGCCGCTAAGGGCAACTCGCCAATTTCATCGAGAAATATGGTGCCCTCATCGGCCAAGCTGAATTTTCCCGCTCGGTCTCGAACAGCTCCAGTAAATGCCCCTTTCACATGCCCAAAAAGCTCACTTTCAATGAGGTTTTCCGGGATTGCCGCACAATTTACATACACCAAAGGTCCGTGATCACGGCTTGAGTAACGGTGAATAGTACGTGCCACCAGCTCTTTACCTACCCCTGTTTCACCTTCTATCAAGACCGAAAAATCGGAGGGCGCCACTAATTCAATATCGCGTTTTAAGGTCTTCATGGCTTCGCTACTGCCGATCAATTCACCCCCATCTTTGATCAGCGCTTCATGGGTTAACTCCTCTACCACCTGCTGCTTGTGGCGCGAGTGGTTTTCCAGCTGTTGCAATAGCATCGCGGTCTTTAATGCAGCGGCCGACATTAGCGAAACTATATCGAGAGTGTTCTGGGGAATATCGTCAAAAACGTTAGGTGTCATGCTGTCCAGAGTGAGCACGCCAATCAACTTGTCGTCGGACAGTAAAGGGATGCCCATGCAGGAGTGAAGCGGCAGATCGCCGCCATACGCCAATAACATGCCATCGTAGGGGTCTGGTAAGGTACTGTCGGCGGGGAATCGTGTAGGAGAGCGCGAGGCACAAATGGCCGAAAATCGGGGGTGGTCGCTAATTTCAAACCGGCGCCCTAGTGTATCGGCACTCAAACCCTGCTGGGCCAGCGGTTTCAGATACTCGCCTCGCAACTCGAGTAAAACCACCGCATCGCAGCGAATGGTTTGCCGTACAGTACTGAGCAAGCGGTCAAAACGGTCGCTGCTGGTGAGACTAGCCGTAAGGTCTATCGCCAGCTCAATCAACCCAGAGAAGGTAATTTCGTTATTCAAGTCGATTCCGCCAAGGATTTAAGAAAGAAGGTTAAAATAACTCAAGTGTCTCAAAATGACTACATTTCACAGAAAAGGGGTCACAGAAAAGGGGTCAAGTCTTGCCTTTTGCCTTTTGCTTTATGCTTTTCCCAACAGAAAAGGGGTCAAGTCTTGCCTTTTGAGAAAAGGGGTCAAGTCTTGCCTTTTGCCTTTTGCTTTATGCTTTTCCCAACAGAAAAGGGGTCAAGTCTTGCCTTTTGCCTTTTGCTTTATGCTTTTCCCAAAAAGGCAAAAGGCAAGACTTGACCCCTCTACTGTTTTTACTCTGACCCCATACCTCGGACCCCACAGCTCGAAATTTATGCCTCAAAATTTTAAATTTCACCACATAATATACTGAACCAGCAGGATAATTCCCAAGCACCTGCTAGCAATGATCCTTTAACCTTCCACCTATCATCCTCCGTAAATAACACGGCGCTTTAGGATCAATGCGATGCTCTTTTCTAGCCAAATAACACCAAAGACTGAGCTTCGAGCCAGTATTCACCAGCACTACCGCTGTGATGAACCCAAACTGGTCGAAGCCCTGCTGCCCTTGGCTAGCCTGGAATCTCAGGCTCAGGCAAGAGTGCAAAGCCAAGCTATGGGCCTTACAAAAAATGCTCGCGAGGCCGCTCAGACGGGCTCGGGGATTCAAAATTTGCTGAACGAATACGCGCTCTCCACCCAAGAGGGGGTTGTGTTGATGTGCCTCGCCGAGGCGCTGCTGCGGGTGCCCGATAGCACAACGGCTGACCGCTTGATTCGCGACAAACTAATCAGTGGGGATTGGAGCGCCCATATTGGTAACAGCGACTCGCTTTTTGTTAATTCTTCCGCTTGGGGGCTGTTTGTGTCGGGGCGAGTAGTCAGTTTCAATGATGACGAAAAGAGTAAGCATATCAATCGCCTGAAAAAAACCATCGGTAAAATTGGTGAACCAATTATCCGCAAAGCCATGCGGCAAGCCATGGAAATTATGGGCACACAATTTGTGCTGGGTCGCACCATAGAAGAGGCAAACAAAAAAGCCCTCAAAGAAGAAGCCAAAGGCTATCGCTATTCTTACGATATGCTCGGCGAAGCCGCCAGAACCATGCACGACGCCGACCAATATTTTGAATCATATGCCCACGCCATTGCCCGTATTGGCGAAGCAGCCAAAGGTAAAGGCATCTACAAAGGCGCGGGTATTTCAGTAAAGCTTTCAGCCATTCATCCTCGCTATGAATTTGCACAGCGCGACCGAGTCATGTCTGAGCTGGTACCTCGCTTAAAATCTCTGGCCTTATTGGCCAAAGAACACAACATTGGCCTAAGTGTTGACGCCGAAGAGGCCGATCGTCTAGAAATGTCCCTCGATATAATTGAGGCGGTTTACGCGGACGCTGATCTGGACGGCTGGGAAGGTTTTGGCGTGGTTGTGCAGGCCTATCAGAAACGCGCCCTCCCCACCTTAAATTGGTTAATTGACCTGAGCCAGAAAGTTGGCCGAAAAATGATGCTGCGCTTGGTGAAAGGCGCTTATTGGGATTCTGAGATAAAGCTCGCTCAAGTTGAGGGCCTACCGTCTTATCCTGTATTCACTCGCAAAGCCTCCACCGATGTTTCTTATCAAGCCTGTGCCGCCTTGTTGTTAGATAACCGGGAATTTATCTACCCTCAATTTGCCAGCCATAACGCCTACACTGTTGCCTATGTACTTGAGCGCGCCGAAGGTAATTTCGAAGGCTTTGAATTTCAGCGTCTCCACGGCATGGGCGAGGGTTTGTACGACTCGCTGCTGCAAGACCAGCAATTACCCGTGCGCATCTACGCGCCCGTGGGAGAGCATGAAAGCTTGCTAGCCTACTTAGTGCGTCGCCTTCTTGAAAACGGCGCGAATACATCGTTTGTCAATAATATTGTCGACGACAAAATTCCGCTGTCATCACTGGTGGAAAACCCAATAACGAAAGTGAAGCGCTGGGAGCACATTGGCAACCCCAACATTGCATTGCCTTTAGAGCTCTACGGTAAAGAGCGCCTTAACTCCAAAGGCATAGACCTCACACATCTACCACATCTAGAAAAACTCCAGCAAGCTCAGGCTCAGGAGAAGGCCCGATCATCAATGCCAAACCTGAGCTCTGACGTGGCAACGATAATTTCAAGCAACCCTGCAAACAAACAAGATATTATTGGCGCGCTGCCAAAAACGGACGCTAAGGCTTTAAAAATAAAAATCGAAAATTCCAGAGCGGCTTTTCAAACGTGGTCTAAGACAGACATTGAAACACGCGCGCTTTGTCTTGAACGCCTCGGCGACAGTTTGGAAGAACATCGAGACGAACTCATTGCTTTGTGCACAAGGGAAGCTGGAAAGGTTAGCGCAGATGGTATCGCTGAAGTACGCGAAGCCATCGACTTTTGTCGATTCTACGCTAACGAAGGCCGCAAGGTCTTCACTCCACACAACGTTTGGGGAGTGGAAGGAAACCTAGAATCCCGAGGCATTGTTGTCTGCATTAGCCCTTGGAATTTTCCCCTCGCTATTTTCTTGGGTCAGGTTACGGCTGCGCTAGTGGCGGGAAATACAGTGCTAGCCAAGCCTGCGGACTCTACTTGTTTAATAGCCGCCCGGGCAATTGAATTGATAGCGGAGTGCGGCTTCCCTGACAAGGTTGTGCAACTTGTACTTATGCCAGGTCCTGAGCTTGGCAAATTATTGCTACCCGATGAACGAGTGGCCGCCGTGCTATTCACCGGCTCCACCAAAGTTGGCGCAAACATCGCCAATACACTCTCGGCACGCCCCGGTTCACGGATACCGCTGATTGCAGAAACAGGCGGTCAAAACTGTATGTTAGTAGACTCCAGCGCACTGCCTGAACAAGTGGTTGACGACGTTATTTCCTCGGGCTTTCAAAGTGCCGGGCAGCGTTGCTCTGCCTTGCGAGTGTTGTTTCTGCAAGAAGATGTAGCCGACAAAACTATCGCCATGATCATCGGCGCCATGCGAGAACTCCACGTCGGCAAGCCAGAATTTTTACGCACGGATGTTGGTCCCGTTATCGATAAAAACGCTTTAAACGCCTTAGAAAACCATGTGAATTACATGCAAAACAAAGGCAAATTACTTTATCAATGTGCTCTACCACCGGAATGTGAAGACGGTACATTCTTTGCGCCACGCCTATACGAGATTAGTGGTATTGAGATATTGCCTGAAGAAGTTTTTGGCCCAGTAGTACACATTGTCCGATACAAGGCGACCCAGCTTAATGAAGCCATTGACGCCATTAACAGCACGGGCTTCGGTTTGAGTTCTGGAGTACATTCAAGAATTGAAACCACCTGCAGTCTCTTTGCAGAAAGAATTAAGGCGGGAAATATTTACATAAATCGTAACACCATAGGCGCCGTCGTGGGCGTGCAGCCTTTTGGCGGGCACGGCCTTTCTGGAACAGGACCTAAAGCCGGAGGCCCCGCGTATGTTTATCGCCTGAGCCGAGGCCCCAATAAAGTAGAACAGCAAACAGATCAAAAAGCGCTAGACAACATTAATTTTTCCAAGGGCAAGACTCTCGAACAAGCGCTCCACTACTTGGCACAAGACAATACAGGATGGTCACACTTAGAGGTGAAAGAGCGGGCCATCAGAGTAAAGTTATGGATAGATACCTTAAGCCGCGACAACATGAACACACTGCCGCCCACATTAACATCTCAAATTGACGCTATGACTTGCGAAGCCGTGTCCTCTCAGTCAGGGGCAACCACCCTCACAGGTCCAACGGGAGAACTGAACCAACTGATGATGGAGGCGCGCGGCACAGTGCTTTGCCTGCAACAAAATGACAACAATATAATAGCCAGTATTCGGCAAATTGCCGCAGCTCTCTTAAGCGGGAATCGAGTTATCCATGCCAGTAGCAGTCTCTTTGAATTTGACATGGGAATGCAAGAGGCGGGCATCGGCCAAGTTTACGAACGCGTGAATTTAGACTCAGAAAAAGCCCTACAAAAAATTCTGCTAGCCTTTGAGTTAAACGCCGTCGCGGTTTGCGGCCCACAGGGCTTAGCAAAACTGAGCGACAGTATTTTAGTCTCGAGGCCCGGAGCACTTATCCCGCTAATTATAGAAACCAGCGGGCCAACATTGATGCAGCGCTTTGTTACCGAGAAAGTTGTCTCCAATGACACAACCGCGTCTGGAGGCAATGCTTCACTGTTGGCCATGGGAGATGGCGACTAGCCCTTAATTGGGCCAATGCCCAAGCGTTAACTCGCCGCTTTAACCATGTTGCGAGCAATGACAATCCGCTGTATCTCTGAGGTGCCTTCATACAGGCGAAACAATCGGACATCACGGTAAAATCGCTCAACGGCATACTCGGCAATATAACCACTACCGCCGTGAATCTGTACCGCTTTGTCGGCGACTCGGCCCACCATTTCGGTAGCAAATAATTTACAACAAGACGCTTCAGTCGCAACTTGCTGACCCAAGTCTTTTTTCCTGGCCGCATCGAGTACCATGCACCTAGCGGCATAAGCCTCAGTTTTACAATCGGCCAGCATGGCCTGAATCATTTGGTGTTCAGCAATAGGCTTGCCAAACTGTTGCCGCTCCATGGCAAAGCGCAGCGCATCGTCAATGAGGCGTTCGGCAATGCCAACGCTGACGGCGGAAATATGCAAACGGCCGCGATCCAGTACCTTCATGGATGTGATAAAACCTTCACCCTCTTTGCCGCCAATCAAATTTTCGGCGGGAACCCGCACATCATCAAAAATCACATCGGCGGTATGTGAGCCCGCCTGACCCATTTTTTTGTCCTTAGGACCCACTGTTACTCCTGAGCTAGTGGCGTCAACGATAAAGGCCGACACGCCTCGCGCACCCTTTATCTCTGGGTTTGTGCGTGCCATTACGGTAAAGGTACCCGCAATAGGGGCATTGGTGATAAAGCGCTTGGTGCCATTGATAACGTAATGATCGCCGTCTTTCTTCGCGGTCGTTTTTACTGATGCCGCATCTGAACCCACGTCAGGCTCTGTTAAACAAAAGGAGCCAATCAACTCTCCTGTGGCATATCGAGGTAAATAGCGCTGCTTTTGCGCCTCGGTGCCATCAAATACGATAGATGCCGAGCCAATACCGTTATTGGTGCCAATTAATGAGCGAAAGGCTGGGCTTGTTTGGCCTAACTCAAACGCGACTAATACCTCCTCCTCCATGGTCAGCCCCAAACCACCGTAAGCCTCTGGAATGGTCAAACCAAATAAGCCGATGTCTCGCATATCCTGAACAATACTCTCAGGGATGTTGTAAGTTTCCGCAAGCTCTGCCTCGGCAGGTACCAGACGCTCACGCACAAAGCGTGCAATACCATCAATCAGCTGGCCTAGTGTTTCTTGGTCTCGAATCATGTGCTCTCTCTCGGGAAGTGGGTCGATCTGTACTGTGGAATGTAACACTCAATTCCGCAGAGTGGAACACGCATCTTTTTGATGCTACACTTTTTGCCGCCAATAAAAGAGAAGTGAGAGAGCCCAAATGCCCAATAGCACACACAATAAAAACGCCATGTTATCGGGCCTGAAAGATATCCAGGCCTACGAATCTGTGCCCATGCGCCAGCGCTACCCCATGGAAAATACCTATGAGCTGATCATAGATGCGGCTCGCAATTTTGGCTCAGACACCGCTCTGGCCTTTATGGAAACAGCCCAACGAGACGAAGAACCCCTTAACATCAGCTTCAATGAGCTGGCTGAGCGTGTACACCAATGCGCCAACCTGCTGCACAACATGGGCTACGGTGAAACCGACACCGTTAGCCTGCTGCTGCCTAATGTACTAGAAACACATTTTGCCTTGTGGGGCAGCCAGGTCACGGCCATTGCCAACCCTATCAACCCTTTGCTCGAAGTGTCCCATATCATAGAGATTATGAAGGAAACCAAAGCCAAAGTTTTGGTGACTCAAGTGGCCGCTGACAACCCCCAGCTCTGGGAAAAAGTGGAGTTGCTGATCGCTCAGGTGCCCAGCTTAGAAACTATATTACTGGTGGGCAAAGATACTCAGCCGGAAAAGTACGCCACCTCTACACTGAAGGTACTGGATTTTAACGCAGCACTGTCTGAACAAGTGGGCACTCACCTGCTCAGTGAGCGCAAAATTACAGAACATGACATAGCCGCCTACTTTCACACCGGCGGTACAACTGGGCGACCAAAAGTGGCAAAAGTCACCCATGGCGGAATTGCATTTGTCAGTCAAAACTATGCCGATAGAACGGCCTACAAAGGTCGCTTCGCTATGCTCTGTGGCCTTCCTCTGTTTCACATTTATGGCACTGTCGCCGCGGGCATCGCCACTTTATTCGCCGGCAGAACCATCGTCATGATGACCGCGGCCGGCTTTCGCTCGCCTCACGTCATTCCCAATTGGTGGCATCACGTAGAGAGATTCAAGGTAAAAGCCTTTGCCGTTGTACCCACAATTTTAAACTCTCTACTACAAACGCCATTGGGCGATAGTGACATTAGCGTCTTGGAAGATGTCTCCAGTGGCGCTGCCCCCCTACAGGAAAGCCTGAAAACAAATTTTGAAGAGACATTTAAGGTGAGCATTACCAGTGGCTACGGCATGACCGAGTCCAGCAGTCTACTCGCTCGCCCCCTACCCGAATTTCCACCTCCCGTAGGCAGTGTAGGTACGCGTTTCCCTTACATGGAGATGAAAATTGCCGACGTTGAAGGCAACACTGTCCGTGAAGAATGCGCAACTGGGGAGGTGGGTTCAGTTTTGGCTCGCGGGCCCCACATCTTCGCGGGCTACCTAAACCCCGATGACGACATCAAGGCCTGGGTTGACGGCGACTGGTTCAACACTGGCGATATGGGTTACCTCGATGAAGACGGCAACCTGTTTTTAACCGGACGCTCGAAAGACCTGATCATAAGAGGCGGTCACAACATCGACCCCAGCCTTATAGAAGAGCCCTTAAACAAACACCCTTTGGTGGCTATGACAATCGCAGTAGGCCAGCCTGACGCCTACGCGGGAGAACTTCCCGTCGCCTTTGTTACACTCATGAATCCAAGTGCTTGTGACAATAAGAAAGACACTGAAGCCGAGTTGATACGCTACTGCCAAGAACATATTTCTGAACGCGCGGCAGTTCCGAAACGCATCGAGATTATCGATCAAGTTCCTGTTACCGCGGTAGGCAAAATCTTCAAGCCCGCGCTACAAAACAAAGCGACAGAATACGTTGTTCAACAATGTCTTCACGCCGCTGATATTGAAGCCACTGTTGCGGCGCATCAAGAGGCAAAGCGGGGTCACGTTGTTGTGATTGGCTTATCGAGGAAGGCACAGCAGGCGCAAGCAAAAACAGCCACTGCCGAGCTCCCCCTTACCATAGAATTTAACGAACAAGCGTAAATTTACAAGCCGTTATTATCAAAAAGCTGAGCCTAAAGCTTAGCTTTCGGCTCTATTAGGACTCTGGCAGTTCATTCAATAAGTTTGCATAAAAACCTTGAAGTTCTGCCAGTTCCGAATGAGACCCTCGCTCGATTATGACACCTTTATCCAATACCAATATCTGGTCTGAGTGCTTGATTGTGCTGAGCCTATGGGCAATGGCGATAACAGTTTTATCGACGAAAACATGATCGATTGCTTTCTGAATTAGGCGTTCGGTCACCGAGTCCACCGAGCTTGTGGCCTCATCCAGCAAAACCACTTCGCTGCCCGTTGCAATTGCGCGAGCAAATGCTATTAATTGACACTGCCCAGCAGAAAGATTACCTCCGTTGCCCTGCAATTCAAAATCAAAACCACCCGGCAAGCGCTCAATAAAACTATCTGCGTACACATATCGAGCGGCCTCTTCTACCTGCTCGCGAGAAATATCGTTTCGCCCAAGGCCAATATTAAAATCAACAGATCGGTTAAATAGAAAGACTTCCTGCTGCATAAGAGAGAATAAACGCCCAGCGGCGGCCACTGAAATATCGCGCAGCTCTCGTCCATTAAGTCGAATAGAGCCCTGATAATTGTCGTAAGTTTTTGTGAGCAAGCGCAGAATAGTTGACTTGCCAGAACCGGTGCCCCCAACCAGCGCGATTTTTTGCCCCTTCAGCAGTTCAAACGATACGCTTTTGAGTACCAGCGGCCCCGCCTCACTGTAACGAAAACTTACCTGGTCAAAGACCAAAGACTGAAACTGCTCTAGGTCTACCGGCTCAGACACAAGGGCACTGCCTTGCGCAGCGCTATCCTCTTGCAGCGCCTGCTCAAATATCTCCTCAATGTGCCCAAACGCGGCTAGAGCTCGCTGAATAGACGCAATTTGCGAAGTGAAGTCACGGATAGGCACAAAAATTCGGTCTAGTGTCTGGGTAAAGCCAATAAGTACTCCGTAGGTAATGGTGGCCGCCAAAACCTCTTTGGCTCCAAACCAAATAATAGAGGCCATGGCGATGGTGGTAATGCCCTCAATGATGGCGAATAAAGCCGAATCGTAAAAATTAGATCGAGACTGAGCTCGAAAAAAACCATCGGTATACTCACTATACTTTTTCTCCACCTGGTCTTCCGCAGAGTAAAGTTGCACCGTTTTTATACCGTTCAAACTCTCCTGTAGGTAGCCTGTACCCTGAGACAATACGACCCGGCCCTTGGCGTAAGATTCCCGCAAGCGACGACGTAACATTTCTGTCACAAAGTAAGTGGGCGGCCCCATAACCAGCACCATTAACGCCAATTTCCAACTTATAAAGGTGAGGAAAATAAGCAGCGCGAGAGTGGTTAAGATATCGCGAATCATGCTCAACAAGCCCTGTGCAAACGACTCGTTCACGGCCTCAAGGTCACTGGTGAGGCGCGTTAAAGAGACGCCGATAGGGGTAGTGTCGAAATAGCGGCGCGGAAAAGCCAGTATTCGCGCAAACATATCCGCACGCATATCTCTTAGGGCGTGCAGCGCTGAAGTTTGCAGAAAATAATTAAATAAAGCATCAGCAATGTAGTTACCCACTAAGACCAGTAACAGTAAACCCGCCCACCAGTATAAGCCGTCCAATTTACCCACCACGACTTGGGTATCAATAATGTGCATGATCAACCAGGGAAACAAGACGCTACACGCTATGGACAATGGTACAGCCGCAGCGCCAATAATAACCTGTCGACGATAGCGCTTTAGATACCCTAGAAATCGGCTAATCAAGACCCAATCAAAACCCCTTGAGGGAGTTTTGGGTTCGCCCTTCGAGGACGGGCTCTCGGTGGCCTTAGGCGCCTGTGCAAACTCCTTCATTGTGCAGCGCCTCCCTCTTGCTGTAGATGCCAGGTTTGCTGATACAAAGGAGACGTTTGGAGTAACTCCTGATGGGTGCCTCTCGCCACAATTTCACCCTTATCCAGCACCAAAATATAGTCAACCCGCTCCAGCACACTGGCGCGATGAGAAACGATGAGAATGCTTTGGCTTTGCATCACTTCAAAAATTTGCTTCAGTAGAAAACGCTCCGTCTCGTTGTCCACCGCCGACAAAACATTATCTAATATCATTAATTTAGACGGTGAATACATGGCGCGCGCTAGGCTTAAGCGCTGCTTTTGCCCACCCGATAGCAAAATACCCTTTTCTCCCACCAAGGTATCTTCTCCCAAGGGAAACTGCTCCACCTCGTCCACCAAGTCACTCTGATAAAGTACGTCTTCCAAAGACCGGTATTCCTGGTCGCCAGCACTAAAACGAATGTTATTCGCGACGGAGTCAGAAAATAGGAAAGGTTCTTGCGTAATCGTGCGCACAGCACTGCGTAAATCCTGCCGGGAAAGCTCAGTAATATCATGGTGATCAATGAAAATGGCTTCGGACTCTATGTCCAGGTGACGATTGATGCAATTCACCAAAGTGGTTTTACCCGAGCCCACCTGCCCCAGCACACCAATAGTTTGCCCAGGTCGAATATCAAAACTCAAATTTTTCAAGGTGGGTTCTGTTTGGCCTGGGTAGGTGTAAGAAAGATCTTGAACGTTAACAGCGGTGCTAAATAGGTTTTCTCTCTCAGCGGCCGGCAAGTGTTTTTCGTCTTGAGCGGGCAATTCTTGGTCGATGATTTTACGAAGACTCTCAATACTGAGCATGCCATTTTGAAAAGAAGAAAAAATCATCGCCATTGAGAAGAAAGGCATGGCCAGCAAGGTGGCATAGGACAAGAAGGCCACCAACTCACCCAGAGATAATTCAGATTGAACAACATAAATACCACCCACGGCGAGAATCAGCACCTTCATAATACGGTCGGTATAACTCAATATCGGCAGCACGAGTGTTCTAATTCTGGCCAAGCTCACCGAGCGCTTCAGCAAAACTTCGTTGCTTTCAGCAAATTCCTCTCGAGCCCAATCTTGAATTTGATAGGACTTAATCACTTCAATACCTGACATCAGTTCTACAGATCGAGTAGACAAACCCTGCAGCTCCACCATGCGCATTTTCATCATTAAACGCATCTTGCCAATGGCGCGATGAGACACCAAGAAGGTAAGCACAACCGGCACCATGCAATACAAGGTCAAGGTCGATGACAATTGCCACATTTTATAAGGGGTTAATGACAACGCAAAGGCGATATTAAACACCTGCAACATCACTACACCTGCCAATGCACGAATGCCGTTGACGTCATTATTGACAATGGAGATGAGGCTGCCGGTTTCGTATTTTTGGTAAAAACCTCTCTGTAGGCGAGTCAGCTTGGCAAAGGCGTCGTCTTTAAGGTTTTTCTCAATCGCTCGGCCTGGGTTAAAAAACAACATTCTTGACAGGGTTCTAGCTCCCATCATGGCAAGTGCCAGCACAATGATGGTGACTACTGTGGCATTAAACTGCGACTGATTTTGCGCTAGAGACTCCTTCAGCAGGTCGATGGCGGTACCAATATAGCCGGGAATACTGACCGCGAACCAGTTAGTCGCCAGCAGCATGAGAATACCAACCCCGTAAGACCACTTATGTAGGAGGATATAACGAAAGAAGAATCGTAAGTTCGATTCACGTGCAGGATGATTCAACAGCATGTTTCCAAACGATGGGGCAAATAGAACATTTGCAAGGCCACATGATACCTGCCAGAGCCGCAAGTATGGAAGGCTGTCCTTGGAAAATTCTCAAGAGAATGAGGGAAAAGACCAATAATAACGGCCAAACCGAGCATTATCCTATTTAACGCTATCAAAATTCTTTTTAATCTCGTTAATTTACAATCGCTTTCAGCGTCAATTGCTATAATAACTAACACGCTAGTTAATAATCTTCTAAGCATAAGCATTGATATACCTACAAAAATAATTCGTGCGCTCGACCATCGCTGTGGGCGCGCAACAGAGCTGTAAATCTTTTTCCCACTGGCACCAGTGGCGAACTTTTGTTATAGGGCGGCACAATTCGATAGGGACTGTTACATATGGCGCTTGCGATCATTTTGGTCTTGCTGATTATAGCTTCTCTTATTTTTCACTTTGCCAGCCCATGGTGGTTTACGCCATTGGCGTCGAATTGGGGTTCCATTGACACCACAATCAACCTCACTTTTTGGGTGACTGGATTTGTGTTTGTGGCGGTGAATTTGTTTTTGGCTTACTGCGTTTTTCGCTTCCGGTATCACAAAGACAAGCGTTCACATTATGAACCCGAAAATAAACGGCTAGAAGTGTGGTTAAGCGCCATCACGGCCGCAGGTGTCATTGTCATGCTGGCGCCCGGCTTAGTGGTTTGGGCGAAGTTTGTAGACGTCCCTGAAGGCGCGTCCGAAATGGAAGTGGTGGGCCAACAGTGGCAGTGGGGGTTTCGCTTTCCCGGTGAAGACGGGCAATTTGGCCGCGTCGCGAAACAATTCATCTCTGACACCAACCCGCTGGGTTTAGACCCCAGCGATTTGGCCGGCCAAGATGATGTGATCATCGACCAAAATGAAGTGCACCTGCCCATAGGCGAGGATGTAAAAGTACTGCTTCGCTCCAAAGACGTTTTACACAATTTTGCGGTACCCCAGTTCCGAGTGAAGATGGACTTAGTTCCGGGTCTTATTTCTTATCTTTGGTTTGAACCCACAAAAATAGGCCGCTTTGACATATTGTGCATGGAGCTTTGTGGGCTAGCCCACCACACCATGCGCGGCCATGTGGTGGTGGACACCCCCGAAGATTTCACCGCCTGGCTTGCAAGCCAGCCCACCTTTCGTGAAACCCAAGTGGGCACAAAAGGCGACCCTATTGCGGGTCAGGCCCTATACGCTACATGCGCGGCTTGCCATGGCCAACAAGCTGAGGGGAACAAGGCACTCAATGCTCCCAAACTCAGCGGCCAAGCCAGTTGGTATTTAAGCCGACAGCTACACTACTACCAGCAAGGCATTCGCGGCGCCCACAAAGACGATATCTTTGGCCAACAGATGGCCCCCATGGCGGCAATTCTTACCGACAAGCAAGCCATGAAAAATGTTCTCGCTCATATCGATAGCCTTGAAGAAGCGGCGGTCGATAATCAGATAAATGGCAACGCGGCTCGCGGCGCCTCCTACTACATAACGTGTGGCGCTTGTCACGGCACAGAAGGCCAGGGCAATTTCTCATTGAATGCTCCAAAACTCGCGGGCCAACAAGATTGGTACATCAAACGTCAAATCGAAAATTTCCGTAGCGGCGTACGGGGTAACCACGCCGACGATAACTATGGAAAACAAATGATATTGATGGCCAGAATGCTCAAAGATGAGCAAGCCATTGACGACCTAATTACCTACATTAATCAATTCGATAGCGAACATCGCTAATAGGGAACGCGCGCTATGACACATACGGCCATCGCTGAGCAAATAGATGAATCACACCATCCCTCTAGCTTTATAACGCGTTATATCTGGAGCCAAGACCACAAAGTCATTGCCGTGCAATACGCTATTACCGCTATTTTTGTGGGTCTGGTGGCGCTGGTACTCTCTGGTCTTATGCGCTTACAACTTGGGTTTCCCGACAGTTTCGATTTTATTGATCCTGCCTCTTACCTACAATTCGTCACCATGCACGGCATGATTATGGTGATCTATTTGCTAACGGCCTTACTTTTAGGGGGCTTTGGCAACTACCTTATTCCCCTAATGATTGGCGCGCGAGATATGGTATTCCCCTATCTCAACATGCTCAGCTTCTGGATGTACTTGCTGTCTGTCTTGGTACTTATGAGCAGCTTTTTTATTAGCGGTGGCCCGACAGGCGCGGGGTGGACACTCTACCCTCCCCAAGCCATTCTAGCCGGCACCCCGGGCTACAACGGGGGCATCATACTGATGCTCGTCTCTCTCGCCATTTTCATTGTGGCCTTTACTATGGGTGGCTTGAATTACGTCACCACCATTTTACAAGCGCGCACCCACGGCATGACCTTGATGCGCATGCCGCTGTCTATTTGGGGGATTTTTGTCGCCACCATCTTGGGTTTACTGGCCTTCCCCGCACTGCTAGTTAGCGCCATTATGATGCTGTTGGACAAACTGGCGGGCACCAGCTTTTTTATGCCCGCCATTGTTTCCCTAGGTGAATCGTTGGACTACAACGGCGGCAGCCCAGTCTTGTTCCAACATTTATTCTGGTTTTTTGGTCACCCAGAAGTTTACATTGTTGCCCTGCCTGCTTTTGGTATGGTGTCAGATGTGCTGTCTGTTCACGCGCGGAAAAATATCTTTGGCTATCGCATGATGGTCTGGGCCATCGTAGCTATTGGCGGCTTAAGCTTTATTGTCTGGGCCCACCACATGTATGTGAGCGGCATGAACCCCGTATTTGGGTTTTTCTTTGCCACCACAACTCTCATTATCGCCATTCCCACGGCCATCAAGGTATACAACTGGGTGCTCACCCTCTGGCGCGGCAACATACGCCTAACAACGCCAATGTTATTTGCTATTGGTTTTATTTTCACCTTTACTCACGGCGGCCTAACTGGTCTATTTTTAGGTAACGTGGTGATTGATTTGCCACTGTCTGATACCTATTTTGTAGTGGCCCATTTTCATATGGTAATGGGCGTCTCACCTATAATGGTGTTGTTTGCGGCCATCTATCACTGGTTCCCTTTGGTGAGCGGAAAAATGTTGCACACTGGATTGGGGAAAACACATTTCTGGATCACCTTTTTAGGAACCTACGCGATTTATCTTCCCATGCACTACTTGGGATTTCTTGGCGTACCGCGTCGTTATTATTCAATGGCCGGCACCGATTTTATTCCTGAGTCGGCCCAAACACTAAACGCGGGCATTACCGTATCAGCCATTATTGTCGGCGTCGCCCAACTTCTATTTATCATCAACGTCATCATTAGTTTACGCAGCGATAAAAAAGCCGCCCACAACCCTTGGGAGGCTTCATCTTTAGAATGGCAAACCCCACAGATACCCCCTGTGCACGGAAATTGGGGAGCAAAATTGCCGGTAGTGCATCGCTGGGCTTATGACTATTGCGTCCCGGGCGCCGTGGACGATTTTACACCGCAAAACGTACCGGTGGATGCCGCGCACCTCTCTGAAGGCGAAGCGGAAGGAGATCGCTCATGAGTTTCTTTGCTACGCTTTCGGAAAAACCCTGGCTGGCCACAGATACGGCACAGCCACAGCCGGCAATGAACGCCATAAGCTTACTCAACAATCAAAAGCGAATTGCCTTGAAATTTTTCTTGGCGGTTGTGACCGTTATTTTCTCTCTATTTATTATTACCTTTTTAGAACGCTCACAATTTCCAGACTTTCAAGCTCTAGCTGGACAGCCTTGGCAACCTCTAAGCGACCCTTGGCGCCTTTGGCTAAACACCGGCGTATTAGTGGCCGCCAGCGTGGCCATGCAGCTTGCGCTGTACTACGCTAGAACTGGCCGAAAAAGAGCCGTACTCGCCGCTACCGGCGTGGCGCTGACACTCACGGTGCAATTTATCGTGGCCCAACTCTGGGTATGGTCTCTACTGAACGACCTAGGTTACTACTTGGCATCGAACCCCGCGAACAGCTATTTTTATCTGTTCACCGCTGTGCACGGCGCCCACCTTATTGGCGGCTTATTGGTTCTAGCTTGGGTCTTTATCCGCGTATCGCGAAAGTCTCTATCTGATACTCAACAGAGCTGGGCACGGGTAAGCGGTAACCTAAGCCTCTGCGCAAACTACTGGCACTACCTACTTGGAATCTGGCTTGTGTTGTTTGCGTTGCTGACCAGCAGCGCCGAGACCTATCAACTCTTAGCCGCATTATGCGGATTTTAAACATCAGAGCTTTCTGGAGGCAACAAGTATGCCCACTGAAATAGACAAAGCCCCAGCACACGAGGAAGGTAGCTGGGCCGAAGTCGCCAGCGATTGGTCGGCCGACAAGCAGACATTTGACTTGCCTTGGGGTAAAGTCATGATGTGGATTTTTCTGCTCAGCGACACCTTTATTTTTACGATTTTTCTTACCGCCTACATGAAAGTAAGAATGTCTGCCACGGCTGACTGGCCCATCACCAGTGAAGTGTTTGCCCTCACCATCGCCGGTGTTCATCTGCCACTAATTCTCATCGCCATTATGACTTTTGTTTTGATCACCAGCAGCGGCACTATGGCTATGGC
>Ga0209495_1000381_pt1 | contig 35647 bp, 22 predicted proteins | sample EN1Hudsemesocosm_FD_184629 | JGI IMG/M metagenome (GOLD analysis project Ga0209495, IMG submission 184629) | Methane-oxidizing microbial communities from mesocosms in the Hudson Canyon - EN1E Hudson Canyon (SPAdes) (version 2) | ecosystem: Environmental > Aquatic > Marine > Cold seeps | place... | reverse complement strand
GGCTTTCATATATGGTACCTAGGGCCGGAATCGAACCGGCACGGCCGTGAAGCCGAGGGATTTTAAGTCCCTTGTGTCTACCAATTTCACCACCCAGGCATCCAGCTATTATAACCGAGGTTTTATTCTGTTTTCAAAGTTTTTATATTCTTTAGATAAAAGTAGTTAATTCTCTTCTATGGTTTGGCGGGTTAGCGTGTAGTTCGTTTGTTCAATTATTGGGACTGTAATTCATTGTTTTAGTTAGCAGATAGGGGCAGGAAAGACATGGAATGGAGGCTGGATTTTTGTATCGTTAAAGGCTAAAACTATTTTTCTTTTTGAACGACTCCGTATCACTATTCAGTATGGGAACGCGACAGAGTGATGCGTTTTGGGGGAATGTGGACAGGAAGAGGGGAGCAGAGTCGACTACTGAATTAATGGAACACTCCACTTTTTAAAAAGTTTCAAGATGTTTTTTTGATTAAAGAGCTCGAAAAATCTGGTGTTCTTGAATTAAAAAGTCTTGTGAACAGTACAGTTAGAGGTATAGTATTTAGAGCATCACGCAAGAAAATACAGAGGTTGTCATGCTCAAGATCGATGAACAAAACCAACAGAATAGAAGCAAAGTTGATGAAGCGATTCATGAGTTGCCTACGCTACCGTCTGCTATCGCTCAGTTAATCGCATTGAGCATATCGGATGACCGATACTTTGAAAAAGTAAAGGAGTTATCTGAACAAGATCCTACTTTTACCTCTCGTATTATTCAGATAGCTAATTCAGCTGCTAATGCTCCCATTGAGCAAATTACGTCTATTTCTCATGCCGTTTCAAGAATTGGAACTCGCCAAATAAAAGGGTTAATCACTGCTATTGCTATAGCAAAGATCTTTGTACCTAAAGACCAAAGTGAACTAAACCTGTGGATTCATTCAATTCAAGTGGCGGTTGCTTCACAAGCAATTGCACAAATGGTGACTAAATTTAACGTTGATCAAGAGCAAGCTTATCTATGTGGATTGTTACATGATATTGGCAGGTTTATTCTTTTCAATGTTGTACACGATGGCCCCGTTAGAATAGATGAAAAAGACTGGGAGGAACCTGAAAAACTGATTGATGCAGAAAGGAAAGTATGTGGACTATCACATGCGAAACTAGGGGCTCATGCTGCCAAGATCTGGGGGTTGCCAAGTCCAATTACAAATGTGATAGCAAGTCATCATGAATACGATTATCAGACCTTAACCCCACAAGAAGGAAAAGAAGCTTTTTTAGTACAAATTGTGCAAATGGCTGATTATTTAAGTGTATTGATGATGAGGGAGCCTGACATTGTTTCTCTTCCTCCTGAAGAGTTGCAATCGTTGATTGAAGATAAGTGTGTTCATGCATCATGGAATTGCCCTCCTGTTTCTCCACTTTTATTACAAAACGAGGTAAAAGGTATACATGATAGAGCCGCAAGAATTATTAGGGGACTAGGAATTGGTATAGATGAAGAAATTTGATACTTAGCTCTATTGCTATCTGTATTACCCTGATATTTTTAGAACACTACAGGGATATATATAATTAAGAGTGTCGTGATTCTAAAAATTCGGGAATATATTCCTGTTATACTCTTGAGAAAATGATTAAAGAAGCATGGAAATGAGCATAGCTACTGAAGAAAAGATAGCGCTAAATGTTGATAATGTTCGAATAAAGCTTTTAGTTTCTGAGGGACTTCCTTCGATACTAACGAGCTTATTTGTATGTCTGTTATTAGCTCTAAGCGTACTGTTGGAGACGTTGAGCCCAACAATATTGTCTATATGGATCGCATCGATTGTGATCGTAACGGTGTTTCGATTATTCTTTATTTATACTGTTAAGAGCCGGTTGAGTCGTTCAGATAAGCCCCTAAACCGAGAGCAAGTTCAGAAATATGAAGTCATTTATAGTATCGGTTCATTTCTTAACGGCTTAACGATAGGCTTATTAAGTTTTACTATTGATCCTAGCTGGCCTTTAGGTACGCAGTTCATTATTCCCTTTGTCTTAATTGGTTTGTCGGCGGGAGCAATGAGTTCAAGCTCTAGTAGTTTACTCAGTTACTATAGTTTCATCGTGCCAACTCTTATTCCATTGTTCTTTGTCCTCTATGGCATGGATATTAAGATTGCATCCGTCTTTTTAATGATTCATTTCATTTTCATCGGTCTTATAGCCAAAAGGCTGAATTCGAGTATTGTCGCGGGGATCAGGCTAGGCTTCCAGCAAGAGGAATATCAAAAAGAGCTAGAGATGATGGCTCATTATGATGCGTTGACTCAATTACCTAATAGAGCACTCTTTGCCGATCGTTTTCAGCAGGCGGTTGCTCATAGTCATCGTACTGAAAGCATACTGGCAATTATCTTTATTGATATTGATAATTTTAAACCGGTAAATGATAAGTATGGCCATGAAGTTGGGGATAAATTATTAATTGAGGTGGCAAATCGGATCAAGGGAATGATTAGAGAGGAAGATACCGTTTCACGCCAAGGTGGTGATGAATTTGCTCTGTTATTACGGGATGTTGACTCTTTTTCTCAATGTGAAGAGACAATCAAACGTATTCGTTATTCTTTAGCTCAGCCTTATTTTAATGACGATATTATTCATCGAGTGACTATTTCTGTTGGTTGTACGCTTTATCCCTTAGATGATGCAGATTTAGATACTTTATTGCGTCATGCTGACCAAGCAATGTATCAAGCTAAGCTCTCAGGGAAAGACCAGTTACGCTTGTTCAACTCTAGTTTTGATCAACACACTATCGATATTCAAGCGCGGCTTAAAGAAATTAAACGGGCATTAGCCAATAAAGAATTTAGTTTATATTATCAACCAAAAGTGAATATGAAAACGGGTAAGGTCTTTGGTGTTGAAGCGTTGATTCGCTGGATTCATCCTGAGAAAGGCATTATTCCTCCGTTAGATTTTTTACCTTTAATTGAGGGTGCCGATATTGAGGTTCAACTGGGAGGTTGGGTCATTAATGAAGCACTACAACAGCTTGATATTTGGCAACAGCAAGGACTCAAACTCGAAGTCAGTATTAATGTGTCTTCCCATCATTTACAGTCGCCTATTTTCTTCGATCAGCTTAATGAGGCATTAGATGAACACCCTGATGTGGACTCACAAGATTTACAGTTAGAAATATTGGAAAGCAGTGTTTTAGGTGATATTAAAACCATTAGTGGCATTATCACCAGTTGTCAGAATGTACTCGGTGTTAATGTGGCCCTTGATGATTTTGGTACGGGTTACTCCTCGCTCACGCACATGAAAAGTCTCTCGGCGAATGTGATTAAAATAGATCAGACCTTTGTGCGTGACTTATTGGATGATCCTCATGATTACAGCATTATTGACGGAATTATTGGTTTAACCAAAGCGTTTAGTCGTGATGTGATTGCCGAAGGGATAGAAACAGATCAGCACGGCATGATGTTACTTATTATGGGCTGTGAAAAAGCACAAGGGTATGGAATTTCTCGACCTATTCCTGCTGATGATATTCCATCATGGCTTGCTGAATATAGCCCTAATCAACTGTGGCTTGATTATGCCTCGCAGCGCTTGTCACTGCAGCAAGAGAAAATCATGTTATTAAAAATGACAACACAGAATTGGCTTAATAATGTTAAGGACCAGCTGCGAACCAATGAAGAGACTGCCTTTGGCAAATACTTTATGAAGTGTCATCTGAATGCATGGCTTGCACGTTTTGAACAGGAAAAAATATTCCAACAAGGGTGGCTGGATAAACTTAAAAATGCTCACGACCTTATGTTTTCTTATGCTGAAATGTTGGTGAACCAACATTTAATTGGGAAGCTTGAGATTGCAAGCAACCAGCTTGATGAGTTGGATGATCGCTACAGCTTAGTGTGTAAAGTCTTGGAGGTGGATGAAGCAGAATCCAGTGTAAGCGAGTGAGTTTTAGCTCTGGCTTTAACTGTCCGCTTTTACTATTAACTAGATGGAATTTGGTAATGCGCTTCGATTGCTTGGCGCGTTAGAATACCGTAGGTTCGCTCAACCATTGGGGCGGTGATACGTGAGATATACAGTGCTTCTGCATTGTTTTCATTCAGAGTATTAAGGGCTTCTTGTAAGCTGTCATGGAGTGACGCTTTGACTAAGTTCTGCCGAGATCCAGGAATTTTAAGTAGTTCGATTATTTCTGTTTCATCTTCATTTACGGCTCTAGCAAGATCAACAGCGGGCAAGAGTGTTGTGGGAATATTACCTTGCTGAATGATTATCCATAATGGATTAGTAGAAAGCGCGTGTTTTGCTCCTTCAATCGACACTTCATCAGAAAGAACCACAAAGTTTTTTTGCATTGCATTGGCGACACTAATTCGCCGTAAGGTCTGAGAAATAGGATCGTTACGATAATCTAAGCCTCTTGCTCGCAGCAGTGTGAGAAAGATAGAGTCTTGCTTAAATAAATCGAAGACAATAATGCTAGAAAATACGATGGCAAGCATTCCGGGCAAGATAATGTGGGGGTTAGCCGTGAGTTCTAATAAGGCCATTAAGGCGGCAAGTGGAGCTTTTAATGTTGCCCCCATCATGGCACACATTCCGATCATGGCGTAGAAGCCAATAGGTGAGGACTGATCGGGAGAAAAGTAATTCCCAATAATTCCCAGTAAGGCACCTGCTGTTGCACCAATAATCAATGTTGGGCCTATTAAACCACCCGGGATGCCAAGGCCAATACAGGCAGTAGATAACACCAGTTTGAGGATCAATAGTGTCAGTAGGCTAGCAATGGCAAGTTCGGTTAAGTGTGCAGTATGGGTGATAGTGTGACTGATCCCCATGACTTCAGGCATGATAAGGCCACCTAAACCGACTAATATTCCGGCTAATGTAGTGCGCTGCCAAAAGGGTGAGGACTTTAATAGATTGGAGAAAAAATGCAGGCTACGAATGAATGCTGTCGCCAGAAACCCCAGTAAGATGCCTAAGAAAATAATATAGGGCAGCTCCCATAAAGATTGCATCTCGGTGTTAATAAAACCAAAGAACTGGTTGTCACCAAAAACAAGCCGACTGACTACCGCGCCACTGACGGAGGCTAAAATGATTGGGATGAATGTGGCGATATGATATTCCATCATAATGACTTCCATCGCAAAAATAACACCTGCAATAGGGGTGTTAAAGGAGGCGGCAATAGCAGCAGCTGAGCCTGATGCAACGAGGATTCTGATACTGTTATTGGGAAGATCTAGATTTGCCGCGAGTAGGCTACCGCTGGCGGCACCCAGATGTACACTCGGACCTTCTCTACCCACAGAGTGTCCTGATATGAGTGCGAGGCTTGCTCCTATAAATTGAAACAGAGCATTACGCCAAGGAAGGCGACCCTCGTGGTAAGACAGGCGTTCAATAATATGAACAATGCCAATGCTTCGTTGTTCAGGCTTAAGTTTATTAAAGAGTATGCCAATCAATAAGCCACCAATAATGGGCAGGGCTAAAATCCATGTCCAATGTAGGCTAGCAAACCCTTCGGCTTCACCAGAAGGAAATAGAGAGGATTGCCCATATTCTATAAGAAGGCGAAATAGAATAATGACACCACCGGCAATAAGGCCGGTGATCATTGCAAGGAGGTAGAGTTTTATCTGCGAATCACCAAGAATAAAATACTGTCGAATTCGCTCAATCATGGCCGATTTATTAGATGACTTTTGAGAAATGTTTTTTGACTTTTTGTTGCATATAAAAATCAAAAACCATACAGATATTACGGATCAAAAGGTGTCCGGCTGGAAGGACTTCAATTTTTTCATCATCATACTGAAGTAAACCATCTTGCTTAAATTGCTCTAAATCTGGCAAAACGTCGGCGAAATAGTCGTTAAAATTAATATTTAATTCTTTTTCTATTGCCGGAATATCAAGTGAGAAATGGCAGATTAAGCGAGTGATAACGACTCGACGGATCTTGTCATCATCATTGAGCGTGAAGCCTCGAAAAACAGGAAGCTGATCATTGTTAAGGCTATTAGAATACTCTTCTAAAGTACGCTGATTCTGTGAATATGAATCACCGACACTGCCTATTGATGTGACTCCTAGACCGATGAGATCACATTCTGAATGAGTTGAGTAGCCTTGGAAATTTCGGTAAAGCTTATTTTCACGTTGGGCGATCGCTAAGTCATCATCAGGTTTGGCAAAGTGATCCATGCCGATATAGACATATCCTGCTGCGGTGAGTTGTTCGATACTACGTTGCAGAATTTCGAGCTTAACTTCTGGTAGAGGTAAGTCTTCACTCTTCATTTGACGTTGAACTTTAAATAGCTCGGGCATATGAGCATAGTTAAAGACAGATAAGCGTTCAGGTGAAACAGCAATCACTTTATCCAATGTTTCAGCAAAACTATCAGGTGTTTGATGGGGCAGACCATAGATTAAATCGAGGCTAACTGAACGGAAGCCAGTACGTCTAGCAGCATCAATGACAGCAAAGGTTTCTTCTTCACTTTGAATACGATTAACGGCCTTTTGCACGGTTGGATTAAAATCTTGTACACCCAAACTAATGCGATTGAAACCAATTTCTCGTAAAACAGAGATGGTTTCAGCATCGGCTTCTCGGGGATCAATTTCTATCGAGAATTCTCCCACATCATCATTGGCCAAGTTAAAATGCTGGCGAGTAACCGCCATGAGTTCACGCATTTGATCATGACTAATAAAAGTAGGTGTGCCGCCGCCCCAATGTAGTTGCTCTACGACTCGATCAGAATCAAATAAAGCGGCTTGCATGGCTATTTCTTTATGTAAATTAGCCAAATAAGGTTCAGAGTGTTTACGGTTCTTAGTGATGATCTTATTACAGGCACAATAAAAACAGACTGTGTCACAAAAGGGTAGGTGGAAATATAAGGATAACGGGCCGCCACGTTGGTTCGATATCTCTACTTGCTGTTGATAGCTGTCAGCGGTAAAACTTTCATTAAACTCTACGGCTGTAGGGTATGAGGTATACCGCGGTCCAGCCTTGTCATAGCGTTTTATAAGATCAAGATCAAATGTAACCGATTGTTCCACTATTGTTATTTCCTATTATGGATTGTCTGTGGGCATTATAACGGCCTTAGGAATGTGGCATCTATCAATTTTAACTTAAGTTGATACAGATCAAATCTTATAGCGATGATCATCTCTAGGAGACTTGTTTGACTCTTCATAATGATGCTGGATTATCGGTAGTACTTCTTCAGGAGTATCAACAATATGAAAGAGCTTTAAATCTTCTTCTGAGATACAGCCTAATTCAAGTACCTGTGTTTTGAGCCAATCAATGAGCCCTGCCCAGAATTTTGAACCAAATAAGATGATCGGGAAGTGGCGAATTTTTTGTGTCTGAATTAATGTCAGTGATTCAAAAAATTCATCAAGTGTTCCAAAACCACCAGGAAAAACAACATAGCCGATTGAATATTTCACAAACATCAGTTTACGAACAAAGAAGTATCGAAAGGTCAGACTAATATCTTGAGCAATATTAGGGGTTTGTTCATGAGGTAATGCGATATTCAAGCCAATGGATAATCCACCTTGTTGGAAAGCACCTTTATTCGCGGCTTCCATAATACTCGGCCCACCACCACTAATAACTGAGAAATTAGCATGAGATAAATCATGAGCAACAGTAATTGCATCTTGATAATAAGGTGAAGTTTGAGGCAGTCGAGCACTGCCAAAAATAGAAACGGCAGGGCCAATATCATTTAGTGTTTCGATGCCATCAATCAGTTCCGCTTGAATACGAAATACTCGCCATGCCTCTGATACTTTCAAATCTTCCATAGCCAAACCTTAAAATAAATAGTGATAGAGAAGACGATAAAGAAAAGAATCGTGGTTTGCAAATAGTTCCTATTTTATCCGGGGAGAGGTTTTTATTCACCTATTTAGACCATAAATGGGCGCGATAAAGACTTTCTTCAATTTAGTTATTGCCTTATCTACGGTATCATAGTGAATTGTATTGATTTTATTGGTGTGGTTTATGAAGGTTTTAGTCATTGGCGGTGGTGGTCGCGAACATGCATTGGCGTGGAAGTTAATCCAATCTCCGCAGTGTGATCACGTTTATGTAGCGCCGGGAAACCCAGGTAGCCTGAGTGAAGACAATATATCAAATATTGATATTGCTGTAGAAGATAGTGAAGCCTTAGTCGCTTTTGCTAAAGCGAATGATATTGGTTTAACCGTTGTTGGCCCTGAAGTACCTTTAGTATTAGGTGTGGTCGATGCGTTTGAAGCAGCAGGACTACGTTGTTTTGGACCCTCAAAAGAAGCAGCCCAATTAGAAGCCTCTAAAAGCTTTACGAAAGATTTTCTAGCACGCCATAAGATCCCAACAGCAGATTATCAGGTGTTTACGCAAGTGAACCCTGCTGTGGATTATATTAAACAGCAAGGTGCACCAATCGTGATTAAGGCGGATGGTTTAGCCGCTGGGAAAGGTGTTATCGTTGCGATGACAGAACAACAAGCTATTGAAGCTGTTGAAGATATGTTGTCAGGAAATGCCTTTGGTGAAGCAGGGCACCGTGTTGTTGTTGAAGAATTTATGACGGGCGAAGAGGCTAGTTTTATTGTGATGGTTGATGGTAAGAATATTTTACCGCTAGCCACATCACAAGATCACAAAGCTCGTGATAATGGCGACCAAGGCCCCAATACAGGCGGCATGGGAGCTTACTCACCGGCCCCAGTTGTGACTGCAGATGTATTTGATCGCATTATGGATGAAGTGATTATCCCTACTGTTGAAGGAATGGCAGCAGATGGTCGACCTTATACTGGCTTCCTATATGCAGGGTTAATGATTGATACTGAGGGTAAATCACGTGTTGTTGAGTATAATTGCCGATTTGGTGATCCTGAGACTCAACCGATTATGATGCGTCTTCAATCGGATTTAATCGAACTGTGTGAGGCTGCACTAGATAAAAAACTAGATACGGTTGAAGCAAAATGGGATCCTCGTGCGGCGGTAGGTGTTGTTTTAGCGGCTGGTGGTTACCCGGATGCCTATAGAAAAGGTGATGTAATAACAGGGCTAGAACGTGCTGACAGTGATGATACAAAAGTATTTCATGCCGGAACAGCATCAAAAGATGGTATGGTAGTCACTTCTGGCGGCCGAGTTTTATGTGCGACAGCATTAGGGAAAACCGTAGCTGAGGCACAAGAAAAAGCATATAAAGCAATAGATGTTATTGATTGGGATGATAAATTTTACCGAACAGATATTGCTTATCGCGCTATTGAAAGAGAACAACAAAACTAATTTTAACGAAGATTTAAGGAGTATGGCTGATGTCTGTAGCCCATCCGATTATTGCTGTTACCGGTTCATCTGGTGCAGGAACATCAACTGTTAAACATGCATTTGAAGATATTTTTCGCCGGGGCGGGATCAAACCTGTTGTTGTTGAAGGCGATAGCTTTCATAAATACGATCGTATGGAAATGCGAGCTGCTGTTGCTGAAGCTGAAAAAGAAGGGCAAACACTAACCCACTTTGGTCCAGAGGCGAATTGTTTGGATGGTTTAGAGCGTTTATTCCAAAACTATGCTGAAACAGGTAAAGGTGAAAGACGGTTTTACATTCACAGTGATGCAGAAGGGGTTCCCTTTAATCAGCCAGCCGGAACATTTACGCCATGGGAAGAGATTGATGGCAATAGTGATGTGCTGTTTTACGAAGGACTTCACGGCGGGATCGTGACAGATGAAGTCAATATCGCGCAATTTGTCGATTTATTAATTGGTGTTGTTCCGGTTATTAACTTGGAATGGATCCAGAAGATTAAACGTGACTGTACAAACCGTGGTTATTCTTCAGAAGCGGTAGTGGATATTATCTTAAAACGTATGCCTGATTATATTCATCATATTACACCGCAATTTTCACGTTCACATATCAACTTCCAGCGTGTACCGTTGATTGATACATCAAACCCATTTGTAATGCGTGAAATTCCAACACCAGATGAAAGTTTGGTTGTTATTCGCTTTAAAGATCCCTCAATGGCAGACTTTCCTTTTTACTTAAGTATGTTAAAAGATTCATTTATGTCTCGTCCAAATAATTTAGTGGTTCCAGCGGTTAAAATGGGCTTGGCAATGGAAATTATTTTAACGCCATTTATTGAAGAAATGATGGTTAAAAAACGTCAACGTGGTTAGTACGGTGTCGAACAGCTAAAAAATAATTAACGAAAGATACCGCTTTATAGCGGTATCTTTGTTTTTAATCCAAGGAATTTAAGTATGAGTAGTTGGCAGATAAGACGTGCAGTCAATACCCTCGATAAGGGCGGTGTTATCGCCTACCCTACAGAGGCGGTTTATGGTCTAGGCTGTGATCCTTGGAATGGCTTAGCGGTACAAAAGCTATTGGATATTAAGCAAAGATCGTGGCGTAAAGGGCTGATCATTATTGCTGCAGATTTTAATCAATTACAGGGCTTTATTGATCCTGTTTCTGCACAGGAATTGCAGTTATTAGAAGCAACATGGCCTGGACCAACTACATGGCTATTACCTAAAAGTAGTGAGTGTCCAACTTATCTGTCAGGCATTCACAATACAATTGCTGTCAGAGTGACAGCACATAAGCAAACAGCAGAACTCTGTAGACAGTTTGGAGGCGCTATTGTGTCAACCAGCGCTAATATGGCGGGAGCAAAACCCGCAAAAACAGTCCGCGAGATCCGTTGGAATTTAGCGAATATTGACACGGTATTGCCGGGCCAATGTTCTGGATCTCAGCAACCAACAGAAATTAAAGAGCTACAAACAGGAACACGACTACGATGAGTCAACCAGATATTAATGCGATCCGGGCTTATTTTACGGATTTACAAGACCGAATTTGCCAGCAACTTGAACAGGCAGATGGCGGCGCTAAATTCATAGAAGATAATTGGCAGCGTGAAGGTTCAGGAGGTGGTGGTGGCCGAACTCGAGTATTAACAGATGGAGCTGTTTTTGAGCAAGGAGGGGTTAATTTTTCTCAAGTTACGGGCGATAGCCTGCCCGCATCAGCAACAGCCAGTCGACCTGAATTGGCGGGGCGAAGTTTTGAAGCCTTAGGTGTGTCATTAGTGATTCATCCTCATAACCCTCATATTCCCACTTCTCATGCCAATGTACGCTTTTTTATTGCCGAAAAAGAGGGCGAAGATCCTATTTGGTGGTTTGGAGGCGGCTATGATTTAACCCCTTACTACGGTGTTGAAGAAGATGTGATTGCTTGGCATCAGACGGCAAAAGAGGCATGTGATCCCTTTGGAGACACTGTTTATAGGGATTATAAGAAATGGTGTGATGACTATTTCTTCTTAAAACACAGAAATGAACCTCGGGGTGTGGGAGGTTTATTTTTTGATGATTTGAATCAAGGTGGTTTCGAACACTGCTTTAACTTGATGAAAAGTGTAGGCGATAGTTATACTAAAGCCTATTTACCGATTGTAGAAAAACGCAAAGACACCGACTTTGGTGAGCGAGAACGTGATTTCCAACTGTATCGTCGTGGCCGCTATGTTGAATTTAACTTAGTGTATGATCGAGGGACTTTATTTGGTCTTCAGTCAGGTGGTCGCACGGAGTCTATTTTAATGTCATTGCCACCTTTAGTGAAATGGCAGTATAACTGGCAGCCAGAACAAGGTTGTCCTGAAGATGACTTATATCAACAATTTCTTAAACCGCGGGATTGGTTAAATTTATTATGAAAGAGCAACGATTAACAGGCACGATAAAATATTGGAATGGTCGTAAAGGGTTTGGCTTTATTGAACCTGAAAGTGGCGACGATAAACAAATATTTGTTCACATTAAGGCATTTTCAGTTCGTAAACATAAACCATCAATTGGCTTAGAAGTTAATTACATTCTTTCAGCAGATGATCAGGGGCGACCTCGTGCTGACAAAGTCATGACAAGTGAAGAGTTAGCGGCAGAGAATGAAACACTTGCTGCGACTAAGTCACCATCAGTCATGATAATTGTAGGTCTTATTATAGTCGTTGCAGTATCCGCTTATTTCTTGAGCTAGTCTTTGTCGTTGCTGCTATTTTGAGCAGTGTGTTGTTTATTTTAATGGCCGTTGATAAATCTGCCGCTAAACATAGGCGCTGGCGAATACCTGAAAAAACGCTACATCTACTCGCACTACTAGGTGGGTGGCCAGGGGCATTCATCGCGCAGAAATTATTTAGACACAAAACTAAAAAGAAGCCTTTCCGAGTGGTATTTTGGCTAACGGTGCTTGCTCATATCAGTGTGGTAATACTAGTAAGTTCTAGCTTCCAGTCTTAAGGCTCGCCAGCTAAAGCAGCAAGCTGATCCGCTTGATATTCATTAATCAAGGGTTCAATTATTTGCTCAAGATCGCCTGCCATGACTTCGGCTAATTTGTATAAGGTGAGGTTGATACGATGTTCTGTAACGCGGCCTTGAGGGTAGTTATAAGTACGAATTCGTTCACTACGATCACCTGTTCCCACCTGTAACTTACGTGTTTCTGCTTGTTCTGAATCAAGCTTATCTTGTTTTTCTGCCATGATACGAGATTGTAGAACTGACATGGCTTGAGCACGGTTTTTATGCTGTGAACGTTGATCCTGACATTCGACCACAATGCCTGTTGGTAGGTGGGTAATACGAATGGCAGAGTCTGTTTTATTGACATGCTGACCACCCGCCCCAGATGCACGGAAGGTATCTACACGTAGATCAGATGGATTGATATCAATCTGATCAATGGTGTCTGCTTCAGGCATGATAGCAACGGTACAAGCTGAGGTATGGATACGACCTTGTGACTCTGTTTCAGGAACACGTTGAACTCGATGACCACCGGACTCAAACTTCAATCGTGAGTATGCTCCATCACCAATAATACGAATAATGACTTCTTTATAGCCACCTTGTTCACTTTCTTGGGCATTGATAAGCTCAACTTTCCAGCGGCGGCTTTCAGCATAACGGCTATACATACGGTATAAATCACCAGCAAATAAAGCGGCTTCATCCCCACCGGTACCCGCACGTACTTCTAAGAATAAATTACGTTGATCATTCGGATCTTTAGGTAATAATAATTTTTGCAGTATCAGTTCGTATTCCTGCTCAGACGCTTGTGCTTCGGCTAACTCTTCTTTCGCCATCTCGCGCATTTCTTGATCATCTTCTTTAAGCATGCTTTGAGCATCATCAATTGCTTCTAAGCAGGCTTTATAAGCCGTAAAGTTCTGAACAACAGGTTCCAACTGGGCATATTCTTGGGAGAGTTCACGAAATTTATTTTGATCGGACATGGTGTCTGGCAGAGCCAATAAGGCTGCAATTTCTTCATGGCGCTCAATCAATGATTCTAGTTTATGTTTTATCGATTCTTTCACAGCTTAATCCTTGATATTAAAGAGGCTTCGAGCCGCTTCAATCAAATTATTTTCAGTATCAAAGCCTGATTGGCGCAGTTGTCTGCTCGGCTCATGTAGTAATTTATTGCTTAGAGTTCTGGCAAGATCGGTAATAACTTGCTCAGCAGGCACCCCTTGCTCTAATTGTTTAAGCGACTTTTCTTGTAAGAGCTTACTTTCCTGCTCGGCGCGTTCACGAATTGCTTTAATAATAGGAACAGCATCTTGCGTGCGAAGCCATGCTTGGAAGTGCTCTACTTGAGTATCAACAATTTCTTCTGCTTGCAGTGCCGCTTCGCGACGAGATTGTAAGTTTTCTTCAATAATTCCGTGTAAATCATCAACACAATAAAGATAGATATCTTCAAGACTGCTAACTTCGGGCTCTATATCCCTAGGGACGGCAATATCAACCATAAAAATGGGTCGACGTTTACGTTGCTTAAGTGCTCGTTCAACCGTTCCTTTGCCTAATATGGGTAGCTGACTTGCAGTGGAGCTCATGACAATATCTGCTTCAGCAAGATGGTTCGGCATTTCACTTAGGCTAATGGCATAGCCATTGACTTGCTCTGCTAATGAATGAGCACGTTCAATGGTTCGGTTGGCAATGATGATGCGGCCAATGCCGTTATCTTGCAGGTGGCGAGCGGCTAATTCAATCGTTTCACCTGCACCAATCAATAGTGCTGTGGATTGAGAGAGATCGGCAAAAATCTGTTTGGCTAGACTGACAGCAGCAAAGGCAACAGAGACGGGGCTGCTACCGATAGCAGTATCTGTTCTAACTTGTTTGGCAACGGTGAAGGCATGTTGAAATAATCGCCCCAGAGTCTTGCCTATTGCATTTGCATTGATCGCTTGACTATAGGCTGTTTTAATTTGGCCTAAAATTTGAGGCTCACCAATCACCATCGAATCTAAACCACAAGAAACTCGTAATAGATGATGGATCGCTTCTTTATCATGGTGTTGATAAGTGAAAGAGTTTAATGATTCCGCGTTTATTTGGTGGAACTGGTGCAACCAAACATCAATATCACAGTCATACTCATCTGCAAGATGGCAATAGATTTCTGTGCGATTGCAGGTTGAAATGATGGCAGCTTCAATAACCCCGGGCCATTGATGTAGTGAGGCCAATGCGGAGGGTAAAATATCCGCATTAAACGCAAGTTTCTCTCGAATCTCGACTGGGGCTGTATTGTGGTTTATGCCGTAGGTGACAAGTTGCATAGTTTATTTAAGGGATTAATCGTATCAAAAATGCTGGTAGACTCTACTAGCAATGTTTAAATTTGTCGTTTAGTTGGACTCTAAGATAATGTGCCATTCTAACAAAATCAGTCGGTCAGGTCGTTTTATTATGGATTTATTACAATTACACTTAAAGAAGTTGCAAATAGTTGTTCGCTATTCCCTTTTTTTTAGTGGTTCTTTTTTATTAACATCGTGTGCAACAGTACAGCCAGAGCCAGTTAAAGAAACTGAAATAGTCGAGCAAGCTCAAGTTGAGGTCACAGAAACGGTAGAAGGGCTTGAATCATTACCACTGACATCTGAGGTCGTGTACTACATCTTAATGGCTGAACTTGCGGGACAACGAGGTGAAATTGCTGTTGCCACAGAACTCTATAGTAAGGTTGCAGAGATTGTTGAGTCACCTTCTGTAGCGATGCGATCAACACAAATCGCTAATTACACTCGTGATCGGTCGCATATTAATAAAGCAATCAAACGCTGGCTTGAAGTTGAACCTGATAATGCGAATGTTTATTTATTACAACTGCCTTCTCTCATTTCAAATAATGACTTTGACAGTGTGAATAGTGCGATTAATAAGGCGCTGAGCCTTGAGCCTGATAATACTCGCCCTATTTTACGACAAATTGCCGACAGCTTGAGTGAGTTAGTGACACCTGATAAAGCATTAGCCGTTTTACAAAGCATTGATTTATATCAGCAAGATAATGTAGATGCTTTATTCATTTATGCTCAATTAGCTGCTTATTATAAGCAATATGAAGTGGCTCTCCCCATTGTCAATCAAGTATTAGAACAGCAAGAAGATCGAGAAGAAGCTCGAATTTTAAAAGCAGAAACCTTACAGCGACTTGGAAGAGGAAAAGAAGCTTTATCATTATTAAAGCACGATGCTGCAAAAGAGTCTGCAAGCCATGATCTGCTGTTTAGCTATGCAAAATTATTAGGTGAGAACCATCAGGCTGAGCAAGCACATACACTTTTTGAACAACTCCATATGGCATTGCCAGAAAATGAAGAAATACTGTTTGCTTTGGGACTGTTGGCTTTAGAGCAAAAACAAGGTGATGTTGCCAAAACATATTTTAGTAAATTGATTGCAAAGGGTGATCAGGGCAAACAAGCTTCTTATTTTATGGGCTTGGCAGAAGAGTTAGAAGACAATAACAGTGCAGCTCTTATTTGGTTTGCCTCTGTTCCAGTGGATAGTTCGCGGTTTCAGGCAGCCCAAGGACGTTATATTAATTTATTAGCTGATAATGACCAGCTTGATAAGGCTCGCCTGCATTTAAAGTTATTGCGTAAAGAACACGCTAAGCGAGCACTCCAATATTATTTATTTGAAGGATCGTTTTTAAGAGAAAGAGAGAAAAAACAAGCGGCTTTTGATCTGTATACACAGGCATTAGTTGAATTCCCCAACCATATTGAGCTGCTATATGGCCGAGCGATGGTTGCAGATAGTTTGAATCGTTTAGCCATTTTTGAAGATGATTTAAGACAGGTTCTCGTGCAAGCCCCCAATAATGCTTCAGTCTTGAATGCCTTAGGATATACCTTAACTGATCGAACTAATCGTCATCAAGAAGCCCTAGTGTTGATTCTGAAAGCGATAGAACTCTCGCCACACGATCCTTTCTTCTTAGATAGTTTAGGCTGGGTATATTATCGACTCGGTGATTTAGACAAAGCCATCCAATATTTAAAACAAGCTGTCGACTTGCAGAGTGACGCAGAATTTTCTGCTCATTTAGGTGAGGTTCTCTGGGTTGCAGATAAACAATCAGAAGCAAAACGAGTATGGAAGCAAGGACTCAAAGAAGACCAAGATAATCGTTTATTAAATGAAACATTACGTAGGTTTGGCCAATGATGACTCTTTTTGTTCGTCGACTATTGATTGTCGCACTTGTACTGTCGACAGCATCATGCGGTAATTTCCCCATTTGCTGTTTGATTGAAGACCGGCACCCAGAAGTAAAGTCACAATCAGAACTATTATTTGATTATCGCTATCGACAATTAATCCAATTAGATAACTGGAAAATAAAGGGCCGCTCTGTTATTACTCAAGGTAGTGAAGGCTGGAATGTCGGCTTAAAGTGGCAGGAAAATACGGGAAGATATCAAATTAAATTAGAAGGGCCTTTCGCACAAGGTGGTGCCCGACTAGATGGTGATAAAGAATTGGTGACCTTGACCTTGAATGATGGCCAGCAGTACTCCTCCACAACACCAGAAGAGTTAATCACAAAAATAATAGGTTGGAAGTTACCCGTTAGTGCTCTGCGCTACTGGGTCAGAGGGATCCCTTATTCTGGAAAAAGCAGTGAGCTGATGGAGTTTAATGAGCGGGGGCAACTGATACATTTAGTCCAAGACCAGTGGGATATTGAATTTCTCCGTTATATTCCTTTTGAAACGTATTCTATGCCCGCTAAAGTGTTTATTAAACACCCTGAGTTGAGTGTGAAATTAATTATTACTGACTGGGATCGTCCATAAATGGAAAGTTGGGCTTCACCTGCAAAGATAAACCTTTTCTTACATATTACCGGTCGCCGTAGTGATGGTTATCATGAGCTACAAACTGCTTTTCAGTTTCTAGATTATAGTGACACCTTATCGTTTGATGTCACCGAGCAGAATGATATCAAGTTAATAACACCAATAGAAGGTGTGGCACATGACGATAATTTAATTGTTCGGGCCGCAAAAATGTTGCAACAGCATGCAGATATTAAAAAAGGTGTGCGAATAAGTTTAGATAAGAAATTACCAATGGGTGGCGGCTTAGGTGGAGGAAGTTCAAATGCTGCTACTACCTTAGTGGCATTGAACAGTATGTGGGAGTGCCAACTATCGAATGAGCAATTAGCTAAAATCGGTTTGGAATTAGGCGCAGATGTACCTGTATTTATCCATGGATATGCTGCTTGGGCTGAAGGCGTTGGAGAAAAATTAACAGAGATTAACCCAGATGAGCCGTGGTATGTCGTTATTATTCCTCCCTGCCATGTGTCGACCGCAAAAGTTTTTTCCTATCAGGAGTTGACGCGAGATAGTAAATCAATGACAATGTCGGGCTTCCTTTCGGGGGAGGGCAGGAATGTCTGTGAAAATGTGGTGAGGAAGTATTTCTCGCCTGTTGCTGACGCACTAGATTGGTTAGGTTTATATGCCAATTCGAGAATGACAGGAACAGGGGCATGTGTATTTGCTGGCTTTGAACATCAAGCTGATGCACAAAGGGTGATAAATAAGTTACCTGATGCATGGCAAGGTTTTATTGCTAAGGGCTGTAATCAGTCACCACTGTATCGCAATTGATTTCTTTGAAATAAAAGAGAGCAAAGACTGACTGCAAGATGTTAAAATAAGTTTTCTGTTGGGGTATCGCCAAGCGGTAAGGCACAAGGTTTTGATCCTTGCATTCCCAGGTTCGAATCCTGGTACCCCAGCCACTTTTTTTGTTTTGCAAATAGAGCTCATTGGCTTCCCTACCGTGAAAAAAAATAGACTTCTCCAGTTACAAGAACGCACTGCTGATAGCCGTATGATGGTATTTTCAGGCAACTCAAATCAGCCTTTAGCAAAAAGAATTGCTAACTTTTTAAGTGTTCCCCTTGGCAAAGCGACCGTAGAAAAATTCAGCGATGGCGAGATCATGGTTGAAATTTTAGACAATGTTCGCGGTAAAGATGTGTTCATCGTTCAGCCTACATCAATGCCTGCCAATGATAACTTGATGGAATTAATGGTGATGACAGATGCCATTCGTCGAGCATCTGCAAAAAGAATTACATTGGTTGTTCCATATTTTGGCTATTCTCGCCAAGATCGTCGTCCTCGTTCAGCTCGTGTTGCTATTACAGCCAAGGTTGTTGCAAATATGTTGACGGGAGTGGGTGCAGACCGAATTTTAACCGTTGATTTACATGCGGATCAAATCCAAGGATTTTTTGATTGTCCTGTCGATAATGTCTATGCCTCACCTGTTTTATTAGGTGATGTTTGGAAGCATAAGTATCAAGATCTAGTAGTTGTATCGCCTGATATTGGTGGTGTTGTTCGTGCTCGTGCGCTAGCAAAACACCTTGATGTTGAGCTTGCCATTATTGATAAACGTCGTCCGAAAGCAAATGTCGCTAAAGTGATGAATATCATCGGTGATGTTGAAGGCCGAGTCTGTATCTTGATCGATGATATGGTCGATACTGCTGGTACATTATGTGCGGCGGCGGCAGCTTTAAAAGAACATGGCGCAACTAAGGTTGTTGCATATTGTACTCATGCTGTTTTGTCTGGCCCTGCGGTTGATAATATTGAAAACTCAGTATTAGATGAATTAGTTATTACCGATACGATTCCATTGCAGAAAAATGCACAAGCATGTAATAAAATTCGCCCTCTCAGTATTGCTGAAATGCTAGCCGAGGCGATGTATAGAATTAGTAATGAGGAGTCTGTTAGCTCCTTATATATGGATTAAACTATTTTAAGGTAAACCTTAAATATAGTGAAAATGAGACACGAATTAAAGTGTGTTTCTTTGATACCTTCCCTGGTCGCGAGGGAGGTAATGCGCCGCCATTAGGCGGCATTTTTAATGGGCCTTTATGGCTCATGATTTTGGAGAAAAAGATGGAAAATTTATTTGAAGTTCAAGCTGAACTACGTACTGACATGGGGAAAGGTGCGAGCCGCCGCCTACGTCATGCGGGTCAAGTTCCAGCTATTATGTATGGTGCTGAACAAGAAGCAGTATCATTAACACTTGATCACAACAAGTTCATTCGTCATTTACAAGAAGAAGCGTTTTACGCTCACATCTTGACATTAGTTATCGACGGTAAGGAAAGCAAAGTTGTATTGAAAGATCTACAACGTCACCCAGCAAGCGATTTGAAAATTATGCATGCTGATTTCTTACGAATCGATCCTAAACATGCAATGACAATGATTATCCCTCTTCACTTTGTTGGTGATGATGTTGCTGCTGGTGTTAAAGATGGTGGTAAATTAACTCATTTAATGTCTGATGTTGAAATTTCTTGTTTACCAAAAGATCTTCCAGAATTCATTGAAGTTGATACAACTACTTTAGCTCTTGATGACTCTATTCACCTATCTGAACTTGTATTGCCAAAAGGCGTTACATTGACAGCATTAGCTCATTCTCAAGATGAAGAGTTAGAAGAAGGCGTTCGTTCTTCTTATGACCAAGCTGTTGTTAGCATCCATACTCCTCGTGTTGTCTCTGAAGATGAAGACGAAGTAGATGTAGCCGCTGAAGGCGAAGAAGCAGAATCAACTGAAGATTAATTCAGTTAATATTGAGGGCTAGGCAGAAATGGCTAACTGGTTAATCGCAGGATTGGGTAATCCAGGCCCTCAATATGAACATACTCGACATAATGTCGGGTTTTGGTGGCTTGACCAATTGGCTCAGGATTTGGGGGCAACATTTAGTGTTGAAAACAAATTCCATGGCCAATTGGCTCAGGCACACTACCAACAACATAAGCTATTTATGCTCAAACCACTGGTATTTATGAATCGTAGTGGTCAGTCGGTTGCAGCATTAGCAAATTTTTATAAAATCCCCTTAAGCAATACACTTGTTATTCATGATGAACTGGATCTGCCTACTGGCACCGCTCGGTTAAAACGAGGCGGCGGTCATGGCGGTCATAATGGTCTCAGAGATATAATCACTCGCACAGCCAGTAAAGACTTTTTACGTTGTCGCGTAGGTATTGCGCATCCAGGAGATAGTCGTCAAGTCTCAGACTATGTGCTGAGTAAACCTTCGCAAGCAGATAGAGTGCTTATGCGTAATGCAATAGATGACTCGTTAAGGGTATTTCCTGATGTACTGTCAGGTGACTTAGATAAAGCCATGAATTGGCTACACTCACAATAGGAACAAATCATGGGATTTAAATGTGGAATTGTCGGCTTACCTAATGTGGGTAAATCAACCTTATTTAATGCACTCACAGAAGCGGGCATCGAAGCTCAGAACTATCCATTTTGTACTATTGAGCCTAATGTGGGGATTGTGCCGGTACCTGATTCGAGAATGGATGCTTTGGCAGAGATTGTTGTTCCAGAACGTATTTTACCTACAACAATGGAATTTGTTGATATTGCAGGTCTAGTTGCAGGAGCATCAAAAGGTGAAGGCTTGGGAAATAAATTTCTAGCCAATATCCGTGAAACAGATGCAATTGCTCATGTTGTACGTTGTTTTGAAGATGAAAATGTCATTCATGTTGCCAATAAAATTTCACCACTTGATGATATTGAAGTCATTAATACTGAACTCGCCTTGGCAGATCTAGAAAGTGTCGATAAAGCGATTACTAAAACGACTCGTGATGCTAAAGGTGGCGATAAAGTTGCCAAAGCTCGTCTAGAGTTACTTAAAGAAATGAGTGAAGCACTAAATGAAGGTAAGCCTGTTCGCAGCATGAATTTAGATGAAGACCAGCTAGGGCTATTAACAGAGCTACATTTACTCACGATTAAACCAACGATGTATATTGCCAATGTTGCAGAAGATGGTTTTGAAAATAACCCTTTATTAGATTTAGTTACAGCATTAGCAGAGAAAGAAGGGGCTTCAATTGTAAGCATTTGTGCCGCTATAGAATCAGAAATAGCAGAACTTGATGCTGAAGAAAAACTGGAGTTCTTATCTGAGTTAGGCCAAGAAGAACCTGGTTTAAACCGTGTTATTCGTAGTGGTTATGCCTTACTCAATTTACAGACATATTTCACCGCAGGCGTTCAAGAAGTACGTGCATGGACAGTAAAAATTGGCGCAACAGCTCCTCAAGGTGCTGGCGTTATCCATACGGACTTTGAAAAAGGATTTATCCGAGCAGAAGTAATTGCCTATGATGACTTTGTTGAATTTAAGGGTGAATCGGGTGCTAAAGATGCAGGAAAATGGCGTTTAGAAGGCAAAGATTATGTAATTAAAGATGGCGATGTTATGCATTTCCGCTTTAATGTTTAATGAGAACGATTATTTATTCAGTTTAACATCTTTATTACTTGATATTTTAAGGCCAGCATCGTAGAATGCTCGGCTTGGTACGGCTATGTAGCTCAGTTGGTTAGAGCACATCACTCATAATGATGGGGTCGGTGGTTCGAATCCACCCATAGCCACCATTTATATATTTTATAACACCCCAAGAAGACCTATATAAGCCCCGCCTAGTGCGGGGTTTCTTGTATCTGACGTTCCGTAATGTCCCATGTCGTTTCTAGGCTTCCCAACTACTTTTGATGGTAACTCTAGTTTTTGATGGCATGAGTAGTCTATTTTTACTTTTCATTTAGTGCGCCCAAGCCTTTAGAACTGATTTAGATATTTATTTATCACATTAATTAATGATTGATGGTGGTAACTGATATCTAAATTTGGTGGTAAGTGGTGTCAAGCAGAAGGAATTATCGGTAGGGACTTACCTTGATGTTTCTTTAAAGGCTGCAACGATCCTTCGAGATGATATTAGGGCTCAGGTAAGAAGCGGCACTGATCCAGCCAAAGAACGTAAATCAGATAAGTTACATGATGCTTTGGGTGAGATTGCTATTGAGTGGCATGACAAACAGTCTCCTAACGGGGCAAAAAGTTATTCTGAACGTACCTTTGGCAGAATCAATGCAAATTTAATACGCTGGATTGGTGATGAATCTATCAGTGATATTACTCATCAAGTCTTACGATGAACTGAAAGTAGAGGCACGTTATACTCTGCCCACAAACTTAGACAGCTGGCTAGTCAAATATTCAGTTATTCCATTGTGATTGGTAAAGCTACCTGCAACCCTGCCGATGCGCTTATAGGTTCCTTACCACTCCTCATATGATCTATGTATTGACTAGCTACCAATATAGACGTAAAGGGCACTTATAAACTACCTTTTAGTCAGGATCTTGCAGGTAAATAGAAAAAGTCATGCTAGTTACTTCCAAAGACATTTATACAGACATTTACAAAGACATTTTTACTAGCAAAACAAGTTTACCTTATTGATATATAAGATAAAAGAAACCCAATCCTAGAGGACATTTTGTTGGACAAATAACGTGTATCAGCATTAGGTATTTAATTTTTAAATAAAAAATAGACTTTTCATGAGACATTTGTATAGACATTTATTTTTATAAGAGTATCTTATCTTATTGAATTCAATGTTAAAACACTGGACATATTAATGGACATTCTTATAGACAATAATGCTGTAAAACGCATTGAGACGAACAAGTTTGGAATATTTAAGTTTCAGATGGGTTTAAGTAATATGAAAGTTGAAGTAATACTTCAACGTGTTCAAGATGCTCAAGAGCGCTTTCGTGTTTCACCTTTAGCCTCAGTAGCTACTAAATTAGAAAAAGAGGTGGTAGTTAGTTCTGTCTTCGGTACAAATACCATTGAGGGTGGTGAGCTATCAGAGCAAGAAACAGAGCAAGCATTACTGTTATCTCCTGAAGAAATTCAGAATATAGAACAGCGACGAGCATTGAATATAAAAGATGCTTACGATTATATTAGAGAAGTATCTGTTTCAGAAAACTGGAATCCCAGCATAGCTGACGTTATTGAAGTTCATCGTAGAGTTTACGATGAACTGGATGACGGTAATGAACAAAATGTACCTGGCGTCCTTAGAGATAATCCTGATGGAATTGTGACTCGCGTGGGAAATGAGGCTCATGGAGGCGTGTATAAGCCGCCACAAAATGGCCATGATATCCGTTTACTATTGGAAAGCCTTCTCGATTGGAATATAGAGCTTGCTGAGAATGGTGTTCCTGCTTTAATTCGCGCACCGTTAATACATCTATATTTTGAAGTGATCCATCCCTTTTGGGATGGTAACGGGCGAGTTGGCAGGGTATTAGAGGCTGGTATTTTATATGCCGAAGGTTTTCGTTATGCTCCTTTTGCTCAAGCATCTTATTATTTAAGAAATATTGATCAATATTTTGCTTTGTTTAATTTTTGTCGAAAGGCCGCTAATAAGAAGCATGATTGTCCTAATATAGAATTTGTCACTTTTTTTCTAGAGGGGATGTTAGAGACCATTAATTACTTACATGACCGTGTTAATCGAATGGTTCATGTCGTTCTTTTTGAGGCGCAATTAAAGCGCTTACATGACTATAAGGTTGTAAATGATAGGCAGTATACAATTGTTAATGAAGTGCTTAGGAAAGGGGGGATAAGCTACCCTGAAGAGATACGTCAAGCTATTTGGTACCAGGCACTTTATAGTAAGCTAACAACTAAAACTCGCTCGAGGGATATGAAGAATCTTATTGATATGGGGCTGCTTGTTCTTGATGAGGATGGAAATATAATACCCGGATTTATCGAAGTGAGAGAGCTGTAAGTAGACGTTACTGACTTCTTAGCTAGGTTGATTTGGAGGTAACTCTAGTTTTTGATGGCATGAGTAGTCTATTTTTACTTTTTATCTAGTGCGCCCAAGCCTTTAGAACTGATTTAGATATTTATCTATCACATTAATTAATGATTGATGGTGGTAACTGATATCTAAATTTGGTGGTAATTCTAAGAATTGTGGTAATTATGGTTCTGACCGACATTGAAATACGTACTTCAAAGGCCAAAGATAAGCAATACAAGCTATCTGCTGGACTGGGTTTATATCTAATGTTGATAAGTCTAATATACGCTTTCAGAACGAAGCAAGACAGAGCGTGGGTATAACAAAAAACTGCAGAAAATTTAATCCCAAACCGTCAATCTATTTTAGGGTAAGTAATCTCACACTATTGAATGTGAGAAAATGATGCGAACTTAAGTCTATTAGTAGCAGAGACACTAGAAATAAAAACACCCACAGCAAACTCTGTTGCTGTGGGTGTTTTTATTTGATTATCTACTCTCTAATTTACAATGCAAAGATATTTTGGGAAATCAACTCATCCGTAGTGAACGAACCTATTCCAGCATCCTCCAATGTGATTGTTGTTACGGGATTAAAAAATTCGCCACTACCATCTTCGGCAATAAGTATTTTTAAATCCTTTCCGATGCCGTCATCAACAACTTTAATATAGTCGTTGATATCATCACCCCCTGTCGAATCATACGAAAGCAGGGCGGATAGATCTATCACATCTCCTCCTTGTTTTAATCCAAAACCTACGATCGTATCGTGTCCTGTATCCCCAGCGTTATAAATAAACGTATCAGCACCCGCACCACCATGCAGAGTATCATCGCCTTGACCACCGGTAATCATATCATCACCACCACCCGCCAGAATGTAGTCGTTACCCGCGCCACCATCAATGGTATCAGCACCATCACCCATTGTCTGTGAAAACACCCGTGTATCAGCGCCATCCCCTTCCATTACATCGTTCAACACTTTGGCATATAACGAGTTGGTTAATATATCTGAAATTTGCGTAGCCGTTCCATCCACTGAAACACTATCGTCGCCTCTTACCCCAGCGCCCCTGCCACCGTATCTGTAAAGCGCACCGGAATCAGAGGCAAAGCGAATTACACCTAAGGTCGTTTGAGCTGCCGGAGTATACTCAGTAAAACCGGCATTACCGCCACCAATGCCACTCAGTCCCCCGTATGACTGAAACGCACCCGAACCCGCACCACCACCACCATAACCACCATTACCCGATTCTCGATTAGCAGTTGCTTCCCCTACAAATCCATCACCAAAGATAATGTCATTACCGTCGCCACCATTTATGGTGTCGCTGCCAGAACCTGCTTGGCCAGCAACGCCATTGAAGCTTGATGACCAAAAGCCGCCAGAACCACCACCGCTCGAGCCATCACCGAAGATAATATCGTTTTGCTTTGTTCCTACTAAGGTATCATCATCACTGGCAACCGCCGAGCCACCATCTGAACCATAGTGGCCACCATCACCCGAGCCGTCACCGAAGATAATTCTGGCACTAGGGATGAAATTAATGTCGGCGTCTACAAAATCAACGTTATTGGTACCATCTGATGCACTGATACGGATGGTTGGAGCTTCCGTACCCGTTGTAACAAACGTAATATCACCCGATGCTACATCAGCAAGCGTGAATGTGCTGAAAATAGGGAGGTACTCGGCCTCAATAACAATCCCACTGCTTGTCACGAATTCTGTCGATTCAAACTCGCCATTAGGTCCTGTGATTGAGACTGTTTTAAGTCCATACCCGTTGGCTGGATCAGATTCGGCTAGAGTTCCAGCGACACCTCCTGCGTCAAAGTCAAAGTTCAGATCGCCTGTCTCTGCATACTTTGCATCAAGGCTTGTGAACTTAAAGCCTGCTTCTGTCGACTCGATCTTGACTTGTACTGCTTGCAGCAGCTCACTGGTCCGTACAAATTTGACCCACACTGTTTGGGGTAAGGGATCAGATACTGTAATGGAAACCTCTGGAACTGTACCCATCCACTTTCCACCACCGGTAAAAGTAAAAGTAAAGGGGCCAGGGCCCGATCCACCTTGGGATTTACCCATAAATTGTCCATTGGTGGGGTCAACCGTTATCGTAACCTCGGCATCAGCATTATCTGGGTCAATCACACCGATATTTTCTGCTGTAATGGCAATGCTGCCCCCTTCATTTATATCAAAAGAAGCGGGAGCGATGATAGGTGCATCATTGTCAGAGGTATCAAAGGCGATAATCGCAGCAACCGCAGTGTCATCATTGGGTTCACTATTTGACACCGCAACAGAAAATGTCGGCGCCAGATTACCACTGGCAATAAAGGTAATGTTACCGTCAACGACATCAGTCAAGGTAAAGCTGTTGATGGCTGTTTCAGCAGCACCAGAGTGTTCAAAGTGCCCACCCGATACATTTGATACCTGTATGCTCACTAAATTCGCCGAGGAGTCTGTATCTACAATATTACCCAAGCTTTCCACAGTAATGAGCGTAGCGACATTCTGAGCAAGCGTAATTAGGGGCGTTGTTGACAATGATGGCGCGTCATCTATAGATGTAAATTCCACCGTAAGCTGAGCTTGGAAAGGAGTCTCGCTGCTTCCATCGGCAATATCGAGAGTAATAGACGGAGCTTCATCACTCCCATCATGGACAAACTGAATCAGACCGGCCTCTACATCGGCGAGGGTGAAAGCAGTTATTATTACTGTTGTAGGCGGCGTGGTATTACTATCTGTTATTTTCTGGAAAAAGCCATGATTAGACTCTTGTATAGTGGGAGCTAGCCATATATTTATAGAGGGAGTGTCATCTGTAATATTCAAGTCGCTGGCAAGAAGAGTTATGGTCCCACCCTCAGTGAGGCTGCCCAGTGATGATGAAGCCGTGCTAACTGCATCATTTATATTAGCGCGAAAGGTTATATTGACAGGATAAGATATTTCGACCCCCCCGCGACCATCAAAAACGACCATTTTATAGGACGGTGCGCTTTCTCCACCATCATGGACAAATTGTACGAGACCACTTTTAACTGCTGCAATACTAAAGTAGGTGATAGGGTTAGAGTCTAGATTTTGGAACTGACCACCTGTAAGCTCTGTAATCGAAATGAAGACTTGAATATCAGGCGTATCATCAGTAATACCAAAATTACTTTGATTTAAAACAACAGTTTGTCCTTCATCTACGGTTAGATTAGGGCTGGTGACTATAGGTGCATCATTTACATTAGCGTCAAAGGTAATGGCTGCTGAAACTGCTGCTGTGTAGACAGAACTCTGATTTTTAACTTGCAAGCGGAAACTAGGCGCTGCTTCTGAACCATCATGAATAAACTGGATATTTCCTGCATCGACATTCGCAAGGGTAAATTGTGTGATCGCCGTAGAAGAGGACACCGTGGTGTCAACAAACTTGCCAAACAGTACTTCAGAGACTTGAATTGTAATCTCTGATAAAACGGGAGAGGTATCGTCCACGAGTTTAAAATCGGCAACGTTTAGCGTGATACTTTCACCTTCATTAATTGTAAAGGCAGGCTTGTTCAATGCAGGAGGATCATCTTGATCAGCAACAAAGGTGATTGTGGGAATAACCGGCACGGCGAATGTTGGAGTGGTTTCATCTTTTGCTGAAACGGTAAAGGTCGGTGCAATTTCACCACCATCATGAATCATCGATATTTTTCCATCATTCAATTGCAGCATGGAAAAGAGAGTGATATCCACACCAGGATTATCACTATTTTCTATGCGAACATGATTCAAATCAAAAAACTTGATCCACAGTGAACTTGCCGGTGAGTCAACATCTGAGATATCAAAGTTGGCTGAGCTGAGAACAAGTGTTTGCGCTTCATTGATTGCGATTGTGGCACTATTCACCACTGGGGCATCTTTTACATTCGCTTCAAAGATAATGTTGGCAGCCACCGGAAGCCCCGGTGTTGTCGTGGTTGCATCACTTGCCGCCACACTAAATGTGGGTGCATCTTCACCCCCATCATGGATAAATAGGATCTCTTCAGCCACAACCTGAGTTAAGGAAAATTCACTGATAGTCGCTGTAGTATTATCCTTATGGACAAATGTTCCATGGCTAACACTGCTCACCGTCGCCATCAGCGCCGAATCTTCACTATCGACATCAGTAATGGCAAGATCAGACTTTGTGATTATGACTGTTTGACCTTCATTCACCGTTAAACTTGGCGCGCCAACTAAGGGGGCGTCATCCGCATCAGAGGTATAGCTTACCACTGCACTGATAGGAGTGCCCGCTGTATTGCTGCTGTCTGATGCCGCAAGCTTGAAAGCAGGCGAGTTGGTTGTATCATCCGCTTTGAATGAAATTAAACTGTCATTCACATCCGCTAGGGTGAATTGGGTGATGCTTTCAGTAGCTTTTAAGAAAACTCCATTGACAACATCGCTGACAATAATGACAACATCAGTCGCAACACTATCATCGGACACGCCGAGAGCAGATGCCGTCAAGACCACGCTGTCATTTTGTGATACGACTATTTTCGGATCAATGACCAGCGGTGCATCATCTTCAGATGCATTAAAGGTTACTGTTGCCGCTATTGGAAGCATTAGCTCAGAATTTTCATCTCTTACGCTAACACTAAATTTGGGGGCATTATCTGACCCATCATGAGTAAACCTAATTGTTGAGTTGGTAACATCCTCTAATGTGAAGCTGAAAATCTCAACAGTGGGTTCACTTGTTCTGCTAAAGAAACCATTATTTACATCCGCTAAAGAAATAATAACCTTGTCTGCTGCTGAATCAACATCAGTAATGCCTAAATGACTTGCCAAAATTGGGATGCTGTTGCCTTCACCTATGATCATAATTGGGTTTACAAGGGTGGGAGCATCGTCAATATTAGCATCAAAGGTTACATTTACTACTACAGGAGAGGGATAGTCTGTTGTTGTCTGATCAATTGCCGAAATAGCAAAGCTGGGCACAGCTTCACTGCCATCGTGTGTGAATTTAACCTTACCGTCTTCAATATCTTTTAAGGAAACCGTACCCCCTTCAGTGATGGTAGAGGTAGAAAGCTCATCTGTTTCAGCATCGACAACATCAAGAGTTAAGGTACCAGCAGAAATGTCTGAAAATTTCACCGTCACCTTGTCTGGTGTCGTATCTGCATCAACAATATCTAACTTACCCACATCCGTCTCAAGCACCACTGTTTGACCTTCGCTGATTGTCAGCGCAGCTGAAGAAATGACTGGTGCGTCATCGACATCTGCTAAATTGAAAACAATTATTGCAGCAATATGTTCTGATGAAATGGCGTCTTGGAATGAATTAGCAGCGCCCACACTAAATGTAGGAGGACTTTCCGTACCATCATGAATAAATTTGAAGAGGCCAGCATTTATATAAGATAGGTTTAAAGAAGTCTGTGCTACTTGACTTTCATCACCGGATATCACGAATTTACCATTCGTTACGTTATTAACATGAATATAAACCTCACTATCAATACTATCGATGTCTGAAATACCAAAATCAGCCGCTGTGATCGGTGTTTCACCAGCTTGTTCTACCAATAGCGATGGATTAAGAATCACTGGGGCAGCATTAACGCTGGTGTAATCAAACGCAATAGTGAGTGTTTGCCCCGCTAACTTCCCTGTATTATTGACTGACATTTGTGCTGTTGGTGTATTGTCGCTGCCATCATGGACAAATACGATATTGGATGATTTAACATCGGCGAGTGTAAAGCTTGAAATTGCTGTTTGTTCATCCGTGGAATGGGCAAAATGACCGTATTGTACTGACGTCACATTAATATGAACGTCTACATCATCAGAATCAGGGTCGGTCACCCCCAAAGAATCTGCACTTAACACCACGGATATTCCCTCTGTGGCACTGACTCGAGGTGCTACCGCAACCGGAGCGTTTTCCACATTAGTATTATCAAAAGTGATGGACACGGGGACAATTGATGGCTGATAGGTATCCGAATCGACTGCGCTAATCGCAAACGTGGGTGCGGATTCACTGCCATCATGTGTAAAGGTGACTTGGCCGTCATCAAGGTTTTTCAGTGTGAAAGAGGATGCAACAGATTCATTGACAGTAATATAACCATGAGAGAGGGAGGATACCGTGACCTGAATACTGTCGGCATCAGTATCCGGATCGGAAATACCCAGAATTTCGGCTGTTAAGGTAACGGTTTGTGCCGTGCTAATCGCCAGAGCAGGGGATACAACACTCGTTACATCATTGATATTAACTACAGCGGTGGTCGCAGTTGAGGTGACCGTTTCTACTGTGCCGTGTCCATCGGTATAAGTGGCGACGACTTTGATGAATTGGTCGACCTCCGCTTGAGTTAATTCAAAGCTGGCACTCGTTGCATCACTAATATTGCTATAGGTGCCGTCCACGCTATCCGCGATTTGCCATTGATAGGCCGGTGCGATGGTATTGCTACCTGTTGTGCCATCGGCATCGGTGATAGTGCCGGCAGTTAAAGTTTGATCTTCTGTTGCTGTGCCAGTGATGGCGGCAATGCTACCCACATCATTAATATTGGCCACAGCGGTGGTCGCGGTTGAAGTCAGTGTTTCTTGGGTGCCTTGACTATCGGTATAGGTCGCAACGACTTGGATAAACTGACCGACTTGTTCTTGAGTTAATTCAAAGCTGACATTCGTTGCTTCACTAATATTGCTATAGGTGCCGTCCACGGTGCTAGCTTGTTGCCATTGATAGGTAGGGGCAATCGCGCTGCCACCTGTTGTGCCATCGACATCGGTGATAGTGCCGGCAGTTAAAGTTTGACCTTGGGTGGCGTCGCCACTAATTGCTCCTAGTGCGCCTGCATCATTAATATTGGCCACAGCGGTGGTCGCGGTTGAAGTCAGTATTTCTTGGGTGCCTTGACTATCGGTATAGGTCGCGACGACTTGGATAAATTGACCGACTTGTTCTTGAGTTAATTCAAAGCTGGCACTCGTTGCTTCACTAATATTGCTATAAGTGCCGTCCACGGTGCTAGCTTGTTGCCATTGATAGGTAGGGGCAATCGCGCTGCCATCTGTGGTGCCATCTTCATCGGTGATAGTGCCGGCAGTTAAAGTTTGACCTTGGGTGGCGTCGCCACTAATTGCAGCTAGTACACCTGCATCATTAGCATCTCCAATCGTTAACGTGACCGTTTGCACGCCTTCGTTACCCACGGCATCTTTCGCTGTGACTGAAAAACTGTAGCTTGATTTGTCTTCATAATTTGGGTCAGCGGATAGGGTGACGACACCAGTTGTGGCATTAATGTTTAATAATGCAGCATCGTCGCCACTTAATTCATAACCGACTACCGCGATATTATCACTGGCATCAGGGGTATAAATCGCTTGGCCTGCACCTGAGTTTTCAATAAGGGTGACGCTACGAGCTCCATCAGGGAAGCTAGGTAAAATGGTATCATACTGTTGAGAATGCGCTGCTCCGGTGACACTGTTTCCATTATCAGTCCCTGTAGCCGCTCCATCTGCAACCGTGACAACAATGTTGCCAGCACTTGTGGCGTCAGGAATTACGATTAAGGAATACGTATCGCCAGTACCGCTGAACGTACTTTTTGTACCTCCCGTGACCGCTATATCTGCTGACTCAAAGCCTGTAACGCTTTCACTGAATGCAAAGGTAAAGGTTACATTGCCATTTGTCGAGGCAGGATCAATATCATCTGTAATGACTAAGGTCGGAGCATCCAGAATATTAATCACAACGGCATGAGTTGATTCATTATTCGCTGCATCTGTTGCTGTAATGACTACATTATGAACAGCCGCAGTGGTCATCGTTTCTTTATACGTCAGAATACCCGTGGTGTTATCGATATCAAATAAGCCTGCATCGGCACCACTTATTGAATACATCACGCCCTGATCATTGAGTCCAATCGTATCAACAGCATTGGCATCATAGGCCTTGTTCATGCCAATACTCACATTGACGCTATCAGCACTATTAAATACGGGCGCGGTTTCATCCACTGTAATTGTTATGCTGTCAGCACTCTCAACAAGACTTGGATTACCGGCTAGATCGGTCACCACGACTTGCAACAGCTTATCGCCTTCGGCGCCCAGATCACTTTTAGCCAGCGTAAAACTAACCTTACCGGCTTCTACATCAGTCGCCGTTACGCTATGTGGTGCGGACAGATTTTGAGAATCTAAAACTAACTGAATACTGTCACCTAGCGTGATATCGTCACCGCCCACTTCAACTACAAGACTCGTTTCATTAGCATTTAAGACCGCACCGGTCTCATCGCTGCCGAGTTTAAGTGTTGGCCAAGTCGGGGCGAGGGTATCAAAACGTTGTGTACTTTCAGCCTGCTCAAACGGTAGTGCCATAGGAACACCGTTACTGTCGGAGAACGCATTCGCATCCAACTGTAAACGTACGGCAATATCCTCTATCGCATTAGCACCAGTGGGTGGCGTGATCGTAATGGTCCATTGTGTAGAGGATGAACCGACAACTTGAACTGGAGTGCCGATTATCCAGTTACTGGTATCAATTTGGTTACCTGCATCATCTATGAGGTGTACACCTGCTGAGTCAGAGTTAAATGTAGCCTCCTCACTAAAAGTGAGGGTGTAAGTAACGGCATCGGAGGCCACCGCTTGGTCTGATTGATCATGATCATCCGTCACAGCCGTCACACTAATGCCGCCTGTTGGGGAGCCTTCACCTGTTATCTCTGACGCGGTGATTTGCCTAAATACACCGTCTGTGAACAGCGTACTAAACTCTATCTCGACCTGACCATCAGCAAAATAGACTACATCTGATTGAACAAAATCAACTGCAAATGTAACACTCTCAGCGTCACCCGCTACGGTGCGACTAAAGGTATAGATATTACCGTTTACTGACTGCTGGTATTCAGAGAAATTACCACTTAGATAGATCTCATCTCTGCCGCCTAACAAGGCGGTGGCATCCACTTGCGTACCATCTCCGACAATAATCTTGTCGATGCCACTATGGCCTGCAACTTTATACACCGATCCTTTAATTCCGGCGGCGATAACCTCTCCAGTGGGATCAGTAATGAACACACGTGTCGCCCCTGTGGCTGTTTGGGTGGGGATAGAATCCAGAGGAAAGGAAGGTGTAATTTGACCACTATCTAGCTCAGAGCCAATAATTTCCCTAAATATACCATTAGTAAATAAGCTGTCAAAACCAACATTAACACTACCATCGGCAAAACAAAGACGATCATTTTCACCAAAGGCTGAAACAAATACAACCGATTCCGTAAAGCCGTCAATCTCTCGACTAAAGGTATATTCATTACCACTGACTGACTGAGTATAATCTGTAAAATTACCGGTTAAATAAATATTATCATCACCACCCAAGAGTGTCCTTGCATCCACCTGAGTCTTTGCTCCGACATAGACAGAGTCGACACTCGCATGACCCGCTAAAACAAGTTTCTGACCATCTGTTTCTAAGCCTAAAAATTCTGAATACCAGTTGATGAAAACACCAGTTGGATCTGTTATAAAATATCTACTAGACATGATTATTCCTTTAATCTGAACATTTTTAATATAGGTAGTAATTAGGAGCCGTTAGCCTATTACGATTGATGAATCTCTTTCTGCACCAAGTGAATCATCAAGAAAGTAATCGGCAAAAATATTTGTTTGCCCGTTATAAATAACCCTTGCTCCCAATCCGTCGGATGCGAATGCTTTTTGATAACTAGTAGCACCATCGGAATCGATTTCACTATTCCAGGAACCTCCGCCATTAATCGCGAGATCCCCCGAGAGGTCTAAAGCTGTTCTATCTAAATACAACACATCATCTTTCGTGACACCTTTGAAAGATATATATCCATCAGCTGTCTGTCGAGTTCCATTTATGCCTGTGTTTTCAAATGATAAAACCAGTGCAATAGCTTCACTACTTGCATCCACTTCTACCAGTTCACTATTAGGATCACTTTGATGAGCTGAGACAAATTTATGGCTAGAAACGAGAGCATCTGTACCCGCTTCTTGTATTTGTGATGCCGCCCCTGAATTTGTTGGCGTTACTGTAGTAAAGGTGAAATCACCTGATTCGACAGCGATAGAGTTTTGAGCAGAAGTATTTCCAGTGAAGGTGCCCGCCGCAAAGGTGATTTCGTAGTTGGTTGCAAAGTCAAAGTCAAAGTCAGGGTTAATCGTTACCGTATTTCCTGAAATCATGACGAGATCACTGGTGAAAGCGATTGTTTGGGTATTATTCTGGTCATCATTTTTCCAACCGATACCACCATCATTAAGATCGGTGATGACGATGTTGCCAGAACCCTTTGAAACGGGTTCGGAGAAGGTTAATACGATAGGTGAACGAACATCTAGGTTTGTGACCTCATGAACAGTGGATGTCATTGTTGGGGCAGAAATGACGGTAATCAAAACAGAATGTGTAACAGATAGATCACCATCGCTAGCAGTAATTATTATGGTGTGTGGCTCTATTACTTCTGTTGCTGTACCTGTTATTTCGCCTGTTGTCGGATTAATTTCAAAGTCACCCTTCAGGCCTGTTGCAGAGTAACTTAGCGTCGTATCGGCATCAAGATCCGTAAAGAGGCCACTGGCACTTGAAGAAAAAGCAGAATTAACAATAACTGTTTCCGTATTGGGAGCGCCAGAAACGACCCGGGGGGCTTCGTTTACATCTTTTAAATTAACAGTGATGGCTTGAGCATCGCCGGTATTGCCAGCCATATCGGTTGCTGCCACGGTAATACTGTATTCGCGGTCAGGGCCATTAACGCCGGGGTATTCGAAGTCATCTGCAAGTTTGAGTGCTAATGCACCAGCATCACTAATAGCGAATAGATCTGCATCAGTGCCGGCTAAGGTATAACCTTCACTGGCTTTAATACCGTTTGCTTCTGTTACCGTTACAGTGCCAACGGCTGTAGTATTTTCATCCACATCAAAACTAGTACTGGTAACGATAGGCTTAGTATCATCAATGGTTAAGCCTGTTGTTGTCTGACCGACGACAGTGGTGAGTAATGCTTGATTCGTGACATCACTCGTAATGGTTACGCCCTCTGGCAGAGTGATTGCCGTCAGCTCTACAGCGTTACCGTCTCCAACAGGTAATGAAGCAACGGCAAACATTAATGTATTTGTCCCTGTTCCTCCTGTATAGGTCGCTGTTGTAGGTGTTCCATTAATATTCAGTGTTAAGGTCGGGTTGCCATCGGCCACGCTGACGGACTCAGTAAAGGTAACTGCAAAAGTGTGTGATGCACCGCTTTGTGCCAGCGCTTCACCTCCGCTTAAGGCAATGCTAGAAATGGTTGGGGCTGAAACGACTGTTA
>Ga0209495_1000379_pt1 | contig 35678 bp, 29 predicted proteins | sample EN1Hudsemesocosm_FD_184629 | JGI IMG/M metagenome (GOLD analysis project Ga0209495, IMG submission 184629) | Methane-oxidizing microbial communities from mesocosms in the Hudson Canyon - EN1E Hudson Canyon (SPAdes) (version 2) | ecosystem: Environmental > Aquatic > Marine > Cold seeps | place... | reverse complement strand
CAAATAAAGTGAATAACTCAATCGCTTTAATACATTTTTTACGAATTGAATCATCAGCTTCGTATTTAACATAAAGCTCTTCAAATTTTTCTTGGTCTTCAAAGAAAGCATCATAAAGCCCAGGCACATCACTTGGGCTGAATAATGTAATTGATTCGCCCTTGATTAAACGCGTGTACATAAGTTTATTAAACTGAACACCGTAATCTAAATGACGTACACGATTTTCTTCAACGCCACGGTTATTTTTAAGTACAAGTAAGCTTTCAACTTCTAAATGCCAAAGCGGGTAGAACAATGTTGCTGCTCCACCTCGAACACCACCTTGAGAACAACTTTTAACTGCTGTTTGGAAGTGTTTGAAAAAAGGAATACAACCTGTATGAAATGCTTCACCATTACGTATTGAGCTACCTAATGCACGGATACGACCTGCATTAATACCTATGCCAGCGCGTTGTGAAACATATTTCACAATTGAGCTTGAAGCAGCATTGATAGAATCTAAACTGTCACCACATTCAATGAGTACACAAGATGAAAATTGACGTGTAGGGGTTCTAACTCCCGCCATAATCGGGGTTGGTAAGGATATTTTGAATGTAGAGATTGCGTGATAAAAGCCTTCAACATATTTTAAGCGTGTTTCAACTGGGTATTTAGCAAATAAACAAGCAGCGACTAAAATATAAAGAAACTGTGCACTTTCGTAAATTTCACCCGTTACACGATTCTGTACAAGGTATTTACCTTCTAATTGCTTTACAGCAGCATAACTAAAATCTAAATCACGGTGATGAACAAGGAATTTCTCCATTTGTTCAAATTCTTCTTGGCTGTAATCAGTGAGAAGATGTTCATCATATTTACCATTTTCTACCATATTAACAACATGTGGAAATAGCTTTGGTGGCTCAAATTGGCCATATGCTTTTTTACGCAAGTGAAATATAGCTAAACGAGCTGATAAATACTGATAATCTGGCGTTTCTTCTGAAATAAGATCCGCGGCAGCCTTAATGATGGTTTCATGAATATCAGCGGTTTTAATGCCGTCGTAAAATTGAATATGAGATTTTAACTCCACTTGGGATACTGATACGTCATCTAGACCTTCTGCAGCCCAAGCAATAACTTGATGGATTTTTTCTAAATCGATGAGTTCTTTTTTGCCATTGCGTTTAGTTACAAAAAGATTATTATTCATGAAAAACCTGTAATTTATTAATTATGCGGATAGTTATATTTACCTTAATTATGTTCTAACTAAACATATCTAGGTAAACACTTATCATTATTATATTTCCCTCGTAGCATTGAACAGCGCAAAAAAGCGTCTGACCAACAAATGCACTACATGTAGGGTTTTTCTAAAAACTGATCACAAGATAATGAGGTTTGGTGGTTTTTGCAAGGGGTAAAGAACCTCTGTTTTGACTAACTTTCTCGAGTCGAAAAGATAAGTTAGTAACAACTAACTTAGTAATGCTTTTTAATTTTGATTTTACAAGAACGCAACGATTTTTTTTAATTAATTTTCAACTTAAAATTATTTAAAAATAAATTTTGAAATATTTGAACTGAATTTGTAAATTAAAAGTTAATATTTAATAAAAACAACGGTTTGCTGTTTAATGAACAGAGCGATTACTAAATGAACGATAATAGTTGTTCTGCTGTTTTGCATGTTTGCCTAGATGATGATTTGTACGTTATTCACTCAATTTAAACGTCTATCTTTACGATAACTGTCGTAGATTTTATACTCTAATATTTATTTGGCTGGTAAAATATTCTTTCAAAAAATTCAGCAGTAATCTGAGTTTTTTGGAATTTGCCGTTCCTGGCGGAAAAACACCATAAACATTGATATCACTAAAGGAATAATCATCGAGTATGGTTTCTAAAGTTCCTGCAGCTATCTTTGGTAAAGCGTCGTAAGTCGGAATACGAGCTAAGCCATGTCCTGCTTCAACAAACGCAGTTCGCGCTGCAGCATTATTAGTACTAATACTACCTTTAGTACTAATACTACCTTTAGTACTAATACTACCTTTAGTACTAATACTAAACGATCGACTTCCTTTTGTAAGCGTGATTACACCCGATGTTAATTTGTATACTACCCATTGATGTTCGCTTAAATCTGCTGGCACCTTAGGACGTCCATATTTAAGTAAGTATTCAGGAGCAGCACAAAGACAGGTATTTAGTGTGGCAAGTTTACTTGCTTGTAAACCAGAGTCTGGTAAAGGTGCTCCGCGAATAGCTAAATCAATCCCTTCCTTCATAATATTAACGACTTCATCAGTCAGCATGACATCAAGTTCTATTTTTGGATAAATTTTCTTAAATTCATTAAGTGCTGGTACAACCGTCTTTAAGCCAACATTCACAGGACAAGTTATTTTAAGCAAGCCAACAGGTTCATTTTTGAAGTTTTCAATTTGTTGGTTTGCGGCACTTGCTTGTTCAGCAATCATGCGACAACGTTCATAATAAGCTTGACCTGCTTCAGTGAGATTAATAGCACGGGTAGATCGGTTGAGAAGTTTCACCTCGAGTTGCGCTTCAAGCTTTTTTAAATGATAACTAACTACTGCTCTTGATAGGCTTAAATGTTTTGCGGCAGCACTTAAACTTCCTTGTTCTATGACTTGCGCAAAAACAACCATACTCTTGAGTTGTTCAAATGAAATGTCCATTAAGTATTACCACAGTTGATAAAAAATCATATTTACATCATTGTATCAATTATTGATACAATGATGTTAATTATCTCTGCATTGTTCATGTTGATTTATGAGCATATAATCATTCCATAGAAAATAACAAATTCTAAAACTGATTTTATAAATACCCATAGGGATGAATGATAATGACTAAAAAAATATTAATGGTACTTACTTCACATGATGAGCTTGGCAATACAGGCCAAAAAACTGGTTTTTGGGTTGAAGAGTTTGCAGCTCCTTATTACGCATTCATTGATGCCGGAGTTGAGGTTACATTAGCAACCCCAAAAGGCGGCCAAGCTCCTATTGACCCAACGAGCACACTTGAGGACTTTCAAACGGCAGCAACTGATCGTTATGACGCCGATAAAAATGCTCAAGGAAAAATTGCTAAAACTCTAAAATTATCTTCATTAAATGAAAGTGATTTTGACGGCGTTTTCTATCCAGGAGGACATGGTCCATTATGGGATCTAACTGATAATAGTGATTCAATCTCGTTAATTGAAAATTTTCTTAAAGCAGGTAAAGCAGTAGCGACAGTTTGTCATGCTAGCGCCGCTTTATTAAATGTAAAAAATTTAGCGGGTGACTTTGCTATTAAAGGTAAAGCGGTTACGGGTTTTACTAACAGTGAAGAAGAAGCTGTGCAATTAACCGAAGTAGTACCTTTTTTGCTTGAAGATGAACTGATTACACGTGGTGGTGAATACCAAAAAGCAGAAGACTGGCATGCCTTTGCAGTACAAGATGGACTTATTATTACGGGACAAAATCCAGCAAGCTCAACTTTAGCCGCAGAAAAATTATTGAAGCATCTTTCAGTATAGTTAACTATAGGATTCATCATGCTAAATTTTAATTTTCAAAACCCAACGCATATTTATTTTGGCGAAGGGCAAATAAAAGCAGTATCTAAAGAAGTTCCAATCAATGCGAGAGTTTTAGTTGTATATGGCGGCGGCTCCATTAAATCTAATGGCGTTTATCAACAAGTCATTGATACACTTAAAGACCATACATGGTTTGAGTTTTCAGGTATCGAACCAAACCCAACGTATGACACTTTGATGAAATCACAAGATATTATAAAGAAAGAAAGTATTGATTATATACTAGCCGTTGGTGGTGGTTCTGTAATCGATGGTGCTAAATTTATTGCTGCAGCTGCGCTTTACGAGGGTGATGATCCTTGGGATATTCTTGCTAAACAACAAGCAGTGAAAAGCGCATTACCTATGGGGGCAGTATTAACGCTTCCTGCTACAGGATCTGAAAGTAATGGCAACTCTGTAGTCACTCGAGACGGTAACAAACTGCCTTTCTCTAGCGCTTTAGTTCGTCCATTATTTGCTGTGTTAGACCCAAGTGTGACCTTATCATTATCAGACCGTCAAATTGGTAATGGCGTTGTTGATGCTTTTATTCATACGATTGAACAATACCTAACTTACAGTGTGAATGGCAAAGTTCAAGATCGATTTAGCGAAGGTTTATTGCAAACCTTAATTGAAGAAGGGCCTAAAGCGTTATTACCTGCTACTAAAGACGACTTAGAAGTTAGAGCTAATATCATGTGGTCGGCAACGATGGCTTTAAATGGCCTGATCGGCGCAGGTGTACCACAAGATTGGTCAACCCATATGATAGGGCATGAACTCACGGGAGCTTTCGGTATTGATCACGCACGCACTCTGTCTATTGTATTACCAGCGGTAATGAAAGTACGTAAAGAGCAAAAACGTGAAAAATTACTGCAATATGCGGAACGTGTTTGGCAAATTAACGAAGGTGATGAAGATACCCGTATTGATAAAGCGATACATTTAACAGAGGCGTTTTTCACACAGATGCAAGTACCGACACGTTTATCTCATGTTGATCTTGGTAGTAGTGACATCGATTTATTGATTGAACGATTGAAATTACATGGTATGACAGCACTTGGCGAGCAAAGTGATATTACTTTAGAAATAAGTCGTGAAATATTAAAGCAAGCATTGTAATTATAATGCCTATATATATGGCGTGCTGAATTTTAACACGCCATATATTTTGATAGATAAAATTTAATAAAGTGTATTTCACTTTATTTGATACCATCACTGATTAATTCTCCAATGAAACACAGGGATTATTAAACCGTATAATTATTTAATAAGTCGCAAGATCTCTAATGGGGTTTCTGCATGATAATCAGCATGCCAGGTTGTACAATCCTCTTTTGCTAATATATATCCCCATTTTGCAATAACCGTTGTCGATTTTGCACTATTTCCTGCTTGAATATCACGAAGAGCATCACCCACGTACAAACAGTGTTCGCTCGCAACAGATATCTCTTCACAAGCTTTAAATATAGGCTCTGGATGCGGTTTTCTATTAACTAATGTGTCTCCACCAATAAGAGATAAGCAATGCTCAAACTCATCGAAATAGGGAAGTAATAGCCTCGTTAAATCTTCTGGTTTGTTTGTAACAACACCCCAAGGAATTTTGCGTTCATTCAAGGTAAGCAGTAATTCACTAACTTCTGGATAAAGACAAGTATGTACAGCAATATTATCCTCATAATATGCAAGAAACTCTGCTCGCAGTTGCTCATAATTGTATTTTTTTAATGAATCTGAAAAGCCTAATGTAAGCAACCCTAATGCACCATCAGATGCAATAGGTCGATAATCTTCACGAGCTACTTCAGCTAATCCATATTTACGTAGAACGAAATTAAGTGCTTCGCCTAAATCATTTGCGGTGTCTAATAACGTACCGTCTAAATCGAACAAAACACCTGAAATTTTAATATTTATTAATTTATTAATCATTAATACACTCTTAATTTAACATTTTCCCGAACCTAAATTTTTTTACAACAAAGTATGTAATTTACATCGAGAGATGAAATTAGCTTATGATTTTCTGTTAGCGGGTTGTAATGAATACCTGCAGCATCAATACATTTGAGATCAAATGATTCAGCCCAACCAATTAAGGTAGATGGTCGAATGAAACTGTTATGATCATGTGTGCCGTCGGGAACTATTTTAAGTATTTTTTCAGCTGCAACAATCGCCATTAAATAAGATTTTATTGACTTGTTTAATGTTGAGAAAAACACATAACCACCAGGTTTTACCATCTGAGAACAAGCTTCTACAATTGAAGCTGGATCTGGTACATGCTCAAGCATTTCCATACAGGTAACCACATCATATGTTTCAGGTTGTTGGTTTGCTTTTTCTTCAGCGGGAATTTTTTGATAATTAACTTTCAAACCACTTTCGAGGGCATGTAGTTTGGCTACATTTAAAGGTTCTTCGCCTAAGTCAATACCTGTAACATCACCACCAAGTTTTGCTAAGCTCTCTGCTAAAATTCCTCCACCACATCCTACATCGATAATTTTTTTACCGAATATATCCCCGACATGCTGACAAATAAACTGCCGGCGAATGGGGTTTATTTGATGTAAAGGTTTAAAGTCACCATCAAGTTCCCACCATTGGCTAGCAACTTTTTCAAATTTGGCGATTTCATCATCATTTACATTAACGTTTTTATAATTAAGGCTTGTCGACATAACATTATCATTTTTTAGTAAATCTATATTTGTGATTCTAAACTAAAGCAAATGTTTCGCCTAGTGCAGAATGTTGAGTTTGTTGTTCTCGCTTAAATACATTGATTTATATCTCTAGGTCGATAACTCAGGCCCCCAAAATATAGGGCATAAAAACACCCTATTCATAACGCTCAGGTTGAAATATTTTGATTTTAACATTTAAAATCATAGTGAATGAATGCAGTTGTAAAGTGGAACTCAGCCTAAAGTATAAATTTATTATCATACCTTATTGTTTATTAAGTCATTAGAACCGTTGCCTTGTGTTTTTTGTGTGTTTTTTGTGTAATTTTTTTGTAACAAAGTTGTAACAAGTAAAAAATTGATGTTATGGTTATAACTGCTTTGATGGATTATTAAACAAAATCACTCCATGTCCACGAGCAAAATAATAATTACAACTGACCTAATAGGTAGGAAAATAAATGTCTAAGAATATAACAAAAAAATCATTAATACTGACCACAGCCAGCATGTTGTCAGTATCCATTTCTACAGCACTTTATGCTGCAGAACCAGTAGGCGTGCAAACAACAGATAATTTATTATCTGCAGTCGCTAGCTCACCGTTACCTAAACGCTTTATTGTTAAATATAAGCAATCAGGTAATTTTCAATTCAATGATCAAGCCCAGACGAATAGTTTTGAAGACTTTAATAATACTGCTAGCCCTCAGGCTTTTGTTCGTCTTGCGGCAGTTAAAAATAAATTAAAAAAATTAGGCTCAAAAATTAAAGCTGAATATCCTGGTATGAACATGATCAGCGCTGAGTTATCAACATCTGATGCGATGAGTTTAGCCGCGGATGACAACATTGAATATGTTGAAGAAGATTTACAGCGTCGTTTCATGGCACAAAGCGTACCGTATGGAATTGGTATGGTTCAAGCTGACCAGGTTGATGACAGTATTGCATCGGCTAATTCTGGTGGTAAAAAAATATGTGTTATTGATTCAGGTTTAGAATTACCTCATGAAGATATGGGGGCACAAGGCGGTACTATTAACGGAACTAATGATAGCGGCACAGGTAACTGGTTTGATGAAGGCGGACCTCATGGTACTCACGTAGCGGGTACTATCGCAGCTCTTAATAACGGTATTGGGGTTCGTGGTGTTATTGGTACCGATCCAAATTTACATATTGTTAAAGTGTTTAATGCGGCTGGTTGGGGTTATTCTTCAGATTTAGTTAACGCAATCAACAAATGTGTAAGCAATGGGTCAGATGTTATAAACATGAGTTTAGGTGGTACAGGTTCAAGTACTAGTGAACAAAATGGTATTCAAGCGGCTTATGATGCAGGTGTATTACTTATTGCAGCTGCAGGTAACGACGGTGTTGCAACAAGCACCACAGACGTTCAAAGCTTTCCAGCATCATACGATTCAGTAATGTCAGTTGCGGCTATTGATAGCTCTAAGGCATTGGCTGATTTTTCGCAGAAAAATAGCCAAGTAGAAATATCAGGCCCTGGTGTTGACGTTTACTCAACTTATCCTGAAGGTACTGGTTCGGTAGTTGAAGTATCAGTTTCAGGAACTGGTTATACTGCTAATGCGATGGAAAACCAAGGTAGTGCAACAGGTTCTTTATATAATTTTGCTAAAGGTGAGGCTATAGACACAGGCGCTAGCGGTAGTATTTGTTTAATTGAACGCGGTAATATTTCTTTCTACGATAAAGTCAAAGCTTGTCAAGACAGCGGTGGCGTTGGGGCTATCCTTTACAATAATGCTTCTGGTGGTTTTGGTGGTACTTTAGGTACTGCTAATGCAACAAATATCCCTAGTGTTACTGTATCTGATACAGATGGTGCAGCAATGTTAGCGAACATTGGTTTTAGTGCTACGGTAAATATTGGTGCGGGCAACTACGGTAAAATGAGTGGTACATCAATGGCATCTCCTCATGTTGCCGGTGTTGCTGCGCTAGTGTGGAGTCATCATCCAACCTGTACTAACGTTCAAATCCGTAATGTACTTAATGTAAGTGCACAAGATCTTGGTGCTACAGGGCGTGATGTTAAATTTGGTTACGGTTTAGCACAAACTAAAGACGCTATTGATTATATTACAGCAAACGGTTGTGACGGTAACGGTGGTCCGGTTGATCCAGTAGATCCGGTTGACCCAGTAGACAGCGTACTTGAAAACGGTGTAGCTAAAACAGGTTTAACTGCTTCTACGGGTAATGACTTAGTTTTTACTATGGAAGTTCCAGCTGGCGCAACAGACATTAATATTGCTACTACAGGTGGAAGTGGTGATGCGGATTTATATGTTAAGTTTGGTTCAGAGCCAACTGATAGTCTATACGATTGTCGACCATATGCATCAGGCAATGTTGAATCATGTCCAAGTACACAAGCAGGTGGTACTTATTATGTCAGGGTTAAAGCGTATAGTGATTTTGCAGGACTTAGCTTAACAGGGAGTTATACTCCAGCTAGTTCGGGTGGCGGCGATGTTGTTAACCCAATTGATAGCACAGTGAATGGTGTTTCGGTTGCAAGAAGATCATGGACACGTTATACCCTTGATTTAGCCGAAGGTTATGCTGATTTAACAGTTACACTTTCAGGTGGTACTGGCGATGCAGATTTATATGTAACGCAGGGTAAGCAATCAACAACGTCTACTTATGATTGTCGTCCTTATAAAAATGGTAATAATGAAACCTGTACCTTTAATGATCCAGCTAAAGGTCTATGGTATGTTGATGTATACGGTTATTCAGCTGCTTCAGGTATAACGTTAAACTTACAAGCCACACCAAAGTAACTTAACGAAAGAGATAACCTCTTTATTTTAAGTTTATTCAAACCCTGCTTCTGCAGGGTTTTTATTTATTGGCAGTTGAAAAATTATTGATATACAGATAAATTATTACCCAACAGGTACGATGAGATAAGTTGAGAAAAATGAAATCAGCAATAGAACAATTGTCCACTTATAAAAGTGTTCACTTAAATAGAAAAAATATACGCACCCACTTCGTTGGGGTACCTATGATAATTTGGTCAATAGCGTTATTACTTGCCAGTTTTTCATTCAAAGTTGAATTAGCATTTATTAATAATTATTTTGGTGTTGAACACTTAAGTTTTACTCTTGCCGGAATATTATCCATTAGCGTACTAATATACTACCTCATATTATCCTTTCCTCTTGGTGTAATGGCTTTTATTCTGTTTGGCCCGTTGATGTGGAGTGTTCATTACGTAGTTAATTTGGAATACCATGTTTTTATAGCGATAAGTGTTTTTGTTATAGGTTGGATTATTCAATTTATTGGTCACCATTATGAAAAAGCTAAACCCGCTTTTATGGATGATATTAATCAACTTTTAATTGGCCCACTTTTTGTAATTGCAGAAATTTATTTTTTGTTAGGCAGAGGAAAATTTTTAGATAAAAGCATTACCGAAAAAGCGGTGGAAAAACGACGTGTTTTCGAACAAAAAAAAGTTCAATAGCTTTTATCTACTATGGAATTCAGTATATTTAGAACAATAATTAACCAGCTGGAAATTGTTAACATTTCATAAGTAATATTTCTAGTTATTTTAATAAAATAAAGCGGTATGGCATCTTCTTAAAACTATGATAGTATGCCGTGTTAATTGATAATAATAATTTCGAAAAAAACTTTCAAAATTCTTTCTAAGTTAAGGGATACCATCGACTTATGACCGATTTGGCAAACAATGTTTCACCCGTCAATATTGAAGATGAGCTAAAAAATTCTTACCTCGATTACGCCATGAGCGTAATTGTAGGCCGTGCGTTACCAGATGTACGTGACGGCTTAAAACCAGTTCATCGTCGCGTACTATTTGCGATGAACGTATTAGGTAATGACTTCAACAAACCATACAAAAAATCAGCACGTGTTGTTGGTGATGTAATAGGTAAATATCATCCACATGGTGATACTGCAGTTTACGATACAATTGTACGTATGGCGCAACCATTTTCGTTGCGTTACATGTTAGTTGATGGTCAAGGTAACTTCGGTTCTGTTGACGGTGATTCTGCGGCAGCAATGCGTTACACCGAAATTAGAATGTCAAAAATTGCGCATTCTATTTTGGCTGATCTTGATAAAGAAACCGTTGATTTTGTACCTAACTATGATGGTACAGAACATATTCCAGCGGTTATGCCTACACGAATTCCTAATTTATTAGTGAATGGTACTTCAGGTATAGCTGTCGGCATGGCAACAAATATTCCTCCTCACAATTTAACTGAAGTGATAAACGGTTGTTTAGCGCTTATTGAAAATAGTGATTTGACCTTCGAAGAAATCTTGGAATATATACCTGGTCCTGATTTTCCTACAGCAGGTATTATTAGTGGTCGTGCAGGTATAGACGAAGCTTACCGCACCGGACGAGGAAAAATTAAAATCCGCGCTCGTGCTGATGTAGAGGTTCATCCAACAACGGGTAAAGAAACCATCGTTGTTCATGAATTACCATACCAAGTTAACAAAGCTCGCCTTATTGAAAAAATGGCTGAGTTAGTTAAAGAAAAACGCCTTGAAGGTATTTCAGCATTACGTGATGAGTCTGATAAAGACGGCATGCGTATGGTTGTTGAAATTAAACGCGGGGAAGTTGGTGAAGTTGTTTTAAATAACTTATACAAATTGACTCAAATGCAGGTTTCTTTTGGTTTGAATATGGTGGCGTTAACTAACGGCCAACCAAAACTATTCAATATTAAAGAAATGCTTGAAGAGTTTATACTCCATCGTCGTGAAGTTGTTACTCGCCGTACTATATTTGAATTACGTAAAGCGCGCGAACGCGCACATTTACTTGAAGGCTTATCTATAGCTTTAGCAAATATTGACCCTATTATTGAGTTAATTAAAAACTCTCCAACACCTGCTGAAGCAAAAGAAAAACTTCTTGCACGTGGTTGGGATTTAGGTAATGTTGCTGAAATGCTCAGTGCTGCTGGCGATGATGCTGCACGTCCTGAGTGGGTTGAAGAAGGTTTTGGTATTCAAGATGGCCAATATTTCTTAACTATACAACAAGCGCAAGCAATATTAGATCTTCGTTTACACAAGTTAACAGGCTTAGAACACGAAAAAATCTTATCTGAATATAAAGCATTACTAGACATTATTGCTGAGTTGTTACACATATTGGCTTCACCTGCACGGTTAATGGAAATTATTCGTGAAGAGCTTGAAGTAATTCGTGATGATTTTGGTGATGAACGTCGCACTGAAATTACTAATGCGTCGCATGATTTATCAATGGAAGATTTGATCACAGAAGAAGATGTCGTCGTAACTTTATCGCACGAAGGTTACGTTAAGTACCAAATATTAAGTGATTATCAAGCACAACGTCGTGGTGGTAAAGGTAAAGCAGCTACGAAGATGAAAGAAGAAGATTTCATCGAACGTCTATTAATTGCTAATACTCACGATACAATTTTGTGTTTCTCAGATCGCGGTAAACTTTATTGGTTAAAAGTCTTCCAATTACCATTAGCAAGTCGTACTGCTCGTGGCCGTCCAATTGTTAATATTTTACCGCTTGAAGCTGGTGAGCGCATAACGGCAATATTACCAGTACGTGAATACGAAGAAGATAAGTTTATTATCATGGCAACGGCATCAGGTACTGTGAAGAAAACAGCACTTACTGCATATAAGAATCAACGTGCTAACGGTATCATTGCTCTTAACTTACGCGATGACGATACATTAATTGGTGTTGCTATTACTGATGGTTACAATGATGTTATGTTGTTCTCTGATGCGGGTAAAGTAGTTCGTTTCAATGAAAAACTTCGTGACAGTGAAACTGGCGAAATCAAGTTAGATGAAGAAACGGGTGAAGAACGTTGGGCGTTAAAACCTATCGGCCGTACTGGAACTGGTGTTCGCGGTATAAAGTTGGAAGGTGATCAAAAAGTTGTTTCCCTTATTGTTCCTAAGAACGATGGTCCAATTTTAACGATTACTGAGAATGGCTTTGGTAAGCGTACAGCGTTATCTGAATACCCCGCGAAAAGTCGCGCGACTAAAGGTGTTGTTTCTATCAAAGTTAGTGACCGAAATGGCCCCGTTGTTGGTGCTGTTCAAGTTGAAGATCTAGATGAGATAATGCTTATTACTGACAATGGCACACTCGTACGTACACGTGTTAAAGAAGTGAGTGTTATTGGTCGTAACACCCAAGGTGTTCGAATTATTAGAACAGTGGAAGATGAACATGTAGTTGCATTGCAGCGTATTGATGAAATTGAAGAAGAGGATGTTCCTGAAGGAACAGAGGAAACTTCTGAAGAGTCAATAGAGTCGTCAGAAACTGAAAGTACTTCACCAGAAGTACCTTCAGAAGATGAAGATGATGATGAAGCGCTGAATGAAAGTGATAACGAATAGTTACCGCTAGAAACTAAATAAAAAGGGCGGTTAATAACCGCCCTTTTTATGTTCAGGAAGAACGGTATGTCACGTTCACAAGGATGTGAATGAGTGACGATGTTCAGGAAGAACGGTATGTCACGTTCTCGAAGGTATGATATACACACTAATTAGTGTTCTATTTTACGAGGAATATGATGATTTTAGGTCTGATTTATCGAAATATTCTGTATAAAATAATTTCAATTTGATGAGTTTTCTTATTTATGAGAAGAGAATGTTCATCAAATTGATGTTTCAAATATAATAATTAAAACAGTTTAAACAAATGCATCGACAAGCGTATTAAAATTTTAATAGAAGGTGTTGTGTTATATGTCTCAAATATTTAACTTCTGTGCTGGTCCTGCCATGTTACCTTGTGAGGTAATGGAAAAAGCACAAGCGGAATTTGTCAACTGGCAAGGTACGGGCAGCTCAGTCATGGAACTAAGCCATCGTAGCAAAGAATTTATGGCGGTAGCTGCAAAAGCTGAAGCTGACTTACGTGATTTAATGGCAATACCTGATAATTACAGTGTATTGTTTTGTCATGGTGGTGGTCGAGGCCAATTTTCTGCAGTACCGTTAAATTTATTACCTAAAGGCAAAACAGCTGATTATATAATTTCTGGCTCTTGGTCAAAAGCTGCGGCAAGTGAAGCAGGCAAGTATGGTGAAATTAAATATATAGACGTTGTTACTAAAGTTGAAGGTGAAACACATGTTTTATCTAGTAAAGAATGGGGTTTAAACCCTAATGCAGCGTTTGTCCATTACTGCCCTAATGAAACCGTTGATGGTATCGAAATGTTTGATATTCCTGAAACCAACGGCGTGCCTCTTATAGCCGATATGTCCTCAACAATTTTATCTCATGAAATAGATGTTACAAAATTTGGCCTTATTTATGCTGGAGCACAAAAAAACATTGGTCCATCTGGCCTAACTATTGTCATTGTTAGAAATGATTTATTAGGTCATGCGCAACTAGCGACGCCGTCAATTATTAATTATCAGGTATTAGCTGAGAATGATTCAATGTATAATACACCGCCAACTTATGCTTGGTATTTAGCCGGATTGGTTTTTGAATGGTTAAAGGCAGTGGGTGGAGTTGCGGGCATTCAAAAAATTAATAAGCAAAAAGCGGAAATTTTATATAGCTATATTGACAATAGTGAATTTTATCAAAATCATATAGAACCAAAGTTTCGCAGTTTGATGAATGTACCATTTTGGTTAACTGATGAAACGCTTAACACTGAGTTTTTGAAGCAAGCAGAAGCACAAGGCTTAATGGCATTGAAGGGGCATAGAATCGTTGGCGGTATGCGCGCAAGCATATATAACGCCATGCCTTTAGCTGGCATACAAGCGCTTGTTGCTTTTATGAAGGATTTTTCTGCTGAAAATAGCAAATAATAATTTGAATAGCTTTAGTTATAAAAAATTATAAGTAGGTTGATGAACTGCGCAAACAACTAAATAAAAATAATTCGATTTATCAAAAGTGATACGTAAGTTCATTGATAAAACATAAATTACAGTATTGGAATAAAAATGTCACAAGCACAAAAAACATTAACTATTACCACAGGCCTTGCCGGAAAAGTATCCGGAGATATCATTGTACCAGGTGACAAGTCATGTTCGCATCGTTCTATTATGTTTGGCTCTTTAGCTGAAGGTACAACGAACGTTTCAGGATTTTTACCTGGAGATGATTGTTTAGCTACAATGAATGCGTTCAAAGCGATGGGCATAAAAATTGAAGGGCCAGATGAACAACAAAATGTTGTTATTCATGGTAAAGGCTTATTTGGTCTAACAGCACCAAATAATGCATTAAATATAGGGAATTCAGGAACTACGATTAGATTGATGTCTGGCTTACTAGCAGGGCAAAAGTTTGCATCAGAAATGGCTGGAGACAGTTCACTGAACAAGCGTCCTATGGCACGTGTTGTTGACCCGTTAAAATTAATGGGAGCAAATATTTCAGCGGCTGAAAATGGTACACCACCGGTAATTTGTCAAGGTGTTGAAGAAGGGCAGTCTTTAAAAGCTATCCATTACGATTTGCCTATGGCAAGTGCACAGGTTAAATCATGTGTCCTATTGGCTGGAATGTATGCTAATGGTGTTACATCTGTTACAGAACCTGGCATCACTCGTGACCATACAGAGCGTATGTTAACGGCATTTGGATATCCGGTGAAGGTAGAAGATACGGCCATTGGGAAAAAGGTTTCTATTGAAGGCGGTCATAAATTAACAGCATGTGATATTCAAGTCCCAGGTGATATTTCATCAGCAACATTTTTCATGGTAGCTGGTTTAATTGCCAAAGAAGGCGAGTTAATCATTCGCAATGTAGGTATGAATCCTACACGTATTGGATCTATTAACATTTTGCAACAAATGAATGGCGATTTGACCATTATTAACGAACGTATGGCGGGCGGAGAGCCTGTGGCCGATGTAGTCGTTAAATCATCACAATTGAAGGGAATAGATGTTAATGAACGTGATGTACCTCTAGCTATTGACGAATTTCCAGCTATATTCATTGCCGCAGCTTGTGCAAACGGCACAACCCGTTTACGTGGCGCGGAAGAGTTAAGAGTTAAAGAAAGCGATCGTATTCAAGCAATGGCTGATGGCTTAAAAGAATTAGATATTGAATGTACTGTTTTTGACGACGGTATTGATATTGTGGGTGGGCAATTAACATCAGGTACAATTCATAGTCATGATGATCACCGTATTGCGATGTCTTTTGCTATTAGCTCTTTAAGAGCATCAGGCGAAATTAAAATATTAGAGTGTGACAATGTAGCGACTTCGTTCCCTAATTTTGTCACGTTAGCAAACCAAGTAGGATTAACACTAAATCAAGCGTAAGTTTAGTCACTTAATTAGTGTTAACTTTCTTTAGTTGAGAAATATATATGATTGAACAAATACCGATAATAACTATAGATGGACCTAGTGGTGCAGGTAAAGGTACGGCCGCAAGATTAGTTGCAGAGCAACTTGGCTGGCACTTACTCGACAGCGGAGCTATTTATCGTGTTCTTGCAGTTGCAACATTGCATCATCAATTATCTATAGAAGACGAAGAACCCCTAATTCCTATTGCCGCTCATTTAGATGTGCAATTTGAAATAACACAAGAAGGTGAAGGGAAAGTCATTTTAGAAGGTGAAGATGTTAGTAAAAGTATCAGAACCGAAGAAGTCGGTGCAATAGCCTCAAAAATTGCAGCGTTTCCAAGAGTACGTGAAGCACTTTTACGACGCCAACGCGCATTTAAAGTTTCTCCTGGATTAGTTGCTGACGGACGAGATATGGGCACAGTGGTATTTGTAGACGCTCCGGTTAAAGTGTTTTTAACCGCTTCAGCAGAAGAACGTGCACAACGACGATTTAATCAGTTGAAAGAAAATGATTTTGATGTTAAAATCGGGCGCCTTTTGGATGACATACGTCAGCGTGATGAGCGAGATCAGACCCGTACGGTCGCTCCACTTATCCCTGCAGAAGGAGCGTTAATTGTTGATTCTACTGACCTTTCTATTGATGAAGTGGTCTCTAAAATTTTAACATTTGCCAATGGTAAATTAACGTAAACGAAGCAATGTTGCTTCAAAATCAACCTAACGTAAGGATGCCTTAGGTTTTATTAATAACCCCATGAAACATGTATGTTAATTGGATTAAAAAACTGAGTTCATATAATTATTATGACTGAAAATTTTGCGCAACTTTTTGAAGAAAGTTTAAAAGAAATCGAAACACGCCCTGGTTCAATCATCAAGGGTACTATCGTAGCCATCAACAAAGACAATGTAATTGTTGATGCTGGCCTTAAGTCTGAAAGTGTTATAGACATTAACCAATTTAAAAACAACTCAGGTGAAGTTGAAGTTAATGTTGGCGATGAAATTGACGTTTCTCTTAAAGCTACAGATGACGGTTTCGGTGAAACTATCCTTTCTCGCGATGATGCTAAGCGTCACGAAGCATGGCAAGTGCTTGAGAAAGCATACGAAGAAAAAGAAACTGTTATCGGTGTTATCAACGGTAAAGTTAAAGGTGGTTTCACGGTTGAAGTTAGCGATATTCGTGCTTTCTTACCGGGTTCATTAGTAGATGTTCGCCCTATTCGCGATACAACTCACCTTGAAGGCAAAGAATTAGAATTTAAAGTTATTAAGCTTGATCAAAAGCGTAATAACGTTGTTGTTTCTCGTCGTGCCGTTATCGAATCTGAAAGCAGCGTTGAACGCGATGCATTGTTAGAATCATTAGCTGAAGGCCTAGAAGTTAAAGGTATCGTTAAGAACCTTACTGACTACGGCGCATTCGTAGATTTAGGCGGCATTGATGGTTTACTACACATTACCGATATGGCTTGGAAACGCGTTAAGCACCCAAGTGAAATCGTAAATGTTGGTGACGAAATCCAAGTTAAAGTACTTAAATTCGATCGCGAACGTACTCGTGTATCTTTAGGTATGAAGCAGTTAGGTGAAGATCCATGGGTAGCAATTGCTAAGCGTTACCCTGAAGGCGCTAAACTTACTGGTCGCGTAACTAACTTAACTGACTACGGTTGTTTCGTTGAAATCCAAGAAGGCGTTGAAGGTTTAGTTCACGTTTCTGAAATGGATTGGACTAACAAGAACATCCACCCATCTAAAGTTGTTAATTTAGGTGACACTGTTGAAGTTATGGTATTAGAAATTGACGAAGAACGTCGTCGTATTTCTTTAGGCCTTAAGCAGTGTATCGCTAACCCTTGGGAAGAGTTCGCTAAGAACTTCAACAAAGGCGACAAAGTATCAGGTAAGATCAAATCAATTACTGATTTTGGTATCTTTATTGGTCTTGATGGCGGAATTGATGGTCTTGTTCACTTATCTGACATTTCATGGGCTGGCGGTGAAGAAGCTGTTCGTGAATACAAGAAAGGTGATGAAATCTCAGCTGTAGTACTACAAGTTGACCCTGAACGTGAACGTATTTCTTTAGGTGTTAAGCAAACTGAAGATGATCCGTTTAATCAGTACCTTGCAGATACTAAGAAAGGTGCTATTGTTACAGGTAAGGTTATCGAAGTAGATGCTAAAGGCGCTAAAATTGAATTAGCCGAAGGCGTTGAAGGATACTTGCGTGTATCAGATATTTCAAGTGAGCGTATCGAAGATGCCTCTACTGAATTATCAGTTGGCGATAGTGTTGAGACTAAGTTTATGGGTGTGGATCGTAAGAACCGTGCTATCAGCTTATCAATCAAAGCTAAAGACCAAGCAGAAGAGCGCGAAGCTATGGATAACCTAAACCAAGTTGAAGAAACTGGTTTAAGTGCAATGGCTGCAGCGTTTAAAAACGCTAAAAACTAATTTAGTCACTTGCAGGTGAGAAGTGTTTGAAATATAACGCTTCTCTTTGTTTAAAATCCACTAGTGTGAAGTGCTTTTAGCTTCAAACTAATGAACACTGGAGGTCAAATGACCAAGTCTGAACTTATTGAAAGATTAGCGGATAAATTAAGTCATTTATCAGCGAAAGATGTTGAACAATCCATTAAAGAAATCTTAGAAATGATGGCGCAAACCTTGTCAAAAGGTGAGCGTATTGAAATTCGTGGTTTTGGTAGTTTTTCATTACATTTTCGTGCTCCCCGTGTTGGGCGTAACCCTAAAACTGGCGAATCAGTTGAGTTGGCAGGTAAATACGTTCCTCATTTTAAACCTGGAAAAGAATTACGTGAAAGAGTAAATCTTTCAATAGCGTAATCGATGAATTATTGATAAAACGGCATGCTATAATGGTATGCCGTTTTTTTTAATTTAATTTTCACTAAAGGTATGTATTTGTGCGTATTATTATTACAGGATTGGTATTTATCATTTTATTAGCTATTGCTTTTATTTTTGGTATGCAGAATGAGCAAACGATAACGTTGAACTATCTCATCGCAAAAAGTCAATTATCAGTTGCTGCAGCGGTAAGTTTGTTCACCACTGTAGGCTTTTTCCTAGGATTACTCTTTTCGTTATTTTGGAAATTTATTCGTATGATAAAACCTAAAAATCAACCTTCTAAAGAAGTAGTGTAAATTTTTATGTTAGAACTATTGTTTTTATTACTTCCTGTTGCAATGGGCTATGGCTGGTTCATGGGGCGCAATAGTGTTAAGCAAAATGACCATTCTGCTAAGCAAGCTTTATCAATTAAATACTCAACGGGTTTAAATTACTTACTTTCTAATCAACAAGATAAAGCAATTGATTATTTGCTCGAAGCACTGAAAGTTGAAGATGATACCGTTGAAGCTCATTTCGCTATGGCCAATTTATTTCGTCGCCGTGGAGAACTAGACCGAGCATTAAAAGTACATGAACATTTAGTTAGACAAAAACACTTACCTTCTAAAGATAAGCAACAAGCAGCTTATGAACTCGGTAAAGACTTCTTCAGTGCTGGCTTGTATGACCGCGCAGAAACTATGTTTGAAAAACTCCTTAAATCTAAACATTATGGTTTAAAGTCGCTTGATTATTTAATGCGTATTTATCAATCGACAAAAGATTGGTCAAAAGGCATTAGCCATAAAAAGGCAATTGTTAGAACTAAGGATAAAAAACTTCTACATAATTTAGCTAATTTTTATTGTGAATTAGCAACAAGAGCTCTAGAAGAAGATAACTTTATTGAAGTGATTGAATTACTCGAGCTAGCCTTAACATATGATGCTAATTCTTGTCGAGCAAATTGGCTATTAGCTCAAATTTATGAAAACCATCAACAATATAATGAAGCTTGTAAGTGTTACCAAGATATTTATCACCAAGATAAAGAGTTCTTTCCTGATGTGATTGATAAAATGCATCATTGTTACAGTCAATTAAATGCTGATGACGAGTATTTCAAATTTATCAAAAAAGTTTATGACGAAACAGGTGGATCTAGTGCATTAATAAAATACTTAAGTCATATAGAATCAAAGTTTGGCAAAGAAAAATCTAAAGAATTTATTTTATTGGCGTTAAAAAAACGACCGACGATTAAAGGGTTTAAGCACTTCATAAAGATGCAAATGTTAAACTCTACCGAACTAGATAATACAGAAAACTTAGATATGATCAATGATTTGATCGCTGCATATTTAAACTTGAAACCCCGATATAGTTGTAGGACTTGTGGGTTTAACAGCAGCAAACATTATTGGGCTTGCCCTTCATGCCATGATTGGGAACAATTGAAACCAGTGCGAGGCCTTGAAGGCGAATAATTACTGATTTCTTCGCCCTAAAGCCCAATAGCATCATAAACAGCACCCATCGACTTTCGTCAGTTCCGTGCTTTTTATTTGCTCTTGAGTCTTAGGACTTTAAACTCAGAAATTATTATTAAGAATTAGAGAATTAGAGAATTAGAGAATTAGAGAATTAAAGAACTGAGGATAAGATATGAATGATGCAAAAGTAGTTGTTGCCCTGGATTTTGATAATAGAGATGATGCTTTAGCATTTGTTGATAAAATTCAGCCAAATGATTGCCGGTTAAAAGTTGGCAAAGAAATGTTTACTTATTTTGGTCCTGAATTTGTAAAGGAATTAACGAGTCGTGGTTTTGATGTATTCTTAGATTTAAAATTCCATGATATACCAAATACAGTCGCTAAAGCAGTTACTGCAGCTGCAGAACTTGGTGTTTGGATGGTAAATGTTCATGCCAGTGGTGGTAGTGAAATGATGATTAAAGCTAAGCAAGCATTAGACATATATGGAGATAAAGCTCCACTACTTATTGCTGTAACTGTTTTGACAAGTATGGGAGAAGAAGACTTACTGGGGTTAGGTATTACTAAATCTCCTGCTGAACAAGTGATGGCATTAGCCAAACTAACGAAAGAAGCTGGCTTAGATGGTGTAGTCTGCTCAGCATGGGAAGCTGAAAGTTTAAAAACAAATTTAGGTAACGATTTTAAACTCATCACTCCGGGAATAAGACCTGCAGGAACTCCAAGTGATGACCAAAAACGAATTATGACACCCGCTCAAGCAATCGCGGTTGGCGTGGATTATCTAGTGATTGGAAGACCTATAACTAAAGCTGAAAATCCACAGATGGTTTTACAGTCTATTAATTCATCACTCAAATTGACTTAATAATTTAGTTTAATTTTCGATAGCACATTGACAAACAGAAGATCTGATCCTAAACCTATTAACATCTCGGCAATAAAGTATTAACATTTTATTGCTTCTTGAGATGTAATGGAAATTATAACAAAAGGAATGATCATGATTAAAGTTTCAAAAATTATATTTATTTGTCTATTCTTTATTTTTTCTTCTATAAGCTCTGCTGAAAATACTAAAGATAATAATATTGCTCTAAAAACTACTCAAGCGTTAGAGCGCATTGATATTAATAGTGCCGACAGTAAAGCTCTATCTTTATTGAAGGGAGTAGGCATGAAAAAAGCGAAGGCGATCATCAAATATAGAAATGATAATGGTAAATTTATATCCGTGGATGATTTGTTAAATGTTAATGGTATTGGCGAAAAAATTCTTGCACAGAATAAAACAAAATTAATTATTTAGGTTTTAATCCTAACTAAAAGAAAGGCTAGATAATGAGTGTTATCTAGCCTTTATTATTTTTATATTATTAAAATTAACAATTTCGTTTTAGTTAACTTATTTTTTGTGCTTTACAAACATCATTATGCGGACAAATAATAGCACTAACATTTGTATAACCTAGTCGTGTTAATTGCTCTGCAGCAAAACTTGCACGACCACCTGTGGCACAATGAAGAAAAATAGCATGGTTTTCATCGATAGTGCAGTTTGTAATGTTCATCTCTAAGATACCTCTAGGCAAATTAATAGAATTTTTTACAGGGCTGTCAGCTACTTCTTTTGGCTCTCGTACATCAATGAATATACATTTTTCTTTTAGTGCATATTCATAGGCATCTTTTGCTGATGTTGTCTTGATTGTCTGTCTAATTTCAGACATGAGTTCAGGGATTGTTTTTAGCATTTTACCCAGCTTTAAAATCTATTTGATGGCTATTATATTAGTATTTGCTAATTTAGTTGTCAATGATGTAATGATTAAAAGATTGGTGAAGGGGATTATGTAAATTTTAGACATAAAAAAAGAGCCGAAGCTCTTTTAAATAAGACTGACCAAATTATATTTTTGGAATTCTTATTTTCTTTTCTGGTGATTGACGATAAATAACTAACGTTTTACCAATCACTTGAATCTTTATTGATGATGTTTCGCGGCATATAGCTTCAACAATTAAGGCTTTGTTATCACGATCATCAGTAGGTATTTTGATTTTGATTAATTCATGATGATTTAAAGAATAATCAATCTCGGCAACTACTGCCTCTGTTAAGCCGTTGTTACCCAATAAAACCACTGGTTTTAATGGATGCGCAAGACCTTTTAAATATTGTATTTGTTTTTTATTTAGGCTCATTAACAATTTTCGTTACAAGTTAGCTTGAATTAATACTATTTTACCTCCATCTACTCTGTAATACTAATAAAACGTTAAATCGTTTTACATTAATCACAAATTAATTAAGTTAAATTAATGAGTAAAAAAAAATTAAGTAATAGCAGTACTCGTTGGATGCAAGAGCATTTCGATGATGAATACGTAAAAAAGGCTCAAAAACTAGGCGTTCGTTCGAGAGCTTATTTTAAAATAGAAGAAATAAATCAAAAAGATAAGTTGATTAAAAAAGGAATGAAAGTAGTCGACTTAGGCGCTGCACCTGGTGGTTGGTCTGAATATGCGGTGAAAGCTATAGGTGATAATGGTCAAATTATTGCTTGTGATATTCTTTCAATGGATCCAATTGCTGGTGTTGATTTTCTCCAGGGGGATTTTAGAGAAGAGCCTGTTCTTGATACATTATTATCACGCATCGATGGAAAAAATATAGATGTAGTTATGTCTGATATGGCTGCAAACTTTACGGGTAATGATGGTGCTGATGCAGCAAGAAGTATGTATCTTGTTGAGCTAGCATTAGATATGTGTAATCAGGTATTGAAGAAAAATGGTGCATTCGTTGTTAAAGTATTTCAAGGAGCAGGCTTTGAAGAGTTTATGAAAGATTTAAGAAGCGCATTTAAAACGGTAAAAACACGTAAACCAGATTCATCGCGTGCTCGTTCACGAGAAGTATATTTAGTTGCAACCGGATTTAAATAGCTCCTGGCGTTAAATTATAGTAAATTACGACACATCAACTTAAATGTATAAGTTGATTTCAGAACTAGCCGATTATCTGTGCTAGTTAATAGTTAAGTAAAGTTTCATTTAAAGTTACAAGAGGTCATTAAGTTGAGTGATATGGCGAAAAATCTTATTTTATGGTTGGTAATAGCGGTTGTATTAATGTCGGTATTCCAAGGATTCACCCCTAGTGGGAATAAGGATCAACCCGTTAATTATACCTCGTTCATTAAAGATGTCCGTCAAGGACAGATTCGTGACGCAGTAGTTGGCAGAGACGGTGTTATTAAAGGCACTAAGAGAAGCGGAGCACCATTTATAACTGTGATCCCGGGTGGCTTCGATAGTGATCTAATTAATGACCTAGTTAAACAAGGCGTTAATGCTTCGGGTGAATTACCTGAAGAAACGAGCTTCCTAACTACAATCTTTATCTCTTGGTTCCCAATGATTTTGTTAATCGGTGTTTGGATATTCTTCATGCGTCAAATGCAAGGCGGAGGCGGTAAAGGAGCTATGTCTTTCGGAAAATCGAAAGCTAAGTTACTAAGCGAAGACCAAATAAAAACGACTTTTACTGATGTCGCTGGTTGTGATGAAGCGAAAGAAGAAGTCTCTGAGCTTGTTGATTACTTGAAAGAACCGACTAAATTTCAGAAACTGGGTGGGCGTATTCCATCAGGTGTTCTATTAGTTGGCCAGCCAGGTACAGGTAAAACGTTACTCGCAAAAGCAATTGCTGGTGAAGCAAAAGTACCATTTTTTACTATTTCTGGTTCTGATTTCGTTGAAATGTTCGTTGGTGTTGGTGCATCTCGTGTACGTGATATGTTTGAACAAGCGAAGAAATCTGCTCCTTGTATCATCTTTATAGATGAGATTGATGCAGTAGGTCGCCAACGTGGCGCTGGTATGGGTGGTGGTCACGACGAACGTGAACAAACATTGAACCAAATGCTCGTTGAAATGGATGGTTTTGAAGGTAATGAAGGTGTTATTGTAATTGCCGCTACTAACCGTCCAGATGTATTAGATCCTGCATTATTACGTCCAGGTCGTTTTGATCGCCAGGTAACCGTTGGTCTTCCTGATATTCGAGGTCGTGAGCAAATATTAAAAGTTCACATGCGCAAAGTCCCATTAGGAGATGATGTTAAAGCATCGGTTATTGCTCGTGGTACACCGGGAATGTCTGGTGCTGACTTAGCTAACTTAGTAAATGAAGCTGCATTATTCGCTGCACGTTCAGCTCGTCGTACTGTTTCAATGGACGAATTTGAAAAAGCTAAAGATAAAATTTTAATGGGAGCAGAGCGTCGTTCGATGGTAATGGGCGAAGAAGAAAAAGCTATGACAGCTTATCATGAAGCCGGACATGCAATAGTTGGTCGATTAGTGCCAGATCATGATCCTGTTTATAAAGTTAGTATCATTCCACGTGGTCGCGCTTTAGGTGTAACTATGTATTTACCTGAGCAAGATAGATTCAGCCACAGTAAGCAGCATTTAGAAAGTAACATTTCGTCACTTTACGGCGGACGTATTGCTGAAGAAATGATTTACGGTTTTGAGAAAGTATCTACTGGTGCATCTAACGATATTGAACGTGCTACTCAGTTAGCACGTAAAATGGTAACACAGTGGGGCTTCTCGCAAAAATTGGGTCCAATGTTATTTGCTGAAGAAGAAGGTGAAGTATTCTTAGGTCGCTCTTCTTCAAAGTCTTTAAATATGTCTGATGAAACGGCACAAGCTATTGATATTGAAATCAAAGCATTTGTTGACCGTAATTATCAACGTGCAGAAAAAATATTAGATGAAAATCGTGATATTTTAGAGTCGATGAAAGAAGCGTTGATGCATTATGAAACTATTGATGCAAGGCAAATTGATGACTTAATGGAACGCAGAGAAGTTCGTCCACCAATGGCCGAATGGGATAATCACTCTGATTCTAAAAAACCGCCTAATGCTGATAGCAATGCATCTTCTAATAAGAAAGAAGACAAAGCTGAGAAAAAGGAAGTAACGCCAGATTTAGATAAACCTAGCGATGTTCCTGCAGAGTAATCACTCTTAATTAAAGCCTCGTTTATCGGGGCTTTATTTTATGAAAACTAATTTGAATTTTTATTTTTAAGTTGGTTTTCATAAAGTAATACATTTGAAAATAAGAAAAATAACGAGCTTTATCTGTTGAAATATCTAACTTGTAGTAAACACTCTCTCAACATTGAATTACCACAAGTCATGGGCATTCTTAATGTAACACCAGATTCTTTTTCTGATGGTGGTAAATTCTCTCGAATTGATTTTGCATTAGCGCAGGTTGAAAAGATGCTAGCCGATGGTGCTGTTATTATTGATATAGGAGGAGAATCTACGAGACCAGGCGCTAAAGATGTGTCCGAAAAGGATGAACTAGAACGCGTTATTCCTGTATTAAAAGCCATTAAAAAACGATTTGATACTATAGTGTCGATAGACACGAGTAAAGCTGTAGTTATGTCTGAAGCGATAACTCATGGTGCTGGTATTATTAATGATGTTCGAGCGCTACAAAATGATGATTGTCTAAAAGTGTTAGCTCAAGATCAAAGTGTAGCTATTTGTTTGATGCATATGCAGGGGTTACCCAGAACAATGCAACAAGCTCCTCAATATAATGATTTAATTAAAGATATTATTCAGTTTTTCCAACAGCGCATATCTGCTTGTACAGAGTCCGGAATTAAAAAATCACGATTAATTTTAGATCCAGGTTTTGGTTTTGGAAAGTCGCTAGAACAAAATTATAATTTATTAGCTAATATGTCTAAATTTCAATCATTGGATTTACCTTTGTTGGCAGGATTATCGAGGAAATCTATGATCGGCAACCTCCTTAATCGAGAGGTTAATGAGCGTTTAGCAGGGAGTCTAGCTACCGCTGTTATAGCAGCCCAGCAAGGGGCCAAAATTATTCGTGTACACGATGTTAAAGAAACAGTCGATACATTAAAGATATTACAAGAAACTATTCTAAATGCATAAATGCATAAATATTAACGCATTAAAAATAAAATTTATAAAGGACAAATAAAATGTCAGAAAGAAGATATTTTGGAACTGATGGTATAAGAGGCCTTGTTGGACAATACCCAATTACCGCGGAATTCGTCATGAAGCTAGGTTACGCAGCAGGCCGTGTACTTGCGGCACAAGGTACTAAAAAAGTACTTATTGGCAAAGATACTCGTATTTCTGGCTATATGCTTGAATCAGCGTTAGAGGCTGGTTTTTCTGCTGCGGGTATAGATATTGGTTTATTAGGGCCAATGCCTACTCCGGGTATAGCGTATCTAACAAAAACCTTTCGTGCAGAAGCTGGTATTGTGATCAGTGCATCCCATAATCCGTTTTATGATAATGGTATCAAGTTTTTCTCTCAAAATGGTGAGAAATTACCTGATGCTGTAGAACTTGCTATTGAAGCAGAGCTGGATAAAGAAATGGGGTGTGTAGAATCTGCAAAGCTGGGTAAAGCAACACGTATAGACGATGCAGCGGGTCGTTATATTGAATTTTGTAAAAGTAATTTTCCAAGCCAACATTCATTGAATGGCTTTAAAATTGTGGTTGATTGTGCTCACGGAGCAACTTATCACATAGCACCAAATGTGTTTCGTGAATTGGGCGCAGAAGTTATTGAAATAGGTACATCGCCTAATGGTACCAATATTAATGATGGATGTGGCGCCACATCAATGGATGCTATTAGTAAGGCCGTCGTTGAACATAAAGCTGACTTAGGTATAGCTCTTGATGGTGATGGTGACCGTTTGATGATGGTTGATCATACCGGATATATTCTTGATGGTGATGAATGTGTCTATGTAATCGCTGCAAATGATGTACAAAGTGGTACTATTCAAGGTGGCGTAGTTGGAACCCTAATGAGTAACATGGGGCTTGAAATAGCACTTGCCGACATGGGCATTCCTTTTGCTCGTAGTAAAGTTGGTGATCGTTATGTCATGGAAATGTTGAATAAAAAGGGCTGGCAACTCGGAGCAGAGAACTCTGGGCATGTTATCAACTTAAAACACACTTCCACGGGTGATGGCATTATTGCTGCGTTAAATGTATTAACTGCTGTTTGTAGTAGTGACAGAACGTTGCATGAACTCCGCCAAGGTATGAAAAAGTTACCACAAATTTTAGTGAATGTTAGGTTTACTGGTAGTAATGATCCTTTAACCGCGCAAAATGTAGCTGCGGCTGTACACACAGTGAATGAAAAACTGTCTGGGCGTGGGAGAGTATTATTACGTAAATCTGGTACAGAACCATTGATCCGTGTAATGGTTGAAGGACCTGAATTAACAGAAGTTACCGACTTAGCCAATGTAATTGCAGATGCAGTAAAAGCTGCTTGTTAATAAAAAATTGACAAGACGGTCGAATATTGAGCAAATAAACAAGATATTAAGTTAAACACTTGTATCTTGTTCTTAGGTTAGTTAATATCTCGCCGCTTTAATTAGGAAAGATAAATGAAAAGACAAGCAATAGTAGCAGCGAACTGGAAAATGAATGGCAGTTTGTCGCTTATAAAAGAAATGATTTCAGGATTAAATAGTGTCGAGCTAGCTGAAAATGTTGACGTTGTTGTTTGTCCTGCTTCTCCTTATTTATCAGCATTTGCAATTAGTGCTGAAAATGAAAGTTTACAAGCGAACATCCATTTGGGTGCACAAAATGTAAACGAGCATAAAAGCGGAGCATATACTGGTGAAGTTTCAACAGATATGCTCAATGAAGTTTCTGTAAACTATGTTATTGTAGGTCATTCTGAACGTAGAAGTATCTATAAAGAAACAAGTACACAAGTTGCTCATAAAGTTAAAACAGTGCTTAAAGCTGGTTTAACGCCTATTTTATGTATAGGCGAAAGTGAAGACGAAAGAACTGCAGAACAAACTGATACAATACTAGCATCACAATTACAGCCTGTAATTGATGAAATAGGTATCGAAAAATTTATTGATGTTGTTATTGCTTACGAGCCTGTTTGGGCTATAGGTACAGGAAAAACAGCATCACCTGAAATGGCGCAAGAAACACACTCATTTATTCGACAATTCTTAGCAAATGCTGATAAAATTATCGCGAATAAAGTGCCATTATTATACGGTGGTAGCGTTAATGCTGCTAACTGTGAAGAATTATTTGCACAAACTGATATTGACGGTGGTCTTATCGGTGGTGCTAGTTTAAAAGTCGACGAATTTAAAATAATTTGCTCGTCAGCCAAAGGATCTTAAAATGTTGTATCAAGTGTTAATTATCACGTATTTAATTGTTTCAATTTGTTTGATTGGTTTAGTGCTAATTCAACAAGGTAAAGGAGCAGATATGGGCGCATCTTTTGGTGCAGGTTCATCTGCAACAATTTTTGGTTCAAGTGGTTCAGGTAACTTCTTAACAAAAGCGACTACATGGTTAGCAATTGCTTTCTTTGTTATCAGCTTAGTTTTAGGTAACCTAACGGCAAACAGAATTAAGTCTACAGATGAATGGAACAACTTGAATACTCCTGTAGAGCAAACTATCCCAGGTGATTCAATACCTACTGAAAGTATGGTACCAAAATCAGCAGAAAATACTGATGTACCTGCAGCTACAGAAAAAGCTAGCGACAGCGATATACCAAAATAACTTTTTAAAAAATGCAGATGTGGCGGAATTGGTAGACGCGCCACCTTGAGGGGGTGGTGACTTAGGTCGTGAGAGTTCGAGTCTCTCCATCTGCACCAAATATATAAAGGCTTACAGTAATGTAAGCCTTTTTTTTAAATGTTATTCTAATTATATCTTAATTGATTATACCCTTTGTGTTCGTGCAACCACTTCAATAACACCCTATCAAATCGTTATGTAACTAGAACCGAGTTTAAACTAGCTACCTCTGTATGGATTAATTTAGTGCGTATAATTGATAGGGGAGCTTATCAAGCCTTTCTAAAACAATCATAAACATAGCTCAGTAGGAAATATCTATTAAATTTAGCCAATGAATAATAATTGGTCTTTGTGAAAGCAATAAATCACGAATCTCTCTTGATACCTTCATTGTGTATAATCACATATGCTTAAAAACTAATAATAAAATGCTGGTTAACGTTAGGTTAATGTTTTTTATTTGTTTATAGGTTAAATTAGTCAATCTTCGAATTATTACATTTCTAGTGAGTTTCAGTTTTGAATTATCTTTTGCCTGTTTATTTCATTGCGTCTTTAGTTTTATTCACATTCTCTTCACAATGCAGTGAAATAATAGGTCATAACTTTCAAAAAGATAATCCTATTTCAAATCAACAATGTATTACCTGTCATGAACAAGCACAAGATGATTGGCGAAAATCCGATCATGCTAACGCTATGGCGATTGCAAATGAAAGTTCAGTACTAGCAGATTTTGATAATAAATACGTGGAGCATTACGGCCAAAAAGCACATTTTTTTATTAAAGATAAACGCTATCAAGTCACCATTTCTTATGATGATAAAGCGGATACTTATCCGATTAAATATACTTTTGGTCATTTCCCGTTACAACAATATTTAGTTGAAACAGCTATTGGAAAGTTACAGGTGCTGCCTTTTGCTTGGGATAGCCGCAATGAAACCGTGGGTGGCCAACGCTGGTACCATAATTATAGTCATGAAGAGATTCGCCCTCAAGACAGATTACATTGGCGTCAGCCATTACAAAATTGGAATGGTATGTGTGCTGATTGCCATTCTGATGGGCTTCTTAGGAAATATGATCCAAAGGATAATAGTTTTTCAAGTCAATTTGATAACATCAATGTAGGTTGTCTATCTTGTCATAGTGATATGTCAGACCACGCTAAGAAATCGGTAAAACGAAATGTTGGCGCAGATGTTACCTCTGTGAAGCATCCCACAGGACAATGGCTAAAAAGTCTTGGCGATAAAACAGCACATTGGAAAGGCGAACAACGTGATAATACTTTTATGGATGGTTGTTTCGCATGTCATTCGTTACGTACACCCTTAACCGATGGGTTTAAACCAAACACACCATTTCTAGATCAATTTATCCCTCAGCTTTTATCCGCACCTAATTACCATGTTGATGGACAAATCAAAGAAGAAGTGTATGTTTATGGCTCTTTTTTGCAAAGTAAAATGTTTAAAGCAGGCGTTAATTGTTTAGATTGTCATGACAAACACACGATGAAGTTAAAAGCCGAAGGCAATGGTTTGTGTCTTCAGTGCCATGGTGCCGAGGTTTATAACGTAAAAGAGCATCACCAACATAATGATAATTCAACGGGTGCCGAGTGTGTAAATTGCCATATGCCTGAAAATAGATACATGGGTGTTGACGATAGACGTGACCACAGCTTTAAAATTCCTCGCCCTGACTTATCATTAACTTTTAATACCCCTAATGCTTGTAAATCTTGTCATGCAGATAAATCCAATCAATGGGCAAGTGATACCCTCAAAAAATGGCATGGTAAAGCTAAAGCAGTATTACAAAGTAAACAATTATTGATGATGTTAAATAGTGGACAAGCCATCTCTTTTGAACAACATATGAGTATTCTTGCGGATGAAAAGCTCGATGTGATTAGTAGAGCAACGGCACTTAAATTACTAAGCTATGCGACGACAACACTTAGCGCAGATGTTTTGGTACCTTATTTAACTCATGAAGAGCCTTTATTGAGGTTGAATGCTGTTAATGTCGCTACATTATTATCACCGGAAGATAAAGTGAGGCATATAACACCATTATTAAGCGATGACTATAAATCAGTCAGAATAGCTGCTGCACGTAGTTTGGTTACCAGTGAGATAGCCACAACAGATAAAAAAGCTTTTAACCAAGCATTTAAAGCATTAATCAATACCAATAATATAAACAGTTGGCGTGGTGAAGGGATGGCGAATCAGGGCGTGTTAGCCATTGAAATGAATAAGTTAACAGATGCAGAAATAGCCTTTAAAAATATGATCAAAATCGAACCTTATTTTAATGCGTCTTATATCAATTTAGCCGATATTTATCGTGTACAGCAAAAGCCATTTCAGGAAGCGGTAGTACTGAAAAAAGGTATCGAAAACAATTCGAAATCAGCGGTTTTACATTACGCCTATGGACTACATTTTGTTCGTCAAAAAAAGTTAAATAAAGGGCTCCCACTTTTTGAAAAATCAATAATGTTACAACCTAAAAATTCACATTATGCTTATACTTATGTATTAGCGGTAGATGGTGCAGGGCAGAGTAAACAGGCATTAATAAAGTTAAAAACGTTAATCAAAAACTATCAAGATAATACTCAACTGAAAGAGTTAGGATTGTATCTATCGCAAAAGTTAAAATTGCGTTCAGAATACGATTGGTTTATGAAACTATGAACATAAAAGTGCATCGAGTTTCTACAACATAATGGTAGTAATTAAAATTCATGTATCTATGTATTTTTTAACGAGCCGTTAACTTAAATAGTACCTAATTAATAAAGTTTTCTATAGAACAAGTCGACGTTATTATGCAGCAAAAGAATAGCCTTCAAACAATCCCGCAAAATAATATAATTGAAGTTTAGTTTGTTATTTTTAGCATCAAAAAATGTAAATATGGCCAGCTTTATTATCTTACAGCAGACACTAACCTAGATGCATTTATTAATAATGATTACGCATAGGATTTATACTTAGTGATATCACAATATAATACTTGAATGAATCAATAACATACTGTAAGTTCAAATCATTGGGTTTGATAAATTTAGGAATTACGCGTGAAAATATGTATAAGCAAAGTATGTTTTGTATTATTTAGTGTTTTATTTTTTGAAGGATGTGCAAAAAATAAATTACCACCTCTGGAGCCTGTTGCAGAATTAATACCAGGTATTTTAATAGGTTATTTACCTCACAATGTTATACCTGATGGTGTAGCGCTTTTACCTAAAGCTCCTGCACAAGGTAATGAAGAAGACAAACGATTGAATAATTTGATAATAAAGAAACAATCAGGCCTTAGGTGGGAGTTAGCGAGATCAGACGACAATCTTGAATTTCCTGCTGCCGCTAGTATTTTTTCATGTGCGATTGATGCTGAAATAAGCAAAGAGAATACTCCACAATTATATCGATTGTTAAGACGGTCTGCGACAGATGCAGGACTTTCTACTTATGAGGCTAAAAAGCATTATCAAAAAGATCGCCCTTTTATGATAAATAAGTCACCGAGTTGTGTCCCCGCTAAAGAAGCTTATTTGCGAACAAGTGGTTCGTACCCTTCAGGCCATGCTGCTATTGGCTGGTTATGGGGGCAAATATTTTCAGAAATATCGCCTGAACATAGCAACAAAGCTTTAGTTCGTGGTTGGGAGATGGGTGAAAGTCGGTTAATCTGTAATGTACATTGGCAAAGTGACGTAGATGCTGGACGATTGATGGGCTCGGCAACATTTGCTCGATTACATGCAAATTCGGAATTCACAAAAGCGATGAAAGCGGCAAAGTTAGAAATAGCGGCCGTAAGAAGTGATGGACTAAAGTCATCAAGAGACTGCAAGATAGAAGCCCAATCGTTAACGCATTAACATTCAATTAAAAAATAGAAATAGCGAAATTATGCATCAATCAAATTTAATTAAAAATGGTTCTTTCATCAATGGCCAATGGCTATCTTCAGATAAAAGCTTTGAAGTAACTAATCCTTTTGACGATAATGTACTGGCAAATGTATCGAATGCAGGGATAGTTGAAACAGCACAAGCAGTTAAGGCAGCTAAGGGCGCTTTAAAAGCTTGGTCTAAAAAATCGGCTAATGAACGTTCGATTATTATGCGGAAATGGTTTGACCTTGTAATGCAAAACCAAGACGAATTAGCTAAAATTTTAACATTAGAACAGGGTAAACCGTTAGCTGAAGCTAAAGGTGAAATTGCCTATGGCGCTTCGTTTATAGAGTGGTTTTCCGAAGAAGGTAAAAGGATTTATGGCGATACCATGCAGGCTCCAAGTAATGACAAACGTATTGTTGTTCTCAAACAGCCAGTAGGCGTTGTCGCGGCAATAACACCTTGGAATTTCCCCAATGCCATGATCGCGCGTAAAGCCGCTGCTGCCTTAGCGGCTGGTTGTACCTTCGTTGTTAGGCCAGCGACACTTACGCCATTGTCTGCTTTAGCATTAGCTGAACTTTCTAAGCAAGCAGGCATACCCGATGGAGTTTTTAATGTCGTTGTTGGTACTGATTCGCGTGCTATGGGAGAAGTGCTAACCACTCATCCCGATGTTGCAAAATTTACTTTTACCGGTTCAACGAATGTGGGCAAAACATTAATTAAACAATGTGCATCTACGGTGAAAAAAGTATCAATGGAACTTGGCGGTAATGCGCCATTTATCGTTTTTGATGATGCTGATATTAATGCAGCGGTTCAAGGCGCGATAGTATCAAAATACCGCAATGCAGGACAAACCTGTGTCTGTACAAATCGAATTTTAGTACAAGAAAGTGTTCTAGCTGAGTTTACAGAAAAATTTGTAAACGCGGTTGAAGCGTTAAAATTAGGTAATGGTTTAGACAGTGATGTAAATGTTGGCCCTATGATTTCATCTTCAGCACTTAATGATGTAAAGCAATTAGTTGCTCAATCTGTAGATGCCGGTGCTCGGGTATTAACGGGGGGCGAATCTGAGCAGGGTAGTTGTTTTTACCTGCCTACTGTTTTAGCTGATGTAACAAACGATATGGCAGTTGCAGCAAATGAAATCTTTGGACCTGTAGCACCTATTCTTAGTTTTAAAACAGAGCAAGAAGCAATTGAAATGGCTAATGATACTGAATACGGATTAGCGGCTTATTTTTATGCTCGTGATATTGGACGTGTTTGGCGTGTTTCTGAAGAGCTAGAGTTTGGCATGATTGGTATCAATGAAGGTATTATTTCTAATGCTGCAGCGCCTTTTGGTGGAATGAAACAATCAGGTAACGGACGAGAAGGCTCTAAATATGGTCTAGATGATTATATGGAACTTAAATACCTTTGCCTGGGTGGTATTTAATTTTATTAAAAATCCTGAATAATGATAAATATTCTAACAAAGTGATGAATGATATATGAACGCTAGTTTTCAATTTAATACGACCAAAAGCATTATTAGTGAACCGGGTAGTTTACGTAAAATTGTTGATATCTGCCAAAAGTTAAAGATAAAAAGACCTTTAGTCGTAACTGATCAAGGTATTGTTTCTTGTGGTTTATTGGATAAATTATTGTCGAAATTTATCAAACAAGAAAACACTTCAGGCATGTCAGAAATTAAGGTCACGGTTTATGACCAAGTAGTTGCTGACCCTCAAGAGAAAATTATCCTGAGTGCAATAGATCAAGCAAAACAAGATCAAATTGATGGCGTTATTGGTTTTGGTGGAGGTAGCTCGATGGATACCGCTAAAGTTGTGGCGGTATTAACGAAGTCTTCTCAAATATTAAACGATATCTATGGTGTGGATCAAGTTGATGGTGATCGACTTCCAATGATTTTAATACCAACTACAGCTGGCACAGGGTCAGAAGTAACACCTATCGCGATTGTTACCACGGGGGAAACGACAAAAGCGGGTATTGTCTCACCAGAACTATTACCTGATGTTGCTTTGTTAGATGCCGAGTTAACATTGGGATTACCTCCTATGGTTACCGCTGCAACAGGTATAGACTCGATGGTGCACGCTATTGAAGCCTATACCTCGAAAATAAAGAAAAACCCATATTCAGATATGTTAGCGAAGGAAGCATTGAGGCTGCTTTCAGAGAATATTGAAAGTGTCTGTCAAGATGGAAATAACGTTAACGCACGTCAAAATATGTTGCTCGGTGCCTGTTTGGCAGGACAAGCATTCGCAAATGCACCCGTTGCAGCAGTGCACGCGTTAGCGTATCCATTAGGTGGTCACTTTCATATTCCTCATGGGTTAAGTAACTCATTAGTATTACCTCATGTAATGCGCTTTAACAAAACACATGCAGCTTCACTTTATAGTGAATTAGCGCCTTATATCAGTCGAACAATTAATACTGAACAATTAGAGCAATCAATCACCGATGATCTCATTCTTTATGTTGAAGGCTTGATAAAACGTTTATTACTGCCTAGTACGCTAAAAGAAATGAAAATAGAAAAAGAACAATTACCGATGTTAGCGAAAGATGCCATGCTACAAACGAGATTACTCATTAATAACCCTAAAGATGTAAGTTATGAAAATGTATTAGCCATTTATCAAGCTGCATATGGAGCGTAAAATGTCTCAAATCAGCTTAAACAAAGACGACTTTTATTATATTAAGGAAATAACGACACGTTGGATGGATAATGATATTTACGGTCATGTAAACAATGTGACCTATTATTCATATTTTGACACCATTGCTAATAGCTATTTAATAGAACGTGCAGGCTTTGATATACAGACTAACCATGTTATTGGTTTTATTGTTAATTCACAGTGTAACTATTTTTCGAGCATTGCTTACCCGGATAA
>Ga0209495_1000378_pt1 | contig 35812 bp, 37 predicted proteins | sample EN1Hudsemesocosm_FD_184629 | JGI IMG/M metagenome (GOLD analysis project Ga0209495, IMG submission 184629) | Methane-oxidizing microbial communities from mesocosms in the Hudson Canyon - EN1E Hudson Canyon (SPAdes) (version 2) | ecosystem: Environmental > Aquatic > Marine > Cold seeps | place... | reverse complement strand
CCGTACCTTCCGGCGCAGATTCGGCTACCTTTATTGCGGCAGCGAGTGTACCACCACACGATAAGCCTACAAAGAGGCCTTCTTCACTGGCAAGGCGTAATGCCCATTTTTTGGCTGCTTCGTCTGTGATGGGCCAGAACTGACTCAAAGGTTTCCAGCTGTCTTATAACAGCCCTAATACAATCGCTAATCATCCTAGCAATTGTTGTAGAAATGTTAGCGCGATAACATTTACTGGAATCAGTAGACTAGAATGCTGTGCATTTATATTGGATGAGGATACTACAGTGAGCATGACTGACAATTGGAGTCATTCAAATAAATATGTGCTCTGAACGGATATCATATTAGTATAAATTAGTTGTTGTATTTGTAGGGTGGAAGCTCTGTAATCCCATAGCAAGTGAAAGTGCAGGCGAAATAGTAAATTAACATTCCTTTATGCATGCCATTTAAATATCCATCTATCATATGAGGACCTGAGACATATGGGCATTAAGTAATAGGTTAAGAATAACTAGACTGTTCCTGCTTAACGTATCAGCAAAATCTAAACTAGCTGTCACTCGCCGCTTATCTATACGATATGTTTATATGAAGCATATGGATTGTGTAAGTAGCTAGTCTTGCTTTATGACTCGTGTTACAAGTCTCTAATTAGAATAAATTATTGAGCTATATTAAATGTGTATCTGCTGTTTAGTACTTTGTTTTCCTGGCTTCTTCTTACTGTCAGGATCAGATAGATATTCTAGTGCTCGTAGTACATTCTGGCGTGTTATCGTGCCAACAAGTCTATTGTCCATCACAACAGGGAAACGTTTGTATGAGCCCTTTAAGAATGATTCTGCGACTTCAAGGATAGGGGTATCTACATCAATGGTATCAACTTTGGTGCTCATGAACTCTGAAACTCTACCGGCGGCTCCATCTTGCTGATAAGCTGCATTGAGTGCCACTTGCATACAATCTTTTTCAGATAAGAAACCAATCATATTGCCATGAACATCTAACACAGGAGCACCTGAAATACGTGAAGTAAGCATTTCATGTATAGCGCGTAAAATATCCATATCTGGAGTAAATGTACATTTATTCACTGACATATAATCTTTAACTTTTAGTGATGCGAGCATTGCGTATCTCCGGGTATTTATTCGTCTTGTGCCGCATTTTTGCTAGCACAAATCACCTTCTCTTCGCTGGAGCAGCCACCACTACAGCTTCCTGAGAGGCCAACCTGATTTAAGCCACCGCAACTGCCTTTAATAGCCGGTCTCCCTAAGATTACTCCAATTGCCATCGCTATGACAGCTAATAATAGTACAAAGAAGCTGATTATAAAGGTAGCCATCATCCACCAAAGTCATCTAGGAAGATATTGTCTGGTTCTACACCAAGATCCTCAAGCATACCTACAACGGCAGAGTTCATCATCGGCGGACCACACATATAGAATTCACAATCTTCTGGCGCAGGATGATCTTTTAGATAATTGTCCTGTAGAACATTATGAATAAAGCCTGTATGACCAGTCCAATCGTCTTCTTCCGTAGGGTTAGAGAGTGCTACATGCCATTTAAAGTTTTCATTTTCAGCTTGAAGTGTATCGAAATCCTCTACGTAAAACATTTCTCGGACACTACGGGCACCGTACCAGAAAGATATTTTACGTGGACTTTTAAGCCGACGTAATTGATCAAAAATATGAGAACGCATAGGAGCCATACCGGCTCCACCACCAATAAATACCATTTCTTTGTCTGTTTCTTTTGCAAAAAACTCGCCAAAGGGTCCTGATATAGTTACCTTATCACCTGGTTTAAGATTAAAGATATAGGACGACATTTGTCCAGGAGCGATATTTTCATCACCACCTGGCGGAGGTGAGGCGATTCGAACATTCAGCTTGATAATACCCTGTTCTTCAGGGTAGTTCGCCATCGAATAGGCGCGAATGACATCATGGTCAACTTTTGAGGTGTAACGCCACAAATCGAAACGATCCCAATCTTCACGGTATTCTTCATCTATAGTAAATGTTTTATATTTACTAGTATGGGGAGGGCATTCTATTTGTATAAAACCACCAGCCTTAAAGTTGACATTTTCACCGCTAGGCAATTCAAGTACAAGCTCTTTGATGAATGTCGCTACATTGTCATTAGAACGAACTGTACATGCCCATTTTTTAACACCAAATACTTCTTCGGGTACTTGAATTTTCATATCTTGTTTGACAGCGACTTGGCAAGATAAACGTTCGCCAGAGGCCGCTTCACGTTTTGTGATATGTGATTCTTCAGTAGGAAGGATTGAGCCACCACCCTCAAATACTTTTACTTTACACTGGCCACAGGTACCACCACCACCACATGCTGATGACACAAATAAATTTGAGTCGGCTAAGGCACCCAATAGTTTTCCGCCAGCAGGTATGTTGATTTTTTTTTCATCGTTGATACTGATCGTTACATCGCCAGTCGATACGAGCTTAGTTCGAGCACTTAATATCAACAAAACCAAAGCCATAATGACAATAGTAAAAAGAATGATACCTAGGATAATTTCCATTACAATTGAATCCCCGAAAATGCCATAAAGCCAAGCGCCATTAATCCAGCAGTGATAAACGTGATGCCGAGGCCTTGTAAGCCATCAGGTACATCAGAGTACTTTAGTTTTTCACGAATTCCTGCAATCGCAGTAATCGCCATTGCCCACCCTAGTCCACTGCCCACACCATATACAGCACTCTCGGTAAGATTATAATCACGCTCTACCATAAATAAAGTACCACCAAGGATGGCACAGTTAACAGTAATCAAAGGTAGAAAAATACCTAATGCGTTGTAAAGTGCGGGTGCAAATTTATCCATAGCCATTTCAAGAATTTGGACCATAGCGGCGATTACACCGATATAACTAATTAGACCTAAAAAGCTCAAGTCAACATCAGGGTAACCGGCCCAGGCCAAAGCACCATCTTTTAATAAAAACTGATAGATAAGGTTATTAGCTGGCACGGTGATCATTTGGACCAGTACAACAGCAATACCTAAGCCAAGCGCCGTTTCGATTTTTTTCGAAACGGCCAGAAAGGTACACATGCCTAAGAAGAACGATAAAGCTAAATTTTCAATGAAAATAGATTTAATAAAGAGGCTTAAATAATGCTCCATTTATAGAACCCCCGTACGATGTACCTGATGTATTTGATAATCAGCTGGTTCAACTTGTTCTTTCTTAATGCTGCGAATGAGCCAGATTAATAAGCCAATAACAAAGAAAGCACTAGGGGGTAATAGCATTAAGCCATTAGGGACATACCAGCCACCCTCATTGGCAACGGGGATAATAGTGTGACCAAATAATTTTCCTGTTCCAAGTAGTTCACGGAAGAAAGCAACAACCATTAATATTAAGCTGTAACCGAGACCATTACCGATACCGTCAAAGAAACTCAGTACGGGAGGGTTTTTCATTGCATAAGCTTCTGCTCGACCTAACACAATGCAGTTTGTGATAATTAAGCCTACGAATACTGAAAGTTGCTTACTCGCCTCATAGGCATAAGCCTTCAATAATTGATCAACGACGATGACGAGTGATGCAATTATTGTCATCTGCACGATAATACGAATACTTGATGGAATATGATTGCGTATAGAGCTTATTATTGCACTGGAAAATCCAGTTACAGTTGTAAGTGCAATACTCATTATTAACGCGGCCATCATGTTGGTGGTTACGGCTAATGCTGAACAGACACCCAAAACTTGCAATGTGATCGGGTTATTATCAATGAGTGGGTCGATTACACTTGATTTAATTTCACTTGCCATTGTTATTTCTCCATCTCACTCATTTTTTTCAAGTAGGGGCCAAAACCATCATCTCCTAACCAGAAGTTAACGAGGTTTGATACCCCACGACTTGTTAACGTAGCACCTGATAGGCCATCTACTTGATGTTCTGCACCAGCTACTTTGAAGTCAACATAACCACGAATGACTTCGATCTTTAATTCGCCAGAATCATTAAAAGCCTTTTTACCCTGCCATTGCTTACGCCATTTAGGGTTATCAACTTCACCACCCAAGCCCGGTGTTTCAGCGTGAGAATAAAATTGCAGCCCACCTATTGTATTAAAGTCAGCTTCAAGTGAAACAAAACCATACAGAGTTGACCATAAACCATAGCCGTGAACAGGGAGAACGACTTGTTTTAGTGAATTATTTTCTTTCAACAAATATACTTTAGCTAATTTCGCTCGACGACCGATATTGGCAATATTTTGCTCTGCAGATAATTTAATACTTTGCTCTGGATCTCTTGAAGCTTTGCGTTGATCGTAGCTTGTAGGATCAGTATCAGAATATTTACCTGTTTCAAGGTCAATGACTTTTACTTCAAATCGTTCAAAAAGCGCAGTAATATCGGAACTTTCATCGAGCAAGCCGGTGACAGCTAGAATATTCTTTTTAATATCAGCTTCTTTATTGGCAAGCTGCAAAGGTTTAAACATAACTGCCGAGGTAGATACTAATACGGAGCACACCAAGCAAAGTAGAAACGCAACGATAATGGTCTTTTTGGGATCATCGTTCGGTAAGCTCAGTATCGATGCAATCATGCCCTGTTTTTTACTTGTCTCTGCCATAATGTTAGCTTCGCTTTAATCTTCGTTGAACATTGGCACGCACGACAAAGTAATCAATCAATGGTGCAAAAATATTGGCAAATAGAATTGCCAGCATAATTCCTTCGGGAAAGGCTGGGTTCACTACTCGAATTAATACTGTCATGAAACCGATTAGAGCACCATAAATCCAACGGCCCCTGTTGGTCATTGCCGCTGAGACTGGGTCTGTTGCCATGAAGATCATACCAAAAGCAAACCCCCCCAATGTTAAATGCCAAAACCATGGCAAAGCAAACATCGGGTTAGTATCACTGCCGATAAAATTGAATAATAAACTGGTTGCTACCATGCCTAAAAAGACACCAAAAATAATTCGGTAGGATGCTACTCGGGTATAAAGTAAAAATGATGCGCCTAATAAACAAGCGATAGTCGATGTTTCACCAATTGAACCTTGCATTGAGCCTAAGAATGTTTGTGTCCAGGTAAAGCCTGCATTCGTAATGGCTTCTAAACCACCTACTGCACCCAGAGCTAATGGCGTAGCGCCACTAAATCCATCAATGGCAGTCCAGACTGAATCGCCTGACATTGAAGCGGGGTAAGCAAAATATAAAAATGCCCGACCAGTTAGTGCTGGGTTTAAGAAGTTTTTACCTGTTCCACCAAATACTTCTTTACCGATAACAACGCCAAAAATAATACCTAAAGCAACCTGCCATAAAGGTGTAGAGGCAGGCATTATTAGAGTGTAAAGCATTGATGTTACTAAAAACCCTTCATTTACCTCATGATTACGCACTGCAGCGAATAATACTTCGAATGTACCGCCGGCAATTAATGTGGTGAGATAGATAGGTAAGAAATACAGTAAACCATGAAGCATGCTTGCTGCGATGCTATTGGGATCAAAACCAATGCCAATATAGCTGAGAATTGAGCCTCTCCAACCATCGAGTTCGGTCATACCTAATTGTGCCATTGCGGTGTTTGCTTGATGGCCGGTATTCCATAACATCATCAATATAACGGGGAATGTCGCAATCACGACATAGGACATAAGACGTTTTAAATCTATTCCATCACGTACGTGGGGGGAGCCTTTAGTTGTATCGCTAGGTGAGTACAAAAAAGTATCAACCATTTCAAAAAGGGCAAAATACTTATGGTAAGGGCCACCTTTCTGAAATGAGGGTTCTATCCTATCGAGGATTCCTCGCAAACGAGCCATGCTTATCCTTCTTTTTCTATTTGAGTGAGATTGCTTCGCAGTACAGGGCCATAATCAAACTTGCCGGAACATACGAAAGAGCAAAGTGCTAAGTCTTCTTCATCAAGCTCAAGACAACCTAATGCTTGGGCTGCATCGGTATCTCTAACAATTAGTGCTCGTAATAATTGTGTGGGTAGTATGTCTAAAGGCATCACTGTCTCAAATGCGCCGACAGGAACCATAGCGCGAGGACTACCATTTTGTGAAGTAGACATATTGAGGTCTTTTTCGCCCAATACTTTTGAAAGAAATATATTTAGAGCTGAAAACTTATTTTTTCCTACAGGCTTTATCCAACCAAAGAACTCTCGTTCAGTCGCTTCGGCGATAACAGATATTTGCAAATGAAAACGGCCGAGGTGGCCAGCCCAGTTTGTTGCTGTATGACCGTGTAAGACAGAACCCGAAATAACGCGAGACTGAATTTGCTCAACTTCACCTTTAACCAATTGTTCTGTACTGGCTCCAAGACGAGTACGTAACAGTCTAGGCTGCTTCACTAAGGGCCCTGAAAGCGAAATAATACGTTCAACCCATAATTTACCTGTTGTAAATAACTTACCGACAGCGATAACATCTTGATAATTGATTTGCCATACTGTTTTATTCGAGCTAACAGGATCAAGGTTATGAATGTGTGTACTAGCTAGACCTGATGGATGTGGGCCGGAGAATGTATGCGTTTCCACATTACTTGGCATATTAGCTAAAGCCGGGGCTACTTGCGACTGACAAACAAAGACTTTACCTTCTGTTAAATGACTTAACACCGTTAAGCCATGTGAATAGTCTTCGGCATACTCATTAATAATGATTGTTGGATCTGCAGCTAGAGGCGCTGAGTCAATAGCTGTGACAAAAATAGAATGGGGTGTCATTTCTGGATTAGCTGACTTACTGTAAGGACGGGTACGAATTGCGGTCCATAACCCTGACTCGAGAAGATTACTTCGTACTTGGTCTACAGACAGGCTTATTAATTGATCAGATGAATACTGTTTGAAGCTGAGCTCATCATCGCCCTCTAGCTCGATAATAACGGCTTGCAATGCACGTTTAGCGCCGCGTTTTATTTGCTTCACAATACCTGCTGCTGGAGATGTAAACTGTACGCTAGGGTTTTTTTTGTCGGTAAATAAAGCTTGGCCTAGTTTTACCTGTTGGCCTTCTTCAACCAGCATAGTCGGTTTCATGCCAACATATTCATTGCCTAAAATGGCAACTGAGCTGACAGGGTTAGCTTCATTAATTGTTTGTGCAGGCGAGCCTGCAATGGGCAATGTGAGCCCTTTTTTTATAGTAAAATGCATAGATGCTTGGATGAAGACAGCAATAGTCTTCCCCCTAACTCCTTAAGGCTTAAGATGGTGCCTAGTATAGGTATTATTACGCATTATTGGAAGTCGTTTACAGCTAAAATTATCAAAATAATGTCGGTTTATCATGAATTTGTGGGCCTTAGCCATTTAAACCCTATTAAAAAGGCAATGAAACTAATAAATGCTGCCAAACTAAAAGTTATTGTTGGTCCCGGTACTAACCACAAGTAACCGCTGAATAAACTGCCTAATGCACCACCAGCACCAAAACCGATACTACTATAAAGCGCCTGTCCTCTAACTTGGTTTTTCCCCGTGAAATAGTGATGAACCCAAGCAATAGCAGCTGCATGGAAAGTACCAAAGCTTGCAGCATGAAGAAGTTGCGCAACTAAGAGTAAGCTCAATGAATCGGGATAAAAGGCAATGATAATCCAACGTAAGGAACTTAATAATAAACTGATTAAAATGACATTCCGTATGCCATAGCGTGGAAGCCAATGATGCATAAATAAGAAAATAATTACTTCAGCAACGACACCTAAAGCCCAAAGTTGGCCAATCAAAGTGCGGCTGTATTGATGCTGGTCTAAATAAATCGTATAAAAGGTGTAATAGGGACCATGGCTCATCTGTACTAAAAAGCAGATAACGAGAAAGGCGCGGACTTCTTTTTTCTTTAATATGCTGTGTAAGGATTCATGTGGCTGACTTAGGTGTTGAGAAGGTGAATCCGCTACTATTAGGCTGACTAGCCAAATGGCAGCAAGACTAAATAACATTGCATAAGGCACGATACGGGCATCAAAGTGTTCCAGGATCATACCAAGCAGGACCACAGTAATGATAAACCCAATTGAGCCCCACAGACGGATTTTACTGTAGTGATGACTCTGCGTGCCAAGGTGTTGCAAGGTAGTTACTTCAAATTGTGGCAGTGAGGCATTCCAGAAAAAACTAAAAACCAAAAGTACTCCGGCAAGCCAGTAGTAGCTGTGGCCAAATAAGATTGCAGCGAAAGCAAGCATACTAGCAAGGCTTGCCCATCGCACAATATTCATTCTTTGACCGGAATGATCGGCAATCCAACCCCAAATGTTTGGGGCAACAATGCGTGTTGATAATAAAATAGCGGTTAATTCACCAATTTCTCTGGCAGTAAATCCTTCCCACTGCAGATAGAGACCCCAGTAGGGGACCAGTACGCCCAGCGATGCAAAGTAAAAAAAATAAAAGCCAGATAAGCGCCAATAAGGCGTGTTTTTAAGTGGCACGCCTTTCTTTTAAGCGTGTGCAGGAATAATGGGTGTGTTGGTGCTCACATCACTATTTTGTGCTCGGTGGCGTAACATATGGTCCATTAACACAATGGCTAGCATGGCTTCTGCTATTGGTGTTGCTCGAATACCGACACAAGGATCGTGGCGACCTTTAGTGACGACTTCGATAGGTTCTCCATCGGTATTAATACTACGACCAGGAATGCTAAGGCTAGATGTCGCTTTAAGCGCCATACTCACTAAAATATCTTGTCCGCTAGAGATGCCACCTAAAATACCACCGGCATTATTGCTAAGAAAACCTTCAGGCGTTATTTCATCGCGATGTTCTGTGCCTTTTTGAGTGACACTCTCGAACCCGGCACCAATTTCAACACCTTTAACAGCATTAATGCTCATCATTGCATGAGCAATCTCAGCATCAAGACGATCAAAAATAGGTTCGCCCAAACCAGGAGGTACATTGCGAGCGATAACATTGATACGCGCACCAATCGAATTACCTTTTAAAGACTTCATATAATCTTCAAGGGCTTGCTCTTTATCAGGATCGGGGCAAAAGAAAGCACTTTTTTCCATGTGTTCCCAGTCTAAATTTTCGATAACAATGGGGCCTAGCTGAGCAAGGTAACCTTGGATTTCAATACCAAACTGTTGACGTAAGTATTTTTTTGCAATGCCCCCGGCAGCAACACGCATTGCAGTTTCACGTGCGGAGGCACGACCACCACCTCGGTAATCTCGGAAACCGTATTTCTGATGATAGGTGTAATCCGCATGTGCAGGGCGGAACTGATGCATGATATTGCCGTAATCTTTTGAGCGTTGATCGGTGTTTTCAATGACCATTCCAATCGAGGTTCCGGTTGTCTTACCTTCAAATACACCGGACAGAATTTTTACTTGATCAAGTTCTTTACGCTGTGTGACAAAGCGGGTTTTGCCCGGCCTACGGCGATCTAAGTCACCTTGTAAGTCTGCTTCGTTAAGCTCCAGTCCTGGAGGGCAGCCATCAACGATACAACCAATAGATGGGCCATGACTTTCGCCAAAACTGGTGATGGAGAATAATTTTCCGAAGCTATTGCCTGACATAGTGGTGTTCCAAGTAAAGAGAATTGAGTCTTAAACGATAAATAGAGTAGCAAATCCGAGGAAGGCAACAAAGCCCACTACATCCGTTACGGTGGTGAGTAGTACACCGCCAGAAAGTGCTGGATCGATACCGAAGCGCTTTAATGCCAGTGGAATCGTAACGCCTGCTAGCGCCGCAGCCACTAAATTAATAATGATTGCTGTGCCAATTAAGATGCCTAACTCAATGCTGTTAAACCAAAGATAAGTAACTAATGCGATAGCACATGCCCAGATAAAGCCATTAATAGCGCCTACGGAAAGTTCTTTTCGTAATAGCCATTGTTGGTTCTTGTCATTGAGTTGTCCCAATGCCATAGAACGAATTACCAGTGTTAGAGTTTGGCTTCCTGCAACACCACCCATGCTGGCAACAATAGGCATTAGTATAGCGAGTGCAACTTGTTTTTCTATAGTGGTATCAAAGATACCTATCACCCATGAGGCTAGAAACGCGGTGAGTAAGTTAACCCCAAGCCATAAAGAACGGCGATGGACACTTCTTTTAACCGGAGCAAAAGTATCCTCATCTTCACCGAGGCCTGCCATGCTTAACATGGTGTGTTCAGCATCATCACGAATAACATCGACCACGTCATCAATAGTGATACGGCCTAAGAGGTGATTATCCTTATCAACAACAGGAGCGGAAATAAGATCGTGTTTCTCAAAGCGAAGAGCAACATCACTCTCATCGGTATATGCAGGAATGGCCTCTATTTGATGTGACATCACTTGGCTAACAGTAAGGGAACGACTGCGGCTAACAATTTGAGCCAGCGATAAGGTGCCTAAATAGTGATCTTTATGATCAACTACAAACAGACTATCCGTATTTTCAGGTAGCTCACCAAGCAAACGTAGATAGCGTAAAACCACTTCCAGAGTAATATCTGATCGAATGGTGACCACATCAGTATTCATCAAGCCACCAGCAGTGTCTTCATCGTAGGCTAGAATAGTTTCAACACGACGACGATGTTGACTATCCATCACTTTGAGCACTTCTTTGGTGATGTGGTCTGGCAAGTTTTGCAGAATATCAGCCACATCATCAGGCGGTAGATCTTCTGTCGCATTGACGAGATCGGCGGTGTCCATATTTTGGATTAGGTCAGCCTGAACATCTTCACCAAGATAAGAAAGTACATCACCACGGAGATCAGGGTTAATAATTGGCCACGTTACTTTACGCTCTGAAGGGGGGAGCGATTCGAGTAAATGTGCTGTTTCTGCGGGATGTAGGCTGGATAGTAAACGGCGCATTCGTAAAAAGCGGCCACTTTTCAATGCTTCTGCAAGTGTATTAATAGGATGATTAGCGCTGTTTTGTTGAATGTTGTCAGACATCTTATCGTCCTAGTGAGCGACAGTTCACGGAAAGGTGTGATTAGCCCGCTATTTTAGCGTAACTGTTAGTGGACGGTGCTATTTATTTCATCTAAAAATAATTCTGCATCATATGGATCATTGATATCCATAATATCTAATGTGTTTAAAGGTAGCAGACTTAAGTCTGTCTCTTTAATCACGCGTTTAACTTCTAATAATGCATTAGGGTGCATGCTGAAATTATCTAAACCAAGCGCAAGTAATAAACGAGTAAACCGAGGGTCACCCGCCATTTCACCGCACATTGATACAGGAATGTGGTGTTTTTTTCCTGCATCCAAGGTTATTTTTATGAGCTTTAAAACCGCTGGGTGTAGTGGGTCATATAGATAATTCACATGATCATCAACTCGATCAATAGCAAGTGTGTATTGAATTAAATCATTGGTTCCTATAGATAAAAAGTCGACTTGCTGTGCGAACATTTCAGCGCAGATAGCGCTGGCAGGTATTTCGATCATTGCACCGGTTTCTATTTGACGATCATAGTTTAGGCCTTCTTGGTCTAATTCGAGTTTGCACTGTTTTATGAGGTGCTGAGCCTGTAATAGTTCATGCATTGTCGATATCATTGGAAACATAATTTTTATTTCCCCAAACGCTGATGCCCGCAAAATCGCACGTAATTGTGTACGAAACATAGCAGGTTGTTTCAAACATAGGCGAATGGCGCGTAAACCTAAGGCAGGATTAGTTGTTGCTTGATTCAGATCACGACCACCGTCAACGGTTTTATCTGCGCCTAAATCGAAGGTTCGGATGGTAACGGGTTGATTATTCATTCCTTCTACTACCTTGCGATAGGCGGATAATTGTTCTTCTTCTTCCGGTGGTGATGTTCTGTTCATATAAAGGAATTCAGTTCTGTATAAGCCAATGCCTTGAGCCCCCGTATTACTAATAGCGGTGATATCTTCAGGCAAATCCGCATTGGCTTGTAAGATAATATTCTTACCTTCACGTGTTTGTGTCGGGCCTGATTTATAGCAATTGAGAGACGCAATGTGCTGTTGGAAATCGCTACGACGCTGACGATATTCCGCGAGACTTGCCTCATCGGCACCAGCAATTAATGTGCCTGTTTCACCATCAATAATAAGCAGTTCATTGTCTTGAATATAACGACGAAGTGAGCCTATCCCAACGATCGCGGGGATACCTAAACTACGAGCAAGAATTGTTGTATGCGAAGTAGCACCGCCATGCTCAATTACAAAAGCGCCAATTTCTTGGTGTTGCATCAACATGGTGTCAGCTGGAGTGAGATCTTCAGCAATAATAATACGACCTTTTAGCTTGCCATCATTAACATCTTGAACATCAGCATTTTTGTCGGCTAAAAATCGAAGAATACGATTAATAACATGATCTACATCATCTCTACGCGTTCTGAGATAAGGATCATCCATTTCGTTGAAGACGTTAATCAAGGCATCTCGCTGTAATTGTAATGCCCATTCAGCATTACAACGGCGGTTGCGGATCATTGTCATGGGGATTTTTGTAAGAGAGGAGTCCTGTAGCATCAAAATATGAGTGTCGATGAAAGAAGATACATCGGTAGGTGCATTTGCTGGAATGTTTTCTCGTATCTCTTTTAATTGTGTTTTAGCTTGTTCTGTAGCCTGCTGAAGGCGGTTCACTTCATGTTCTACATTATCTTTATCGACAAGGTATTCACAAGTATCAGGTTGGTTATGAAATAAGATATGAGCTCGACCAATCGCAACGCCTCGAGACACGCCCATTCCCTGTAACTCAAGACTCATTTCCCCTCTCCAAAGTAGTCGTTAATGAGTGCTTCGATAGCAGCTAATGCTTGCTCAGAATCATGGCCGATAGCTTCTACTCGAATAACTGTTCCTTTAGCAGCAGCAAGCATCATCATACCCATAATGCTTTTTCCATTAACCATTCGCTCATTGCGTGAAACTTGCATATCGCAATTAAATTGTGAGGCTGTAGTAACAAATTTAGCTGATGCGCGAGCATGTAAACCTAGATTGTTAATAATAGTAAATTCTTTTTTAACCATTACACACCCCCGTTTTGTGGCAACGAGCAATGCCTTCCTGTCCGCCAGATAATGCTTTTATTTCAAGTTCATCAAGATTGAGATTAGGATAATTTAAGACCCGAATGAGCATGGGAAGGTTAAGCCCTGAAATAACTCGAATGTTACTTCGCTGAGAGACAGTACAAGCAATATTACTTGGTGTTGAGCCGAACATATCTGTCAAAATCAGTACTCCATTACCTTGATCTAATCCAATAAGTTCTTCATTGAGTTGCATCGTAATTACTTCAGGTTTATCACTGGTACCGATAGAAATAACTTTGGTAAGCAGTGGAGAACAAGACAACATCTGTCGAGCAGTATTGATCAATTCTGTACCGATTTGATTATGAGAAATTAGCAATATACCTACAGTCATAAAATTTCTCTCAAAATATGTTGAGTCCTATCCTTCATCATATGATGTTGGCGTTGCTTGAACTTTGTTTCTGTATCACTTTGCTGTGATTGCATCTGTAGCCAGCATAGCAGACGGTGCGATAGTGATGCTGGATTATGTATATTGAGAATAAGTAATGGTAATTGCATATTGGCAATAGGGTATTGCTTCTTTCTCTGTGAAAAGTGGATCTGTGCAGGAAGCTCAGTCTGTAATTTCACGACATAATCGATAGTGTGTTTTTGTTGCCAAGCTGCTTTTCCGAATACAGTGGTAATTGGAATTAATCCTAATTCTCGCGTGTGCAGTACATTCTCAAGTAAGGGAGGACAACGACCTATTACTTGGCCATCAATATGAGTGACATCAATGCTATCATCAGCAATGAGCTGGTGACCTTGGTAGAGAAGCTCCAAAGCAAGGCTGCTCTTTCCTATGCCTGCCGCACCAATGATAAGAATGCCTTTACTGGCAATTGATACTAAAACGCCATGATGGCTTTCAGGCTGCATGGTAGAGTCCACGGTAAATGATTAGTCATCATCAATAGCTAGCAATATTTCAAATATTTTTTCCGCATTGCTGGCATTACGAATGGTATTACAAGTTTTTGTTTCACGAAAAAGAGTGACTAAGCGAGACAGGTGCCGGAGGTGATGCTCAGCGCCATCTTCAGGCACCAATAAGCCGACAATAATATCGACGGGCTTATTATCAGCTGCGTCATAGTTAACAGGGGCAGCGAGAGTCATCATAGCGGCAACGGTATGATTTAAGCCGGGAATGCGGGCGTGTGGTATCGCAACGCCCCGTCCTAATCCGGTTGAGCCAAGCCGCTCTCGCTCCAGTAAGGCGTGAAAGATAGTTTCAGCACTTATATTCGGCGTGCTTTTAGCTAATATATTGCTGATATTTTCAATAATGCGCTTCTTACTTGGCGCAGTATTCTTGCAATCAATATTATCAGCGTTAACGAGTAGAGCGGCTATTAGCATTGTCTTTTTCCGTAATCAACCAGCATTCTGTTTCATATCAGCACCATCGGCTTGGTGATGATTTTTGATTTTATCTTTATGTTTAATGATCTGACGATCAAGTTTTGCAACTAAATGTTCAATAGCGGTATACATATTTTGATTTTCATCTGATGCAAATAGATCTGCGCCGCTAACATGGACAGTTGCTTCTGCTTTTTGACGATCTTTTTCAACAGATAAGATGACGTGAACATTGCTCATTTTATCAAAATGACGCGTTAGTTTTTCAAGTTTGCTATTAACATGGTCACGTAAACTATCTGTAATTTCAATATGTTGTCCACTTAAATTTAGTTGCATCGTTTTTCTCCTGGTTTGACAAAAAACAACCGATTTAGACCAGTCGTTTACGTTCATTTGATGGCTGTATCGCCAGTGTTTCTCGATATTTTGCAATGGTCCTTCTTGCGACATTTATACCCTGATCATTTAATATATCAGCAATTTTACTGTCACTGAGCGGTTTTTTGGGGTTTTCTGCTAGCACTAACTTTTTGATAATGGCGCGGATTGCTGTTGCAGAACATTCACCACCAGAGTCTGTACTTACATGACTAGAGAAGAAGTATTTTAGCTCAAAAATGCCACGAGGAGTATGCAGGTATTTTCGAGTTGTCACGCGTGAAATAGTTGATTCATGCATTTCTACTATCTCTGCTATATCGGCAAGGACCAATGGTTTCATTGCTTCATCACCATTGTCCAAAAAGCCAGATTGTTTTTTAACAATAGCCTCAGAAACTTTAAGTAAAGTTTCATTTCGGCTTTCGAGGCTTTTCAAAAACCAGCGTGCTTCCTGTAAATTATTTTTAAGGTAGGTGTTGTCAGCACTATTGTCGGCACGTTTGATCATAGATGCATAATGCTCTGCAACTTGGATCTTTGGTGCATTGTCAGGATTTAGTGACAATTGCCATTTGCCCTTTATTTTTCGTGTATAGATGTCAGGCACTATATATTCAGTTTTATCAACCTGGATGTGGCTGCCTGGACGGGGGTTAAGTAATTGGATACTGCGTACCAACTCAGTAAGCTGTTCGTCCGACACCTTTAAGGCTCGTTTTATTTGAGTATAATCTCGTTTGGCTAAGGTATCGAGGTGTTTATCGATTAGCTCAGTCAATAACTCAATTTGCTCAAGATCAGGTTCATAGAGCTTCAGTTGAGATAATAGGCATTCACGCAAGTCTCGTGAAGCAACACCAACAGGATCAAAGTGTTGAATCCGGTGTAAGACAGCTACGATTTCGTCTAACTCAACGTCTTCATATTGATTACCAAGCGTTTGCAGAATATCTTCGAGTGAACCTTGTAAGTAGCCATCATCTTGAACTGAGTCAATAATGATGGCGGCAATTGCTTGTTCTGTTTCAGTAAACGGCGTTAATCGCATTTGCCATAAAAGGTGCTGTTGGAGTGTATCACCGCTACTATCTTCATTATCACGTTCCATGCCTGAAGCGATCACTTGGCTGGCTACTTGTGTTGGCACTTGAGTATCAAAAGTATCTTCCCATTCACTATCAGTAGGGAGCTCATCAGGAATTGAAGTGTTTTCAAGTTGGCTTAATTCATTACCGCTTAGCTCAGCGTCAGTGTCAGTATTATTTTTTTGTTCAGACGCAGCAATATCGTCTGAACTAAATTCTTCTTCGATTTCGAGTAATGGGTTTGTTTCGAGCGTTTCTTGGATTTCAGCTTGTAGTTCAAGTGATGACAGTTGTAACAAACGAATGGCTTGTTGTAACTGTGGAGTCATCGATAGGCTTTGGCCTACACGTAGCTGTAATGAGGGTTTCACGACTTATAGTCGGTAATACTTATTGTTCATGGTTCTATCTTACCGCAACTATTGTGCCGTTGCCTATAGAGAAGTGACGATTATTTCTATAATACTTACCTGTATTTTATTTGCAGTGATTAAGTCTTCTTTTTTTAAAGTTAATTATGTAAGTTTTACAGTTAGTTATGCGTAGCTTATTTTTATAGTTAAGATATTTATTGTTTCGCTCTTGCTGAGTATTTGATGGCCAGTGGAATAATAGTTAATGATTGAGTTGCGTATTAAAACACGCTCACTGCCGATGCTTTGAAACTTACGTACACCTGATTACCCGGTTGAAGCTGAAGTGTACTGATTGACTCTAAGCTGATAATGACGTGAAATCGCTCATCACAGTCTATGACTAAGCGCACTGTCGTTGATTGCTCAGTGATGAAAATAATACGTCCTGAGAAATTATTTTGCATACTTGATTGGAGTGGTTCATTAGAAATAATAATTTGCCTGGGATCGATAGCAATATGTTGTGCTTGAGGCAATTTACTGGTGGTGTGAATACATAGTTTATCAGTAAAAAAGTTCTGGCCTTCAAGTCTGCCGTTAAAGATATTATCGACTAGTGGTGGCGAGACCTTGCCAGCTCGTAGATTGATAGTTTGCTGCGATAAAGCCATGCCCTGTAGGTGATCATGGGTTGATAGAACAACCGTTTTGCCTGTTTGCTGACAAAAAGACTGAAGGTGTTGTGCTAATAAATCAATGTGATCGTAGTCAAGGTGAGAGAAAGGCTCATCGAGTAATAAAATATCAGGTTGATAAGCTAGTGCTCTTGCTATGGCGACGCGTTTTAATTCTCCGCCGGATAATGTCTGTGTGTTTTGTTTACTTAAATGAGCCGTGTGAGTTTGTTCGAGTGCGTGTTCAATTAACGTTTTATGTTGTGATGTTTGAACCTGCTGTAATGATAAGCCGAGTTTAATATTGTCATAAACAGTACCTTCTAATAAAAAAGGTTGCTGCTCAACAAAAGCAATACGTTTTCTGTGTTTAGCCTTGAGAGGCCATGAGACAGTCTCATTAAATAGCAATACCTCACCCTGACTAGCTTGATGAGTGAACGCCAATAGCCGTAATAAGGTTGATTTCCCAGCACCATTCCCACCGAATAAGGCAGTACATTGATTCGCTTTTATAGCGAGATCATCAATGCTTAATATTTCTTTCTTCTTAAGCGATACTTTTATATTGTGTAAATGATAGGCATTAGTCATGGGCAGGCCTGTTTAGCAATGACAAGCTAATATTCAATATAAATGCAATTAATAACAAGATTAAACCGAGTGCCAAGCCCACTTCAAATTCACCTTTGCTTGTTTCTAAAGCAATCGCCGTTGTCATGGTTCGAGTAGAGCCAGCAATATTGCCACCCAACATCATGGCAGCCCCGACTTCACCTATAGCGCGTCCAAAGCCAGTAATCACAGCAGCTAACATGGCATAGCGAGTGGCACGAATGACTTGAATCGCGAGAGGAAGTGGGCGTGCACCTAAGCTGACTAAGGTTGGCACTAGTCGTGAGTCTGCTGAGTTTACCGCGGTGATAGCTAGATTCATCATAATTGGGAAAATTAATACTGCTTCGGCAATTATGACAGCAAGGGGAGAATAGAGAATCCCGAATTGGCCAAGGGGGCCTAAACGACTAAATAGACCATAAAGTAATAAGCCAATAACAACGGTCGGCATTGCCATTAAGGTATTTAGTATATGTTGAAGAAAACCCTTACCCTTAAATTGATTAAGGGCCATTGCCACGCCACTCGGGATGGCTAATGCTGCTGCAATAAATGAAGCGGTGACAGAGATAGCAACAGATGTGAATACGATTTGATAAATCGTGGGATCAAAACTGATTATTAGGGCAAAGGCACCAGAAAGTGAGTTAGTAAAGTAATCCACGCAGGCTGTTCCTTTGCTAGGTGATCATTATTTAATTAAACCTAAACGCTCGCAAATAGTAAGCGTAGGGTTGACCTTATTCATGGTATAAAAATGTAAGCCGGGTACACCTAAATCAATTAACTTCTGAGTGAAGTCTGTTAAGAAATCTAAGGTGAAGGCCTGTAGTGATTCTGTATCATCGTGAAACTCTTCTAAACGTTTTCGTAACCAACGGGGTATTTCTGCTCCGCAACCATCAGAGAACCGAGCTAATTGTGAAAAATTATTGATAGGCATAATGCCGGGGATGATCGGGATCTCAATACCTGCTATTTGACAGCGATCAACAAAGTAAAGATACGAATCAATATTGTAAAAATATTGGGTCAAGGCGCTATCGGCACCTGCATCAACTTTACGCTTAAAATTGATTAAATCAATTTTAGCTGATTGTGCTTGAGGGTGAACTTCTGGATAAGCAGCCACTTCAATTGTGAAATTATCGCCGGTTTCTTTACGAATAAACTCAATTAATTCATTGGCATAACGAAAATCACCAGGATCGCGCATACCAGAAGGTAAGTCGCCACGTAATGCAACAATGCGGCGAATGTCATTTGCTTTAAAGGTGTCTAAAATCTCTCTAATACTTTCAGAGCTAGATCCTACACAGGATAAATGAGGTGCGGCATTAATAGCCGTTTTTACACTGTCTTGTTGGATATCAATAACAGCATCTAAGGTATTGTCTTGTGTTGAACCACCAGCACCAAAGGTGACTGAATAAAATTCAGGCTTAAGTGGCGCTAATTTTTCACGGACTTTACGCATATTGACTATGCCTTTATCCGTTTTGGGAGGGAAAAATTCGCAGCTAACGGTAAGTTTTTTAGTCATGATTGTATTCAGTCGGTATTGATTTATAATGATAAACTGGGGCTAATACCTAATGTATTAGCCCCGATCACTACTTACTTAGTAGCGGTAATGTTCAGGCTTGTATGGGCCTGCTTTATCTAAATTTAAATACTCTGCTTGTTCTGTGGTTAATTCAGTTAGATTTGCACCGATGCGACCTAAATGCAGTCGAGCTACTTTTTCATCTAATGATTTTGGTAACACATACACTTCATTTTTATAGGTAGCACTGTTATGCCATAACTCGATTTGTGCCATTACTTGGTTAGTGAATGACGCTGACATTACAAAACTAGGGTGGCCTGTTGCACAACCTAAGTTTACTAAACGACCTTCTGCTAATAGCGTAATACGCTTACCATCAGGGAAGATAATGTGATCAACTTGTGGCTTCACATTTACCCATTCGTATTGACGCAATGACGCGACATCAATTTCTGAATCAAAGTGACCGATATTGCAGACGATAGATTCGTTTTTCATCACTTTCATATGGTCATGATTGATAACTTTCAGATTACCCGTTGTCGTTACGAAGATATCACCTAATGCCGCAGCATCATCCATATTGACCACGCGATAGCCTTCCATCGATGCTTGTAGTGCACAGATAGGATCAATTTCTGTCACCATGACAGTTGCGCCCATGCCTTTGAATGCTTGTGCACAACCTTTACCTACATCACCATAACCTAATACAACGCAGATTTTACCGGCAATCATTACGTCAGTTGCTCGTTTGATACCGTCTAATAAAGATTCACGGCAGCCGTAAAGGTTATCGAATTTAGATTTTGTTACCGAATCATTCACATTGATAGCGGGTACTTTCAACAAGCCATCTTTCATCATTTCGTAGAGACGGTGAACCCCAGTTGTTGTTTCTTCTGATAAGCCTTTTACATCTGTTAATAACTCAGGGTATTCATCATGCATGATTTGGGTTAAATCACCGCCATCATCTAGGATTAGATTTGGTCGCCAGTTATCAGGCCCAAAAATAGTTTGTTTAATGCACCAGATTGCTTCTTCTTCTGTTTCACCTTTCCAAGCAAATACTGGAGTACCTTGTGCAGCAATTGCTGCAGCAGCTTGATCTTGTGTTGAGAAAATATTGCATGAAGACCAACGCACTTCTGCGCCTAAATCAATCAATGTTTCAATTAATACTGCAGTTTGAATGGTCATATGCAAGCAACCGGCAATGCGTGCACCGGCTAATGGGGTTTTACCGGCATATTCTTCACGAATAGTCATTAAACCAGGCATTTCTGTTTCGGCGATTTTAATTTCTTTTGCGCCCCATGTTGCCAAGCTAATGTCAGCAACTTTGAAATCAGGCGTTAAGTTCTCGATAGGAGAGGTCATAATGTGTCCTTTAAGTATTCTTGATAAATTTTAGATGTATTTACAGGCCAGCTGCATCACGTAATGTGTCGGCTAAATCGGTGCGCTCCCATGTGAACTCAGGTTCTTCACGACCAAAGTGACCATAAGCTGCTGTACCTCGATAGATAGGGCGAATCAAGTCAAGCATTTTTACTAGACCAACAGGGCGCAAATCGAAGTGCTCTCGCACAAGGGTTTCTAATGTATGGATAGCAATTTTTTCAGTACCAAATGTTTCAATGCTAATTGAAGTTGGCTCTGCAACACCAATTGCGTATGACACTTGAATTTCACAACGTTCAGCAAGACCAGCAGCTACAATATTTTTAGCCACATAACGGCCAGCATAAGCGGCACTACGATCCACTTTTGAAGGATCTTTACCTGAGAAAGCACCACCACCATGGCGCGCCATGCCGCCATATGTATCAACAATGATTTTACGACCAGTTAAACCAGCATCACCGACAGGGCCGCCAATAATAAACTGACCTGTTGGATTAATATGGAAAGTTGTACCTTTATTTAACCAGTGTGCTGGTAAAGTCGGTTTGATGATTTCTTCCATCACGGCTTCTTTGAGATCTGCAAGGGCTATCTCAGGGTTGTGCTGTGTTGATAATACAACAGCATCAATGCCTACGGGTTTGCCATCTTCATATACAAAGGTAACTTGGCTTTTTGCATCAGGACGCAACCATGGCAATGTACCATTTTTACGTACTTCTGATTGGCGTTTTACAATGCGGTGTGCATAAGTAATGGGCGCAGGCATTAAGACATCAGTTTCATTACTCGCGTAGCCAAACATTAAACCTTGGTCGCCGGCACCTTGTTCTTCTGGGGTTGCGCGATCCACACCCTGAGCAATATCGACTGATTGTTTACCAATCAATGACATTACGGCACAGGTTTGACCGTCGAAACCAACCTCTGAACTGTTATAGCCAATATCAGTGATGGTTTTACGCACTACTTGTTCTAAATCTACCCACGCTGACGTGGTGATTTCACCAGCAACAATTGCAACACCTGTTTTAACCAGTGTTTCACAAGCAACGCGAGCATGGGGATCTTGACGAAGAATTTCGTCTAAAACTGCATCAGAAATCTGATCAGCGACTTTATCTGGGTGACCTTCTGAAACAGACTCAGAGGTAAAAATTTTACGATTAGTCATGAATAATATGCCTCACTATTTTATTTGATAATGAGTGTCATATCGGTATTTGCAATGCAGGAATGCAAAAGAGGAATACAACGCTCATTATTACTTTCGTATTAATAATGAGCGCGGTTTAAATATCTTTTTGAATAAGCCTAGCAGGATAATCCTGTCGCAGCGCCCCTTACTCAGGACTGTAATCTTATTCCACTTTTAAACAAAAAACAAGGTGTTATCAATCAAGATATTTGGCTAAAACGTTTAATAATCACATAATAAATCAGGGTTATTTCCGCACTATCAATTATTTGTTCTAAATGATTAATAAGCTCCATACTTGCCAGTTGCATTCGATTTAATGCTTGAACTGTCTTAGTCCTTTCACTCAGTTACTTGTATTGACTGTCTCATTCTGGATATTATCGACTAATCCAGAGATTTGAACGGTGACTTTTGCCCTTATGGCAAGAATTATTACATTATCTGCAACCACTGCAAGTCCACAGCTGTGGTACTTTTGCGCGGGCAGATTTCATACCACAATTACGAGTATCAAATTATGATATGAAACTTTGATCTCATAACTCTAAACTATGACCATTTATTTTTAGCCAATGGCGATTATTACTATAGTCTGGTCTAAAGTGAGTAACTAATTGCCAAAACTGTTTTGAGTGATTGTGATGTTTTGTATGGCAAAGTTCATGAATGATAACGTAATCAATCACTTCTGGAGGTGCAAGTATTAGCTTCCAATTAAATTGAATATCACCTCTAATGGTGCAGCTTCCCCAGCGAGCACGATAGGTCTTTACGGTGATCGATTTTGCGCTTAATTTTGTTTCAGTAGAAAGTGCATGTGTACGTGCTGTTAAATAGTGACTGGCTTGCTGTTTATACCATGTCGTCATGGCGGCAGAAATAGCTATTTTTGTTGCCTTGTTCAGTCTAGCATGGCAATTTATTGAGTCACCGTTTAATGTGATAGTTGGCTTTGTTGGCGCTTCATGCAAGTGAAATGTATAGCTTTTACCGAGCAGCATGAACACTTCACCATCAGTAAATTGTTTTTCAACGGTGATGTGTTCAGCTTGCTGTTTTAACTTGTTGCTAATCCATGATGATTTGTTATGAACAAATTTTTCAGCAAAATAAAGTGGCAATAAAGAGGGGATGTGAATCGATGCGCCATCCTTATTTACTTTTAAGGCCATGCTTTTCCGACGCTTACTTTTGACAACCCTGACAGTAAAACCATCGTATTTAATTGTTTGCATGAGAATTGTTTTTAGTTAAAAGATAAGTATTTTACGCTTGGATTTGAGAAAATGATGACATTCTTACTTTATTGAGCTGATATGACCACTCAAAACTTTGATATTCGGACTGCTCATCGACTTTCTGTCGCGCCCATGCTTGATTGGACTGATCGAGATTGCCGTTATTTCTTACGGCTTATTTCCAAGCATACTTTACTTTATACCGAAATGGTAACGACAGGCGCTTTAATCCATGGAGATCGTGATCGCTTCCTTGGTCATTATAAAGGCGGGGAGCCTATCGCTTTGCAATTAGGTGGCAGTGATCCTAAAGCCTTAGCTGAGTGTGCAAAATATGGTGAGCAAGCAGGGTATAGTGAAATTAACCTAAATGTTGGTTGCCCAAGTGATCGCGTCAAATCAGGTAGCTTTGGCGCGTGTTTAATGGCAGAGCCCAAGATCGTCGCGGATGGTGTTGCAGCGATGATGGATGCGGTGACCATTCCTATTACAGTTAAAACTCGGTTAGGTATTGATAAGTTAGATAGTTATGAGTTTGTCAGTCGTTTTGTTGAGCAAGTTGCGGCAACAGGGTGTGATATGTTCATAATGCATGCTCGAAAAGCGTGGCTAGATGGCTTAAGCCCGAAAGAAAATCGTGATATCCCACCGTTAGAATATGAACGTGTCTATCAATTAAAACAGGACTTTCCTCAGTTACATATCGATATTAATGGCGGTATCAAAACACTAGATCAAGCTCAAGCACATTTAAATCATGTTGATGGGGTGATGATCGGCCGAGAGGTTTACCATAATCCATATGTCCTAGCTCAGGCTGATCAATTGCTGTTTAAAGATGATCATGCAGTACTATCGCGTCACGAAATTATTCGTCAAATGTTGCCTTATATTGAGCAGCGTATGGCAGAAGGACGACCTTTGAAATCAATTACTCGTCATTTATTAGGTTTATTTCAAGGGCTGCCAGGCGCTAAAGCATGGCGTAGACATCTGAGTGAGAATGCACATTTGAGTGGGGCAGATCTCAGTGTACTGACGGATGCCTTAGCCTTAGTTCCTGATGCCAGTGCCTTTATTGAGTAAATAAAGTGCGAAGCTAGTTAAACCGATAATGCAGATAAAAATAATGGCGAAAGCAGGAATAATGGCAATATCTGACTCGCCTAGCATACCAAACCTGAATGCATTAACCATGTATAATATCGGGTTAAACAGTGATACGTTTTGCCAAAATTCTGGCAGTAAACTAATCGAATAGAATACCCCGCCAAGATAGGTTAGCGGGGTCAGAATAAAGGTTGGAATAATTGATATTTCATCAAAGCTACTAGCATAAATGGCATTGATGAACCCGCCTAATGCAAACATAATGGCACTTAATACCACCATGCTGATGGTGATGAAAATATGCTGAATAGCAATATGAGTAAAAAAAAGTGACACGATGGTGACGATTAAACCAACCAATAAACCACGAGCCGTTCCACCAGCTACATAACCGGCTAAAATAAGGTAATTGGGAATGGGAGCAACGAGCAATTCTTCGATATGACTTTGAAATTTTGCACTATAGAAAGAGGATGCAACATTTGTATAAGCATTATTGATCACGGCCATCATAATAATACCGGGTGCAATGTATTGCATATAGCTAAAACCGCCCATTTGACCAATTCGCGATCCAATTAGATTGCCGAATATGATGAAATACAGCGTCATAGTGATTGCTGGTGGTAGTAATGTTTGTGGCCAAATGCGCAAAAAACGGCGTATTTCACGTATTAACAGGGTATTGAACGCAACAGAGTGACGGCGTAGTTTGCTATTCATAGTGTTGCATCCGATTTTTCTACTAGTGCTAAAAAGAGCTCTTCTAAACGGTTTGCTTTATTCTTTAAGCTGCACACTTCGACTTTCTGTTCACTGAGTAGAGAAAATAAGGTGTTAAGACCATCGCCTTGTTTTAGCTCAACTTCTAAGGTGTGATCATCAATCGAATGGTAGTTAATATGGGGTAATGAAAAGCTTGCCGGTAACGGCATTTTGATATCAAGAATAAAGGTTTCTTTGTCAAGACGATTAAGCAGTGACTTCATATTGGTATTTTCAACAATTAAGCCTCGATCGATGATTGCGATATTGCGACACAAGTTTTCAGCCTCTTCTAAATAATGGGTTGTCAGAATTATGGTCGTGCCTTGCGAGTTAATTTGTTTAAGGAATAACCACATTGAACGACGTAACTCAATATCAACACCCGCAGTTGGTTCATCTAAAATAAGTAATTTGGGATTATGGACTAAGGCTCGCGCAATCATTAATCTGCGCTTCATTCCTCCTGATAATGAACGGGCGGGGGAATCTCGCTTTTCCCAAAGACCCAGTTGGTGTAGAAGTTCATCTGCCCTTACTTCTGCCGGCTTTGCTGGCATACCGTAATAGCCTGCTTGAGTAATAAGTATATGCTTAACTTTTTCAAAGCCATTGAAGTTAAACTCCTGTGGAACCAAGCCTATATATGATTTAGCAGCGTCTGAGTCATCATCAATATTTGTGTTATAGACTTTAACAGTGCCTGAGCTTTTGGTGACTAATGAGGTGATTATGCCAATAGTGGTCGATTTACCAGCCCCATTGGGGCCCAAAAGTGCAAAAAAATCACCTTGCTCAACAGACAAGTTAATACCTTTAAGTGCTGAAAAGCCATTACGATAGGTTTTGGTTAAGTTTTCAATTTGAAGTGCTTTCACGTGTGAATCATCATAAGCATATTAAAGCCTGCTAGGTTATCATGACTAGATGAAAGATAAGAAATTTACGCCGCCTAAAACACAAAAAGAATTAATGAGCCGTTGCGAGGACCTAGCTGGCAAAACCTTAGGTCAGCTGGCAGATGAGTTACAGATAGTTGCGCCAGAGAATTTACAGCGCCATAAAGGTTGGGTGGGTATGCTGTTAGAATCCTATTTAGGAGCAGATGCGGGCAATCAAGCAGAGCCTGATTTTATCGACTTAGGCATTGAAATGAAAACCATGCCCATCAATGCACTCGGGCAGCCAAAAGAGTCAACCTATGTTTGCACTGTGACGCTAGAACAAAGTGGCGAATTACATTGGAAAGACAGTTGGATAAAACGCAAGCTTAGTCACGTATTATGGGTGCCTATTGAAGCTGAACCTTCTATTCCTTTAGCGGAGCGTTTTGTTGGTAATGCATGGCTATGGCGGCCAACGGCTGAACAAGATAGTATGTTGGCACGTGATTGGAGCGAGTTAATGGATCGAGTCGTTCTGGGTGAGCAGTCGGAAATAACGGCTAAAGAGGGTGAGTATCTACAAATTCGTCCTAAGGCGGCAAATAGCAAGGTGCTTGCTACGGGTATTTCGGCAGTAGGTGAAAAAGAAAAAATCAATCCAAAAGGATTTTATTTGAGGACAAGCTTTACGCGTAAATTACTTGGACAAGGATAGGGTGAATGCAAGGAAGCTATCAGAAATCAATAACGTTAAGAAGCCAATGACGGCATGATAAACATGAATAGGTTGTATGAAAAATGCGAACATTAAATGCATTAATTATCGATAGTTCCGACTCTTTTCGCCAGCTAGTGGCTGAGTTGCTGAAGGCTGCAGGTTACTCTGTAACTACCGCAGTATCAGGCCAAGAAGGTCTTGAATTGGCGCATAAAGAGCGCTTTAAAATGGTCTGTTGTGCTTATGATTTACCTGATATGTCTGGCAGTGATTTTTGTGGCCAAATACGTACTACAGCGGGTTATGATCTTGCTTCGATTATTGTCTTAACGCCTGAAGATAACTCTAGAGTGCTTAAGCAAGCTTTATTGGCTGGCGCTACGGATATCTTTTGTAAGAATGATCTGGATGAATTAGACATTTATTTGAAGCGATCAGCCGAACGAGAAATGCGTCAGCTTTCAGGGCGAGTGTTACTTATTGAAGATTCACGCGTGTTACAGGTAATCATTGTTGATTTGATTACTGATATGGGCTTAGATGTTGATGCCTACACTAATGCCGATGGAGCTTGGGAAGCCTTTCAAGCCGGTAATTATGATTTGGTTATTACCGATATTATGGTTGAAGGCTCAATTAGTGGTATTTCTTTAGTTAGAAAGATCAGACGCTTACATGGTGAACATGGAAATGTACCTATTATCGCAGCATCAGGCTTTGATAATATGTCACGAAAAATTGAATTATTTCGCCTTGGAGTGAATGATTATATTGCCAAGCCGATAGTCCGTGAAGAGCTACGCCAGCGCGTATTTAATCACGTAACTGGTTATCAGCGACTATTAGGATTACGATCGCAGCAAAATTCACTTTATAGCCTAGCGATGTTGGATGAGTTGACACAATTATTTAATCGGCATGCTTTACGAGAATTCTCGGGTAAATATTTTAGCCATGCAAGACGAGCAAATGAACCCTTGTCTTTAGCAGTGTTAGACATTGATTATTTTAAGGAAATTAACGAAAAACTAGGGTTTGCAGAGGGGGATAAAATTTTGACTGAATTAGGCGCATGGTTTAAACGCTTTGTCAGAGAACAAGACCTAGTAGCTCGTTGGGCTGGAGAAGAATTTGTTTTCTTACTTCCAGGCTGTGATTCAGAAACAGCCGTTGGTTTGATGGAGCGATTACAAAAACGCTTAAAGCAGTTTAAACCTTCTAATACCGCGGTTACTTTCAGTATCGGTGTTGCCACTGTGATTCCTGAGGATGACTCTAACCTAAATAGTTTATATAGTGCAGCGGATAGGGCGATGTATCAGGCAAAGATGTCAGGAAGAAATTGTATTCGAGTTCACGATGCTATGGAGACTAATGAGGTCTAGGCCTATATCATTTATATGTTTTAGAAAATGTAATACATTGCGCTTGGTCGAGGAGGAAGACGCCATGGCCACCGAGTTCAAAATCTAGCCATAAGAATTCAATATCAGGCCATTTTTCCATAACGGCATAATCACTATTGCCAACCTCCACAAATAACAAACCTTGCGGTGATAGAAATTCAGCTGCATGAAGTAGAATTTGTTTGACTAAGGCAAGACCATTATCGTCAGCTTCAAGGGCCGAAGAGGGTTCATGATGATATTCGGCGGGCAATGTTGCCATCTCATCTGAACCTACATAGGGTGGATTGCTTACAATTAGATCATATTGCTGATCAGTTAATGATGACCATAAATCAGATTGTATCGTCTGAACTTGATCACTCAGGCGATGTTTTTTGATATTTATAGAAGCAACATCAAGGGCATCAGTACTGATGTCTATTGCATCTACATGAGCATTTGGAAAAGCATTGGCACAGGCAATAGCAATACACCCACCACCAGTGCATAAGTCCAAGATCTTAGTGACAGATCCTGGTTTATTTAGCCAAGGTGTAAATTGATCAGCAATAAGCTCTGCAAATGGTGAACGAGGAATCAATACACGCTCATCGACATAAAATGACAATCCAGCAAACCATGCTTCATTGGTTAGATAAGGAACAGGAATACGATCATTAATACGTTGTTCTATAAGTGTGAATATTGCTTGTTTTTCAAAGCTTGTCAGGCGAGCATCAGCAAACAACTCTGGAAACTCAGTTGCTGGTAGATGCAAACCATGCAGAATTAACTGCAATGCATCATTGAATGCATCAGCATTGCCATGGCCATAAAAAAGATCCGAAGCATTAAACTGAGATGTCGCCCAACGTAATACATCACGCAAAGTATGCAGCTCGTTCATCTGTGAATGTTGAATGCTAGCCATTTACTGGCTAATATCGACAAAGTGACCAGCAATAGCAGCAGCAGCAGCCATAGAAGGACTTACAAGATGAGTTCGACCTCCTAAACCTTGACGACCTTCAAAGTTACGATTTGAAGTTGAAGCGCAATGTTCTCCAGACTCTAAACGATCAGCATTCATTGCTAGGCACATAGAGCAGCCAGGCTCACGCCATTCAAAACCAGCTTCAAGAAATATCTTATCTAGACCTTCTTGTTCTGCTTGCTGTTTAACCAATCCAGAACCTGGTACGACTAGCGCCTGTTTTAATGTACTGGCTACTTTACCACCTTTAATTGCTGCTGCAGCTTGGCGAAGATCTTCGATACGAGAGTTAGTGCATGAGCCAATGAAAACACGATCAAGTTGGATATCAGTGATCGCTTGATCACCTTTTAAGCCCATATACGCTAATGCCTTTTCCATACCGTTACGTTTTACTGCATCAGTTTCATTGACAGGGTTAGGTATATTTGCATCGACAGAAATAACCATTTCAGGAGATGTTCCCCATGTTACTTGAGGTTTGATATCTTGAGCATTAAGAACAATTGTTTCATCAAATACTGCACCAGCATCACTGTGTAAATCAGACCAACTAGCAATGGCTTTGGCCCAATTATCCCCAGCTGGAGCAAACGGACGGCCTTTCAAATAGTTAATAGTCGTATCATCGACAGCAATCATACCTGCGCGAGCACCTGCTTCAATGGTCATATTGCAGACCGTCATGCGACCTTCCATGCTTAATGCTTGGATTGCTTCGCCGGCAAACTCGATGGTATGGCCTGTGCCACCTGCAGTGCCTAATTTACCTATGATAGCTAATACAATGTCTTTTGCTGTTATGCCGTTGTTGACTGACCCATCAACTCGGACTAACATATTTTTAGCTTTGTTTTGGATGAGGCATTGCGTTGCCATTACATGCTCAACTTCTGAGGTGCCAATACCAAATGCTAAGGCTCCAAAAGCACCGTGTGTTGAGGTATGGGAGTCTCCACAAACAACGGTCATTCCGGGTAAAGTGGCGCCTTGTTCAGGGCCAACAACATGGACGATACCTTGGCGAATATCATTAAGATCAAATTCAGTTACACCAAATTCTTTACAGTTTTTATTCAGGGTTTCAACCTGCAAACGTGATACCGGATCAGCAATACCTTGATCACGGTTATTGGTAGGAACATTATGATCTGGCGTTGCCAATAGTGAGCTTAAGCGATGAGGAGTACGATCCGCTAGACGTAAACCTTCAAATGCTTGCGGTGATGTCACTTCATGAACAAGTTGACGATCAATATAAAGCAAAGCAGTACCGCTCTCATCGCTACGAACAATGTGTTGATCCCAAAGTTTATCGTATAGTGTTTTTGATGCAGTCATGATTGTTTTTAATTTAATTGGCTAAATAGTTGATTATACAGTGAAGAGAGTGTAGCTGTATAAGACATTTCTGATAGGCAAAAAAAAACGAGTAGTCGAAAGACTACTCGTTTCTCTTTATTCTTTCAGGAAAGTGATTATTCCATATTAGCGTGACGAAACTTCATTTGTTCTTCTGGAATTCCTTTCTCATGAATAAGATGAGAAACGATTGATTCCAAGAATATTAATGTAGATAATTCAAACATAGTCCCCATTGGCATACCTTTAGTAGCTGCGAAGCTAGCATCAGTACCAATTTGAATAGTTTGGTCAGCTAAATCACCAATCGTTGAGCTAGATTTTGAGCAAACCAAAACCACTTTAGCGCCTTCAGATTTGGCTTTATTCGTAAATGAAACAAGCTGAGTAGTTTCACCAGAGCCAGAAATAACGATTAATAAATCGCCTTCACGGATACTTGGAGTACTAATCTCACCTTGAACATATACAGTATAACCACTATGCATCAATCTCATACCTAGGAAGTTACCCACTAGTTTTGAGCGACCTGCTCCTGTAATAAAGATGCGTTTTGCATCATCACACATTGAAACTAGCTTTGCTTCTAATGAATCATCAGTAGATCCAAGTATATCAGTGATTTTATTTAAAAGTAGATCGCGATGCATTGTACTATTCCTTATGCTGCGTCAACTAAAGCACGTAACTCTTTAGCTGAATCAGCTGGAGAGTCTGCACCGTAGATAGCTGCACCAACAACAACAATAGCAGCGCCAGCTTGAACTGTGCTTTGGATTGTGTCTTTGTTGATACCACCAGCAACAGAAATTTTAACATCTAAGCCAAGACCAGCAATTAATGCTAAGTCAGCAAAAGGTGTTTGACCTGCAGCTTGAGCGTCAAGACCAGTGTGAACACCGATGATTTGTGCGCCATTTGCAGCAGCTGCAGAAGCAACAGCAGCTTTATCTTCAACACCGATTAAATCGACTTGAGCTTCAGCATTGTTTGCTTTAGATGCATCGATAACGCCCTGGATTGTAGCCATGTCAGCTGCACCCAAAACGGTAGTGATATCACCACCAGCTTCGAAGAATGGAGTTGATTCATAACCACCAGCATCCATAGTTTTAAGGTCAACTAAGATCTTTTTGTCAGGGTGTGCAGCACTTAAAGCTTTAACAAGTTTAAGACCGTTATATTTGATACATGGTGTACCGATTTCTAGAATGTCAACATACGGTGCTACTGATTCAGCTAGAGCCATTGTTGCGTCGAAGTCTAGAGAGTCTAGAGCCATTTGAATTTCAGCCATGTTACATACTCCTTAAAGTAGTAAAGTTATTTTAGTTACACGTGTAATTACGCGGATTCGAACTATATTCAGATATGACGAGAATGTCAATTTGCTAGTCTACCTGATAAATGGGCCACAGAATAGTGAGTCATTCTATGGACCTATTTTACTGCCGTTAACAGTTGAATGAATTAAGCTTCTAATTCAGCCAAACGGTTTGCAAGTAATTCTTCTAAAGATTCTAATGCTTTTGCAAAACCATCAATACCTTCAGCTAATTTTTCTGTTGCCATACGATCTTTAGTATGCATTGCTTCAAAAGTTGCTTTATCCATATTGATTTTAGCAATATCAGAATTTGCTGCTTGCTCAGCAGAAAGTTTTTGTGGCAATACACCTTCTGTTTGTTGCAATTCATCAAGCAGGTTTGGTGAAATTGTTAATAAATCAACGCCAGCTAATTCAGTGATTTCACCTAAGTTACGAAAGCTTGCCCCCATAACTTCAGTTTTGTAACCGAATTTTTTGAAGTAGTTGTAGATTGCTGTAACAGAAACTACACCTGGATCTTCAGCGGCTGGGTAAGCGTCTGTACCAGTGTCTTTTTTGTACCAGTCAAGGATACGACCAACAAATGGTGAAATTAATTGGATACCATTTTCAGCACATGCGATAGCTTGATGTAAACCAAATACTAAAGTAAGGTTGGTGTGAATGCCTTCTTCTTCAAGAATTTTTGCAGCTTGAATACCTTCCCAAGTTGCTGCGATTTTGATTAAGATACGTTCACGTGACACACCAGCTGCTTCATATTGAGCAATAAGGTCTCGACCTTTTTCAACACTTGCATCGGTATCATAAGACAGGCGAGCATCAACTTCTGTTGATACACGTTGAGGTACGATTTCGAGAATTTTTAAACCGAAAGAGACGGCTAAGCGATCAAATGCTAACGTAATAACTTCAGAAGCTGCTGCATCACCACCTACTGTTTCGCGAGCACCTTTTAATGTGTCATCTACAATGCTTTGGTATTCAGGCATTTGCGCTGCAGCAGTAATTAATGATGGGTTTGTTGTTGCATCACGAGGGGTAAATTGCTCGATAGCTGCAATATTACCTGTATCGGCAACAACAACGGTCATTTCTTTAAGTTGATCAAGTAAATTGGCCATTTATAAAAATACCTTTTATTTCAAAGTTAAAAAATATGGCAAAATCGATGGGCCGACAGTGCTCATGATAGTAGGGAAAATATCGACATACACATGGCAGCCGTTATTTTAAACCAGCAATATAAGGTTTGATTAACCTTTGTTGCGAATATACTGTTCTACACCTGTAACTACTTGAGCATTAGCTTGGTTACGAATGTAAGTCTCAACACTAGTAGTTGAAGTAGCTGTTTGGTTACGGATGTAACGTTCAACGCTAGTTATTTGGTTTGGAACACTTTCTTTATTACGGATATAACGTTCAACACCAGTTAACCCATCGTTATTTGCAGAGGCATCGGCTTCTGGAGTACTAGTTTGCACTTGAACCGATGAAAACAAACCTTTAAAAAAGCCACAAATTGAAGCAAAAAGACTTTTTTCACTCATGAGTAATACCTCTGTTAATCATCTGACTGATGATGTTCATTAATTATTGGTGTGGGCAATTAAGAAATATTAATTTTTCTTGCAATTAACCACAATTCAGTAGAACAGTTAATAATAACCCTTCTAACAATAAAAAACGAGAGGCTAATAATTAACCTCTCGTTTTTTTATCTTTGTACTTTATTTAAAGATTACGCTGCATCAACTAATGCACGTAATTCTTTAGCTGATTCTGCAGGAGAGTCAGCACCGTAGATCGCCGCGCCAACAACAACGATAGTTGCGCCTGCACGAACTGTATCTTGAATTGTATCTTTGTTGATACCACCAGCAACAGAGATGCGAACACCTAAGTTTAAGCTAGCAATTAATGATAAATCAGCAAAAGGTGTTTGACCCGCTGCTTGAGCATCAAGACCAGTGTGAACACCGATGATTTGTGCGCCGTTTGCTGCTGCTTCAGTAGCACATTTCGCTTTATCTTTAACGCTGATTAAGTCGATTTGAGCTTCTGCATTGTTAGCGTTTGCTGCTTTGATTACGCCGCCCATTGTTGCTTTATCAGAAGCACCAAGAACAGTACAGATGTCGCCACCTGCTTCGTAGAAAGGAGTTGATTCATATTCGCCAGCATCCATTGTTTTAAGATCAACAAGGATTAATTTTTCTGGGAATTTTGCTTTTAAAGCAGTAACAAGCTCAAGACCATTATATTTGATACAAGGTGTACCAATTTCTAAGATGTCAACATACGGTGCTACTTGCTCAGCAAGTGCTATAGTTGCGTCGAAATCTAGAGAATCTAGAGCCATTTGGATAAGTGCTTTTGACATGCTGTCATGCTCCTAAAAATAGAGATAAGTTAATAAATACGTTGAATATACGCCACGAGAATATAATGTAGTTGGCTGCAATGTGTCAATGTTTTATGCTTTTACCTAGCAAGAAGTCACGCAATATCATGGTGATATGCTGATATTAACGTCAGCTACCTTTTAAAATCAGTCTGTTAAGCGCAAAATGAAGCATCTAAATAGAGGAGTTTATACAAAATAATGCAGTTGATCGACAATATAGCGGGTTTGATTATTGACATGGATGGTGTGCTTTGGCATGGCAATATTCCGATGGATGGCTTGGTTAATTTTTTCGAGGTATTAAGGGAAAAGTCAGTTCCATTTATCCTGGCAACGAATAATGCCAGTCTTACACAATCACAATACGTTGATAAGCTATCAACTATGGGGGTGACTGTTTCTAAAAATGAAGTATTAACCTCAAGCATGGCCACGGCAAGTTACCTTAATAAGCATCAAGCTCATGATAAGCGGCGGGTATTTGTTATTGGTGAAGATGGCCTACGCCAGCCATTGATTGATTATGGTTTCACCTTGACTGATTTATATCAGGTTGATCAAGCAGAAAAAGGCATTATCGGACAAGGCGCTGATATTGTTGTATCTGGTTTAGACCGCCAATTAACATGGGATAAACTTGCCACCGCTACATTGCATTTAAATGCCGGTGCTGCATTCTATGCGACAAATTCTGATACCAGCCTACCAACGGAATTAGGCGTTGTCATGGGCAATGGTGGCACACTTGCCGCTCTTGAAGCTGTAACAGGGGTCAAGCCGATCAGTATTGGCAAGCCCGAACCCATTCTCTACCAACAGGCTCTTGAGAAACTTGGAACTACTGCTGAGACGACCATTGCAATTGGCGACCGGCTTGATACCGATATTCTCGGCGCTGTAAATTCTGGCATGCGAAGTATTATGGTTTTAACAGGCATTTCTTCTCTAGAAGATATCGATAAGCTTGATTATCAACCCACATGGATCATGCAAGACATAGCTGAAATTTCACAGGTATTAACAAACACGGAGATAATGAAATGAAAAAGATGATTAATAGTGTTGACAGTCTATTAGAAGAGAGCCTGACTGGCTTTGCAAAAGCACATAACGATATTGTGAGCTTTAATCATCAGCCACATTACATTTATAGAAAGCAGTCTTCGAAACCACGCAAAGTGGCCTTAATATCAGGTGGCGGGTCGGGTCATGAACCTTTACACACAGGCCTTGTAGGAATAGGGATGTTAGACGCAGCGTGTCCCGGTCAGATCTTTACTTCGCCCACCCCTGATCAGATGCTGGCAGCAGCTGAATCTGTTGAATCGGGCGGCGGCGTTTTATTTATAGTGAAGAACTATGCGGGTGACGTGATGAATTTTGAAATCGCTGGCGAAATGATGAGTTGTGAGCATGCCACAGTATTAATTGATGATGATGTTTCACTACCTAAAGATCATAGTACTGGACGTCGTGGTGTCGCCGGCACACTTATTGTAGAAAAAATAGTGGGCGCTGCCGCTGAAGCAGGTGCTAATTTGGCTGAATGTAAAGCCTTGGGCTGTCGTGTTAACACGCTGACCGCATCAATGGGGCTGGCATTAACCAGCTGTACAGTGCCCGCATTAGGCAAGCCGACATTTGATATTGCTGATAATGAAATTGAAATGGGTGTGGGTATTCATGGTGAACGAGGCCGTGAGCCGATGAGCTTAACCACTGCAAGTGAGATGGTTGAGCACTTAGCGACAGCGATTGATCAAGATCTTAAACCACAAAAAGGCCAGCGGGTGTTATTGCATATCAATGGCTTTGGCGCTAGCCCCTTAATGGAGCTTT
>Ga0209495_1000366_pt1 | contig 36215 bp, 33 predicted proteins | sample EN1Hudsemesocosm_FD_184629 | JGI IMG/M metagenome (GOLD analysis project Ga0209495, IMG submission 184629) | Methane-oxidizing microbial communities from mesocosms in the Hudson Canyon - EN1E Hudson Canyon (SPAdes) (version 2) | ecosystem: Environmental > Aquatic > Marine > Cold seeps | place... | reverse complement strand
CGAAAATCGATTCCAATATTGTTCGTTGTCCAGATGAGATAATCGCAACAGAAATGATTTCTCATATCGATACTGTACGAAAAGAAGGTGATACAGTTGGAGGTGTAATTACGGGCTTAGCCTTGAATGTTCCAGTTGGATTAGGTGAGCCTGTTTTTGATAAACTACATGCCGACCTTGCAAGAGCCATGATGAGCATTAATGCCGTAAAGGGTTTTGAATACGGCGGTGGATTTGAAATGTGTAAGCGTAGGGGCTCAGAAGTGAATGACCTTTTTATTAGTGATGAAGAGGGTGTTAAAACAAAAACGAATTATTCTGGTGGAATTCAAGGTGGAATTTCTAACGGAGAAGATATATATTTTAAGGTAGCCTTTAAGCCTGTGGCTACTATCATGCAAGATCAAAAGTCTCTAAACGATAAAGGTGAAGAGGTTGTTGTAAAAGGAAAAGGTCGTCATGATCCTTGCGTAGTTCCACGAGCAGTAGCTATTGTTGAGGCTATGACTGCTATGGTACTATTAGATCATTATTTGAGAAACAAAAGCACTAAACTTTAATATAGAAATGAAGAATTTAGCACTACACTGGAAAATTATCATCGGGATGACTTTAGGAGTTATCTTTGGTTTGTTAGCCATCACCATTGGTTGGGATCAATTTACGAGTGACTGGATAAAACCTTTCGGAACCATTTTCATCAATCTTTTAAAGCTGATTGCCGTTCCTTTAGTATTTGCTTCGTTGATAAAAGGTGTAGCGAGTTTAAGTGATATTTCCAAACTTTCAAGAATCGGTTCAAAAACGATCGCACTTTATCTTACCTCTACAGTTTTAGCTGTTACCATCGGTTTATTAATTGTGAATACTGTTCAGCCTGGGAAATATTTCTCTGAGGAGAAACGTATAGAATTCAAAGAGAAATTCGCCACTAAAACTGAAGCTAAGATGGAGGCGGCAGCTCAAGTTCAAGATCAAGGTCCTTTACAGTTTATGGTTGATATTGTACCTCAAAACTTTTTAAATGCAGCTACGGATAATAGCAATATGCTTCAGGTTATATTCTTCGCTATCCTTTTTGGAATGGCGATGATTATGTTACCCGACGTGAAGACCGTTTATGTGAAAGGATTCTTTGATGGTGTGAATGACGTCATACTCCAAATTGTTGATATGATTATGACCATGGCTCCTTATGGCGTATTTGCCTTGTTAGCGTCTCTGATGGTAGACTTCTCCGATGGAGATGTTCGTAATGTAATAGAATTGTTCTCCGCTTTAGGTTTGTATTCACTAGCGGTAATTCTTGGTTTGTTGACCATGATTTTTGTGGTATATCCAATCATACTTCGAATGTTTACCAAGATGAATTATTTTGATTTCTTCAAAGGAATTATGCCTGCACAGATGTTGGCTTTCTCTACAAGTTCAAGTGCGGCAACGCTGCCTGTTACCATGGAGCGTTGTGAAGATCATTTAGGGGTTTCCGAAGAAATTAGTTCTTTTGTTTTACCTCTAGGAGCTACCATTAATATGGATGGAACAAGTTTGTATCAAGCTGTAGCAGCCGTGTTTATTGCTCAAGCATTTGGAGTTGATTTAGATTTATCTCAACAATTGACAATCGTATTAACGGCTACACTTGCTTCAATAGGTGCTGCAGCTGTTCCGGGTGCAGGATTAGTCATGTTGGTTATCGTATTAGGAGCAGTAGGAATGGATCCTGAAGGAGTAGCCTTGATATTTGCAGTAGATAGAATTCTGGATATGCTACGTACCGTAGTAAATGTTACGGGTGATGCAACTGTTGCAACTGTAATTGCAAGTTCCGAAGGACAGTTAAGAGATGTTAGCGAGCAAGAGTTGATGTCTTAGTTTTTGTAGCAGTATATCTTTTTCTTATATTCAATATCTGAAAACTAAAACAAAATAATTATGGAATCGAAAACAACAAGAATTTTAGCACTTATCGCCTTTGGTATTTCTATGTTTGTATTAGGACGTGTTACCGACTTTGGTAATTCTTGTTTTAGTGCTAGTAAATGTGACAAGCAATTCGATGTGTTCTGTGGTGCCTCCGAAGTAAAAGACTTATATATTGATGCTCTTGTTGGTGAGAATTTTGAAGGAGACACGATTATTTTTATTAATGATGATAATGTAAGTAAAGAAATTAGAATTGAGCGACGAGTTGAGTTGGATACAGATAAAGGTCATGATTATGACCACGATCATTAGTATCAATCAACCAATCTAAGTATTAAAAAAAGCCTCCCAATTGGGAGGCTTTTTTTTATCAATGTGAAAAACGCTTATTTCGTTTTCTCAGCAACCCAATTACGAGCATTGACAAAAGCTTCAATCCAAGGCGAAACTTCGTTTTGGTTTTCTGGGTAGTGTGCCCAGTTCCAAGGGAATATTGAACGCTCTGGGTGAGGCATCATCACTAAGTGACGACCGTCTTTTGAAGTTATGGCGGCAGTATTAAAGTCAGAACCATTCGGGTTAGCAGGGTAGTTTTTATAGCTGTACTTCGAAACAATATTGTATTGATCTTCGTTGTAAGGCATATCGAATTTACCTTCACCGTGAGCCACCCAAACACCTAAACGAGAACCCGATAAAGTACTAAACAGTACTGAGTCGTTTTCTGGTATGTCTACATTCACGAAACCAGACTCAAACTTGTGAGAATCGTTGTGAAGCATTTTTGGTTTTTCTGCGTGATCAGGATTAATCAATCCTAATTCAATGAATAACTGACAACCGTTACAGATACCTAAAGACAATGTATCTTCTCTTTCAAAGAAGCTCTTTAAGGCAGTACGAGCATTGTCGTTATACTTAAATGAACCAGCCCATCCTTTAGCAGAACCTAAAACATCAGAGTTCGAGAATCCACCAACGGCCGCGATAAAGTTTACATCTGTTAAATCTTCACGACCACTCATCAAGTCAGTCATGTGGATGTCTTTTACATCGAAACCAGCTAAGTAAAGCGCATAAGCCATTTCACGTTCAGAGTTAGAACCCTTTTCACGAATAATTGCTGCTTTTAATCCACTAGCCGTTTTTCTGTTTGGATCTAATCCCATTGCTGCTAACTGTCCGCTGAAAGATACAGGGAAGTTAAACTCTAATGGCATGTGCTTATAGTTATTGAAACGCTCTAGGGCTTTTTCTTCACCACTTTGCTTGCGATCTAATAAGTACGAAGTCTTGTACCAAACATCTCTTAAATCGCTAACGCTTAAGTTGAAGTTTAGATCATTATTGGTAATGTTCAATTCAGAAGCATCAACTGCAGTACCTAAAGTATGGTAGCCAATGTTCATCTCCCCTAAAATAGCATCCGCTTTAGCGATGTCGTTTACTTGAAGAATTACACCTGCGTTTTCAGCGAATAATACTTTTACGATATCTTGCTCATTCAAGCAAGTTAAATCGATGTCGGCACCTAAGTTTACATCTGCAAAACACATTTCTAATAAAGTAGTAATTAAACCACCTGCAGAAATATCGTGTCCAGCTTCAACCAAGTCAGACTTGATTAATTTCTGAATCGCATTGAAACCATTCTTAAAGAATTCAGAATCTTGAAGAGTTGGCGTTTCAGAACCTACTTTGTTATTTACTTGAGCAAACGAACTACCACCTAACTTATAGGCATCGTGCGATAAGTTGATATAGATGATAGGCGCATTTCCCTTTTTCTTTAAAACAGGACTCACCACTTGGTTGATGTTACTACACTCACCAATAGCAGAAATGATCACTGTACCTGGAGAAACAACTTTGCTTCCGTCCTTGTACTTCTGAGTCATCGATAAACTATCCTTTCCTGTAGGAACGTTAATTCCTAAAGAAATAGCGAAGTCGCTAATTCCTTTTACAGCATCGTATAAACGAGCATCTTCACCTTTATTTCTACAAGGCCACATCCAGTTGGCACTTAATGAAACGCCATTAAGGTTATCTGAAATAGGAGCGAAGACAAGGTTTGTTAAAGCTTCGGCAATAGAATTGCGCGAACCAGCAACCGGATCAATCAATGCACTAATAGGAGCGTGCCCTACAGAAGTAGCAACTCCAATTTGACCTCTGTAATCTAAAGCCATTACACCACAATCGTTAAGTGGTAAATGTAATGGACCTGCATTTTGTTGTTTAGCAACTCTACCCGATACACAACGGTCAACCTTGTTGGTTAACCAGTCTTTACATGCTACTGCTTCTAATTGAAGTACCGAGGTGATGTATTCGAATAGATTGTCTTGTGAGTATTCTAACTTAGAGAAGTTTGCTTCCTCTCTATAATCTGTCATTATCGTTTTTGGAGAAGAACCGAAGTAGTGTTTCAACTTCATATCGATAGGCTTACGTCCATCTTTACTCGACTCAAAAGAGAAGTTCATATCGCCTGTAATCTCACCTACATCGTAGAAAGGAGCTCTTTCGCGCTCAGAGATTTTGCGCAATTCTTCGAGGTGTTTTTCATTGATAACCAATCCCATTCTTTCTTGAGATTCATTACCAACAATCTCTTTAGCAGACAAAGTAGGATCGCCTACAGGAAGTGCTTCTAAATCTATTTTACCACCTGTTTCTTCCACCAATTCCGATAGACAGTTTAAGTGTCCACCAGCACCGTGATCGTGAATAGAAACAATTGGGTTATTATCGCTTTCTACCATGGCTCTAATAGCATTGGCAGCACGCTTTTGCATCTCTGGGTTTGAACGCTGAATAGCATTTAACTCAATAGCATTACCTAATTGTCCAGTATCTACAGAAGATACTGAAGAACCTCCCATACCAATACGGTAATTGTCACCACCTAAGATAACCACACGGTCACCTTTGTTTGGTACATCTTTTAAGGCATCTTCGTGTTTACCCCATCCGATACCACCGGCTTGCATAATCACTTTATCGTAACCTAATTGCTTATTGTTTTCAGTATGCTCAAAAGTAAGTACCGACCCCGTAATTAAAGGCTGACCGAATTTGTTACCGAAGTCAGAAGCACCGTTTGATGCTTTGATTAAAATATCCATTGGTGTTTGGTACAACCAAGGACGTTCTTCCATTCCTTCTTCCCAGTTGCGCTCTTCTTCCAACCGAGAGTAAGAAGTTATGTAAACAGCCGTTCCCGCTAAAGGTAAGCTACCTTTACCACCTGCTAAACGGTCTCTAATTTCACCACCCGAACCTGTTGCAGCTCCGTTAAAAGGCTCTACCGTTGTAGGGAAGTTATGCGTTTCTGCTTTTAGAGAAAGTACAGATTGAATTTCTTTAGTGTGGTAGTAATCGGCAATGTCCTGACGCTTAGGAGAGAATAATTCGATTTTAGGACCTTTTACAAAAGCAACGTTGTCTTTGTATGCAGAAACCAAGTTACCTCCGTTCATTTCAGAAGTCTTCTTGATTAATTTGAAAAGACTCGTTTCTTTTTCTTCACCATCGATGATGAAAGTCCCGTTAAATATTTTGTGGCGACAGTGTTCAGAATTGATTTGTGAGAATCCGAAAACTTCAGAATCTGTTAATTTTCTTCCAATCTCTTCACTTACGCTATTTAGGTAATCTACTTCATCAGTACTTAAAGCCAATCCTTCTTGATTGTTATAAGCAGCGATATCTTCAATGTGAATGATTTCTTCAGGCTTTGTATCAACCGTGAAAATCTCTTGATGAAGTCCATCGTATTTTACTTGCAACATCGGATCAAAGCCAGCTTCTTCATCAAAAGCAAAGTATTCTTCAATACGAGCTATACCATCTACACCCATGTTTTGAGTGATCTCAACAGCATTTGTACTCCAAGGGGTAATCATCTCTTTTCTTGGACCTACAAAAGTTCCGTCAACAGCCTCAGTATTTAATTGCTCAGCATCGCCGAACAACCATTGTAATTTCTCACAATTTTCTTGACTAATAGTTTCTTTAGTGGCTACGGCAAATACTTGGTTTGCTCCCTTAAAGAATGAAATCATAGATAGGTTTTTTGGTTGCGTTTTATAAGTCGCAAAATTAGGTATTTTTTGGGAAATAGGACCAAAAAAAAGCCCCGATAAACGGGGCTTGATTTTATTTCAAAAGGCTTTCAATTTGTTCAGCCAGTTCGGTACCTATTCGGTCTTGGGCTTCTAGTGTAGCCGCACCAATATGTGGGCTTAACGAAACTTGATGTGTCATTAATACTCTCATATTTGGTGTTGGTTCATTTACGAAGACATCTAAACCTGCAAAACGAACTTTACCGCTGTCTAAAGCGTTTAGTAAATCTTCTTCGTCGATAACACCACCACGAGCAGCGTTAATCAAACCGACATTATCTTTCATCATTTCAATTTCATCTTTCCCAATTAAAGGTTTTCCTTGATATGGAACGTGAACTGTAATGAAATCAGCATTTTTATATACTTCTTCAATAGCAATTGTATTGATGTTGAAGTTTACTTTTTGTCCATCGTAGAACTTTAATTCTATGTCAGCACTTTCGCAATATGGATCGTGAGCAAGAACTTCCATTCCTTGGCCTAAGGCAATTTTAGCAACCTCTCTACCGATACGTCCAAAACCGATAATACCGATTTTCTTACCGCGAAGTTCGATTCCTGCACCGTAGCTTTTCTTTAATTCCTTAAAGCGTGTATCACCATCTAAAGGCATATTACGGTTAGCGTCGAATAAGAAACGAACCATTCCAAAAAGGTGAGCAAAAACTAATTCAGCTACAGAAGCAGAACTTGCTCCAGGTGTGTTAATTACGTGTAAGCCTTTTTCGCGAGCGTATTCAACATCTATATTATCCATACCAACACCACCACGACCGATGAGTTTTAGGTTAGAACAAGCATCGATAATATCTTTACGAACTTTAGTTGCAGAGCGAACTAAAAGTCCAACAATATTATTTTCGTTGATGAAGTCGATTAAGCGCTCTTGAGCCACTGTGTCTGTGATTACTTCAAATCCTGCAGTTTCTAAAGCGTCAATTCCGTTTTTGGCAATTCCGTCGTTTGCTAATATCTTCATGTTTATTCTTCTAAATCGTTACTGTTGTCAAATACTTCAATAATATTACTCTTCTTCACCAATGGCGTCCATTTCGTTTTAAAGCGAGTAGCTCTAACAATATGGTTGTCTATCCAGTGGTAGTTTCCTCCGCGAGGTTTGTTCATTAATAAACCGTGGTATTTAAAACCATGTTTATCAAGCCAGGTTAAAGTCACATCTCTTGTGTCTTCAGTTCTAGAAGTAAAGAAGGTGATGATGTGTCCTTCGTCGTACCATTCGTTAATGATCTTGTGCGCATCTAACCAAGGCTCACAAGTCACCATTCTTTCAGGTTCTTCGTTGGGAACATCTTCTGTAATAGTACCATCGATGTCTATAAGGTAATTCTTTACATCTTCACCGAGTTGAGGTGAAATATGCTTACCGTCTTTATCGAAAAGTTCTTTTAGCTCGTGTGTCATCTTAGGCTAGTTTTTGCATTGCATCAACTAATACCTGAACACTTTCTAGAGGAAGTGCATTGTAAATAGAAGCACGGTAACCACCAACAGAACGGTGACCTTTCAATCCATTAATACCAGCATCATTCCATAATTTATCGAATGCTTCTTGTTTACTTTCATCTGTTAAAATGAAAGTTACATTCATTTTCGAACGATCTTCTACTGCCGCTGCACCTTTAAAGTAAGGATTGCGATCAATTTCAGTGTAAAGCAATTCTGCTTTTGCAGTATTTACTTTTTCAATCCATTCAACTCCACCGTTTTTCTTCAACCATTCCAAAGTCAACATCGAAACGTAGATAGGAAATACAGGAGGCGTATTGAACATCGATTCCTTTTTGATGTGTGTTGTGTAATCCAACATCGTTGGGATTTCTCTTCCAGTTTTGTTTAAGATTTCATCTTTAACAATCACTAAAGTAGCTCCAGCAGGTCCCATATTTTTTTGAGCTCCAGCATAGATTAAATCAAATTTCGAAGCGTCGAATTGACGAGAGAATATATCAGATGACATATCGCAAACCAGTAGACTATCGCCTTTTACTGCAGGAAATTCTTGGAATTGAGTCCCAAAAATAGTGTTGTTCGAAGTAAAGTGTAGGTAATCTACATCTGTAGGAACTGTGTATCCTATAGGGATATAAGAGAAGTTTTTGTCGTCAGAACTAGCGATAACATTTATATCACCTAATTTCTTCGCTTCTTTAATAGCTTTATCAGACCATGCTCCGGTATTAATATAGGCAGCTTTTCCATCTGTTTTTAACAAGTTCAACACAGTCATTAAAAACTGTGTACTTGCGCCACCTTGAAGGAATAAAACCGAATAACCTTCTGGAAGGTTCAACAATTCTTTTACCAATGCAATAGCCTTATCCATTACGGCAACAAAATCTTTCGATCGGTGCGAAATTTCAATTAAGGAAAGGTTGGAGTTGTTGAAGTTGATTACAGCTTGAGAAGCTTGTTGGAGAACCTCTTGTGGAAGGATACAAGGCCCTGCACTAAAATTGTGTTTTTTCATCTTGATAATGAGTCAGTTTAATTTAGTGAATAAAAAGCAAAATTCGACTTTTTAAAAGAAATGAGAAAGGTTTTATAGGGTTATTATCAACAAGTTTTTAACCGGAATAGTAGGTGTGTAATAGTATTTAATGGCTAATTCTGGATGGGTGATTAGCAAACAATAGTTGTCAAGAAATGAAGGGTAATTATTGGGATTGAAGCCCTCTTTGGATGTTTTTAGCTTGTTTTCCATCCTGACTTTTGTCATTCATTGCTGGAAGATCTTCTACAAAACGCCATTTACCATTTTTAAAAGTCAAGCCATCATAACTTAAGCTCGGAACGTAAAATTCGTACATACCCTTTTGGGCCCCTTCAAGAGGTTCTAGGTGGTCGAAAACAATATACTCTTTGTCTTCATCATAGCCCATATTAGTACTTGTGTTTTTTGAGTATTCAAGTATCATCCTGTGTCTAGTACCATCATTCATTTTTATGATAGGCGATCCAAAAACAGGCTCTTCATTTTCATCAAAATAAAGAATGTCAATTATTCTTTTTGTTGTTGAAGAGTTATTTCCATCCCAACCCAATAGTGTATAGTAGTTTTGTTTTTCGAATTTGGTGTGTACTATATTTGAGTAAAGTGCGCCATACCAATCTCCATCAGTAAACATTTTGTACTGCTCATCGTCAATAAAGGAGGATATGTCGTTCAGTTTGAAAAAATAAAGTTCTTTTTTACGTTTTTTATATAACTGTAAATAAGCGTAGTATTCAAAATCTCCATTTTCTTTTGGTACAACCCAATTGAAAATTTTAAATTTTTTATCTGGAGAAGTAAGTACGCTTAGTTTGTCTAAATTATTAAAAGTATAGTGAAAGCTACCTCTAAGGAGTAGAACTTCTTCAATGTCCTCGATTAATAATTTGTTAGCTTCATCTTTCAGAGAATCACTACTAGCTGTAAGTATTTTGTTGGCTAGTGTTTGTAGCCTAGATTCAAAAAAAATAAAATCACTTTCGCTCTGAGCTTGAAGAGTGTAAGTCCAAGAGCTAAAAGTAATAAATAGATATATGAGATTATTCTTCACAGTGAAGGAAGGCTTTTTTAGAAAATAATTCTTCTTCTGTTTCTACGTTATCTTCATCAGGAACACAACACTCTACTGGACAAACAGCAGCACATTGAGGTTCTTCGTGAAAGCCTTTACATTCAGTACATTTATCTGTAGCGATATAGTAAAAGTCATATGAAGCAGGTTCTAACTCTTCACCTGCTTCAGCAGAAATCCCACTTTTAGAATGTATTTTCCCAGTTAGTTCAGTTCCTTCAGCAAATGACCATTCCACACCACCTTCATAGATAGCGGTATTCGGACATTCGGCTTCGCAAGCTCCACAATTGATACATTCGTCGGTGATCTTAATCGCCATAGCGTTTAATGATTTAAAGATTTGTATTTTTGCTGCACAAAGATAGAAAAAACATTGTTGATGAATCGCGAAAAAATCATTGAAGCATTTAGCTTTTTAGGGGAGTTTATGAGCCAGTTCCAATCTTTTGAAACTGAAAAGAAAAATTTAGCTTTAAACGAAGAGTTTTATGAGTCGTTCTCGTCTGCAATTTATGCAGCGAAAATTCATAATGGTTGGTTTGAAGAAAAGCAAGTTCGCAGATCGATTCTGGCTATTTCAGAGTGGTTGACAAAAGATATTCTAAGTAATTGGACGTCTGATTATCCGTCGGCAACTGATGCTAAAAGAGTTGCTGTAATTATGGCAGGAAACATCCCTTTAGTTGGGTTTCACGATTTTGTTTGCGTGCTGCTTTCTGGGAATAAAGTTTTGGTGAAACTGTCTTCAGATGATAAAGTGTTATTGCCTTTATTAGCTAAGGTGCTGATTCGTTTAGATGAAGAGTTTAAAGATCGCATTCAATTTACGGATGCCCGTCTTGAAAATTTTGATGCTGTAATTGCTACTGGATCTGATAATACTTCTCGTTATTTTGATCATTATTTTGGAAAGTATCCACACATTATTCGGAAAAATAGAAATTCTGTTGCCGTTTTGTCTGGTGATGAATCTAAAGAGGATTTAATCGCTTTAGGCGATGATATTTTCGCTTACTATGGTTTAGGCTGCAGAAATGTGTCTAAAGTGTATGTGCCAAAAGGGTATAATTTCGATCCGTTATTTGAAGCACTTTATCAATACAAGGATGTTGCTAACAATAAGAAGTATGCTAATAATTTTGATTATTACAGAGCTCTGTTTCTGATGGGAGGCAATAAGATGTTAGAAAATGGTTTTATTTTATTTAGAGAAGATGATTCATTGGCTTCACCGATCTCTATGTTGCATCACGAAACTTATGAAAGTGTTGAATTGCTAAAATTAGATTTGGAATCTAAGAAAGATCAAATTCAGTGTGTTGTTTCGTCGTTAAATATTTCAGATTCATTTAATCTTGGACAGGCGCAGTGTCCTGCCGTAAATGATTATGCTGATGGGGTGGATACTATGGTGTTCCTAATAAATTTATAACCTTTCGATAAGCTTAGTAAATAGTTCCGTTAAATTAGGTTCTGCTTTTTCTGCGGTGGCTATTATCTCTTCAATTGATACAGTGGCAAGGTTATCTGGATTACACTCGTCTGTTAAAACGGATACCACTGCACAAGGTAAGCTCATATGGTTGGCAACAATAACTTCTGGTACCGTAGACATGCCAACTAGGTCAGCGCCTAATATTTTTAACATTCTATATTCAGCACGAGTTTCAAGAGAGGGTCCTTGCCAAGCTGCATAAACGCCACTGTGAAAATTGCAGTCGATATTAGCTGCGCATTCCCATAGTAAATCACTTAAGTTTTTATCATAGGGTTGAGACATGTCAGTGAATCTAGGTCCGTGTTCATCTATGTTTTTGCCCCTTAATGGATTTTCAAATAATAGATTAATATGGTCATCCAGAATGACTAAATCTCCCTTTTTATAATCGGAATTAATAGCTCCTGAAGCATTAGATATTAGTAGATTTTCTATTCCTAATTCCTTAAGCACTCGTATTGGAAAAGTTATTTCTTTCGCTGTATACCCTTCATAGTAGTGAAATCTTCCCTGCATAATAACTACAGGTTTGTTCGCAATCTCACCAAAAGTTAATTGTCCTTGATGAGATTCTACTGTTGATACTGGGAAATGTGGAATATCACTGTAAGGAATGGTGAGTTTAATGGTGCAATTTTGTAGCAAACCACCTAAGCCTGTGCCTAATACAATTCCAGTGTTTGGTTTGTTGAAATTAAAATGGGTAATAAAATTTATTGCATCTTGTATCTCTTGCATAGTCTAGGTTTTTAGCAAAAGTAATGAACATTTTGTTGTAAGTTTCAGCTATTTCTTAAAATGTTATTTTGATAATTCACTGAATTGTATAGATTTGTAATCCCAAAACCAACGAAAAGCTGGTGTTTTTATTTCAGAAAAAGATATTTATCCATTCCCCCCATAATTTGGATTTATAAAAGGCAAGTCTACTGATTTGCCTTTTTTAGTTTTCTTCCATTTTTATTTCTGATATATAAAAAAAAGTCTTCGAAAAATCGAAGACTTGATTGTGACTTGGCAGGGGCTCGAACCCTGGACCCTCTCCTTAAAAGGGAGATGCTCTACCAACTGAGCTACCAAATCAAAATGTATAAAAAATAATAAGTGACTTGGCAGGGGCTCGAACCCTGGACCCTCTCCTTAAAAGGGAGATGCTCTACCAACTGAGCTACCAAATCAAAATGTATAAAAAATAATAAGTGACTTGGCAGGGGCTCGAACCCTGGACCCTCTCCTTAAAAGGGAGATGCTCTACCAACTGAGCTACCAAATCAAAATGTATAAAAAATAATAAGTGACTTGGCAGGGGCTCGAACCCTGGACCCTCTCCTTAAAAGGGAGATGCTCTACCAACTGAGCTACCAAATCAAAATATTAAAGTACCTAGAACAGGAGTCGAACCTGCACGACCAAAGGTCATACGCCCCTCAAGCGTACACGTCTACCAATTCCGCCACCTAGGTAAATAAAGAACATGTTTCTGCTTCGTGAAAAGCGATGCAAATATAAGGGCATTATTTTAGAAGACAATGACTCTTTTAAAATTTTATTTACTGTTTTTTTAAGCCACTGAAAACCTTACTATTCTATGATTGGAGAACGTTCGAAAACTGCATTCTCATCAAATAATTTACGGTAAGTTTTCAAGTCGTGATAGTTTTTTGCTCCCATAGATTTAGTTATATGCATCATCTTAGGATTGAAATCTCCAATCCAAGTTACAATTACGTTTTTGTAGTTAGGGCGCTTTGTGCGTAAATGTTCAGCCGCAGAATTTAACACATAAGATTCCATTCCAATACCTTGGAATTTAGGTGTAACCCCAAAAGCTAATCCCCAAACAAATTTTGGCTTACTAAAGAGTTTTGTCCAAAGGAATTTTAGTTTACCCCAAAGGTTGAAGTTCCCATTTGTAGCTTTGAAAAATTGATTCAACTCCGGAAGCATTATTAAAAAGGCTATTGGTTTGCCGTTGAAGTAGGCAAACCAAACTAAATCTTCTTCCATAACTGGTTTTATCTTTTTCAGCATTGCCATAGCTTGCTCTTCAGACATACCTTTAAAGTTGTCGTGTGTTTCCCAAGCGGAATTATATACCTCACGAAAATCTTCAGCGTATTTCTTTAGATTTTTCTTGTCGATAATCTCAAGGGAATAATCATCGTTCTTTTTAATCCGTTCATACCGTTTAATATAACGCTCTGGCAATTGTATGGTAAGTGGTCTAATGAAATTATGTTGATTGAAATAGGTTTGGAAACCATAGTTTTCGAAAAATGCTTGATAATACGGAGGGTTGTAGCTGTTAGCATAAATAGGGGGGTGGTCAAAGCCACTAACTAATAAACCCCAGTAGCGATCTTTTTCCCCAAAGTTGATTGGGCCATCCATCGCTTCCATATTTCTATCTGATAACCATTTTTTACAAGCGTCGAATAGTAATTTTGCAGCTGCCTTATCGTCAATGCATTCAAAAAAGCCCATTCCTCCAGTTACTTGATTGAAAGTATTCGCTCTTTTTTCATCAATAAAAGCTGCTACTCTACCAATGATCTTACCGTTCGACTCTTCTAGTATAAAGCGTGTTGCCTCACCATGTTCGAAGTATTTATTCTTCTTCTGATCAAATACTGTTTCAACTTCTTGCTTGACGTGAGCTATCCAATTTGGGTCATTCTTATAAATAAAGTAAGGAACCTGATGAAATTTTTTGATGTCGGATGGAGTAGAAACTTCAACGATCTTCATATATAAGTCTTTAGGAATGGCGATTAATTTTATCTTTGTTTCTGCATTTTCAATGCAATTTTACGATTTAAAAAGCAATAGATGAAAAATAAGCTTGTAATTGTTACGGGTGCTTCTTCAGGTATAGGAAAGGCTTGTGCTATTAGGTTTGCTCAAAAAGGAGCAAACATAGTTTTGGCAGCCCGCTCTGAAGAGAAGTTGAAAGAAGTGGCTTTAGAGATTTCTAGTTATGGAGTACAAGTTCTTATTGTTGCTACTGACGTTAGTAAAGAGCAAGATTGTAAGAGCTTGATTGAAGCCACATTGACAAAATTTGGCAGAATTGATGTTTTAGTTAATAACGCTGGAATTTCTATGCGTGCTGCTTTCGCCGATTTGGATGTTGATGTGCTTAAAAAAGTAATGAACGTAAACTTTTGGGGAATGGTATATTGTACGCGTTATGCTATTGCAAGTATACTTGAGAACAAAGGTTCTGTCGTTGGGGTTTCATCTATTGCAGGATATAAAGGATTACCTGGTAGAACAGGATATTCCTCTTCTAAATTTGCAATGCACGGTTTCTTAGAAGCTTTAAGAATTGAAAATTTAAAGAAGGGCTTACACGTTTTGATTGCCTGTCCCGGATTTACAGCTTCGAATATTAGAAATACAGCTTTGGCTGCTGATGGTTCTTCGCAAGGAGAAACACCAAGAGAAGAACAAAAGATGATGCAACCTGAAGAGGTTGCTGAATACATAGTAGATGCAGTTATCAAAAGGAAAGATCGTTTAACGCTTACCTTTAATGGAAAACTAACTGTTTTGCTAAATAAGTTTTTCCCAAAGCTCGTTGATAAATTAGTTTACAACCATATGAGTAAAGAACCCGATTCTCCTTTTTAGATGAAAATTTTTCTCATCGGATATATGGCCTCAGGTAAAAGCGTGGTGGGCGAGCAATTAGCTCAACTACTCAATTATCGATTTGTGGATACTGACCAATGGATTGAAGCTAGATCTTGTAAAACGATTCCTCAGATATTTACTGAAGATGGTGAGGCTAGTTTTAGAGCTAAAGAGAAAGAGTGTCTGGAGTTTTTAATGGATCAAGAAAACTTAGTTGTAGCTACAGGCGGAGGAACACCTAGTTTTCATCAAGCGATGGAATTGATGAATGAACTTGGCGAAACAGTTTACCTTAAAGCCAATCTTCAAACTTTATCCGCTCGTTTGTGGGATGAAAAGTCAGATCGTCCAAAATTGAATCAATGTCAAAGTAGAGAACAGTTGATGGACTTTATTTCAGAACATATGTCTCAAAGAAAAATGGTTTATGAACAATGTAAACATATCGTGTCCGTAGATGATCAATCTATAGAACAGATTGCCAAAAAAATTAAAAGCCTTTTAATATGAGTCCTATAGAATTAAGAAGTGACACTTTCACCAAACCAACAAAAGCAATGTTGGATTTCATGTTTCAAGCCGAAGTAGGTGATGATGTTTGGGATGAAGATTTTACGGTGAAAGCTTTAGAAGAAAAAATTTCCAAAATCTTTGGTATGGAAGCTGCGCTTTTTTGTCCTTCGGGTACCATGGCAAATCAGATTGCTATAAAGGTTCATACACAACCAGGAGATGAAGTGATTTGTGATTATTCATCTCACATTTATCAATACGAAGGTGGAGGTATAGCATTTAATTCTTCAGCCTCGGTAAAGTTATTGAATGGTGAAAACGGGAAATTGACAGTCGATGTGGTTGAAGCAGCTTTACGAGATGATAATGTTCACTTTCCACGAACAAGTTTAGTTTCAGTAGAAAATACAACCAATAAAGGTGGAGGAGCTTGTTATGATTTAAAGACACTACAAGAATTGTCATCTTTCTGTGAAAAGAAAAACTTAAGCTTCCATATGGATGGTGCTCGATTATATCACGCCATTGTAGAAACCAATACTAATCCATCAGATTATGGAACCATCTTCGATAGTATTTCTGTGTGTATGTCTAAAGGATTAGGAGCTCCAATAGGTTCTTTATTGTTAGGCTCAAAAGAATTTATATACAAAGCCAAAAGAGTGCGTAAAGTTCTCGGTGGAGGAATGCGTCAAGCGGGGTATTTGGCGGCTGCTTGTGATTATGCTTTAGATAACAATGTGAGTCTATTAAAAGAGGATAATCGTAGAGCAAAAGAAATAGAAGTGGTTTTATTAAGCGTAGATTATGTTTCGGAAGTACTGCCAGTAGAAACTAACATTGTAATTTTTTCTGTAGAGAATCCAATGGCTATTGTCGACTATCTAAAATCCAAGAATATTTTATGTTCTGCTATAGGTCCTCAACAAATTCGTTTTGTAACACACCTTCAATTTGATGATGAGATGCTAGAAAAACTTAAATCAGCTTTACTTTCTTACTCGTAACGCAATGCTTTTACCGGTTCTACCTTTTGGATAAGAATTGCAGGAATTATGAGTATACACATACAAATGAGGATACTCATCAAATTAATCATTAACCAGTTTTCTAGTGATAAAACTACGGGTAATGCTTTCACGTAATAATGATTTGGATCTAATTGAATAGGGGCGAAAAAGTGTTGAATCCCGATGATCGTAAGTCCAATTCCATTTCCAATGAACAAGCCTCGTCTTAATAGGTAGAAAGCGTGGTACAAGAAAATTTTCTTAATAGACATATTCGCTGCTCCTAGAGCCTTCATCAAACCGATCATTTTTGTTCTTTCGAGTATAATAATAAGTAGAGAGCTAATCATATTAATACTCGCGACTAAAATCATAATCAATAGGATAATTAGAATGTTGAGGTCGAAGAGTTTTATCCAATCGAAGATTTGAGGATACAGTTCTTTGCTTGAGTTTACTCGGGTGTCATATGGACTCACCATGACCACCATAGCGTAAACTTCAGCGCTATTAAATCCTTCTTTAACTTGAATTTCTATAGAACTACATTGGTCTTTTGTCCAATGGTTTATTTTTTGAAGATGTTTTATGTCGGCAAGAATGTATACGTCATCAAACAATTCTATGCCCGTTTCATAAAGTCCTTTAATAGTGAATTTTCGTATTAAAGGTTGATTACTTTTCTTTCCTTGAAAGTAAAATAGCGCTTTGTCTTGAACCTTTAAGCTTAGTTTTTGAGCCAGCTTATTTGAGATAACTATTTCTGAACTCTTTTTGTCTGAATGGTATTTTGGGATGCTTCCTTTAGTAATATGAGATTGAATGAAATCCCAATTATAAATCTCATCTACACCTTTAATCACAATACCTTCAAACTCTGCATCTGTTTTTATTAAGGCATTTTTGGTAATATGTGTTTGAATTTGCTCTACACCTTCAATTTGTGATAGGCTGTTTATAAGAGTGCTATCAGCCAAAAGAGGTGCGGCTTCCAAGGATTGATTAAGGTCTAAAACGGACACTTGAATATCAGAGGTAAATCCGGTAACTTTAGCACTGATTTTTTCTTGCAGACCTTTACCGGTTGCAATGGCTAAAATCATAACAGTTATGCTTAAACTTACCGCAGCAATCGCCATTTTTAAAATAGGTTTTGAAATGGAGTGCTGAAGATTTTTTTCGGTGTGTAAGCGCTGGGCTACAAATTTTTCAAAATTCAAGGCTATATGCTTTATATATATTGTTCCAAAGATAATAAAATGACTCTTCTGACTCTGTTTATCTCTGTGTTCTTATTTTCTTGTCAAGCACAACACACAAATCGTATTGTTACAGGTGCTGAACATCTTAATGAATATACTTATTTATTAGAAGGTAAAAGTGTGGCTCTGGTAGCTAACCAAACTTCATTAGTTAACAAGGTACATTTGGTAGATACTTTACTTTCTAGAGGATTAAATATTAAAAAAGTTTTCGCTCCAGAACACGGCTTTAGAGGGAAAGCTGACGCAGGTGCTCATATCGATAATGAGACTGATTCTAAAACAGGATTGCCTTTAATATCTCTTTATGGTAAGAATAAAAAACCTTCTAGAGAAAGTTTAGAGGGAATTGATATAGTAGTGTTCGATATACAAGATGTGGGTGCTCGATTTTACACTTATATATCAAGTTTACATTATGTGATGGAAGCCTGTGCCGAAAATAAGATTCCTTTACTGGTTTTAGATCGCCCGAATCCTAACGGACATTATATAGATGGACCTCTTTTAGATACCGCATATCAGTCTTTTGTTGGGATGCATCCAATCCCTATCGTTCATGGTATGACCATCGCAGAATACGCCCAAATGATTAATGGGGAGTTATGGTTGAAAGATGCTGTTCAATGTAAATTGTATTGGCAGAAAATGGAAGGCTATAGTCATAACAAAGTTTACGATTTGCCAGTAAAGCCATCTCCAAATTTACCTAACGCTCAGGCTATAGCTTTATATCCATCATTATGCTTGTTTGAAGGAACGGCTATTAGTGTTGGTCGAGGAACTTCCAAGCAATTTCAAATTATTGGTTCGCCAGAACTCGATTCTTGTGCTTATGTTTTTACGCCAATCTCAGGAGACGGAGCAAAGTATCCAAAGCACGAGAATAAAATTTGTTGTGGTTGGGATTTACAGAACAAGCAATTGACATCAAGCATAAATCTTGATTATTTGATTGAGACTTTTAATCAGTATGATGTGAAGGGAATAGACTTTTTTAACTCCTTTTTTGATAAGTTAGCAGGCTCCAATGAATTGCGTATTCAAATTGAATCGGGTTGGAGTTCTGAGCAAATCAAAGAGACTTGGAAAGAAGATTTAAACCGATTTAAAAATACAAGAGCATCCTATTTAATTTATCCATAATATGAGTAAAAATGTATTTATTTTCGCCTTTGCAATTATCTCTTTAAGCCTTAACGCTCAAGCACAAACTTTAGATAATACTTTAGGGACGGAAGATCGTAAAGTGAAAAAATTTGGTTGGATAGCTGAGGGGCCTGGGAATTATGAATTCTTCTTCGTTGGAGGTGCTCGTTATACGGGGGCATTTAGTTTCTATTTTGAAAATAAAAGATTAAAGCAATCCGCAAATTTCAAAAATGGTTCTTTCCACGGTATGGTTATCGAATACAATAACGATGGTTCGATAAGAAGTAAAGGGCGTTATAGAAATGGAAGTAAGGTAGGGAAGTGGGTGTATTTCTACGACACCAATTCTTATGAGGAAAAAGTTTACTCAAGAAGAGAGCCCAATCAGGTAAGGAAATCTGTTTTTGTGAATTCTAATTCGGTTTCGACTGAGAGATTTAAAACATTGCGCAATATGCGTTTTACTAAGTACCATTACGAGTATCATTCTAATGGTAATTTACAACTCAAAAAAATACTCGTTAATAGATTTCGAAAGATTTATGAGATTAAAGAGTATTTTGAGACCAACAGAATGGCTAAACATTATTTCTTACAGTTTGATGATGAAAATGAAGAGTGGGTTTATGTTAATGAGTACAAAGAATTCAATAAAAATGGTAAGCTTTTGATTCACGAATATCATTAGTAGTAATCAGTAATTCGTCACTTATGAAAACCTCTAAAAGGAGGGTCTTATTCTCTGAATTATTTTTCAAATTTAACTTTCAATTTTCATTTTCATTATCCACACAATAACTTACTTTTGCAAGGCAAAATAGAGAACTATGAATTTACACGAATATCAAGGTAAACAAATATTAAGTAGCTACGGTGTTGGGATACAACGCGGAATGGTTGCTACAACTCCGGACGAAGCGGTTGCTACTGCAAAGCAATTAACTGAAGAAACGGGTACTGGATGGCATATCGTTAAAGCTCAAGTACACGCAGGTGGTCGTGGAAAAGGTGGTGGAGTGAAGTTAGCTAAGAATTTAGATGAGTTAAGAACTCATGCTGAAAATATCTTAGGTATGCACTTAGTAACACCTCAAACTTCTGCTGAAGGTAAATTGGTACACCAAATATTGGTTGCTGAGGATGTTTATTATCCAGGTGAGAGTGAGATAAGTGAAATTTATATGTCAGTTCTTTTGAACCGTGCTACAGGAAGAAACATGTTAATGTATTCTACTGAAGGTGGTATGGACATCGAAGAGGTTGCTGTAAATACACCTCACTTAATCTTTACAGAAGAAATTGATCCTACTACTGGATTAATGCCTTTCCAATGTCGTAAAGTTGCTTTCAACTTAGGATTAGAAGGAAAAGCCTTTAAAGAGATGACAAAATTCGTTTCTTGTTTATACAGTGCATACGAAGGATGTGACGCTTCATTATTTGAAATTAACCCAGTGTTAAAAACTTCAGATAATAAAATCATCGCTGTAGATGCAAAAGTAGCTTTAGATGCAAATGCACTTTACCGTCATAAAGATTACGCTGAAATGCGTGATGTGCGTGAAGAAGATGCCTCTGAGGTTGAAGCTGGTGAATTCGGTTTAAGCTACGTTAAATTAGATGGTAACGTTGGTTGTATGGTAAATGGTGCTGGCTTAGCAATGGCAACTATGGATATCATCAAGCACGCTGGAGGTAATCCTGCAAACTTTTTAGATGTTGGTGGTACTGCTGATGCAGCTCGTGTAGAGCAAGCTTTCCGAATCATTTTAAAAGATGAAAATGTAAAAGCATTATTGGTAAATATCTTTGGTGGTATCGTTCGTTGCGACCGTGTAGCACAAGGTATCGTTGATGCTTATAAGAATATCGGAGAAATTAATGTTCCTCTTATCGTTCGTTTACAAGGTACTAATGCTACTGAAGCAAAGAAGTTAATTGACGAAAGTGGTCTTGCAGTACACTCTGTTATTTTACTTCAAGAAGCTGCTGATAAAGTAGCTGAAGTATTAGCTTAGTAATTACTTTATAAAACAAAAAAAGGAACCCATTCGGGTTCCTTTTTTTTGCAATCTACTTTTGAATATATTCTTATAAGATGGAGATTGTATTCACAATACGCTCATTTTGAGTGTTCAACTCTAATAAGTACAATCCCTTTTCTACATCAGTTAGATTTAACTTTGTTTCAGTACTGTTGTGCTTGTTTTGAATTGTTTCGGAGTGTATAAGTTTACCACTTAAATCATATACGTTTAGTTGAATAGTATTATGATTCACTTGGTCAATCTTAATGTTAATTGAGCCAGTACTTGGGTTTGGGTATATTGATATATTACCACCCTCAAGTTCAAAAATATTCATTCCTGTAATAGAGAAATCCTCATTGGAAATATCGAAGAAGATGTTGTTGGTAGGGATAATTTTGATTCTATTTTCAGATCCTATTAGGTTTTCTAGGTTTGGAACTACAACTTCTGTTTCTCCATTATTTTCAATATTTTCAGCTAGAATTACCTCTTCCCAAATACCATCTAATTTGTACATCAGAATAATGTTTACCTCTTGGCAATTTACTACAATCCCATCAGTGTCCGCAACTTCCCATTCCACTGTATGAGTACCATTAATACCCCATGTTTCATTTCCATTTGGGGAAATGATTTCAAATGGTCCTGCTTGTTCGGTAACCTCAACTTCTGTTTCTTGATAAGAAATACCACCTCCACCAGCTTTATTGTCTCTTGCTGTAAGTCTGAAGTGAAGAGTACGAGCGTACTCTGGAATTAATTCCCCTTTAGTGTGAGTGTTGTTTAAAAGGTCAGACATTTTTGGGAATATTCTACTAGAAACTGTTGTCGGGTTAAATGTTCTAAAGATTGGAGCATTATTTACTGGAGAGTCTGGATGACCTGCTGGGCCTAAATCCATTTGTTCCCATGAGTATGTTAAGGTATCTCCATCACTATCACTTGCACTACCATCAATTTTGAAAGCGGTGTATACTGGAATAGTATATACAGTTTCTTCAATAAATACTTCTGGAGCAGAGTTTCCAGTTTCTGATATTTGAGCGCAACTATTACCATATGCGCTATTTATATAATATGTAATTTCATCGTAACTGGCAGGATGAAAATATGGATCGCTATTCGACTGGAGGTTATTGCTGCTACAAATACCAGCGTAGGCCATTATAGTACTACCACTCCCGGGTTCGTAGGCTGTTTCTTCATTTCTGTTACCGTTGCAAGATCCTGCATTTCCATTAAATGTATGGTTTGCTCCAAATTGATGTCCAATCTCATGTGCTACATAATCAATGTCATATGGGTCACCTGTAGGAGAGTTTGTTCCTGTAACGCCATTCCCTTTCTGATTTGTTTTACATGGTACACCTAATGATGCTAGCCCACCTGCACCAGTACTAAAAGTGTGACCTATATCGTAATTATCATTCCCAATAAATTCATCAATTACTTCTTGTGATTCATTGATTAGCGCTCCGGTATTGTAATTATTCATTCCCCAAGCAATAGAGTAATCAATTAATGAGTCGTTATTGTCAACCATAATCAATCTTATAGAGAGCTCAGTCTCATAAACCTCATTTACTCTGTTTAGGGTCGTTACCATTCCTGCAAGAGCACTTTCTGTTGTACCTCCATGGAAGTTTGAGTATTGTTGAGTACAAGCAATAGCGATTCTATAAGTTCTTAATTCTTCTCCTGAGCTTATTTTGTCTAAACTAATTGGATTTTCTTCCTTATAGTTTAAGTACTCTAAATAATCAGATGACTGAATTGGTTCTTCCTCCTTAAATTCTTGTTGCTCATCGTTTATATAATCTTTTTTAAAGTAAGCTATTATATAATCGCTATTTTGAAATGAATAAGGATCTATAAAGACTACATCTGTATGGCCCATTATCATTGCGTGAAACCCATAGTCAGGACTGTAGTCGAAGCGAACAGTCATATTTCCTTTTAAGCTTTCCCCTAAGTATGTTTTTATATTTTGATGTCTGGCAGATAAAGTAGATGACATTACCGGAGATTCTACAAATCTAAAAGTATGAACTTCACCATTTGGAAAAGGAATGTTGATGAGTAAATCACTTTGATGAACATTTACCTCCTCTTCATGTTGGGCTTGATTTAATAAAGTTGAAAATAAAACACTGTTTATTTCAAATGCAGTATACTCTTTAGGTACAATATAGCGTGTGCTTGTTGAGGTGATTTCAGATTCATCAGTTTCGTTAAAAATCTCTTGTGCTGACGATAAATAAGAGTTTATAACAAGTAAAAAGCTTGTAAATAGAATGTTGGATTTCATGGTGTTTGGTGTTTAAGCAAAGTTAAGACAAAAATAACACCCTTTTTTATTTTTCAACCTTTTTCCAACTCAAGTATGCCTTAAAAATTTCGTAATTTGCGAACTAATTTTTTAGCTATGAAAAAGATTTTAGTTGCCAATAGAGGTGAAATAGCACTTCGTGTAATGCGTTCAGCTAAAGAGATGGGTATACAAACGGTAGCCATTTATTCTGAGGTAGACAGAGCTGCACCACATGTTTTATATGCAGATGAAGCTGTTTGCGTTGGACCTGCTGCATCAAATCAATCTTATTTGTTAGGTGAAAAAATAATTTCTATCTGTAAAGAATTAAATGTTGATGGTATTCATCCGGGTTATGGTTTTCTTTCAGAAAATGCCGAATTTACTACTTTAGTAAATGAAGCGGGGATAGAATTTATTGGTCCTTCTCCAAAGTCAATGGAGCTTATGGGAGATAAGCTATCTGCAAAGGCTGTTGTGAAAAGGTATAATATTCCTATGGTGCCTGGCACTGATGAAGCTATTGAGAATATTGAAGCTGCTAAAATTATAGCCCAAGAAATTGGCTTTCCTATCTTAATTAAAGCCTCTGCAGGTGGTGGTGGTAAAGGAATGAGAATTGTAGAGTCCATTGAAGAATTCGAAGAGCAAATGGGGCTAGCTGTTAGCGAGGCAGTTTCTTCATTTGGTAATGGCGCGGTTTTTATTGAGAAATATGTTGCTTCTCCTCGCCATATTGAAATACAAATATTAGCCGATAAGCACGGTAATGTGGTTCACCTATTTGAGCGTGAGTGTTCTATACAAAGAAGGCATCAGAAGGTTATAGAAGAAGCTCCATCTTCGGTGTTAACTCCTGCATTAAGAGAATCTATGGGTAAATGCGCTGTCGATGTTGCAAAGTCTTGTGATTATGTAGGCGCTGGTACCGTGGAGTTTTTGTTAGATGAAAATATGAATTTCTATTTCCTAGAAATGAATACGCGTCTTCAAGTAGAGCATCCGGTAACAGAAATGATTACAGGGGTAGATCTAGTGAAGCAACAAATATTTGTAGCCCGAGGAGAGCAGTTATCATTTACTCAAGAGGATTTGAAAATATCAGGTCACGCAATGGAAGTTAGGGTTTATGCTGAGGATGCTACGAATAATTTTTTACCGGATATTGGAACTTTAACGACTTACAAAAGACCCGGAGGTATAGGTGTGCGAGTTGATGATGGATTTGAGGAGGGTATGGAAATTCCAATCTATTACGATCCAATGATTTCTAAACTAATCACATACGGTAAGGACAGAGAAGAGTCAATTGAAAGAATGGTCAGAGCTATTACCGATTATGAAATTGGAGGTATTAAAACTACATTACCCTTTGGTAAATTTGTAATGGAACACAGAGCATTTGCCTCAGGGGATTTTGATACTCATTTTGTAGTAAAACATTTTGAACCTAGCTTACTGAATACAGCTTCCGAAGAAGAGAAAATGATAGGGGCATGGTTCGCATCAAAATTATTCAGCGAAAAGCAGCAAAATAATACAAGCCATGATCGATTTGAAAAGTCTAAATGGAAACAAAATAGAGTGTAATGGCTAAGAATTCTAAAAGTCAATCAGTTTCTATATCTAATCGTAAGGCTAGATTTGAATATGAAATTCTTGAGGTTTTTACGGCTGGACTCAAATTACAGGGAACAGAGATTAAATCTTTACGAGGAGGGAATGCCAATTTGGCTGAAGCTTACTGTTATGTGAAAGGTGGTGAGGTATGGGTTACGGGTATGTATATTGCTGAATATAGTTATGGTTCTTACCTGAATCATGAGCCTAAAAGGTTGCGTAAGCTATTGCTTAATAAAAAAGAAATTAAGAGTATCGATTCGGCACTTCAAGATGTAGGAATTACGATAGTTCCTTTAAAACTATATATTAATGCTAAAGGTTGGGCGAAAATTGAAATTGCTTTAGCCAGAGGAAAGAAACTCCACGATAAGCGACATGATCTAAAACAGAAAGATGATCAGAGACAAATGGACCGTGCTTTAAAGGATTATAAATAGCATCAAATAAAAAAAGGAGCCTAAGCTCCTTTTTTTATTTGTTTTGATTCTTCTAGAAATATAGGTTAAGCATTACTGAACCCATTGACCCACCTAGTGAGACATTTGAGTCAGCATAGTTTAGTCCATATGAATATTCAGCTCCAATACCCATTTTTGCTCTCACAAAATATTCTACACCAATAAAGCCATTAGCACCAAATGACATGTCTGTTGATTTCTCACCAGCCTCATCTTCGTTGCTTGACATTGCTACATTAGCTGCATAACCATAATAACCTTGTAGATTACTAGTGCCTTTTCTAAATTCTTTACCAGCACTTAGCCCTAATCTAAAAGGATTAGTAGAGTTTGAGTCAGAAGTGAAGTACAAATCTGCACTTGCTCTCCATGCTGTCATGTCATCAGTAAATAATTTACCAGAAAGACTCATACCATCAGTAAAGTTTACACCTGGAGCTTCAGCAGTTCCGCTAATTAGGTTACCTACATAATTTAATACAGGAGCAGCATTTGTTCCTACCGACCAGTCACCAGATTTTGGTGTGTTGTCTTGTGCATTAGCAACGCTAAATGTTAAAGCTAAGGCAAATACAGAAGTAATTAACTTTTTCATAATTTAAGAGATTTAGTTCGTAATTGTTTACTAACACAATTTCAAAAAAATATAGAAGTAGATGAACTAGTTGAATTTCACGTTGTTAACACTTGTCTGTTGAAAAGCGTTAAAAATTCATTGTTTATAGGTGTTAAGAGTGATGTTGGTAAGTCTCTGAATGGTAGGATTTGGCTTTAAATACTCATCATTTGATCATTTCAAGTTGGGTATTCAATCGGAAAAGTGCAAAAAAATGACTTATCGTTTGCTTTTAAGCATAGGAACAAAGCGAAAGTGACTTTCGTTAAAGTTATCAAATTCAATCTTTTTATATTGATTTTTGGACGTTTTAATTATAAGAGTCATTATTTGATTTTCCATTCCAAGCGGTATAATCATAGAGCCACCAATAGTTAACTGTTTGAATAGCTTTTCTGGAATGTTAGGGGCGCCAGCAGTGATAATCATTTTGTCAAATGGAGCTTTATCTGGTAAACCATCATAGCCATCGCCATAATGTAAATTAGCTTTAACTCGCATTTGAGTTAATAAAAGTTTTGTCTTATCAAATAAGGAGTGTTGTCTTTCTATTGAGTAAACCTCTGTTCCTAAGTGAAAAAGAACGGCTGTTTGATAGCCAGAACCAGTACCAATTTCTAGAATTTTATCTCCTTTTTCTATATTCAGTATTTCAGATTGAAAGGCTACGGTGTAAGGATGAGATATGGTTTGCTCTGTGCCAATAGGGAATGCTTTGTTTTGGTAAGCAAAATCTTCAAAAGAAGAATCTAAAAAATAATGTCTAGGAACTTTAAGCATTGCATTTAGAACTGCAGAGGATTCTATCCCCATACCTTTAAGTTCTTGAATGAGCCTTTTTCTTTTCCCTTGATGTTTTATGTTATCGATTAGATTCATAGTCGCGAAGCTATTAAAATGTAGAATGTGAACAAAAATAACCGGAGGAATACTTCTGTATAGATGAAAAACTTATTTTTGATTTAAATTTTATCACTCGTATGAAAATAGCTGTATTAGGAGCAGGGCATTTAGGTTCTATACATATTCGATTATTACAAGAATTATCCGATTATGAATTGGTTGGTTTTTATGACCCCAATACAGAATTATCTAAAAAGATAAATGAAGTGTACGCTATTAATTCATTTGAGTCTATAGATGATTTAATAGCCAATACAGATATAGTAGATATCGTAACCCCTACCTTATCACATTTTGAATGTGCTAAAAAAGCCTTAGCACAATCTAAGCATGTTTTTATTGAAAAACCTGTTACGAATACCATCGAAGAAGCTGATGAATTATTAGCCTTAGCAGCAAAATCTGGAGTGAAAGTTCAGGTTGGACATGTAGAACGTTTTAATCCAGCTTTTACTGCAGCAAAACCTTATATCAATAAACCAATGTTTATTGAAACACATCGTTTGGCAGCTTTTAACCCAAGGGGAACTGATGTATCGGTTGTGTTAGATTTAATGATTCATGATATTGATATTATTCTACATATTGTACAATCAAAAATAAGCTCTATCAGTACAAGTGGAGTTGCTATAGCAACAAGTAGTCCTGATATTACGAATGCTCGAATTGAATTTGAAAATGGTTGTGTTGCAAATTTAACTGCCAGTAGAGTTTCTTTAAAACAAATGCGTAAAACACGTATTTTTCAAAAGGACGCATACATCTCAATTGATTTTTTAGCGAAAAAAACAGAGGTCGTACGTATAGAACCAAGTAAGTTTTGGAATCCATTTTCTATGAATATCGAAGTCGATTCAAATGGAGCTAAAAAAACTGTAAAGCATGAAAAACCACTTATAAAAGAAGTTAACGCTATACAAGAGGAATTGCGTACTTTTGCTCAAGCGATACAGAATAATAATAGTCCACTTGTAACGTTACATGACGGATGTGAGGCTTTAAATGTAGCACACACCATAATGTCAAAGATTAACAGACGAATTGATAAATCTATACACAATGCTTAAAAAAGTATTGCCACTATTATTGGTAGTTTTCCTTGTAGCTTCTTGTTCAAAGGATAAATTTAAAGCACAAACACCATCTTATTTACATCTAGAGTCTATTGATTTAGAAACAGAATCTTTTGAAGGCTCTTCATCTCATAAAATTACAGCTGCTTGGGTAACAATGGATGGTAATTTTCTAGGTGCATTTGAGGTGCCTTGTATTGTTCCAATTCTTGCTGAAGGTGAACATGAGTTTAGAATTTCTTCTGGAATAAAGGCTAATGGAATATCTGCAACGCGAATTACTTATCCTTTTTACAATGTTTGTGATTTATTCTTAAAATCAAACAATACCTATCAACTTTCAGATGCCAATTACATTACCTTAATAAAAGATAGCTCAGTTGTTGTTAAGGCCACTACAAAGTATACTGTAAATACTGATTTTTTGTTTATTGAAGATTTTGAGGATGCTGGTGCAGTTTTAGAGATGTCTGAACAGAGCGATACAATTTTGAGTACAACAAATATTGATAGTTTAGTATTTGAAGGTTATGGTAGTGGTGAGGTTCATCTAGATAGTGTTAATGACTTTTTTGAGCTAATTAGTTCGGAATTCAAGCCAATTTCATCTATTTATAATGCAACTATGTTAGAGCTTAATTACCGTTGTGACCATTCATTTAAATTAGGAGTTGCTGTTAAATCTGCTGATACTGGAGTGATTGATCGATTTGAGTCTATACAAATTAGTCCAAGTCCGGATTGGAATAAAATCTATGTTCACATGACCAATCAAGTAAATCTTGGAAATTCTGATGATGAATTTGGTGTTTTTCTAGGCTCAGTAAAGTCTAGCTCAGTAGAGAAGGCATCTTTTTATTTTGATAATATCAAATGGGTTCACGAACAATAATGAATAGAACGGTTCAACGTCTAAAGTACATCACTTTAGATTTATTGTCGGCTGCAATAGCATGGTTTTTATTCTATGCATATAGAAAAGGATATGTAGAGCCTCAGCTTTTTGGTTCTGATGTACCTTTTATGTTCGATCATAAATTCTGTCTAGGAATTATTTCAGTTTCTATCTTTTGGATAATTCTTTATGCACTTACGGGTTATTATAAAAATGTATATCGCAGGTCTAGGTTAATTGAATTAGGGCAAACTCTTTTACAAACAGTACTTGGAGTATTGGTGATTTTCTTCGTTGCTATACTGGATGATTTTATTCCTAGTTATAAAAATTATTACACTTCTATTTCAACTCTTTACGCTATTCATTTCACGAGTACCTATCTATTTAGATTCATTTTCACAACCCGGACTGTAAAAAGAGTCCATAAGAGAGAAATAGGTTTCAAAACTTTGATTGTTGGTGGTGGTTCTAGTGCTGTAACTATGTATAAAAACCTTACAGATAGTGTTAAATCTGGAGGTAATTTTATTATTGGTTTTGTAAATGGAATGGATGAGAAGGGCTATGAGTTGAAAGCATACATCCCATATTTAGGTTCCTATAAAGATTTAAGTTCTGTTATTCAGTCTAAAAATATAGAGGAAGTCTTAATTGCTATAGAGCGTTACGAGCAAAATCAAATATTAGAGGATATTATTAATGATTTGGAAGGAGTAAATGTCCTTATTAAAGTTAAACCCAATAATTATGATATTCTTGCTGGAAAGGTGAAGATGAAATCTATGTTTGATGTTCCACTCATAGAGATTAAACACGACTTAATGTCGGTTTGGCAATTTGCTTTAAAAAGATTCATGGATATATTGGTTTCGATTAGCGCCATAGTTTTGCTACTGCCATTATATACATTGACAATAATCTTAGTGAAAATGGGTTCAAAAGGTCCAATATTCTACTATCAAGAACGTATTGGTTTGCAAGGACAACACTTTAGTATTATTAAGTTTCGATCAATGTATGTGGATTCCGAAAAGTATGGTCCACAGTTATCTAGTGATAATGACCCAAGAATTACAAGATGGGGTAAGATTATGCGTCAGTACAGAATCGATGAGCTGCCGCAGTTCTGGAATGTATTAATTGGAGATATGGCAATTGTTGGGCCGAGACCAGAAAGAGAGTTCTACGCAAATAAAATTGTAGAGAAAGCACCTTACTATAAACATATCCAAAAGGTGAAACCAGGAATTACTTCTTGGGGGATGGTGAGATTTGGTTACGCCAGTACAGTAGAAGAAATGGTTGATCGTTTACAATATGATATTATTTACATCGAAAATATGTCGATATTTAACGACTTAAAAGTTTTGATTTACACCTTTAAAATTGTCTTCCAAGGAAGAGGTAAATAAGCATATGAAAAAAGTAGCAGTAATTGGTGCAGGAACCATGGGGAATGGTATCGCACACACATTTGCCCAATGTGGGTACAAAGTTTCTTTAATCGACATTTCTGAATATTCTTTAGATCGTGGTGTGAAGACTATCGAGAAGAATCTTGATAGAATGGTGAAGAGAGAGAGAATATCTGAAAATGATAAGCAAAACACCCTAGCTAATATTACAACGTTCACAGCAATGAACGAAGGTGTTTTAGGTGTAGATTTGGTTGTGGAAGCGGCAACAGAAAACATGGACATCAAATTGAAAATTTTCACTCAATTAGATGAAATCTGTGCTGAAAATGTGATCTTAGCTTCGAATACTTCATCTATATCAATCACTAAAATAGGTGCAGCAACAAAACGTCCAGAAAAGGTGATTGGTATGCACTTTATGAATCCTGTACCCGTAATGAAATTAGTGGAAATCATTCGTGGTTATGCTACTTCTAATGAGGTTACGGAGCAAATAATGCAATTGTCTAGAGACCTGAAGAAGTCTCCAGTAGAGGTAAATGATTATCCGGGATTTGTTGCCAATCGTATTTTGATGCCTATGATTAATGAGGCTATTTATACAATATACGAAGGTGTAGCAGGTGTAGAGGAAATTGATACTGTAATGATATTAGGGATGGCACATCCAATGGGACCATTATACTTAGCCGATTTTATTGGTTTAGATGTATGTCTGTCAATCTTAGAAGTACTTCATAAAGGTTTTGGGAACCCGAAATATGCTCCATGTCCACTCTTAGTAAATATGGTTACAGCAGGGAAGTTAGGTGTGAAATCTGGTGAAGGTTTCTATGACTATAGTGAAGGTCCTAAAAATAAAAAACTAGCGGAGCAATTTGTGAAATAATTTAAAGTCCTGTTTATTACAGGGCTTTTTTTATGACTAACTTTGCACAAAAATTAGAGATATGGCATCTAAAACAGGAGATAAAAATAGATTATTGGTTTTTGCAGCTATTATGGCCATTGGGGTTTTAGCAGTATATCCAATGATGAAAAAAGATCCTCGTTTGAAGATTTATAAACCTTCGGATGTAAATCCTAAATTAGTTGATGAGTCAGTAAGAACAAATGAGCTTGAACATAGTATTGCTGAATTTGAACTATACAATCAGGATGGTGATACGATTAGTCTAGGGGATGTTGATGGTAAGATTTATGTGGCTGATTTTTTCTTTACTACATGTGGGAATATCTGCCCTAAAATGACTACTCAAATGAAGATCTTACACGATTTTTATCTTAGTGATGAAGATGTCATGTTTGTTTCTCATACAGTATATCCCGAAATTGATTCTGTTAAAGTTTTAAAAGCCTATGCAGAAAAGTATCAGATAAATTCTGATAAATGGATTATGCTCACGGGGGCTAAAGAAGAAATATATTCTCTTGCTCGTAAATCTTACTTTGCTGTTTTAACAGAAGGAGATGGAGGTGAACGTGATTTTATTCATACGGAGAATTTTGTGCTTATGGATAAGAACCAAAGGATAAGAGGGTATTATGATGGGACGCTTCCAGAAGATATGGAGCGTTTAAAGAATGATATTGAAATATTGAGGTTGGAGTACCTTTAGAAATTCCAGATCTTCCAAGCCGCTTTGGCTTGATGAACGAGCATTGATTTTCCATTAAGAATCATTGCTCGTTTTTCTTTACCCTTGTTTAAAAATAGGGTTTCTTCAGGGTTATAAACCAAGTCTACTAATAAGTGCTTGTCACTAATAAATTGATAAGGAATAGTAGGGCATTCATCGATGTTTGGCCTCGTACCTAAAGGTGTTGTATTTACGATGAGTAAGTGATGTTTAATAACAAACTCATTAAGATCGTCATAAGCAAGCTGATCCTCTTTAGGCGATCGTGAAACACATAAGCATTTAATACCGATTTTTTCGAGTGCATAGACTACTGCTTTAGAAGCGCCACCGGTACCTAGTATTAAGGCACGTTCCATAGTGTTTTCTAAAAATGGCTTTATGGAATTATGGAAGCCAATATGATCGGTGTTATGACCAATTAATTTTCCTGATGAAAATTGAATCGTGTTTACAGCTCCTATCGTTTTTGCTTCTGGAGATAATAGATCTAGAAAAGGAATTACAGATGTTTTGTAGGGTATGGTAACGTTTAGGCCTGATAAATTGGTTTCTTTTATCAGGAGCTTAATGTCTTCAATTTTTTCTAAAGGGAAGTTTTGGTAAGAAGCATCTTTAATAGATTCTCTATGGTATTTATCTTCAAAGTAAGATTTCGAAAATGAGTGTTTTAGGGATTTCCCAATTAAGCCATACCGTTTCATGAGCTCTTTTTGTCAGCCATTTTCTCTATAGACCAAATGCATACAATCCCTAAAGCTACACAGAGTATTGCAATCATAGTACTAACGTCTATCGTTGTAGGGATAAAACGTTCATAACCAATAATCATTTCTTCACCATGTCGGTTTAAAGTCAGGGGGTATGTAATTGCATTTTTCCAAGGCCAAATAATGGCTAAGGAGCCAAATACAAATCCTGTTAATAAAGAAATCGTACTATTTTTAAATCGATTAAATATCCAGGCAATCACTTGCGAGAAACTGATCATTCCAAAAACAGAGCCTAATAAAAATAATCCAAAGTGGATTAAACCAGTGGTAAGGTTAGGGTCGTTTAAAAAGGAGAAATCCCCTGATAAAGTCATTTTGATACTGGTAGATAAGGTGTTTATTGAGTCTACCATTAATAGTTTGTAGTTCCCCAGCAACATAAGGATGTAAGATCCAGATAGTCCAGGAAGTAACATCCCACTAATCCCAATTATACCACAAAAGAAAACAAATAAATAATTCCCATTTGCGGTAGGGGCGGGATTTGCTGATGCAATAAAAAGGGCTATTACAGTTCCCAGAATAAAGAAACTGATATTTCCAAAGGTCCATTTATCAACTGTTTTACCAACATAATACACGGATGCTAGAATGAGGCCAAAAAAGAAAGCCCAAATTTGTGTTGGGTGTTCTTCTAGTAAGAACTCAAATAGTTTAGCGATACTAAAAACACTAGTGCCAATACCAATCCCTAAAAAAAACAGAAATTTAGCGTTTATATGAGAGAGTAGTTTTGAGAAATCTCTGTTTAACAAAAGTTTAAAAGCTGTTCTATCAAATGATTTAAGTGAGTTAATGAGCTCCTCGTAAATACCGGTAACGAGGGCTATTGTACCTCCAGAAACCCCTGGAATAACATTTGCTGCACCCATTGTAAATCCTTTTAGTGCAATCCAGATGTAATCCCATGTGCTTCTATTAGACATACTCTTCTTCCATGTAGGTAGCGTAGCCACCATCTAAGTTGATAAGATTACTTAAATTGTGTTCTTTTTCAAGCATGTAAATTATTGCGCTAGCTCTTTTGCCAGATTGACAATAAATTACCACAGGTTTATCAGTAGAAATTCTATCAATCGATAACAGCATATTGTCTAGAGGAATATTCTCGTTACTTAGAGCTCCATCCTCATATTCATAAGGTTCACGAATATCGATTATCTGAATATCTTCTTTGTTTTTCAGTTTATCTCTAAGTTCTCTCGCGCTAATTGACTTCATTATTTCTTTGGTAAAAAATCAAAAAATGTATCTCCTCTTAAACCTAAACGTAAACATTCTAAAGGAATAACTTCATTTGGTGCTATGTTTCCTAGGTTTACATTTGCTCCCATAAGTTTAATAAACCAGACTTGTTGAGATTTTTTTGGTGCTTCCCAAAGAATTTTCTCTCTAGGAATTTTCGTTAAAATCTCTTCAATTAAGTCTGAGCGAACTTCTCCGGTACTGCTGCAGATTCCTACATTACCGCCTTCTCTAGCTTCAGCAATAACTTTCCATGATCCAGCATCAATTTCTTTTTCCATCATTTCAATCCACTTGTAAGGAGGAATTACGACATCGGCACTTTTAGATCCTATCTCAGATAATACAGTGACTTTTTTTGACAGAATTCTAATGTATTCACATTTCTTATCGTGTTCTAATTCTATAGAACCATCAGAAACTTCAACCATACTTAAGTTGTAGCGCTCTGTAAGTTCAACAAATTCATCAAACATATCTCGAATGATAAAAGCTTCAAAAAGAGTACCTCCAAAATATACTTTTAATCCAGCATCCTCGTAAAGTTTTATCTTTGCATCTAAATCTTCTGTTAAAAATGCAGTTCCAAAACCTAGTTTTACTAGATCTATATGTTTACATGATGTAGCGATCATATCTTCAGCTTCTCTAAGACTTAAACCTTTGTCCATCACCATAGTTAAGCCTTCGTTTCTTGGGCTTTCTGTTCTAACAGGAATATGAGGTAAAGAAAAATTCATTTTATTTATTTTAAAAGTTGTTTAAAAATCGCGTTCCCTTCTAATACAGGGAGGTGTTCAAATAATACTGTGGATGACTTAGAGTCTAAAGCATTTGCTTTTTGTAAATAGATACTAGCCTTTTCTATTTGACCGTCAAGGAATAGATAGGCACCAAGTCTGAAAAGTAAATCAACGTGATTTTTGTGAATTTTAACTCCTGATTTAAGCAAGCGTATTGCGTCTTTAGATTCATTCATTTCCTTCTTCAAAAAGGCAAACTCCATCCATAAAGTAGGTGAGTCACAGTTTAAGTCAATGAGTTTTTGATAACCAAGTATAGCTTCGTCGAAAAGTCCAATTTTACGATAGATTTTTGTTTGGATATAAATATACTCTAAGTCGTCTGGATTGAGGTTTAATGCCTTGTTGATATAATGCAATCCTTCTTCACTAGACCCTTTAGCATCATAACACAAACCAATTTCCATCCAAGCTTCTGATAGTTGAGGGTCTTCATGGCAAGCTTTAGTGAAGTATCGAATAGCTTGTTTGTAAAGTGAAAGTTGCTTGTAGCATAAGCCGATTTTCAAGAAGGTAAAACCCGTAGCATCTTCGAAAGCGAATGTAAGTAAATAGGTTTTTATAGCTTCTTTAGTCTCAGCCATCTGAGTTAAGCTTCTAGCTTTCTCGTGATAAGCAGCTGTAAAACACTCGTCAATTAAAATCGCATAGTCTAAAGCCCAAACTGCTTCTTTGTGTTCTTTTATCTTATTGTAGAATAAGCCAAGTTGATACCATGTAACCTCACAGTATGGACTCATTTCAATTAAGTTTTTGAAAAACAAAATAGCATCGTTATATGCATCGAGTCTTTCGTAACAATAAGCAATGTTGAATAAGGCAATTTCATCTTCAGGTTCTTCATTTAAAAAGTCACTAAGATATTTAATGGCATCGTGGAATTTACCCAGGCACTGATACTCAAAAGCAATAAAAGGATAGACTTCTATTGGATCGTCAGAGTAGGTTTGAGCTTTTTTGAAATGCTTTAATGCTTTTTGATGGGCTCTTTTTTTAGAAAGTATAGATCCTTTAGCAATGTGCAAATCCGAATTACTAGGTTCTAAGCTTTCAGCAATCTCCAATGAAAGAGCTGCTTCTTCTAGTCGTTCTAATATGGTAAGGATTTGAGCTTTTTTAATTAAAAAACTTGCAGAAAATGGGTATTGCTCAAAGGCAATTTCCATACTACTCATAGCTTCTCCAAGTAAACCTCTGTCAATGTAATGGTCGGCAATATCTTCAAATTCGTGTGTATCAAAAAATGACTGAGCGTCTCCATTCAGCATTCGTTCATATCTAGCTACGAGTTCGTTTATGTTGTTTTTATGTTTACCGGGTCTTCGGTTCATTGTCAGTGAATTAAGAATTGTGCAAAAATACAATTCATCTGGAATAAATTTACCTTTTTTAGACTTAGATTTCACGATTGATAATCTAACTTATCCACAAATGAATTCACAATTTACTTAATGTTTATGGGGATTAATGTTATGTGTAGCGTACTAAATTCAAGTTCCATTCATATTCACATTCTTTATGTTAATTGTTTATTTATATTTGTGAATTTCTGTAGAGATCAATCCTTATATTTGCTCAAAATCTAGCTATGACATTGATAAAATCCATATCGGGGATACGTGGTACTATAGGCGGTTCTACAGGAGATAATTTAACACCATTAGATGTGGTGAAATTCGCCTCAGCATATGGCATGTGGTTGAA